>Ga0136653_10002195_pt1 | contig 10660 bp, 6 predicted proteins | sample LakKivw275mmetaG_FD_94866 | JGI IMG/M metagenome (GOLD analysis project Ga0136653, IMG submission 94866) | Anoxic lake water microbial communities from Lake Kivu, Rwanda to study Microbial Dark Matter (Phase II) - Lake Kivu water 275m metaG... | ecosystem: Environmental > Aquatic > Freshwater >... | reverse complement strand
GCGATCGTCGCCTCGGCCGCGCCCACCACCAGGCTCGACGAGGAGCTCAGGCCCGCGGCCGGCGGGATATCGCCCGAGACGGCGATGTCCAGCCCCCGTAGCCTGCGATGGGGGAACTTCTTCTGGAGACGGAGGACGGCCGCCTTGACGTATTGCGACCAGTCGCCGCCCGCCTCGCGGACCATCTCCCGGACCTTGTCGCTTTCGATGAGCGAGAGCCAGTCGTCCCAGGGCAGGCCGGCGACCAATTCCGAGATCGAGAACTCGCGGTCGGGATAGCGGCCGCGGTCGACGTTGAAGAGCCGGACGCGATCGTCCTGCCGCGGACAGATGGCGAGGAGCGTCTCGAAGCCGATGGTCATCAGGTTGCAGTTTCCGCCCTGGTGGTCGATGTGCCGGCCCATGACGTTGAGCCGGCCGGGGGAGCGGACGAGGAGCACCCGGCTCGAAGGATCGATGACCGTCGCCGCCTTGGCCAGGAGCGTCCGGAAGGCCTCCCGCCGCTCCTCGATCACAGCGGGGTCCTGGCCGTAGATCGTCCGGAGCTCGGCTTCGAGCGGGGAGGCCGCGACGGCGGCCCCGCCGAAAAGGGCGATCCAGTCGCGGAGCGGCCGGAAGGAATCGCCCTCCGGGAGGCCCGGCGCCTCGCCGCCCTTGCGCCGCTCCAGGAGGATGGACTCGACGGCCAGGAGCTCGGCCGGGTTGTTGTAGCCGAGGATCGCGTCCGGCCGCTCGACCCGAAGGGCCCCGACCTTGAACCGCGCCCCGGAAAGCGCCTCGACGATCGCGGAGAGATACTCCTCTTTCTGGGCGTTGTCGCGGTCGAGGCGATCCAAGGCGAAGCGCAGGGTCGAGGCCTTGGCCACATAGATCGAGTTGTTCAGCCAGCGGCTGCGGCGGACCTCGTCGGGGCTGAGCTCGATCCCGGCGCCGTCCGGCGTCCGGAACCGGAAGCTCTCCCGTCCCTCAGGGATGAGCGGAAGGAGCGCCTCCACCGGCCGGTTCTCGTTGACCGCCGTCCAGAGCTCGCCGAACGCGGCGGCGAGCTTCGCCTCCGGGGCCGGCGTCTGCGGAGCGGAGAACTCCCTTTCGATGATGTCCTTGGCCGCGATCGCGGTCAGGGTCCCCTGCGCCGACCGTGCCCTCAGGTTCCGGAAGATCTGGCGTTGGCGGATGTCGGCGTCCTCGACGACGGCCAGGGTCTCGCCCCGAGTCGATTCGATGAGGCGGCCGCGGTCCGAACCGGGCGGCCCTGGCGAAACGGCCAGCGCCAGGTCGAGCTCCTGGTCCGAGAACAACATGAAGAGCCGCTCGAGGACCTCGGGATCGACGATCCGGTCGCCGGCCGCGAGCAGCAGCGAGGCCCCGGGCGCGATCCCCTCGAGCGCCCGGAGCCCGGCCCGGGCCGCGTCGGCCGTGCCCAGGGCCTCGGCCTGGGTGGCAAAAACGGCGTCCGGGAAAGCCTGCCGGACCGTTCCGATGACTTGATCCGCCATCGTCCCGACGACGACGATGTGCCGGGTGATGCCCGACTTGGTGTAGATGGCCAGGGCGCGGTTGATGGCCGGGACCCCGTCGACCGGGAAGCAGACCTTGTGGCAGGTCGCCGAGAGCATGCGCGAGCCCTTGCCCGCCGCAAGGATGACGCTGAACCGGGGCGCGGGGATCATCGCCGCTTGGCCGCCTCGGCCCGGGCCTCGGCCAGCACGTCGGCGATGAGGACGGGCCGGCCGCCTTGGGCCTTGCTCCGGTCGGCGGCGGTCATGAACGCGTAGATCTCGACCGTCTCGTCCTCGGCGACCGGCGGCCGGCCGGTGGCGAAGAACTCCGCGATCGCCTTCAGCATGGGCGTGTAGTCGCTGCCCATCGGCAGGTATTCGATCTTCTTTTCGGCGAAGACCGTCCCGCCGTAGCTGTGCTCGCTCGAGCGGAGCCCTCGGAACGTCCCGATGCGCCCGTCCTCCCATTGGCCCACGCAGAACTCGGTGTCGTCCGTCCGGAAACGGCTCACGGAAAGACAACCGGGGCCCATGACCGTGTAGAGGATCTCGACGCCGTGGATGCCGTACCAGTAGAGGTCGGGATGGGTCGGCTCCAAGGCGGCCCAGCTGAAGGCGTCGGCGCCCTTGACCGCCCCCTGGGACCCGCCGCGGAGCTCCAGGGCGCCGGGGATCCAGCGGAGGGACGAGGCGCTGAAAACGGGGATCTTCTTCGCCCGGGCCGCGTCGAAAAGCGTGATGATGTCCGCGAGGGTGGCGGCCATCGGCTTGTCGATATAGAGGGGCTTGCCCGCCTCGATCGCCGGCAGGGCCTGTTCGAGATGGACGCGGCCGTCGTTCGACGTGAGCAGGACGAAGTCGATCTTCCGGAGGAGCGTCGGGATCGAATCGACGATCTCGATCCCCATGTCCCGCATCTCTTTGAGATACCCCGGCACGCGCGAGACGCTGGACTCGATGTCCCGGCTTCCCTGGGGGTAGGCGGCGACGACCCGCAACCCCTTGAAATCCTCCGCCGAGGCGTTCCGGGCGTTGAATGTGCGGGCGAAAGCCGGAGCATGAGAAGTATCAAGGCCGATGAGGCCGACGCGCTTCCCGGCTTCGGCCGCACTGATCAGGTCCACTGTTTGGCCGAGCTCGCGCACCTTGAGATTGCGGAAGGCGTAAGCGCCGTTGTGGTCCTGGAGAGCGATGTGGCCCCTCTTCTTCCGGGCGAAGGCCTCGATCCTGGCGAACTTGCTCTCGGCGAGGCTCTTCTCGAACGACGCGGCGGCCGTGTCGACGTCCACGACCTTGACGCCGTTGAGCCAATGCTCGATCCGCGTTCCCTGGAAGAGGATGCGCGACCTGTTCCATTGGCCCGCAGGCCGCGCGGCCGTGCCCGGCGTCGCCGGGACCAGGTCGTAGAGGCTCCCGGATCTCTGCTTCGGCGTCAGCGGCTCGGGAAAGCCGCGATCGTCGATCAGCTGATATTCGTACCCGAGCGTGCCGCGGGAGGGGCGGCCGTCGCTCGTGAGGCTCTCGTCGACGTTGTACTTGACCCCGCTGTTGGCGCCCTTGGCCACCTTCCATTCGAAAGCGAACTCGAGATCGACGAAGGCCTCTCGGGTGATGATGTCGCCGCCGAGGACCGGCTGGCCGTCCGGCAGGGTCGCCCCGGCAGGCGAATCCGCCCTGACGATCGATCCGTCCTTCACGCCCCAGATGCGTTCGGGGACCGTCTCGCTCCCGACGCCCCGCCAATCCGCGAGGTCCCGGCCGTTGAAGAGGAGCCGCCAACCTTGGGCCTCCTCCTGCGGGGTCAGCGCGTTGGGCGCCGCGGCCGCCCGCCCGGCCTGTTGGGCCCCGCCCAGGGACTGCCGGTGGCCGGCCGTGAGGATGGCCCCGACCGCCAGGAGCCCCAGGACCGCGAAACGAGCCGGCCTCTTCCTGTTGATGCTCGCCTGCATTCTGTCCATCGAGGTCCTCCTCAGACGGCGGCTTTCTTCGAGGGGATGAGGAACGTCGCCAGGACGGCGGCGGCCCCCGCGACGATGAACGTCATCACCCGCGCGGTGATCGCCTTGTCGAGGCCGGTGCTGATCCAAAGGACGGTGAAGAGCAGGCCGGTGACGATCGTCACCAGGGCGGCCCACCCGTGAAAGCGCTTCCAGAACAGGGTCGACAGGATGACGATCGAGAAGGTGCTGCCGATGCCGGCCCAGACGTAGCCGACCAGCGTGTAGATCAGGTTGGACGGGGACACGTAGGCGAGCGCCAGGGCGGCCGCGGCCAGGAGGGCCGTGATGGCCCGCGACCGCGCGAGGCTCGTCCGGCGGGCCCGCTCCTTGTCCTTCATGAGCGGCGTGATGATGTTCTCCGAGAGCTCCGACGCCGAGAGGATGAGGAGCGAATCGGCCGTCGAGACCATGGCGGCGATGGCCCCGGTGATGAGCACGGCGGCCAGATAGGGCGGGAAGAGCCGCAGCATCACGGACGGCATGACGTATTCGGGGTCTTGCAGCCCGCCCGGCCCGAACAGGGCCAGGCCGATGAGGCCGAGGGTGATGGCGCCGATGTAGGCCACGATCGTCCAGGCGATGCCGACGTTGCGGCCCCGCTTGGCCTGCTTGGCGTCCCGGATGGCCATGAAGCGCATGCTCAATTGGGGCTGGCCGCCGAGATAGCCGAAGAACCAGGACAGCCCGCCCATGATGGCGGCGCCGGCCGCGAACCCCGACAGGGCCCCCGTCAGCGTGAAATACTGGGGACCGGCCTTGGCCAGGGCCTCCGGAATGGACCGGGCGAAGACGTCCGGCATCCGGCCGATGGCGATGAGGCCGACGACGGGCCCGACGACGAGCGTCGCGATCATCACCAGCGCCTGGACGACGTCGGTGTAGACGACGCTCCGGAACCCGCCGTAGACCGTGTAGGGGACGATGATGACCGCCGTGATGAGCATGCCGATCCGGGGATCGAGATGGAACATGGTGAAGAGCGTCTTGCCGCCCCCGAGGAACTGGGCGCCGACGTAAAAGAAAAAGAAGAAGATGATGGTCGCGCTGCCGACGATGCGGATCCAGTGTCCCACCTCGCCGTGGCGCTTGGCGATGTAGTCGCTGAAGGTCGTGACCTGGTACTTTTCGGCCTCGTCCCTCAGCCTCCAGGCGACGGTGGCCCAGACGGTCAGGATGCCGGCGACGCAGCCCACGGCCGTCCAGATGCTGGTCAGCCCGGAGGCGTAGGCGAAGCCGGGCAGGCCCAGGAGGGCCCAGGACGATTCTCCCGTCGCGCGCTCGGACAGGGCGGCGGCCCAACCGGGGAGGTTCCGCCCGGCGATGGCGTAGTCGGCGTCGGTCTTGACCTTGCGGCCCTGATAGAGCCCCCAGGAGATGAGCAACACCAGGTAAGCGATCATGACGATCAGGATCTGGGTCTGATGTTCCATCCGGCTCTCCAGTCGGCTAGGGGATAGCGGGCCGCTATAAGTTAACCCGGCCCGGCCGGAAGTTCAACCGAAAAGAAGGCCACAAGTACGAGCGATGGGACGCCCTGGAATTCATGCCGCTTCCGGCCCGCCGGGTTCGGCGGGCCGCCGAGGTCAGAAGATGTCCAGGTCGCGGCCGTAGATGACCTTGCCCTTGTAGCCCTTCCGGATCTCCTTGAGCATGTCCGCGGGGCCGCTCGCGAAGTGCATCTCGTGGACGAGGATGAGGAGACGGGGCTTCACGGCCTCGGCGATCTTCGCCAGCTCGGAGGTCGAGGTGTGGAAGGCCTTGTAGTAGTCGCGTGTGGCCGGGTCGAGGTAGGCGAAGTTCTTCTCGCAATACACCTCGTGGATGAGGACATCGCAGCCTCGGGCCTCTTCGACCAGCCTGTCCGAGGGGGCGGTGTCCCCGGACCACACGACCTTCAAGTCGGGGGTATCGAAGCGGAAGCCATACGCCTCGGACCAGCTGCCGTGGTTGACCGGGAAGGCCCGGACCGTGACCCTTTCGTCCTTGTAGACGACACCCGACCGCATCGGGCGGACTTCGACCTCGAGCCCGCGGGGGTTCGGGCTCACCGGCAGGGCCTGGGTGTGCTTGTAGCTCAGCTCGTAGGCTTTTTGGATGTGGCCGACCATGTCGCTCAGGCCTTCTGGGCCGTAAAGGACCAGGGGTTCGGCCCGGCCGGTCATCCAGGGAGTGGTGATCAGGTCGGGGAGGCCCAACGTGTGGTCGGAATGGAGGTGCGTGCAGAAGCCCAGGCTCAGGCGGGCGGTCGTCAGCCCCGATATCCCGGCTTTCTGGACGGCCTGGACCCGGCGGACGACGCCCACGCCGAAATCGACCAAATAGGGCCTTTCATCGACGACGAGGACGCTCCCGGGGCCGAAGCTCTCCGGCTGGGGGATAGGAGTCCCGGTGCCCAGGAGCACGAGCCGGGTCCGTCTGGCCAACCGGGGGTGGATCCGATAAGCGTCGTACCGCTCCGGCTTGATGATCGGAAAAGGCGCCTGGTCTTGAGCGGTCTGGGCCGGGGGCTTGGGCGGTTCGGTGGTTTGCTGAGTCGCGGCGGAGCGGACGGCGACGGCCGCCGTTAGGAGAAGGAGGAACCCTCCCGCTCCCGCAAGGATCCGTTTGACGCGCAAGATCGTCGTCCTCCGCCGAAGCTGCCCGCGATAAAAGTACGCGGGAAGACGGGGATTGTCAAACGGAAGCCGCGGCCGGGCGGGGTCAGTGGTTCGCCGCCAGGCACTCCTGGATCGCAGCGTCCAGGCTCGCCTTCTCCGTGGGCGAGAGGCTCTGGTAGGCGCGTTCCTTGTAGGCCAGGAGATGGGCCTGGGCCCGCTCGTAGTCCCGTTTCGCGAGGAAGGCCTGGCCGAGCTGGTATTCGACGCTCGCGAGGTCGGGCTTGAGGCTCCGCGCGGTCTCGAGCGCCGTGACGGCCCGGTCGGTCTGGCCCGATTCGAGATAGGCCCGGCCGAGGAGGGCGTGCGCTCCGGCGTTGTTGGGATCGAGAGCGAGGACCCGCAGGAAGAGCGGGATGGCCTCGGCGCATTCCCCCTGGTCCTTCGTCTCCAGGAAGAGCGAGAGGTGCGCGGCGGCCGCGTTGTACAGGGCGGCCAGGTATTCGCCGTCCGCGGAGACGGCTCTCTCGAAAGAGGCGGCCGCCCGGCGCGTGTCCTTGAGCTTCAGGAAGGCCAGGCCCTCGCAGAACCAGACCTCGCCGTCGTGTTCCATCTGCGGCAGGCCCGGCGCCTCGTCCACGACCCGGACGACGTCCCGCCATCTCTCCGCCGCGACGAGGTTGGCGACGTAGCTCGTGAGCAGGTCGTAGCTCGAAGGGAAACGGCGCCATCCGGCCGCGAGGACTTCCAGGGCCTTGACCCGGTCCTTCGAGTCCAGGTAAAGTCCGGCCAGGTTGACATAGGCGGCGTCCAGGGTCCTCTGTTCTTGGATCAAGCTCTGAAGCTCCCGGACGGCCTCGCTGTGCCGTCCCCGGGACTTGAGGTTGTAGGCGTCCATGATCCTGTTGAACAGGGGCAGGAGCGTCTTGGGATCGTCGTCGACGGTGAACGTGGTCTTCTTGTTGCCGCCCGCGGACGAGAGGTAGCCCAGGCTCTCGAGCTTCTCCTTGAGCTCGGCGCCGGTCTTGGTCCGCGACTCCACGGGGGCCGCCGGCGTCAGGCCGGCGATGAGGTGCTCCAGGGCCGGTCCGCAGCCGGTCCGGAAGGCGGTCGAGGCCAGGTTCCTCTTCTCGCCGGAGTCCGAGGCCAGGTCATAGACCTCGGGCAAAGGAGAATCGACATACTTCCTGTCGCCCTCGATGTAGCCCTGCAGGGGAGCCCAGCCCATCTCGTAAAAGGGGCTGAGGCATTCGAAGTAGATCTTCCGGGCCTGAAGGGACTTGCCGGAGAGGGCCGCCCGGACCGACCGGCCCTGCAGCCCGGCCGGGGCCGAGAGGTCCAGAAGGTCGAGGACCGTCGGCACGATGTCGCTGTGGCCCACCGGGTCCGCCGACCGGGCGGGACCGAAGCCCGGCGCGGCGATGACGAGCGGCACGCGGAGCGTCGGATTGTAGGTGAGAAAGCCGTGGGTCCGCTCGCCGTGATCGCCGAGGCCTTCGCCGTGGTCGGCCGTCAGCACGACAACCGTCCGCGCGGACGTCCCTTTCTCGTCGAGCGTCCGGAACAGGCGTCCCAGGGCGAAGTCGGTGTAAGCGACCTCGCCGTCGTAGGGATCGGCTTTGTACCTCGACCGATAGGGCTCCGGGGGAGCGTAGTCCGAGTGCGGATCGTACACGTGGATCCAGAGGAACCAGGGCCCGTCGCCGGCCGTCTCCAGCCATTTCAGGGCCTTCGCGACCGTCGTTTCGGCCTTCTGCTCGGCGGGTGATGTTTTCGGCGTCCCGGGGGCCATGAACGTGTCGTCGTAGACGTCGAAGCCCTGGTCGAGGCCGAACCGGGAATCGAGCGGGCTCGCCGAGACGAACGCGGCCGTTCTGTAGCCCTGCGCCTTCAGGCGCTCGGCCAGCGTGACGTTCTCCGGGCTGACCATGAAATCGATGTTGTCGTGGACGCCGTGGGCGAGCGGGGTCGTCCCGGTGAGGATGCTGGCGTGGGAGGGGAGGGTCAGGGGCGCGTGGGCGAAGGCCCGGGTGAAGACCGTTCCGCGCTTGGCCAGCTTGTCGATGGCCGGGGTCGAAACGGGGGAGTTGCCGTAGATGCCGACCCGGTCGGCCCGCAGGGTGTCGACCGTGACGAGCAGGACGTTGAGGCGTGCTTGAGGCGCAGCCGCCGCCTCGACAGGCAGGGCGAGGAGCGCGGCCAAGATAAGGAACGCCGGGATCGAAGCCGGCTTTTTCATATCGGATCTCCTTGAAGTCGGATCCGAACGTCCTGTGCAGGCGTCGCGAGACCCGATCTTTCTTTCCACGAGTTTAGACGGCGCGAGGGGGGCTTTCTTCCCTGGGGCCCTTAGGCCGGGAGCCGGGTTGACAGATCCCTCGCCCCGGATAGGATAGGGGGGATGAAAGCCCTGGCCGTCGCGGTGATCATCGGGCTGACGTCCGTGCCGGCCTCTCCGTCCTCCCCGCCGGGGCGCGTCGAGGCCGACTGCCTCGCCTGTCACGCCGACGAGGATCTGGGCGCCTTTTCCCGGTCCGTCCACGGCCAGGCCGGCGTCGGCTGCACCGGCTGCCACGCCGATCTCGCCGGGGTCGAGGACTTCCCCCACCCCCCGAAGCTCCAGCCCGCGGTCTGCGCCGCCTGCCACGGGGACGAGGCCCGGGGCTCGCTCGTCGGCGTCCATCGCCTGGCCAGCCCGCGGCTCGCCAAGAGTCCCGTCGGCTGCAAGGACTGCCACGGCTATCACGATATCATGGCCTTGGCGGACGAGTCTTCCGTCCTGAGCGCGGCCCGCCGGCCGGCGACCTGCGCGAAATGCCATCCGCGAGCCGGAGCGAACTATTCCCGGGGCCGGGTCCACGATGTCGCGGCGGCCGGGCGGCCCTCGCCGGCCCGCGTCGTCGGGGCCCTTTATCTGATCTTCATCGGCGTCATGACCACCTTTTTTCTCGCCTATGTCTCGGTCGACCTCCTGGGCGCGCGGAGAGAGCGGTGAACGCGCCGGAGCCGACGGTCTTCATTCGCGACGATGAGATCTTCGTCCGGATGACCCGGACGGAGCGCTGGCAGCACCTCCTGCTCGCGGCCTCGTTCGCGGTCCTGGCCGTGACCGGCCTGATGGCTCTTTTCGGACGGGGCGGCAGTGCGGCCTGGCGCGGCGTCCTTCATCGCTCCGCCGCGCTCATTCTCATCGGGGACCTCGTTTGGCACGTCCTCTATGTCCTTCTTACGGAGAGGGGGCGGCGGAACCTCCGGGAGAAAAAGCCCGGCCGTCAGGACTTCCGGGACGTTCTGGCCCATTTCCGCCGCGCGCCCCGGCCGGGACCCGGTCGCTTCGACGTGGCCGCAAAGCTCGATTACTGGGCGTTCATCCTGGGAGCGGGCGTTATGATCTTCACCGGGTTCTTCATGTGGGCCTCGGGGCTCTCGCTGCGGCTCTTCCCGTTAGCCCTCCACCAGGCCTTCGTCGTCGTCCATGGCTACGAGGCCATCCTGGCCGTCTTGGCCATCCTCGTTTGGCACATGTACACCGTTCACCTCAAGCCGGGGGTCTTTCCGATGAGCCGGGTCTGGCTCGACGGCCGGATCTCCGGGGCGGACCTGAAGCGGTTCCACCCGCTCGAATACCGGCGCATTTGGGAGGAAAGGCTCAACGCTTGGCGGTCAGGACCTTTTGGATCAGGGCGTCGAGGCCGGCCTTCTCCGTCGCCGTGAGCGTCCCGTAGACCCGCTCCTTGAAAGCGACGAGGTGGGCATAAGCGTTCCCGAAGTCCCTCTTTTGGAGGTAGGCCAGGCCGAGCTGATACTCGACGTTCACCAGGTCCGGCGCGAGGGCGCGGGCCTTCTGCAGCAGCTCGATGGCCCGGTCGGCCTGTTCCGATTCGAGCAGGGCCCGGGCGAACAGCGTGAGCGCCTCGGCGTTCTTGGGCTCGAGGGCCGTCGCCAGCTCCAGCACGGCGATGGCCCGGTCGCGGTCGGCCGGGTCGACCGTCCGGAAATAGCGGCCGAGACGGGCGGACCCGAGGTTGTAGAGAGCGGCGAAATACTCGTCGTCCGCGGCGACGGCCTTTTCGAGGGCGGCGATGGCCCGCGGGACGTCCCCCGTCTTCTGATAGGCCCAGCCCTGGAAGAACCAGACGGTGCCGTCGTTCTCGAACTGGGGCAGGCCCGGCGCTTCGTCGACGACCCGGATGACGTCCGGCCACTTCTCCGCGGACACGAGCGCCGCGACGTAGCTCGACAGGATGTCGTAGCTTCCGGGAAAACGGCGCCATCCGGCGGCGAGCGCGTCCAGGGCCCGGTCCCGGTTCCCCGAAGCCATATAGAGATCGGCCAGATGGACGTAGGCGGCGTCAAGGGTCTTCGGCTCCCGGACGATCGCCTCCAGGCGCCGGACGGCCTCGTCTTCCTTCCCCTGGGCCTTGAGGTCGTAGGCCTCCGCGATCCGGTTGAGCAGGGGCAGGAGCGTCTTCGGGACGGCGTCGGCGGTGGACGCGGGCGTCGGGCCCGCAGCGGCGCGGGCGCGAACAACGCGGTCAGCGCCGAGGACGGGCCGCAGAGGCCACTG
>Ga0136653_10002194_pt1 | contig 10660 bp, 8 predicted proteins | sample LakKivw275mmetaG_FD_94866 | JGI IMG/M metagenome (GOLD analysis project Ga0136653, IMG submission 94866) | Anoxic lake water microbial communities from Lake Kivu, Rwanda to study Microbial Dark Matter (Phase II) - Lake Kivu water 275m metaG... | ecosystem: Environmental > Aquatic > Freshwater >... | reverse complement strand
TATCCGCCGTTCTCGCTCGAGGCCTAGCGCAACGGGACGGACGGAACAGGTCCGGGAGGCGCGCCTACTCCGGCTGACGGTAGACGTACTTGAGCTGCCGGAGAAGGTCGCGGTCGCGCTGTTCTACGATGGCGTCCCACTCCTCCTGGGAGTGGCTGTAGAAGCCGCTGCCGGTCTTCATGCCGTAGCGCCCGGACTCTATCATCTCGCGGAAGGCGCGGGCAGGCTCAACCGAGGAGTCGAGCAGGGGCAGCAGCCTGCGGGCTATGACGTAGGTGGTGTCGTCGCCCGCGAGGTCGTTTGCCATGAGGGGACCGACGCTCGGGAGCCGGAAGCCGAATGCTCCCCTGACCGCCGTGTCGAGATCTTCGGCGGACGCGACGCCCTGCGCCCAGAGCGACCATACCTCGCGGAACATGGCCATCTGGATGCGGTTGACGAGGTAGCCCGGTATCTCCCTCTGCACGCGCACCGGCAGCTTGCCGGCCTTGCGCAACGTCGCGGTGACGACCTCGATGGTCTGCTGAGAGGTGAAGCGACCGGGGATGACCTCAACGACGGGAACGATGTGCGGCGGGTTCATCCAGTGCGTGAGGATGCAGCGGTCCTGCCTCTTTGTCTCCGAGGCGAACTCGCTGATGAGCAGCGAGGAGCTGTTGCTGGTGAGTATGGTTCTCTCCGGGCAGACGGCGTCGAGCCGGTTGAAGAGCCGTCGCTTGAGGTCCTGGTCCTCGGTGGCGGCCTCGACGACGAGGTCGGCGCCGGCGGCCGCTTCTTCCAGTGTGGCAACCGTGCGGATGCGGCCGAGTATCCCGGGCACGTCGCCCGCAGCCAGAAGGCCGGCCGCCACGAAGGCCGCCAGATTGCGCTCTATCCGTGGTGCGACGCTGTCCAGCGCCGCCGTGCTCGTGTCCGTGATTGTGACCTCGTAGCCGGCGGTCGCCAGCGTCTGTGCGATGCCGTGGCCCATGATGCCGGCCCCGATGATTGCCGTTGTCCGGATAGCATCTGTGTTCATCTGGTCACTCCTGACTCTGTCCCGAGCGATGTCAACAACGTGGCGGCCCATCAGCAGGCCGGCCTCGCCGGCTCTGGCGGCATCCCGGGCAGTTCCTTCGGGTGCGATGGGCGGGACGGGGTCTGTCCTGAGCGCGTGAGCACCCGCCGTTGGCGCCGCGCCCGCGGTTCGCCCGCGCAGCCCGCCACTCCCGTGGCGCCGTGTGGTTCAGGGAAGACCGTGTGCCGCGTGCTACGCGTACCAGTCGGGATGCTCGGTCAACTCCGCCTTGAAGTCGAGCAGCACCGTGTCGAGGTCCGGGTACGCCGGACACCAGCCCCACTCCTTGCGGGCGCGGCTGTCGTCGAACGTGTCTATCTTGAACGTCCGGTAGTACTCCATGATGACCGGGTCGGGGACGTAGGTTATCTTCGCGTCCGGAACGTGGCGCCTCACCACTAGCTCGATGTCCTTCGCGGACGTCGTGGGGGTTATGCCGGCCACGTTGTAGTTCACGGTCTTGATGGACGCCGCCGGCGCCTCCGCGATGGCGTCAACCGCGTGCGCCGCGTCCTTGAAGTACATGATGGGCATCTTCGTCTCCGGTGTGACGAAGCACTCGAATGGCTTGCCGCGCAGCGGGAACTCGATCATCCACGCGTTGTACTGGGAGACGTGGCGCACCTTGGCGCCCGGCCCGATGACCGATGGGAAGCGGATGGCGCGAAAGTCGACGCCGAGCTTCGAGCGGTAGAAGCGCCCGAGGTTCTCGCAGTAGGCCTTGCCGCAGCCGTACATGGTGGTCGGATGCTGCACGGTCGCGTCGCCCGCGACCCTGTCCGTGTCCAGGCCGAAGGTGGCGATGGTGCTGGGGAAGACCACTGTGGCGCCGCCGAAGAGGCGGGCTGCCTCGAGGATGTTCACCGTGCCGACAACGTTCACCTGGAATGAGGCCCACGGGTTCGCGTCCGACGGGGCACTCAACATGGAGCCAAGGTGCAGGATGCGTTCGATCCTGTTGTCCCGTACGACGTTGTACACCTCCGACGCGTAGGACAGGTTGCCCTGCACCATCTTCACGTCACCCGCCACGTCACGGATGCGGCTCATGTTGGGGGCGACGTCGAAGATGGTTACCCTGTCGCCCCGCTGCACGTGTGTGCGCGTCAGCAGCGCCCCGATGAATCCGGTGCCTCCGGTGATGAGTACGTTCATCTCTCCTCCCGTCAGGCAGAGGGGTCCTGGTCCCAGTAGAGCTGCTTCAGCCGCTGCAGGAACTCACGGTCGCGCTTCTCGATGATGGCGTCCCACTCTTCCTTCGTGTGCTCGTAGAAGCCCTTGCCCGTCTTCATCCCGAGATTGCCGGCCTCCACCATCTTCACGTACGGCTCCGGCGGAACGTGGGTGTCGCTGAGCAGCGGGAAAAGGTACTTCGCGACCGCGCAGAACGTGTCCTGTCCGCCGAGGTCGCTCGTCATGAGCGGGCCGATGCTGGCGTAGCGGAACCCGAGGCTGCCCTTGACGGCGAGGTCGATGTCCTCCACGCTGGCGATGCCCTCCTGCCACAGGTGCCAGACCTCCCGCATGACGGCGAGCTGGATGCGGTTGAGCATGTACCCTGGCATCTCCTTGTTGATGCGGATGGGCAGCTTCCTCGCCTTCTTCAGCAGGTCGTACATGAGGGTGGCCGTCTCGTCCGACGTCTTCACGCCCCGGATTATCTCGACCGCAGGCACGATGTGCGGCGGGTTGTACCAGTGCACCAGCACCACCCGGTCCTGGCGCTTCGTGCCGGAGGCGAAGTCGCTGATGAGCAGCGAGGAGCTGTTGCTGGCGAGGACGGTGCGCGGCGGGCACAGCGCATCGAGCCTGTTGAACATGCTGCGCTTCAGCTCGATGTCCTCTTTGATGGCCTCGATGACGACGTCGGCGTTGCGTACGGCTGTCGCGAGGTCGACCTCCGTCCGCACCCTGGCCATGGCGGCATCCGACTCCTCGCCCGTAATGAAACCGTTGTCGCGGAAGATGTCGAGGTTCTTCCGTATGCGCACGAGCGCCTTCTGGAGGATGTCGGCGCTCACGTCAGTGAGGCACACGTCGTAACCTGCCACAGCGAAGACCTGGCCGATGCCATGTCCCATGATTCCCGCGCCGATCACCGTGATGCTTCGTACGTCCTGGAGCTTCAAACCTTCCCTCCTTAATTGCGGCAATGTGCTGGCTTGAGCCGGTCGTCGGAGGTGTGGTGTGCCGGCCGGGCCTCCCGCATTGTACCGTCCTAGAATAGCCCTCGCACCTTGCCGGTGGCCGTATCCACGTCGATGCGCCTGAAAGCCGGGTCCGATGCGGTTCCGGGCATCAGGCTGATGGTTCCCGCGACCGGGCACAGGAACTTGGCGCCGGAGTAGACCAGCACGTCTCTGATGGGGAGCGTCCAGCCCTTCGGCACTCCCTTGAGCGTGGGGTCGTGTGTCAGGCTGAGCTGAGTCTTGACCATCATGGTCGCGTATTCATCGTACTTCGGGTCTTTCTCGAACGCCTTGGCCTTGGCCTCAGCCTCGGGTGTCCACGAGACGCCGACCGCGCCGTAGACCGCACGGGCTATCCTCTCCACCCGGTCCCTCAGCTTCATGTCCATCATGTAGAGGAACTCGAAAGGCGTCTCCTCTTCCGCGGCCTCGATGACGGCATCGGCGAGCTCAAGTGCTCCGTCGCCGCCGTTTGCCCAGTGCGTCGATGCGGCGCAGCGGGCGCCGACGCGCTCGGCGGCCCTGCGCACGACGTTGATCTCCTCAGGCGTGTCGGTTCCGAACACGTTGATGCAGACGACCGGCCGGATGCCGGAGAGCTTGATGGTGTGCAGGTGGTGGATGAGATTCGGCAGCCCGCGCTCGAGCAGCCCGATATTCTCCTTCTTGTACTCCTCGGCCAGGGGGCGTCCCGGAACGACGGCGGGCCCGCCTCCGTGCATCTTCAGCGCCCGGATGGACGTCGTCAGCACCGACACGTGCGGTCGGAGGCCGCTGTAGCGGCACTTCACGTTCCAAAACTTCTCGAAACCGATGTCGGCCGCAAAACCGCTCTCGGTCACGTGGTAGTCGAACATCTTGAGGCCGATGCGGTCAGCGATGATGGACGACTGGCCCACGGCGATGTTCGCGAACGGGCCGGCGTGCACCATGCACGGCTGGTACTCCACGGTGGAGCAGAGGGTGGGGTTGATGGTGTTCCGCATCCAGGCGGTCATCGCCCCCGCAACCTCGAGGTCGGACGTGGTGACCGGATTGCCGCCGCGGTCGTAGGCGACCGTGATCTGGCCGATGCGTTCCCGCAGGTCAGCGAGATCCCTGGCGATCGAGAGGATGGCCATCAGCTCGGAGCTGACGGTGATGTTGAAGCGGGACTGCATCGTGTAGCCGTCCATCTTGCCACCGAGGCCGATGACGATGTTGCGCAGGCTTTGCGCTGAGAAGTCCATCACCCAGCCCATCTCGACGCGCGATGGGTCGACATTCAGGCGGCGCATACGGGTGCGCTTGAGCAGCTCCTCGTCGTCGTAGTTGCGCTCATGCTGCATCCGCGCGGTCAGCGCAACCATCGCCAGGTTGTGGGCATTCGCGATGTCGTTGATATCGCCGGTGAGCCCCATGGAGAACTCGGTCATGGGGATGAGCAGGGCGTTGCCGCCGCCGGCGGCGGTGCCTTTGATGTTGAAGGTGGGTCCCCCGGAGGGCTGCCGCAGGCACCCGCCGACGTTCTTGCCTCGCTTGCCAAGCCCTTCGATAAGGCCGAGCGTCGTCGTGCTCTTGCCCTCGCCGAGCGGCGTGGGGGTGATAGCGGTGATCTCGATGTACTTGCCGTCGGGCCGGTTCTTCAGCCGCTCGGCTATCTTGAGGAAGTCGAGCTTGCAGAGTCTTCCGTAGGGGATGACCTCATCCTTCTCGAGGCCGAGTCGTGCCCTCCACTCGTCCGGGGAGGGAAGGTTCGCCTCCGCTGCCTCCGCTATCTCCCAATCCTGCATTTGCGTGGCGTCATACGGCATTGTGAGCGTCCTCCTTCGTGTTGCAGACGTGCGTCGGCATACGGCGGGCAGCGTTTCAGAGCGCGAGAGGCGGGTCCCGATACAGGCCCGGCGATGCGTCTCGGTTCACAGGTGCGAGGATTCTATAACGGCCCGAGCGGGTAGTCAAAGTCGATGGGCATGACTGCTCGTCGCAGCGTGGCGCGTCGTGGACGGCGGAACGGCGCTAGGGCCAGCGCGCGTCATAGTACCAGCCGGCAGCCCGCGCCAGAAGCGGGCGCGGCACGAGTCCGTGGCGGTACGCAGCCACAGCCGCCCGTACCGCCACTTTGCCCGGCGAACGGCCCTCGTAGCGCTGTTTTGCCTCGTAGAACCGCTTCAGTGCCAGCTCGGTCGCGACCGAGCGCACGGAGCGCTGTTCCTCGGCCGCGGCGCAAAGGAGACGCTCGGTCTCTCCGCCGACGCGTCTGGCGACAACCGACGCCACGCGGTCTTGTGCAAGGCCACCCCGGGACATCGAGCTGCCCATGACGCCGCCGCAGTTGGCGACGAAGTCGGGAATGGCCAGGACGCCCCGCGCCTGCAGCACCCGGTCCGCCTCCTCCGTATACGGTACGTTTGCGCCCGGCGCGACGATGCGGGCGATCAACTGGCCCGCGTTCTTCATGGTGAGACTGTGCATGATGGCGCAGGGGCAGAAGACCTCGGCGGGGGTCGCCGGCAGCGAGTCCGGCGCAACGCAGTCGCCGAACCGGGCGTCGCGGACGACCGCATCCCCGAGTTCACGCCGGGCATCGACCAGCGCCGGGATGTCGAGGCCCGCATCGTTCCTGAGACCGCCCAGCACAGTCGAGATGGCGACCACCCGGGCGCCGGACCGGTGGAACTGAAAAGCCGCGGACGAGCCGACGTTGCCGAAGCCCTCGACCACGATGCGCATGCCCTCGGCCGGGACGCCGGCGTGGCGCGCGGCTGCTAGCGCGCTGGCGCAGACGCCGACGCCGGTGTACTCGCCCGACGAAGTGTACATAAGGCTTCTCGGCAGCGGACGCATGCCTGCCGCGCGGAGCACGGCGGCGATGTCCTCGGGTGACGAACCCATGTCCTCGCCAGGGACGTACATGCCGCTCCGGAGATACGGGGCGACGGCGCTGCCGAAGCCTAGCAGCAGCGCTGTCCGCTCGTGAGCAGGTGAGGCGGAATCGGCGCGGATGGCGGCTTTCGCGCCGCCCACGGGGAGCCCGGCCCAGCCGTACTTCAGCGTCATCGTGCGCGCGGCGCGCTGCAGCAGCTCGGGCGTGGCGTCCATCGAGATGCGCAGCCCGCCGTGTGCGGCACCGGCAACAAGCGAGTCGACGGCGACGTACCCCTTCACCTCGGGCGTCCCGCCGCAGCGCACTTCGATGAGCATGTTCACAAGTCCGTTCCTTTCACCGCTGCGACGGCGAGGTAGCGACCCGACAGGTAGCGGAGGCGGGTGTGCCCGAGCCTCTCCGACAGGGCAAACAGCCCCGATACCGTTGCGTCGAGCCGGCCGCGTCCGAGGCCTCTCGCAGCTCGCTCCATGGCGCGGACCAGTCCGTCGGGGTGAGGATAGTGGAGTATCGCCGTGCAGTCCAGTACCTCCATGCCCAGCGCCTGGAGGACGGCCACGAGCCGGCGGCGCGACAGGGTGACGCCGATGTAGTACGGCGCGAGGCCAAGCTTCATCCAGAGCCGGACCAGCCATCGCGGTGGATAGGTGACGTTCCAGGGGTTGTCCATCGTGACGATGAGCATGCCGCCATGCCTCAGCACCCGTTCGGCCTCCTCGAGCGCCGCGACGATCTCCTGCTCGGTGGCGAGATGGTCCAGCGTGGAATCCGAGATGATTGTGTCGAATGCGCCCGCGGCGAAAGGAAGCCGGCGGACGTCGCACGCGACGTAGCCGCGAAGCCGACCGATGGAATCTCGGCGCCGCGCAGCCTGAAGCACGCCGGTCGAGATGTCTATTCCGACGAGTGATTCCTGCCAGCCCAGGGTGGAGACGAACTCCTCGTCGTTGAACGCCTCCGCGAAGAGGTCTGTCTTCAGGGCGAGCGCCGGCTTGCGACCACGCGTCCATCTCTCCAGCAGGTCGGCATAGACGCGGCGCTTGTGGGTGGCAAGTATCGGGTTCGCGTGCTCGGCGCCGCTCCAGGTCCGGGCAACGTCGTTCCAGTGACGCGCCGGCTGAGCTTCCGGGTCCGTCACGGGGAGCGGGCGCGGGTCTCTCTTCTTGCGGGTCGCGTCGGACACGATGCGACATTGTAGCAGCAGCGCTCTGTTCGTGGGAGGGCGCAACGCCCGAGCACTTGGTTTCGGGATTCCCGGGTGATAGAATGGGTTCACCTTTAATTCAACCCCGCGAGGTTGACAAGGGCGCTATGAACTCACGGCTTCGACAGAGTGGTGGTCGGACGGGTTGTCTCGTGTCCCTCGCGGGACGTGAGGCAAGAGGTTGAGTGCGAAGCTGTTGCTGAGTGCCGCCGATATCTCCCGCGCTCTCGCCCGCGTCGCGCACGAGATTCTCGAGCGCAATCACGGCGCTGATTCCCTCGTTCTTGTCGGCGTCCGCACACGTGGACTGCCTCTCGCCCAGCGCCTGCAGCGCGCCATCGACGTCTACGAGAACCTCCCGGTACCAGTCGGACCACTCGACGTGGGTGCGTACCGCGACGATGTCGCAGTCTCTTCTTGCGCGCATCACGCTCATGTGACTGCGGCCGCGCATGTCACGTCCGAGTCCATCGGCGCAGGAGCGGCACAGGGCACGCTGGTCGCTTCTCCCAACAGCCTGCCGTTCTCCGTCGCCGACCGCGATGTGGTCCTGGTGGACGACGTCCTGTACACGGGGCGCACTATCCGGGCGGCGATGGACGCGCTTATGCACCTGGGCCGGCCCCGGAGCATCCAGCTCGCCGTCCTGGTCGACCGCGGGCACAGGGAGCTGCCGATTCGACCTGACTACGTGGGCAAGAACATCCCGAGCGCTCGCAACGAGCTGGTGCGTGTCTGTCTCACTGAGACCGACGGTTTCGATGCAGTGACGATTGTCAGCCCGGAGGCTGACGAGGGAGGAAGTGAGTGAGCGGGTTCGCGGAAGTTGCCTCAGGGCTTGCCGGGCGAAGCGTTGCCAGCGTGGACGACCTGTCCAATCAGGAGCTTGCCTTCATCCTGGCGGCGGCCGCCGATGCCGCCGACCACAGGGAACGGTACACGGACACCTGTCGCGGGCTCATCATGGCCAGTCTCTTCTTCGAACCGAGTACCCGCACACGACTCTCTTTCGAGACGGCGATGCTGAGGCTGGGCGGCCAGCTTGTCAGCGCCGTCGATGTCGGAGCGACGTCCCTGGCGAAGGGCGAGACGCTTGCAGACATGGCACGGGTCGTAGGCGGCTATGCGGACCTCATCGTGATGCGGCATCCCTGGGACGGTGCGGCCAGGGTTCTGGCCGAGTACGCCGGAGTGCCCGTCATCAACGCCGGTGACGGAGGGCACGAGCACCCGACTCAGACGCTGTGCGACCTGTTCACGCTGCAGCGCGAGCGGGGTGAGCTGCAGGGACTGCGGATTGCATTGTGGGGTGACCTCAAGTACGGGCGCACCGTCCATTCGCTCGCCTGGGCGCTGGCCCGCTTCGGCGCGACCATCGTCTTCAGGCCGGGCGCGGGACTGGCGGCGCCCGACTATGTGCTGAGCAAGCTCGCCTCGGACTACGGCGGAGAGCTGGTGCGCGGCGACGTCCTCTCGCAGGCGGAAGGTGAGGGCGTACTGCCGGTCGATGCCGTGTACGTTACCCCGCGTAGCCCTCACCAGCTCGCCATGCTGCCGCACATATCCGCGCAGGTCGAGCTGGACCGTGGACTCGATGCACTCTATGTCACTCGCCTGCAGAAGGAGCGGTTGCAGGCGGCGCCGGGAGGCAAGCCAGGCGGGTACCCGGTGGTCGACCACCGCCTTCTGCGCACGAAAGGATTCGAGAAGAGCGTCGTCCTGCATCCGCTGCCGCGCGTGGACGAGCTCTCCCTCGAGATGGATTCAGACCCGCGTAGCCTGTACTTCAAACAGGCGCACCGCGGCGTGCCTGTCCGCATGGCGCTCATCTCGCTGCTCATGGGGCGCGCACCTGCCGTCCCGCAGCCGCGTGAGTGGCCGCAGGATGACTGGCGGCCCGTGGCGCATCAGCCCTACATGCACGATACGGGCGTCAAGTGCCCCAACGAGCGCTGCGTCGCGAACCAACCCTCCGAACAGAGGTACCTGCCGCAGCGTTTCTCAATCGTCCGCGGCACTCCGCTGCGGCTTCGTTGCAGGTACTGCGACCACGAGGTGGTCGCGGCTGTGGTGGCCACCGCCGAGGGCTACGACGAGCCTTCCAGCCGCCGGAAGTACCACCCGGCGACCAGTCGATGGGCCGCGGCCATCCGTGAGGAGAACCTGCTCCTCTTCGATTCCGCCCCGTCCGCGGAGGCTCAGGGTTTCCACGCGGGGGCGGATGCCTGAAGCACTGACATGACGACTCAGACGATTGTCTTTCACGATGCCAGGGTGCTCGACCCCGGAAACGGCGTCGACCGTGTGGGCGACCTGCTGGTTCGCGACGGCCACATCGTCCACGCCGACCCGGCTGACGCTGACGGGGCGCTCCACATCGATTGCCACGGCCTCGTGCTTGCTCCGGCCTTCATCGACCTCCACTGCCACTTGCGCGAGCCTGGCTATGAGACGAAGGAGACGATCGCATCCGGCACCGCCGCGGCAGCCGCGGGCGGCTTCGGAACGGTCTGCTGCATGCCGAACACGGACCCGGCTATCGACAGTGTTGAGCATCTGGGCGTGCTTCGACGCCGATTGTCGGGGTCGGCTCGCGTTCGCGTGTTGCCCATCGCCGCGGTGACGCTCGGACGAAAGGGCGCGACGACCGTGGACTTCCGGGCGCTTGCCGGGAGAGGCGTGGTCGGATTCAGCGACGATGGCGACTACGTCGGCAGTGCCGACGTCATGCGCGGCGCCCTTGAGGCCTGCCGGCCGCTCGGCCTGCCGGTCATCGACCACGCCCAGGATGGAGGGATGGTGGCGGGAGGGGTGATGCACGAAGGCGAGGTTTCCCGGCGGCTGGGCCTGCCCGGTATGCCCGCCGCGGCGGAGGACGTCGCCGTCGAACGTGACATCGCGCTGGCGCGCCTCACCGGCGGTCATGTGCACATCGCGCACATCACAACAGCCGCGGCCGTCGACATGGTGAAGCGGGCCCGTGACGGGGGCGTCCGTGTGACAGCCGAAGGGACTCCGCACCACATGATGCTGACTGATGCCGATGCGATGTCCCGTGGCAGCGACGGGGCGGCGCGTTTCAACGCGCTGGCCAAGGTCAACCCTCCGTTGCGCACGGCCGGCGATGCTGCTGCCGTGGTCCGCGGCCTCGCGGACGGCACGGTCGACGCCATAGCGACCGACCACGCGCCACATGCCGCGGCCGACAAGGCCGGTTCTCCCGATCGCGTCGCCTTCGGCATCAGCGGATTCGAGACCGCGCTGGCGGTCATGCTGACGCTCAGCGAGCAGGGACCTCTGACTCTCACGCAGATAGTGCGATGCCTGACTGCCGGTCCGGCTGC
>Ga0136653_10002190_pt1 | contig 10665 bp, 3 predicted proteins | sample LakKivw275mmetaG_FD_94866 | JGI IMG/M metagenome (GOLD analysis project Ga0136653, IMG submission 94866) | Anoxic lake water microbial communities from Lake Kivu, Rwanda to study Microbial Dark Matter (Phase II) - Lake Kivu water 275m metaG... | ecosystem: Environmental > Aquatic > Freshwater >... | reverse complement strand
GGAATCCCACAGTGCGCCATCTCCTCTCACGTCCGGCATCCGGGAAGCACGCGAGTCGGGTTCTGGGCCCCGACTCGTATTGCCATATCCGCTCTCTGTCACCTATCGCCTAGGCTAGTACATGCCGAACATCCGCCGGTCTATCATGAAGAAGCTCAACACGACGAAGGCGACGACGAAGCCGATGGCAGCGCTGAGGAGCGTCGGCGGACCCGAACGGAAGATGGGTGGCACGGCCGTGTCCAGCACCACGAACTTGCTGCCGGCCTTCGCGCGCTGCTCCTCGATCATCGCCAAGCCGATTGACTGCGTTAGCGAGCCGATGAGTTCCGACTGCGCTTCCTGCTGCCGCTTGAGTGTGGCATATTCCCGGACGACAGGGGGCAACTCCGCAAGGCGACTATGGGCGGCGCCCAGCAAGGAGGCGTGCTTGGTCTTCCGAGCCTGGGATCCGGCGAGACCGATCTGCAGTTCCATGACCGTGCTGACAAGGCTATTGTAGGCCGGGTTGCTCTCCCGGCTGAATTCCTGTCGAATCTCCTGGTGCAGGTTCTCTATCTGCTTCTCGATGTTATCAATCGCGGCCTGTATCTGCGCCACGTCACGGTGCTCGGCCGTCTTGCCCGATTCCAACTCGGTGGCCATGTCAACCCTCAACTCGGCCAGTTTCTGCTCCAGTTGGCTGATAACCGGATTGCGCAGTTCCACGAGCTTCGCCACATGCATCGCGTCCACGGTGTTGAGTTGCGCTCGGGCCGCATGCAGCGAACTGGCCACGTCGTCAGCCTCCGCCGATGCGTCTGCGTATGCCTGCTCGGCGGCTTTGATGCGGTCAACGATGCGACCGGCCTTATCCTCAGGATCGAGCAACTCGTATTCATTCTGCAGTGCCTGAAGACGGTCTTCCGTACCCCGCAATTCGCCGGAAAGGTCCATTTGGGCTTGCCGGACAAAGTGCTTGCTGTTCTTGGCCTGCTGCAAGGCAATGTCAACGAGGTAGCTGTCCAGTTCAGTCAGGTAGCTGTTCGCCACGTCGGCGCACAACTGCCTGGCATCTGCCATGTTCAGGCCCGCCCACAAGGCGAAGCGCGGGTCATGGTAGCCAAAGCATGTGACAGTCACACTGAGACCGCCGCCTGCCGGCTTAATCATGGTCATGCCTGCCAGCAGCTCGATTGCGAAATCCTCGTCGGTTCCGAACTTGTCTGCGAGCTGGTACTTCTTCACCAGCCGACTGCGGATTTCGCGGCTGCCCAGAATGGCCCAGAGGCGGTCCTGCTGGGACTTCTGCGCGTCGGCGCTCGCGCTGCCGCCGCCGGTTCCCATGATGCCGGCAACCACGTCGGGTTGGTCATTGAGCAGCAGGGCGCTGGTCGCCCTGTAAGCGCCCGGCCGGGTGAAGTGCACGACCGCGCCGACGATAGCGCCGCCTAGCAGGCTCAGCACCAGTACGTGCCACCATCGCAGCCTGTCGGGCAATCCCAGTCTTCTTGTGCGCGTCAGCAACGCCACCTGGCTACGTTCCTCTCGCTAGAAAATCAGGGCGGCGGCGGCCAGTGACACTATGGTCCTGAGCCACTGCTGCCATTCGCTCTCAGTGCGTACCGTACGCACGATGTGCTTGGTGGGCACCACGATGATGTCTCCCGGCTGAATGCGGGCATTTAGCCCCACCGGAGCCGCCGAACCATTCGCATGCACCACGACCATCCGCTCGCTTGCGGCGTCTTCCCGGAAGCCGCCCGATTCCCTGACATAGTCCCTGCAAAGCTCGCCCTCAACGTATGGCACCGCGCCGGACCTGGGCACGGCTCCAAGTATGGTCACGGTATTGACGCGGCGCGGAACCACGACAGTATCACCCGGCTCCAACTCCATGTTCCCCACCTTGCCCCGTGTCGCGATCAGTTCCGCACCATCAACCGGAATCGCCGCTACCCAGTCCTCCGGCTTTACTTCACGCGGCGGCAAGACGATACTCACGCCCCCGGGGCTGCTCAGAACCGAACCCAGGCTCTGCGCCACGCTGGCATTCATCGCCGTAGCCTGTTCATCCTTGTCAACCTGAACAGCCGGTTGCCGCGTCTCCTGATTCACCGATTTCAGCAGACGATCCAGGTCCTCGGCCTGGGCCTTTCCCATCGAGACCCCCCGCCGCCGGTATACTACAATCCCGCCCGGATTTGCATCCTCAAGCAAGCCGCCCCCGTCCTCAAGCGCGTCAAAGACTGTGTAGGGCTCTCTGCCCGGTCGGCCCTTGATAACATAGCTGCCCGGCTTGGCAATCCTTCCCTCCAGATACACCAGGTCGGCATGTCTCTTGAACTCGCCTCGGCCGGTCACAGTCACCGTGTCGTCGTCGGCGAGTTGCTCGTCCGGCTCAACGGCATAGTCGTCAGGGCCACCAACAAGCCGCAAGGTTGCCGTCTTGGGCGCCCCCTCGAACCGCCCGGGCGTCAACTCGATATTGGGGCCGGCTCCCGGTTGCAGACCCCCGGCGGCGTGGATCAAGTCACTTACGCGCATGCCCTCATGGCGCGGGTAATCGCCGGGATTGCGCACGCAGCCGGCCACATGCGCCACAGCCGCCGGCCTGGCCTCATCCTGCCGCATTACCGTAAGCATGTCGCCACGCTGCAGCACCAGGTCGGCTTCCGCATCACGCTCCAGCGCATCCCGCAAGCTTACGGCGAGCACCTCGTAGGTCCGCTCTGCCGTCAGTCGCAGCAGGTCCGCCCGCTGCATGTACGCCGCTGGCAAGACGCCACCGGCCTGCAACACCAGATCGCTAACCCGCATGTTCGTCGCCCACTGATATGTGCCCGGATGTGCCACAGCGCCGCCGATCTCGACTTCCTGCGGCGGCTCGACCTCGTCCTGCGCGAATACCCGTATCCAGTCCTTGGCTTTCACCGGAATCTGGATGTCCTCGCTGCCGTAGTACTGCTGACGAACGTCAAACCGTACCATCTCTACATGGCGGTTCTCGTCGAGGCGTGTCAGGACGCCGGTGCCCATGTGCGCGTCGCCGAGCATGCCCTGTGCCGCCCGCAGCAGCGACCCGACGGTGGTATCAGGGCCGACCGGGTAGTAGCCAGGACGTTTCACGGCGCCGAATACTCTGGCGACGTTGTCGCCGTCCTCGAGCAGCTTGTTGAACACGAGCAGATTGCCATCCTTGATCGGCCGCTGTAAGTCAGCGCTGTTCGGGTCGGCAACGTCAATACTGACCAGCAACCAGTCGCTGCGGCCGGAAGGCTGCCACAGTTGCACCACCGGGCCGTACGCCGTGGGTTTCAGGCCGCCGGCCATCGCGATGGCCTCAGCCACGGTGACTTCATTCTCCACTTCATAGCGGGCAGGTCTGCGTACCTCGCCCGCCAACCCGATCTCGGCCTGAACCGGCGGGATGAACAGCGTGTCTCCCGGCTGCAGCAGAACATCCTGTTCGCGCCGGCCGGTAAGTAGGTAATCATACAGGTCTATCTCCACCAGCGCCTGGCCCACGCGGTGAAGTTGCAGGCGGCGCAAGGACCCGATCTCGGAGGGGCCGCCCGCCGCATACAGAGCGCCGAAAACCGTCGCCATTCCTGCCAACGTGTACTTGCCCGGCCGGGCCGCATCACCGGTAACATACACGTCCACCGTGCGCTGCTGGGCGACGGTGAGCGTGACGATGGGGTCTGCGAAGAGCCTGGCGTAAGACTGTGACAGCACATGGTGGAGTTGCTCCAGTGTCTGCCCGGTCGCAGCCAGCTTGCCGATCTGTGGCGGGAAAACGAGGCCCTCCGCGCTGACGGTTAAAGTCTGGTCAATCTGCTCCCGGCCGCGCGCCCAGACCTTCAGCGCCAGTTGGTCACCGGCACCCAGCACGTAATTGGGGGGTATGGGCGCGTTGGCGACAGGAGTCACCTCTGGCTTGACAGTCTTCTCGCCGTCTCGCGCCTGCGCAACACCCAATGCGGCGCCGGCTGCAGCGAAGAGACTGGCGCCAAACCGGGGCAGGGCTTCGAAGATCGCCTGCGGCGGCTGTTGGAGATCAATCTCGGCAACGGCCTGCGTGCCCGGCGCCGGTCTGGGTGTCACACTGACATCCACCGCGTCAATTGCTTCGGTGACGACTCTGACCGCGGTACGCGGCTCGGCTGGAGCCGCCCTATCGTCTCCCGCACCGGCATTGGCTGTGCCAATCACACACGCGGCAAGCAGTGCCATCAGCGCTGTCATATTGACTTGGGACCTGACCATCGTGGCCACCCTTTTCGAGCGGTTACGGATCATGCCTCTTCGACTTGCCCTCTCACACTAAAACGCAGCGGCCATGAACGCCTTCCGACAGCCGCTACTGCGTGTCCGAACCAGCCGGTTCTCTCAATTCGCTCATCTATCATGATGCCGAATCGCGCCTAGCATACCACGCCTGAGAAAGGTTGTCCACACCGGGATTCTGCTTCCCGCAACCCACTCCCTGACACGTTCCTGATCGGCCGGGGCCGGGGCCGGCGGTCGCCCATTACTGTGGTGACCACGCGAAGTCACGGTGCCAGCCGGGCGTATTTCCTCGTGCAGGTCCCCGCTACCGACCCGTCGCACTATACCTGAGTGGCTCACCCATCGGCGTTGCCATTTTGCGGTGTGTTGGAAGGGGTTCTCCCATGCAGTGTGCACTGATCGCTCTGCCGTTGCTCTGCTGTACTCTCTGCCTGGCGGCCGAAGAGGCCAACATCGCGTATGCGGCCACCGTGCACACAGCACCGGCGGTCGTTCCGCAGTCCGAAGCCGGGCTCGTTGACGGCAATGTCAGCACGACACTCACGTTCGAGGTGGGCACCGAAGGGGAGGGTATCATCACTCTCACCTTCGATCAGCCGCGCGAGGTATCCGGCGTTCGCCTCTATCAAGTCAGTGAGGTCTACTACACCACCGCCTATGCCATCAGGGCAGATGTGGATGGCGACGGCGACTGCGAGAAGGTTCTCGCCGAGGCGAACGAATTCCCTCTGAACGAGTGGGTCGAGCACCGCTGGGAGCCGCTGGCGGTCAAGTCCATAGTGTTCCGTTCGCTGTCCGGTGTCTCCAAGGGCAAACGCGCTCATCCGGTGCTGGCGGAGTTTCAGGTCGTCGGGCGCCCACAGCCGGACGATCTGCAGAAAGCTGCGGCTGCCGGTGTTGTCATAGCCAGACTCCCGGCCGTACGGGACATCCACCGCGAGACTGCTCTGGTGGTCAACGGCAGAGCGCCGGCAGTCATGGTTCCACAGGAGGCGGGATACCAGGCCGCCGCCCGCGAATTGCTTGCCGGCCTCGATGCGATGGGCATCAAGGCCGACCTTGTCCGGGACATTGAGGCTGCCGACCCCGCCGGACGCACCGTAATCTGTCTCGGCAACATGCTCAACAACCCGCTCATCGAGCGCCTGTACTGGAACAGATACACGTTCGCCGACGCGCTGGTGCCCGGCCCCGGGCGCTACCTGCTGCACACAGTCTATGACCCTTACCCCTACAACGGCGGGCAGAACGTCATAGTCATCGGCTGCAGCGACGTCGCAGGTGCAACGCCGGGTGCAGACTGCTTCCTGCAGTCCGTGCGCGAGGGCACGCTGCCTCCCATCGTGACGGCAGGCCCCCAGCCTGCAATGGGCGACGAGCAGGCACGCAAGATCGCCACGACAAAGCCGGACCCAACATTCGTCGAGTTCACTACCAACGCCAATCTCTACCTGCAGACCGGCGTCGAGGCCTGCGCCCGGAAGGCCGTGGCGGCCATGCAGATCATGGCGGACCTGTACGCGCCTGGCGGCGAGCGCCATGACCAAGGCCATGTCGGCTCATCACCCCACCGCAAGCTGCCCTGGCCGGAAGAGACCTCATCCTGGGAGATAGAGTGCGCCTGGGACGCCTTCGAGGAGTGTCCGCTGATCAGCGACCAATTGCGGCTCGACTTTACCAACGCGCTGCTGCAATTCACCAGAGACCTTATCAGCCATGTCTCCGGCTATTCGGCCATTGGCAAGAATGACCTCGTTTCCTGGAACCACACAACCTTTCCGCTACTGGGCATCCATTTCGGGGCACGCTACTTCTACCGCTACTATCGCCTTCCTGACATGCCGGCCATGCTGGAGAAAGCGAAGGCATGCTTCCTCGCGCAGGCTAAATCGTGGAAGCCCCAGGAAGATGCCGACTCCTATCTCACCCTCACCACCGCACACTCCCAGATCTACAGCCTCGCCGAGAACGACGTGCACTACTTCGAGGCCGGCAACCTGGAGAAGTATGCCGACTACATGGTCGGCATCTGTGACAACACGGGCCTAGCCTCCGGCTTCGGAGACTCCGGGGTCTCCTCGAACCCGAGTCTGCCGCAGAAAGTGCTCCCGCTCGCGCTCTGGTGGACGCGCGATGGCGGCTACAAGTGGCTGCTCCAGCACTACACCCACGGGACATGGCAGAATCCCTATGAGCGGGGCATCGAGCCGGTACGGCCTGACCGCTTTACCGGCGTCAATGTCTTCATGACCGACCCTCAGGTGTATGAATGGGTACAGACCTACCCCACCTACAATGAACCGTTCGCCAAGGCCGATGTGCCAATCGAGGAATCGTTCGACAAGATCAGTTTCCGTGAGAACTGGGAACCTGACGGCCAGTATCTCCTGCTGGACGGTCACTCGCGAGGCAAACATCTGCACTACGACGGCAACTCCATCATCGAGTTCGTCGAGGGAGGCGAGCGCTGGCTGCTGGACCACGATTATCTCACCCGCAACACCACCGAGCACACAATGCTGTCAATCCTGCGCGCAGGCCGCTGCGACCAACTTGTACCGAGCCTGTCCGGCCTGACGGCCTACTGCAACCTTCCCGGCTTCGGGTATTCTGACACATATACGAAGGGCTACAACTCCTGCGACTGGCGGCGTCAGATCCTGTGGCGGCGCGGCGAATGGTTCCTGGTCGCCGATACGGTGATCCCGAGCGAGAGCGGCTCCTACGACCTCGACCTTACCTGGAAGACGCTTGACGAAGCGGGGCTGCAGCGGATCGAGAACGGTGTGGACTTCGTCGCCGAACGCGGCAGCGGCTCTGCGACGACCGCGGATTGCAGCCTGGTGGAAGATGAGGAGGCATCGGGCGGCAAGGCGCTGTTGATGGGCCGGAGCACGTCACGCATCGCCTTCGGTGTGGATTTGCCGGCCGGTCAGTATTCCCTCGCCGTCATCGGCTACGGCATAGACGGCTCCAGCGATTCGCTGTGGGTCTCGGTTGACCTCGGCGCGAATCAGGCCTTCCACATGAATAAGGGCCGCTATGGCCGGTCGGCAAGCGATTACGCACTCTCCTCGGACACGCCGAAGATTGCGCTCGCAGGTGACGGTCCCCATTCGATTGTCGTGACATTGCGCGAGAAACCGCCGATCCGTGTGGACCGCTTCATCTTGCAGGATGCCGCCGGCCAGTCCCGCGTCTACGAGGCCGAGAGCCTGCCGCCGCCGCCAGAGACAGCTCAAGACCTGAGCAGGACTCTTCACATCAGGCCCGCTACAGCGCTGGATGCGGCGTGGGTCACGAATCACGAACGCGCAGGCATCACAGTGCCCGTCAGCATTCTGCATCAGCGCAAGCGCGGCGAACTCCAGGCCGGCGAGGCGGTCAGCCTCAAATCGTTGATGTACGTCAGTCGTCCGGCCAAGCGACGCGAATTGACGCCGGTCACGATCGCGCAGAACCTGGTGGCGATCGGAGGTTCGGACCCCGCCCTAGCCATCCTGGGTGATGTTGACGCTGCCGGGATCCGAGCCAACATCCGCGCGGGACTGCTGACGCCGCAGGAGCTGATGCTGAGCGGCCTTACGAGCTTGAACATTGCCGATGTCACAATCGCCAGCGAGGCCCCGGTTGACCTGCAAGTTGACGTGCCTGCGGGCACAGCAGTCGTCAGTGCCCCGGACAGCGGCACCACACTGAGAATCACCGGACGGGCGGGAACAGAGTCGCTACCGGTCGCGGGCAAGCGGGAGTTGAAACTGGAAGCCATCTGGGCTGCAGACGTCTTCGCCAACATCATCAGTAAGATCGCCAGCGATGCCCAACCTCAACATGCTACGCGGGTGTCAGACCATCTAGCATCTACCGCTAAGCCTTCGTGGAGCGCCTTCGATCCCGGCAGTCACATCGGCGTTCTGAAGGTCGCAGACCTGCACGATGGCAAGGGGCGGCGCGTGTTCGTCGGCCGTGGGCCCTTTATCCACTGCCTTGACGCGGCCGGCAATCTACTGTGGACATTCCCGGCAAAGAGCATCGTGCGCGACATCGCGTTCGGCGATGTTCGGCAGAACCCCGGCGATGAAGTTCTGGTCGGATCAGCAGACACCTATGTGTACATTCTCTCGGCAGACGGCGAACTGCTCGATGAGCACCAGATGCATGGCACGCCCTGGGCGCGCAGCTTCGGCGACCAGGCTTATGGGGTCTTCAACCTGCTCGTCGGCGACATCACCGGCGACGGCGTTCCCGACATTGTCGTCAGCCTGGCCAATTTCGACGTGCAAGCCTTGAGCGCGGACTGGAAACTGCTGTGGAAGTATGATCACGCTCTGCACGGTTCAATGCAAATGTCGTTCGAGGATACTGACGCAGACGGCAGTCCCGATGCGATCTTCGTCGCGGACAAGTACGGCTCGACGAAGGGCGTATCGTTTGACGGCTCCAGGATATACCAGCGTTACACTTCAATCGGAGATGTCTGCTATGCGGCGGCTGACCTGGATGGCGACGGCAAGCTGGGGGTGGTCAGCGGGTCATCCACCGGCGACGTGGTGGCAACCGCGTTCGCCGACCAGCAGAAGGTGCTCTGGAGCTTCAACAACTTCGGCTACGCGGCCAACAGGCTGCGCGCCGCAGACCTGAACGGGGACGGGAGCGGCGAGACCGTACTGGCCTCCGGCACCGGTTACCTGTATGTACTTGACGGCTCCGGCAAGGTGCTGTGGCAGGACCGGGTCGGCCTGTGCGTCAATGATGCTGTCATCATCAAGCGTCCGGGCGGCAACCTGGTTGCCTATTGTGACGAAGGCGGCATTGTGCGGGTCGCTGACGCCGCCGGCAGAATACGGGGCGAGATGCTGTCGCCGGCCCCGCCGAGAATCTTGGCGCAGCTTGATGATACTGGCGAACCGTCTCTCCTTGTCGGCCTCGCCGACGGACGAGTGCTGTCATACTCGCTGCCGTGATTCGGAGAGTTGTCGCGACCGCGCGCAGAATACAGGACTTTGGGACATGTTTTCGCTCGGTGCGTGACGCTTGGCCCTTGGGAAAGGACGCAGGAGAACCCGCAAAAAAAAACTTCCAGAGAAGGTATGTGTCCAAAACAGACGAAGAGACTCAATGTGTTTGACTGGGACTCAGGGATTTGGGTTGTGAGGAAGGGCATCTATGCCTAAATTCATTCCCGCAGTCTGCCCGGGTTGTGGGGCAGGCTGCGGGCTGTATCTGGAATGTGAGACCAACAACCTCGTCCTAAGCGCACCCAGCCGCTCCGATGCGGTTTCCGAAGGCCGCTTGTGCATGCGGGGCTGGCAAATGGGCGACATGGTGCGTAATTCCCTACGGCTGGGCTCTCCGCTGCTCAAAGGCTCCCCCACTAGCTGGGAGAACGCTCTGGGTAAGACAGCCAGCCTTCTGCAGCCGTTGCTCGACGGGCCCACCTCACGTCTCGGCATCGTGGCCGCCGGACATCTGACCAATGAGGAAGGCTTTGCAGTGGCCCAGTTCGCCAGGCAGGTTCTCGGAAGCCCCCACATTGACAACTTCGGCAGGAGCGTAGATGGCCCCACGATCTGGGGACTGCAGCACCAGTCGCGCAAGGTGTATAGCCGCCCTCCCCTCAGCGAACTCATCAATTACGACGTCATTATTTGCCTCAGTTCCAACCTTGGTTATCTCAACGCTCAGGCCTGTTCGTGGGTCGCCCGTGCGCAGCAGATGGGCGCCAAGTTGGTGGTCATCGATCAGATTGACGACGGCCTGGGTACGGCCGCTGACATCTTCCTGCAACACGTGCCGGCCGCGGGCGGAGTCGTGCTGCACCAGCTTACCGAAGCTCTCGGACCGCAGGGCAGCCTCGATGATGTTGACGCCTTGTCCGAAGTCGGGTCGGACGGGCTGGTAGAAGCGTTTGGCCGGCTTGTGGAGACGCTGCGCAAGAGCGAGAGAGTTGCAGTAGTCATGCCCACCCGTGCGTATTCCACCCCCTATCCGGGGATTATGGCCGCCGAGCTCGCAGCGCAACTCAACAGTCGCGAGGGCACGTCGGCCGACGTTTTCGCGGTCAATGGCACTCCGAATTCCGTCGGTCTCGGCCACATGGGACTGGTCCCATATCTGGCGCAGCCTGCTGGCACGACGGAGGGAGCCCTGGGCGAAGGTCTGGGCCTTTTCGAGATGCTTGATACCAACCAGCAGAAGCTCGACGGGCTGATCGTTGTCGGCGAGGAGCTAATGAGCTGGCTCGACAGGGACGGCATGGCAGAGCTGAGAGACACACTCGATGTCCTGATCGTTCTGGACAGCTTCCGCACTGCCGTCAGCCGCATCGCTGATGTGACCTTGCCGATAAGCGGCTATGGCGAGCGAGAGGGAAGCTTCACGACGCTTGACGGC
>Ga0136653_10002187_pt1 | contig 10674 bp, 7 predicted proteins | sample LakKivw275mmetaG_FD_94866 | JGI IMG/M metagenome (GOLD analysis project Ga0136653, IMG submission 94866) | Anoxic lake water microbial communities from Lake Kivu, Rwanda to study Microbial Dark Matter (Phase II) - Lake Kivu water 275m metaG... | ecosystem: Environmental > Aquatic > Freshwater >... | reverse complement strand
CGGTTAGTTGGGAGCGCAGGGCAGAGTTGGCGGCAACTCCTCCAGCCAGCAGAATGGTTTGGATGCCCTCACGTTTGGCATAGGCCAGGGTTTTCTGGATCAGGGGTTCGATGATCGCCTGCTGGATCGAGGCAGCCAGATCAGCCTGATGGAGTTTGCTATTCTCAGGATCGTGTTGAGCCAGCCAGGTCATCACGGCGGTTTTGAGTCCGCTATAGCTGAAGCTGAAGTTTCCCGCCCGCAGCAGGGCACGGGGGAATCTCACGAAATTACGGTCCCCCCCCCTGGCCAGTTCATCCATCAGCGGCCCTCCGGGGAAGCCCAGTCCCAGCAGTTTCGCAGTCTTGTCAAAAGTCTCCCCGGCAGCGTCGTCCAGAGTTTTTCCCACCACTTCAAAGTGGGTGAGGTCGTGAAAATGCACCAGTTCGGTGTGCCCACCCGAAACCACCAGCGCCAGAAAAGGTGGCTGGAGGCCGGAATGATCGATGAAATTGGCAAAGATGTGCGCCAGCATGTGGTTGACTGTGATCAAAGGCTTGGACAGGCTCCAGGCCAGGCTTTTGGCAAAAGAGAGCCCCACCAGCAGCGACCCGATCAGACCGGGATTGATGGAAACGGCGAAGGCATCGAGATCGGACAGTTCCAATTTGGCAGTTTCAAGTGCAGCTCGGGTGAGATAGATCAGATTGCGCAGATGAAGCCGGGAGGCAAGTTCGGGAAGCACTCCGCCAAACTGAGCATGTTCGGGCTGGGAGGAGATGAGATTGCAGAGGACACGGTAACCGGTGTCCAGAATGGCCACCGAGGTATCGTCGCAGGATGTTTCAAAAGCAATGATGTGTTTCATTGCCGCAGGCGGACTTTCACCGGTGTAATGGCAAGCTGCACCACATCTTCCGGCAGGATCACCTCCAGGGGGTATAAACCCTCGTCATCGGGTGTTTCGGCAGGGATGACCCTGATGCCGGACACCTTCAATTCTGCCAAAGCAGAAGGCTTTCCCTCCACTTTGAGGGTTACTGTGGAGGGGAAAAAGCTGCGGCCGCCATCAGTTTGGACCGGGATGTTTTCCAACACCCGGGTCATGGAAACCACATTGGCAACGGCAATATTGACCTGGCTGATGTTGGTGGAGACGTCCTTGGCCGGCAACAGCAATCCCAAATTGAAATTGCTCTGCCGCAGCATGCCGAGGGTGATCTTCTGGGTTCGAATGCTCTCCATCGCCTGCAGCTTGGATTTGGGTCCGGACAGGGTAACCCGCTCGGGGGTGAGGTAGAAGCGCTTGCTGTCAAAAAGGTTCCGGCTGTTTTGGTCCGCAAAATTAGGTTCGATCCGCATCTGCTTCTGGATGAGGACATCGGTGGAGACAGAGATGTCCTTGGTGGTGGCAGGCCCCAGGAATTCCAGATTGAGGTTTTCGGGACGGTTCTTGATCTGGTAGTTTTGGATGGAGATCAGGTCGGTTCCGGCCTTGATGTCGCTGGCATCGATCTCCACAGAAGTATCGGACAGCATCAGTTTAACAATGTCCAACCCCCGTCCATGCACATTGAAGGGGATCTGCCTGATCTGTTGTTCCAGGGTGAGGGTCTCGGGTTTGTTGGTGAGTTCCACCTTCAGTTTCACCACACTGTGATGCTCCGCCATCAGAGCAAGCTGGAACCAGATCACACCAGCGATGATCAGGGACAGCAGTTTCGGTCCGAGGTTGTTCAGCACAGGTCAATCCTTGATCAGATGGTTGATGGAAAGGGATTTCATTTTCTTGTAGAGGGTGGTGCGTTCGATACCCATCGCGGCGGAGGTTTTGCTGACCAGCCAGTCGTTTTCCTGCAGGAAATGGAGGATGTAATCCCGCTCAAAAGCAGCGGTGCTTTCCTTGATGTTGCGGATGGCGATGTATTTGTCCATTCCGACCAGACGGTTTTCCGGAAGGTTCTGTTGTTTCAGCCGCAGGTGCTTGAGAATGGTCTTGTTGTTGATCTCGCGTTCGTTGATGATCATATACTTGCAGAAATTGCGCAACTCCCGGATGTTGCCCGGCCAATGGTAGGACAGCAGGTCGTCCTTGAGCTGGCTGAGGTCGATGCGGTCGCTGATATTGAACCGGGAGGCATAACTGGTGATGAAATAGCTTACCAGGAGCAGGATATCGTTTTCCCGCTGGCGCAGGGGCGGAAGCTCGATGATGCTGCCCTCGATCCGGTAGAAGAGGTCCTGGCGGAATCTGGTGGGATCGGAAAGCACCTCCAGACTGGCGTTGGAGGCAAAGATCAGCCTTGTATCCACCTTCTTGAGTTTCCCGCCCACGATCTGGATCTCCTTGTTCTCGATAGCGCGCAGGATCTTGGACTGGGCGGGCAGGGACAGATTGGTGACCTCATCCAGAAAGAGCAATCCATCGCTGCATTTCTCGAAGAAACCGATGTTGTTGCGATCGGCGCTGGTGAAAGCTCCCTTGACATGGCCGAAAAGCTCGCTTTCGATCAGGGTTTCGGTTAGAGCGCTGCAATTGACCGTATGAAAGGGTTTCGCAAAGCGGCGGGAATTGAGGTAGAAATAATTCGCCGCCACTTCCTTGCCGGTGCCGGTCTCTCCGATGATGAAAATATCTTCGTCCGCCTGGGCGAATCTAATGATCTGGGCCCGAACCCGGCTGATCGCCTCGCTTTCTCCGATAATGGGGAAACTGCGGGTGAATTGTTTCTTGAGGTTCAGATAATCGATCTGCAGATCTAGATTGGCTTCCTCCTGCCGTTTCAGGGTTACTGCGTTCTCGATGTGCAACAGGAGTTGGTTGGTGCTGAAATTTCCGCCTTTCTCCACAAAGTGATAGGCTCCCAGTTCACGGATCTCCGTCACCTGATCCGTCTTCACCTCTCCGGACATGACAATGATCTTATAGTTGAAATCCACGTTTTCCTTCAGATAGCGCAACACCTGCATTCCGTTCAGACGGCTGCCCACCAGAAAAACATCCAGCAGGATCACATCCGGCATGAAATTGCGCAGGTCCTCAAAGAAGGAATCGCTGTTCGTGGAGTGCAGAACCGAGTATCCCTGGCGGCGGAGCAGTTTGGAGATCTGGTCTGCCAGGACCACGTCATCTTCGAGTATGATGATATTGCCTTTCATGAAGACTCACCTCGTCAGAGACGCTCTTCCAGGTCTGCCAGGGCATTGATGTAGTAGATGTAAGCTTGATCGGGAGAATCATAGGGAGAGAAGTATTTATGCACGTCCCCATCCTGGAAATACTTGGTGCACATATAGTAAAAATGGTCGGAAGTGCTCATTTTGCGGGCGATCTCCAGCAGTTCCGGATCTCCTTTCTGCTTGATCCGGCTCAGCAGATAGTAGAAGGATTCGATGGCATTCTTTTGCATATCGTTTTCCAGCCAGGCAGAAAGGTCGCGCTGCTCATCAGCCCAGGACACGGGTTCCATGAAGGAAAGGGATTCCTGTTGGTAATTGGCCAGGTTGTGGGTCTCCTTGGGGGTTGTAAAACCGAGGTGGGGCCGCTTGAGGACTTCATCGGGAAAGTGTTGCATGAAGTCAAAGATCCCTGATTCCGCCCATTGGTGCTCGCCAAAGGTCTCATAGTCCATGAACAGGTTCAGGAAAAGGTTGCGGTTGTTCTTTTCCGCCAGCGTGAGGTGATCTATCCAGTTCACAAATTTGTCCACGGTGAGGGGATATTCGGGCCAGTCGCGGTTCGAGAAACGGAAGGCGATGTCGTCCGCCAGCTGGTAATATTTCAGCAGCAGGTTGATGTCCTTGGAATAGTTTTTATAGGCATACAGCGGTGTCCGCCACTGCAGGATACGGTCCACGCCTTCGGTGATGATGGTCTTGAAGCCCTCGATCTCATAGATCAGGTCGGAGAGGTTGTCCTGGTAGATGAGCTCCGTATTGCGGAAGGTTTCAGTATAATATCCAAATTCGTCCTGCATCAGCTGTCGGTGCAGTGCCACCTGGTCCAGAAACTCATTGGTGTCATACAAAAAGGCCAGGGAGTGGTAATAGGTCTCGCCCAAGAGCTCGACGCAGCCGGTATCCACCAACGCCTTGAAGGAATCTAGGGTTTGGGGTGAATAGAGCTTGAATTGCTCGATGGCGCAGCCGGTGATTGAAAAGGAGATTCTGAACCTACCTTCGAATTTGCAGATCAGATCCAGCAGCAGCTTGTTGGTGGGGAGATAGCATTTTTCGGCTACCTTGTGCATGACCTCACGGTTCATGCGTTCGTCGAAGAGGTTGCTGTTGCTGCCAATGTCAAGCACATTCACATGGCGGAGGCGATAGGGTTGGTGCACTTGAAAATAGAAAAGGACATTAAGCATGGGTCACACCTTTCAGGGATTGCTTTTTATGTATAGGGCAAGCAGGGAGGAATAGATTTCCCGGATCTTCTGGGCTGCCTCGGTCCAATGGATGCGGTTGACCTCGTGCATGCCGTCTATTCCCATTTTTCTGCATTTGGCGGGATTTTCGATCAAGTGGTTGATGGTTTCGGCCATCAGGTCCACATCCCAGTAATCTATCTTGAACGCATGGTTCACCACTTCCGCCACACCGGACTGCTTGGAAATGATGGAGGTGATGCCGAAAGCCATTGCCTCCAGAGGGGAGATGCCGAAGGGCTCGGAAACCGAAGGCAGCACATAGATATCGGACGCGCGCAGAATGGTTTCCACCTGTTTGCGGTTCAGGAAACCGGCGAAGAGGAACTTGTTCATCAGACGCATATTGGCGGAGCGGCGCAGCAGCTTGCGTGCCATGTCTCCGGTTCCGGCCATGATGAACCGGGCCTCGGGATGTACCTTGAGCACGCGCTGCGCCACTTCCAGAAAGTAATCCGGCCCCTTCTGCAAGGTGATCCTGCCCAGAAACAAAATCGTGGGCCCCTTGAAGATGCGTCTCTTGGTGAGCACCGTATCCTCGGAAATGGTGATGGCATTGTGCACGATCCTGATCTTCCCGGTGTCGATGCGATAGCGGGACATCACCATCTGAGCCGTGTATTGGGAAACAGCAATTACGCGGTCGGCATAGGACATTCCGGAATGTTCGATCTTGTGGATGCGTTCATCACCCGGACCGCCGGCACGATCAAACTCCGTGGCATGCATATGCACCACCAAAGGCTTTCCCGATAACCTTTTGGCGATCATCCCGGAAGGATAGGTGAGCCAGTCGTGCACATGGATGAGGTTGAAATCCAGCTCCCGGGCAAAGCGTTCCGCCCGCAGGGTATATTCCTGCACCTTGCGGATCAGATCTTCATCTCCGATCAGGTGGGTGGTCATTTCATCCCAAACCTCATGCTCCTCCTTGGTCACGGTCTCGGAAAGCCAGTATTCCTTCTTCACCGCGGTCATGAACAGTTGGATATCAGTGAGCTGGAGATATGATTCCGGTTGGGTGCTGATCCCCAAAAACTCCAGGCGCTCATTCATCGTCTTGAACCTGCGGCTGAGATATTCCGTATGCATCACCGGATCGAGAAAAACCGTGGGCAGGGTGTCCACATCGCTTTCTTCGCGCAGGGGAAAATAGACCATTTCCTTGGTGGGCAGCACCAGGTCGATCTTGATCCCTTGTGCCAGAAGGGCTTTCACCATGCCATAACAGGCCATTCCCAATCCGCCTGAGATTAGGGGAGGAAACTCCCAGGTGAACATCAGGACTTTCATGGCTGCTCCTCGATTGAAGCAATAAAAGTTTCTATGTTATACAAGGCTGCCACGCTGATCGCCTGCGCCGGAGCGCCTTTCGGGAAATGGGGATTGTCGCCGTCCCAGACTTCTGCCAGCGAGGCAATATGCCCGCGCAGGATGCTGTTGCGGAAGGTTCCCACAAATTCACTCAGTTGTGCGGCGATCTCCTTGTTGTCCTTGCGGTCGCGATTGATCTTCAGATACAATCCACAAAAGGCTCCCAGCAGCCAGGCCCACACGCTGCCATTGTGATAGGCGAGGTCGCGTTCCCTTTGAGTGCCATAGTATTTCTTGCGGAAGCGATAGTCTTTGGGACTGAGAGAGCGGATACCATATACAGTATAAAGCTCCTGCCAGGCACGCTGGAACACCTTTTCCATCTGCTCTTCCGAAAGCAGGTTCCAGGGCAATGACAGTGCGATCAGGGCATTGGGGCGGATCTCCTCCACGGGTTTGTCATCGGTGAGCCGGTCCGCCAGATAATCGTTGATCCAGAATTTCTGGAAGGATTTGGTAATCTTGTCCTTCAGCCCCGAAACCAGTTCCAGGGGGACATAGGGAACGCCGGTGAGGCTTTGATAGGCCTCGCACATTGCCTCATAGCAGCAGATCGCATTATACCACAGGGCGTTGATTTCCACCGGCGCACCATCCCTGGGAGTTACAGGTACTCCGTCGATGCGTACGTCCATCCAGGTGGCATGGGCAAATTCCGGTTTCAGTTCGATCAATCCATCCGAACGGACAAAGAAGGGATATTTATAGTTGGTCAGGATGGATTTGAGGATATCCTCGGAAAGGTGGATCACCTCCTTCCAGTAGGTTACATCCTGCTTCTTCTTGCCCAGTTTCCAGAGCAGGATCAGATACCACAAGGTGGCGTCCACGGTGTCATAATTGGCTTCCCGGCCGGATTCCTGAAGCATGTTGGGAATCAAGCCCCCGCTCAGGTGGCGGCTGTATTTGCGAAGGATCTTTTCCACCATTTCCAGATTGTTTTGGTTGTGCATCAAAGCATTGAGCACAAACATGGTGTCCCTGCCCCAGGCGCCGTAATAGGGATAACCCGCCACTATGTCGTCGTTGGCGACGAAATCCTTCAGCATGAACTCCAGCAGCTTCAGATAATCGCTATACTTGAACAGATAATTGTCGTTATAGTCCAATGTGCTCAGCAGGGTGTCGTCCTGATCGGGAGCCACGGGATAATCCATCGGTTTGGGCAATGAAGCGTAGCGTTTTTCGATGCTTTCGATCAGTTTCTGCGGTCGGGCGATCGCTTTGTCGGAAAGAAGCAGATAGTTGCTCTGGCCGATGCGTAAAGTGAAGTTGAGCTCAAACAGGCTGATCTGGTCCCCGATGCCGGGATAGCCGTTCATCACTTCCCAAGGGTAGAAAACATTGTAGTAGACATAGCGGTTGGGAGTGAATTCCCCGCTCTTGGAATAGCCAAACACGTCCAGACCGTTATCCTGGCGATGCGCTTTGAAATTGCAACCATCCTCGCTGTTCTCATGCGAGGTCTCAAACTCCGCAAAGTCCAGGCTTCCGGGCTGGTTCAGCTCATGATGCAGCAGCATCGTGAATTTGGGATGGAGCTGGAAATGCAGGGTATGGTGACCCAGATTGGTATATTTGATCAGGATCGTGTTGCTGTCCTTATCCATCATCAGTTCCTTGAGGATCAGGATATCGTTTTGATGGGGGAGAGCCGAGTATAGAAATACCGGATAAGGACGCAGCCAGGGCTTCACCAGATAGAGGAATCCCTCCGGGTAGATGCAATTGCTATAGTTATTACTGTCCAGATGAATGATCTCACCCCGCCATTCCACCTTTTCCTCGATCCCCGCCACCAGATGATGGCGTTGGAACTGGCGGTTGCCGGCGATCAGCAAACCGTGGTACTTCCGCTGGTTGATCAGGTTCCCGGTGCCCAAGGCATAGGAACCGAGGCGGTTGGTCAGTATCCATTCATGATGATGGGTTTCCATGAAGTAATTATTCACTGAACCCCCTTTCTGTTCTAATATGGTTGGTGTTGATTTTTTTCAATAGGGCTAATCTCGTCAAGTCTTTTTGTGGAAAAAATTCCATTCCGGAGGGCTGGCTGAGCATATCTGATTATCTGGCAGCAGGATGGAAGAATCAAATTTCGCCCTCTTTACCATAGTCAAAGCAGGTTGGGAACAGCAAGGGCACAACCAGCAGATACGGCTGATGTCCCGCTGTTGTCATGAACATATCAAGCTTGGGGGATCAGGGGCGGTCTGATTGGGATACAAACGAGGTGTCTAAACGCCCCAAACAAAAGGGTTTTAAGAACTATTTCTTTTGTTGTTTGGCCCAGCTGTCCTTCAAAGTTACGATGCGGTTGAAGACAGGCAGCTCAGGAGTGGAATCCGGATCAACGCAAAAGTAGGCCTGGCGCAGGAACTGGTAACGCTCTCCAGGCTTGGCGGATTTGAGCGATGGCTCCAATTTGCAGTGGCGGTTCACCACCAGGGAGGCTGGATTCAGATAGTCCCGGTAGTCCTTGCCCTCCTCGATGTCATTGATGTCCGGGATAGTGAACAGGTGGTCATAGATGCGCAGTTCGGCGGAAATCGATTCTGCAGCGCTAACCCAGTGGATGGTGCCTTTGACCTTACGGGCATCAGCAGTCCAGCCCCCCCGGGAGGAGGGATCATAGCTGCAGAGCAGCTCAATTACCTTTCCGGTGGCATCTTTGACCACTTCATCGCAGGTGATGTAATAGGCATGCTTGAGCCGGACCTCGGCACCGGGAGCAAGGCGGAACCAGCCTTTGGGCGGAGTTTCGCTGAAATCCTCGCGTTCGATATACAGCGATCCGGAGAAGGGGATCAACCGCTTGCCGGCAGAGGGATCTTCGGGATTGTTGTCGGCTTCCAGCTCTTCCACCAGCCCCTTGGGGAAATTGGTGATGGTGAGCTTGATGGGATCGAGCACTGCCATCACCCGGGGGGCGGTTTTGTTCAGATCCTCCCGCACACAGAATTGCAGCAGCTCATAATCCACAATTGAATTGGCTTTGGCCACTCCGATGCGGTCGGCAAAGGCACGGATCGCCGCGGGGCTGAATCCCCTCCTGCGCATTCCGGCCAGGGTGGGCATACGGGGATCGTCCCAGCCCTTCACGATGCCGCTTTGCACCAGTTCCAGCAGCCTGCGTTTGCTCATCACGGTGTAGGCCAGGTTAAGGCGGGCAAATTCAATTTGCTGGGGGTGGCAGGGCACCGGAAGCTGATCCAGAATCCAGTCATAGAGCGGACGGTGGTCTTCAAATTCCAGAGTGCAGATGGAATGGGTAATCCCCTCCAGGGCGTCGGAGATGCAATGGGTGTAATCATACATGGTGTAGCTCAACCATTTGTCGCCGGTGCGATGATGCTCCGCTTTCTTGCTGCGATAGATCACCGGCTCGCGCACATTCAGCTTGGGGAAGGCCATGTCGATCTTGGCGCGCAGGGAGCGTGTCCCTTCCTCAAATTCGCCATCCCGCATGCGGCGGAAAAGATCGAGGTTTTCCTCGATGCTGCGCTCCCGCCAGGGGCTGTTCTTACCCGGAACGGTTAAAGTCCCGCGATAGGAGCGCATTTCCTCCTGCGAAAGGTCGCATACGAAGGCTTTCCCGGCCAGGATCAGTTGTTCGGCATATTCATACAATTGATCGAAATAATCGGAGGCATAGAACAGCTTGTCCTGCCAGTCGAAGCCCAGCCAATGTACGTCCGCCAGGATCGAATCCACATATTCGATGTCTTCCTTGATGGGATTGGTATCGTCAAAGCGCAGATGGCAGATGCCGCCATAATCCTTTGCCAAACCGAAATAGAGACAGATGGACTTGGCATGGCCGATATGCAGATAGCCATTGGGCTCGGGAGGAAAACGGGTCTTGATGCTGCTGCGCTTTCCGGTCTCCAGGTCCCGGTCTATGATAAAGCGGATGAAGTTGGACACCGCCGCTGGCTTTGAGTTGGCTTCAGTTGGCATGATTACTATACCTCTGCTAAGATTTGGGCTCCATAAATCTGAGGTGCAGTTCCCGTCAAGCGATAATGCGGAATCCAACCGGGGAATTATTACCCACTGCGTAGATAATACCCGCTTTTCGTACGATCCCTATGGTATTTGATGTTGACAGTTGACAGGGTTATAAGCATACCAGAAAGTAAGATATGTATCCCAATATAGGATAAGTGGCAATTGGCATGGAGTATGCATATATATAAGGTGTTCCCGGTGAGTGGAACCAAAAAAGAGGAATATGCCATGATTGCCAAAACAACGATGAAAAAGATGGAGATCGGACGAGTGATCGCCCCGGAGTTTCTGGACCGCTCGTTCAACCGTGCCGGTATCTGCGCATATTGCTCCCGCAAGTTCAATTGCGCGCTCAGCCATGATTACGGTCTGGTGTTCGACTGTGATGATTACGAAGCGGGGGAGGACAACCTGCCCGCCGTCACCTTCAGCACCCTGGCCTTGAGCTTGGGCGAGGAAGAGGATGACGATCTGAATGGCCTCTGCCGGGACTGCCAGAAACGCGACCTCTGCCAGCTTAAGGATATCAGCGGCGGAGTGTGGCATTGCGACGACTTTAGCTAAACTTCAACACATACCTCAACACACACATGGGGGGCTCCCCGCCCCCTTTTTTCTTTTCCGGGAAAGTTATCCCTAACCTGGATCAATCCTCTGCAAAATAGTCCTTCACCTTTTCCAGTTCGGCCGGAATGTTTATCTTTTGCGGGCATTTGGGCAGGCAGGCTCCGCAGTTGGTACACTTGTCCGCTTTGTTGGCATCGGGGATGAAATTCTGGTATTCCTGTTTGTGGCGGGGCTTGTCGTCGAACATGATCGCTTCGTTATAGCTGCCAAGCACAAAGGGAATGGCAACGCTGTGGGGGCAGGGCAGGCAGTAGCG
>Ga0136653_10002186_pt1 | contig 10675 bp, 12 predicted proteins | sample LakKivw275mmetaG_FD_94866 | JGI IMG/M metagenome (GOLD analysis project Ga0136653, IMG submission 94866) | Anoxic lake water microbial communities from Lake Kivu, Rwanda to study Microbial Dark Matter (Phase II) - Lake Kivu water 275m metaG... | ecosystem: Environmental > Aquatic > Freshwater >... | reverse complement strand
TCGAACGCAAACGGCCAACAACACCTCCTTCCAAGTATTCGCCTTTCCAAGCAGGTGAGGATCTCGTGCCAGAGATGGCCAGTTTCGGTGAAGGTTACAGATTCTACGCCACCGGACTGACCCACGATGAGACCGGCCACCCACGAACCGACAGCACAGAGCACCACGCGAAACTGGTTCAGAGAATCTGCGACAAGATCCGCAATAACGTCGGAGAGATCACGAAGGTTGAACGAGTATTCCTTGATGATGCTGATGTGTGCATAGTTGCATACGGAAGCGTCGCCAGATCCGCAGTTGCCGCTGCAGTCGAAGGGCGAGAAAGAGGCATCAAGATTGGACTCTTGAGACTCGCCACAATTTGGCCATTCCCAGACGAAGTTGTCGAGCAGGTGGCAGCTCAAGTGGACAAGATCCTGGTGCCTGAAATGAACTATGGACAACTCGTCCGAGAAGTCGAGAGAAGTGCAGGCCGGAGAAAGGTGACATCCATTCCAAGGCTTGGAGATGCTCTCCACACACCCGAGGAGATCCTGGCTCAGGCAGTCAACTAGAACATGAAGGTACACAACATGTCGAACCTCCATCATCCGCTGGAAGACTATACGAGGAGTGGTATGATTCCTCACATATGGTGCAACGGTTGTGGCAACGGAATCATACTTGGGGAATTCATCAGGGCCTTGGATGAGCTGAAGTACGACCGAGACAAGGTTGTCGTAGTGTCAGGAATCGGCTGCATAGGAAGGATCTCTGGATACACGAATACTGATTCTTTTCATACGACGCACGGTCGGGCATTGGCCTTTGCTGTTGGAGTCAAAGCCGCGAGACCGGACTTGAAACCCATCGTTATCAGTGGAGATGGTGACCTATTCGCGATAGGCGGCAATCACTTCATTCACGCTGCCAGAAGGAACATCGATGTTACCGTAATCTGTTCTAACAACTTCAACTACGGCATGACCGGCGGCCAAAGCGGTCCTACGACACCCTTCGGCGCATTCACAACGACGACTCGATACGGCAACATCGAGCACCCATTCAATCTAGTCCATCTAGCTGCAGCTTCCGGAGCAGTCTACGTCGCGCGATGGACAGCGATTCATGTAAAGCGGATTAGGGAATCAATAAAGAAAGCCATTGGCAAGAAGGGTTTCAGTTTCGTCGAGATAATAACCCCATGTCCCGAAGAGTATGGTCGAAGAAACAAGATCGCGGATCCCATTCTTGGCATGAAGTGGTTGAGGGAGGTCAGCGAGGTTCGGTCCAATATCGATCCGATCGAGGCGCTGATCGGACCTGAAAAGATCATTGTCGGAGAATTCGTCGATACTGAGAAGCCAGAGTTCAGCGATTTGTTGTGGGAGAGAAATCGATCCGTTCAGGCAGAGCTTGAGAGGGTAGGACGACGCACCAATGTCGCGATTTGAGATAAGAATCGCCGGCCTTGGCGGTCAGGGAATTGTGACCGCCGGAGTGATGATCGGACGAGCCGCCTCAGTGTTCGGCGGCAAGAACGTGACCCTAGCACAGTCCTACGGCCCTGAGTCTAGGGGAGGAGCCTCAAAGGTCGAAGTCATAGTCTCTGACGAGAAGATATTCTATCCAAAGATCAGGAAGCCAAGCCTAGTCGCAGTCATGTCTCAAGAGGCCTATCTGAAGAACATCAATGACGTGAATGGAAGCGCAATCGTTGTCATCGACCCTGACATGGTCCAAGAGGACCAGTCGAACCACACCGCAAGGACCTATCGAGTGCCGGCTACACGCATAGCCGAGAGCTTGGGCAGAAAGATTGTCTCGAACATGGTTATGGTTGGCGCAATAATCGGCCTGACCAACATGATGGACACAGCGGCGATCGAGAAAGCAATTTCGGAGTACGTACCGCGAGGTACTGAGCAACTGAATCTCAATGCCTTCAAGAGCGGCTACGATTTCGCCCGCAAGCTACTCCAAGAACAGAAGGTATCCGCATAGATCCGGTGGCAAGTCAAGCTATGGACTCTGATTTGCTCTGTCACCCATCGATGACTGCAGGTTCAGTTGATGTGGTGAATTGAGAGGGCAGAAAAGAGAGCACGGTGATAGGGGATAGCAGAACTGCATGTCCTGATTGTCTATCCGAGTTCTGTCGAATATACAGTCGGGTACGTAAGTAGGACCGGGCTATATTCTGCACGAGTCCACGTTCAGCTTTGTTTCACATCACTGTCCGAAGGGATAGTAGATGGGCGCTGACAAGTCAACTGTAACAATCTACGTTTTCGGCAAGCAGTATCGTGTCCCGCAAAACCTCACAATACTAACCGCTATGGAACACCTTGGCTACAGGCTGTTGCGAGGATGTGGATGCCGCAGCGGATTCTGTGGCGCCTGTGCAACGGTCTACAGAATTCGCGGAGACTTCAGACTCCGCACCGGGCTCGCATGTCAGACGCCCGTCCGGGATGGCATGGTGTTTTCGATGCTCCCGTTCCACCCGTCCACAAAGGCGCGATATGATATCAAGAGCTTACAGCCGGATATCAATGCACTCTTACGATATTACCCCGAAATCCTGCGATGCCTACAATGCAACTCGTGCACTCGAGCTTGCCCACAAGACCTGCCTGTCATAGACATAATGGCCGCTGCCATGCGCGGAGACATCGCCAACGCAGCGGACCTTTCGTTCGATTGCATCATGTGTGGACTCTGCGCTACGAGATGTCCAGCCGAGATCGTTCAGTACAATGTTGCGATTCTCTCAAGAAGACTCTACGGAACCCACCTATCTCCGAAAGCAGGACATCTGAAGAAGAAGCTCGACGAGATCAGAGCTGGACGCTACGATGAAGAACTCTCAAAACTGGCTAAGATGAGCACCGCTGAGTTAACGAAGCTGTACAATTCCCGAGAAATCGAACCGGAGGAAGCATAGATGACTTCGGAACAGACCAAGCAGTGGCGAACAGTAATCACCTACAGCGAAGACATGCGACACTCGATCGACAAAGTAGCGGCGAATCGAAAAGGACGCACGAAACAGTCCTTCCCAAAGCTTACACCGGACGAGAAGAAACAACTGTTAACGAAGTATCATCCCGACTACAAGCCAGGGACGACACGGAAACTACTCGTAGGACCGAACAAAGGAGAACCAGTCGTCAACGAACTCGGCGATATTGTGGAAGCCTACAGCCGAATAAGCCCAGAGAAGACCGATCTATCAAGAACTGACATCCAGACTGATGTTCTAATCATTGGTGGAGGCGGCGCAGGTGCGTCAGCAGCTTTGACCGCCCAAGAGGCCGGCGCCCATGTCCTGTTATGCACCAAACTGAGATTTGGCGACGCCAACACCATGATGGCACAAGGCGGGATCCAAGCAGCAGACAGGGAGAACGATTCACCAGCAATTCACCATCTTGACGTTATGGGAGGCGGCGGTTTCACAAACATCCCCAACCTTGTTCAGACGCTTGTCAAGGACGCTCCTTCCATCATCGAATGGCTTGAAGACCTCGGTATGATGTTCGACAAGAAACCCGACGGTACCTTTGTGGAGATGCACGGAGGCGGAACAAGCAGGCGACGAATGCATGCCGCTCGTGACTACACCGGAGCGGAGATTATGCGGACGCTCCGAGATGAGGTCATCAATCGTGACATCCAAGTTATCGAGTTCTCTCCTGCAATCGAGTTGCTCACAGATGCCGATGGCAACTGTGTCGGAGCTATTCTGTTGAACATGGAGACCAACGAATTCGTGTTTGTCAACGCAAAGACCACCATACTGGCCACCGGCGGCTCCGGGAGGCTCCATTGTCAAGAATTTCCTACAACAAATCACTACGGTGCGACGGGCGACGGGCTCGCATTAGCCTATCGTGCTGGGGCCAAGCTGGCCTTTGTGGATACGATCCAATACCACCCGACAGGAGTCGCATTTCCCGAACTGATCTCAGGGCAACTCATAACTGAGAAAATGAGGAGCATGGGCGCTCAGCTTGTCAATATTGACGGAGAACGTTTCGTGAACGAACTTGAAACAAGAGACGCTGTCGCATCAGCAATAATCAGAGAATGCCAAGAACGCAACAAAGGAGTTCGCACGCCCGGCGGATTGGTAGGCGTGTGGCTTGACACACCACTTATCGACGTACTGAAGGGTTCGGGCCAAACCCAGAGACTCGCACCAGCAATGGTAAGGCAATTCAAACGATTCGGAATCGACATAATCAAAGACCCGATTCTCGTCTATGCGACACAACATTACCAGAACGGGGGAGTGCTGATAGACGAGAACGGACGAACAAACGTTCCAAATCTGTATGTCGCGGGTGAAGCCGCTGGTGGAATTCACGGAAGAAATCGTTTGATGGGCAATTCACTACTGGACATTCTAGTGTTTGGAAGGCGCGCCGGAGGAGATGCAGCCAAGAGATCAAATGCCGCACCCGGTGGCAAGCCAATCCTCGACCATGTGGTTCGATTCCACAAGGAACTGAAGAAAGCGGGCGTCAGCACGGACCGGCACAGCCCCGTACTTCTTCCTGACTACCGCAGCAAAGAAGCGAAGATCGAGCTCGAAGCATTCGCGGTCAGAGGGTGGGAGTGAAGTGGCGTATCCGATCTCAGCTGAAGTGCTCACGAATCCGCTACTGCACAAGATCAAAACGATAAGCGGCCAGAATCTCTCACTCTGCTATCAATGTGGGAAATGCTCGGCCACATGCCCTTTGGCAACGCAGATGGATCTCATGCCTCATCAGATTGTACGCTTCCTCCAGCTCGGCCTCGAACAAGTCTTCGATGCCAAATCGTACTGGTTGTGCGCAACCTGCTTCTCCTGCGAAACGCAATGCCCCAGGGGCTTAGACGTGAGTAAGATCTGCGAAGCTCTGCGGACCATCAAGCTCCGAAACGACCTTCGAGACCTGAAGATCGAGAAGCTGCCGCCTGAGATGCCCCAGCAAGGACTCGTGAGCGCATTCAGGAAACTCAGCCCATACTGAGTTGGGAAGATGCAGTCCTACCTGTATTTTCCAGGGTGTTCTCTCCGAACCGTAGCAAGGGACTTCGACGACTCTGCACAAGCCTGCGCTCGTGCTCTCGGCGTAGAACTGAAGGAAATGCAGGGATGGCTGTGCTGTGGAGCAGTATTCTCGAATGTTGCAGACAATATCATGACGAATGCCGGACCCAACCGAATCCTCGCTAGAGCACGCAGTGAAGGTGATACGCTCGTGACTCTCTGCGCGGGATGCCATAACGTCCTCAAGAGAGCTAACCTTCAAGCTGGACGCAACGCGATCAAACAAGAACAGATCAACGAATTCAACGAAGAGAAGTACGAAGGCGGACTAAGCGTCCTCCACTTCTTGGAAATCCTTAGAGACCGTGTGGGTTTCGGCACCGTCAGAGATACAGTCAAGGCGCCCTTGCAAGGCTTGCCCGTCGGCGCCTACTATGGCTGCCTGCTGCTTCGCCCATTTGACGAGATGAAACTCGATGATCCCCATCGACCATCAATATTCGAAGACCTCCTCGTTAGCATTGGATGTACACCAGTCGACTATCCATCACGAACCGAGTGCTGCGGATCGTATCTTGGTGTCGGTTCTCCAGACGCCATGGCACTATTGTCCCGCAATGTAGTGCAGTCTGCTCGTTCTAATGGAGCGAGAATGCTTGCTGTCAGCTGCCCACTGTGCAAATACAATCTCGAAACATCTCAGAAACAGGATCTTGGAGTCTCCTCTGACTCACAACCATTGCCAGTAGTCTACTTCACCCAGCTGCTCGGTCTTGCGCTCGGAGCAGAGCCAGAGAGCCTCCGACTCGACCCGCTGCAGGTCCAAGCGATTCATGGCGGTATGCATACCACTCTTGAAAACGTGAGTCAAACATGAAACGCGTGGGAGTATTCGTCTGTCATTGCGGCCTGAATATTGCCGGAACGGTTCGTGTCAGCGAAGTGGTTGATCAAGCCAGCAAGACTCCCGATGTTGTCATCGCGGCTGACCACAGGTATCTTTGCTCGGAACCGGGCCAAACGCTCATCAAGGATAGCATAAAGCAGCACAGACTTGACGCTATAGTTGTTGCTGCATGCTCGCCTGCGATGCATGAAGTCACTTTTAGAAATACTGCGCGAGCAGCGGGTCTCAACAGACATCAATGCGAGATGGCGAATATTCGCGAACAATGCAGTTGGGTTCACGATGATATCGAAAAGGCAACCGAGAAGGCGCACGTTATCCTACGTCAGATCATAGAGAAAGTCAAACTCAACGAACCACTTGACCCGATCATCGTCCCGGTCACCAGAAGAGCCCTTGTCATAGGAGGAGGCGTCGCCGGTATCCGCTCAGCCCTAGACATAGCCGGTAGTGGATACCAAGTCTACCTAGTGGAAAAGACAGGTTCAATCGGCGGAAGAATGGCACAGCTCTCAGAGACATTCCCAACACTGGATTGTTCAATCTGCATCCTTGGACCATTGATGGTGGAGGCGTTTCGAAATCCAAACATCAAGATTCCCAGACTGTCTGAAGTCGAGGATGTCAAAGGCTACGTTGGCAACTTCAAAGTCAGAGTGCGACAGGAACCAGTCTACGTTGACGAGACCAAGTGTAACATGTGTGCAGAATGCGCAAAGGTCTGCCCTGCAGAAGTGCCCAACGAGTTTGATTCTGAACTGACTTGGAGAAAGGCGGTATACATTCCATTCGCACAGGCCGTTCCTCCCGTCTACGTTTTGGACGCGAAGAGCTGTCTGGGTCTTCTGCCTCAAGCCTGCGGCGAATGTAAGAAGGCTTGCGACGAGCTTGGCATGTCTTGCATAAACCTTGATGCACATCCTGAGATCCACGAGCTCGAAGTAGGAGCCATTATCTCGGCAACTGGCTACGAGCTCTTTGATGCAACGAGGCTCACGGAGTACGGATACGGTATCTTTCCAGATGTGATGACGAGCCTAGAATTCGAACGCATGCTGTCTGCCTCAGGACCAACATCCGGCACCATTAGACGACCTTCGGACGGACGCATTCCAAAGGAAGTTGTGTTCATTCAATGTGCAGGACAACGGGAACCCGAAACAGCGTTGGCCTACTGTTCGAAGATCTGCTGCATGTACACTGCTCGGCATGCGATGCTTTTCCACCACAAGGTCCCAGATGGACAAGCATACATCTTCTACATGGACATCCGGGCAGGAGGAAAAGGATACGAGGAATTCGTCAAACGCTGCCAAGAGGAAGGAGGACTCCTCTACCTCCGCGGAAGAGTCGCGAAAGTCTACGAAGAGAAAGGCAAACTGGTTGTCAAAGGCATCGATACTCTCAGCGGTAAGATCGTAGAGATCCATGCGGATCTTGTAGTCTTGGCACTTGGCATGATTCCAAGCCGAGGATCACGCGAACTCGCAAACATCCTCAAGGCTTCGGTGGACGAGAACGGCTTCTTTGCCGAGGCCCATCCCAAGCTTCGTCCCCTGGAAAGCGCGACTGCAGGAATATTTGTGGCGGGCGCGGGACAAGCACCGAAGGACATACCCGAAACGGTGGCCCAAGCGAGCGGAGCAGCCAGCAAAGCTCTGAATCTACTGTCAAGCCCAACTCTCGAACGCGAACCGACAGTAGCCCGAATAGTCAACGAACTCTGCAGCGGTTGCGGAATCTGCATACCAGCATGCCCGTTTGAAGCGCTCAGCCTGAACAGGGAGAGAAGGGTAGCAGAGGTCGCGGAGGCGGTTTGCGAAGGCTGCGGAACCTGCATTGCATCCTGTCCGTCCGGCGCGCTGTCTCTGAGGAATCTGACCGACACGCAGATCATAGCAATGATAACAGCCGGGAGGCACTGACGTCTTGGGCGAGCCTAGAATCCTTGCATTTCTCTGCAAATGGTGTGCATATGCAGGTGCGGATCTCGCAGGAACAACTAGAAAACGCTACGATCCGAACCTCATCTCAATCCGCGTGACTTGCTCGGGCAGAGTTGATCCCACGTTTGTGCTCAAAGCCCTCGAGGAAGGTTACGACGGCGTCCTGATCGCCGGATGCCACCCAGGAACATGCCACTACATAAGCGGAAACTACAAAGCCGCTCGACGATTCGCTCTGCTGCGGAGAATGCTGAAGCAAATGGATATTCCTGACCAGCGTGTGAGGCTAGAGTGGATCTCAGCGTCCGAGAGTGACAAATTCGTCACTGTCGTGAACGAAATGGTCGAGAACCTGCGCAAATTGGAAACCGTAGCACCACAGTTGAAATAGCAGATAGCCACGCGTGAGTGTGGTTTCGCATGCTTCTCGGCACAGTCGTTAATGTCGCCGCAATTGCTATTGGAACACTGATCGGTCTCGCGCTGAAGCAGAGATTACCTGAACGAATCACTTCGATAGTGATGCAGGGACTTGGCCTTGTTACAGCTCTGATCGGAGTGAAGATGATCATAGTGACTGAGAACGTACTCGTCGTCCTTGTGAGCATCGTGGTCGGTGGAGTGTTTGGAGAGCTGCTGCACATCGAAGCGAGACTCGACTCGTTTGGAGCAAAGGTCGAAGCGAAGTTCAGCAGAGAAAAGGGAACGTTCGCGAAAGCGTTCATCACATCTAGCCTGTTGTACTGCGTTGGTCCGATGGCGATTCTAGGCGCGCTTCAAGACGGCCTACGTGGAGATTACTCTATTCTGCTGACAAAGTCTGGACTGGACGGCGTTGCATCCGTTGCGTTCGCTTCCACGCTCGGAGTTGGAGTACTGTTCTCTGCGATACCTCTTGCATTGTATCAAGGCGGCATCACCGTGGGAGCTTCAATGCTCGAACCGTTCCTTTCCTCTTCAATTGTCAATGCTATGACCGCAACTGGCGGCCTCCTGATCTTGGGCATCGCATTGAATATACTTCAGGTGACAAAGATCAGAGTCGGTAACCTGCTCCCGGCAATCCTGATTGCTGCTGCTCTAGCGAGCCTTTTGCCATAGATCGAATGTGAAGTCGCTCCGTCTCCAACAAGAAGTCAACTTGACTTCGAGAATCGCGTGTTTCAGGAAGGAATGAGAGCTTTGCGTATTCTTGTTCCTGCTAGCTAACCGCTATGATAGGGCGTGGGCTCTTTCGTTTGCCTGCTCTCTTGATCTGATAGTACCCGTCGACGCCTCTGTAGTATTCTTCCATGGAGCTAAGACCAGGTTGAATGGGATTACTGATGTGTAACTCGTGTTCATCCGCACCGGTTACACTGTCCACCTTTGCTGACGCATGGTATCACCTGTCAGGCAGCTCATCGAAGACCTGTTTCATGGTTTGCGTGTATCTGTGAAAAGCAGTGCGGCCTTTCTCAGTCAGTCGGAGCATCGTGTGAGGCTTTTTCCCGACGAATTCCTTCTTCACATTGAGATAGCCGGCGTCTTCGAGCTTGCCAAGGTGGGACGAGAGATTGCCGAAGGTCAATCCTGTCTGCCGCATCAAGAAGAGGAAGTCCGCGCTTTCGAGTACGTACAGCTGTGCCATGATATTCAGTCGAGCGGGTTCATGGATTAGCGTGTCAATATCTGTTAGAGGGTTGTCCTCTCCCGTGCCGGCCTTAGGCTTTGACATCCGAGACCCCCTTTGGAGGCAAGGGGAATCTTTGCAGAAATCGCACGAACACAACTAGACCGATGACCAGAATGGCAATTCCCATGATTGTCTGTGCTACGGACCCAACGGGTTTGCCGAACTGCCCCCAGATCACTTCGGACATTCCATACAAGAGGCCGTAAGCGTACAAGCGCTTGAAATCCAGGTAGTATGCTAGCACGCCGAAGAATACTGCAATCCAAGCCGCCATTATTGGTGAAACAGGTATTCCCGGCAAAGGCAGTCCCGAGTGAGTGAACAGCACCGGGAGCAGAAACAAGGCAAAGACTGCCAGCACTGAGATGACGAGGGCGGCCTTTGCCTTCCCCAGTTTGAGCTTCCTTCCCGGACCGAACTTCACGTAGCCAAGGCGGGGGATCGTGATGAGTTTCTTGCCTAAGGGCACGACGGGGACAAGCGACAGAACCAGCAAGGTGTACCAGACGTTGTCAGTGAGGGAGCGGATTCCACCTATCAGAAGCATTGCGCCTAGAAAGACGTCCCACAGTCCATCCTCGAAATACGATGTCCAAGCCTTTCGTTCGATCTCTTTCAGACTGACTGTTCCGGGCATGTTCCATCACGGTGAGCGAGCGCAATAGGCGGTGTGACGTATAAAGCTTTGCACAGCAAAGTACTTTGCATGAACTACTCAACCCAGGGCGACATACACGTAATGAAGAGCGTTTTTTGTGGAAAGAGCTAAAGGGCCACCACAAGGGTCGTTGGACTTGTTCAATGGTGGACCCTATGGTTTCGAAGATTGCCCAGAACGTTGTGAATCAGTCTCTTCGCATTCGAGAAGATGATGTCGTTCACATTACCACTTCTGAAGATACTATGGACTTGGCGGAGGAGGTGGCTATTGAATGCCGCAAAGCTGGCGCCGAGACAACGACGGCCTACGCCAGTGAGAGCGTTTGGTACTGGTCGCTGCAGAATCTCCCTCTTGAGTGGTTGCAGGGACCCGCGAAGGCTGACCTAGCACTTCTTGACGTGGTCACCGCATTCATAGGCCTTAACGCGATCGCCGATCCGAGACCAATGGCTAGGATATCTCC
>Ga0136653_10002184_pt1 | contig 10679 bp, 10 predicted proteins | sample LakKivw275mmetaG_FD_94866 | JGI IMG/M metagenome (GOLD analysis project Ga0136653, IMG submission 94866) | Anoxic lake water microbial communities from Lake Kivu, Rwanda to study Microbial Dark Matter (Phase II) - Lake Kivu water 275m metaG... | ecosystem: Environmental > Aquatic > Freshwater >... | reverse complement strand
GAACAGCGTTACAAAGAACTGATAGAACCCCTGACCGGAAAAATCAATGATGTGATCAAAAAGATTTCAGAAGATGAGAAATACTCCCTTATCCATGATGTAAGCATGGGTTCGGTTCTTTATTCGGCGCCGAGCATGGACATCACTGACCAGGTTTTGGCAGAGCTCAACAAAGGCACTCAGAGACCGCAGATGGACGAACCCAAACTGAATGAAACATTCCCCCCGCAGGAACAGGAAAAGCCGTTTTTCCCTGAAAATAAAGAACCGGAATTCAAGCCCTGATTTCAGATGAAGATCTTTAAAAACACTCTGACACCGCAAGCGATCAACAGCATCATCGGTGGCGAATTGTCGGCAAGTAGAGAGGTTAGTCTCAACCGCATCGCTGATCCAGCCAGCGCAGATGAGCAGTCTGTTATCTTTCTGGACAGTGAAAAATACCTGCCGTTGGTGCTTGCCAGCAAGGCCGGTCTCGTCATTGCCGGAAACAAGTTCAAGGCGGATTTTCCCACTCAGCAGTTCAATCTGATCTTCACTGAAAACTCATATCAGTCAATTTTGATCCTGATGCACTTCTGGCTGGAAGCGGAAAAGGAGGAATTTGTCTCAGAGATTCATCCCACCGCCGTTGTCGGCAAAGATGTCAAGCTGCCGGAGCATGTAAAGATCGGCCCATATGTCGTGCTTGGTAATGAAACGGAAGTGGGGGATTACACGCAAATTGACGCTTTCTGCAGCATCGGCAGGAAGAGCAAAATAGGCAGCCACAGCCATCTTTTCTCCAATGTCTCAATCTATGAGGACACCGTCATCGGCGACAAGGTTTACATCCATTCCGGGTGCGTGATCGGAGCCGACGGATTTGGCTATCTCTTACTAAATGACATCCAGCAGAAGATCCCGCAAATCGGTCAAGTCATCATTCATGACAATGTAGAAATCGGTGCCAATACAACGATCGACCGCGGCACGATCAGCCCGACCGTGATCGGGGAAGGCACCAAGATAGACAACATGGTCCAGATCGGCCACAACTGTGTGATCGGGAAGCACTGCATATTATGTGCCCAGGTCGGTCTGGCGGGCAGTTCCGTGCTTGGTGATTATGTTTATCTGGCAGGACAGGTAGGCCTGGCGGGTCATCTGAACATTGGCGACAAGACGATGGTCGGCGCGCAGTCAGGCGTGGCATCTGATCTGGAAGCAGGGAAGAAATATTTCGGTTATCCTGCCCGCGATGCAATGCTGATGAAAAAGATCATGGCAGTGGAAAACAACCTGCCTGAAATGTATAAATTCATTCAAAAACTCAAAAAAGAAAGAGGACAGGAGTAATCATGCCCGACAACAAACACACGATAGGCGGAACTGTCTCCTATACAGGCATCGGACTTCATTCCGGCGAGATCACAACCATCCGGTTCAAGCCTGCCGGCAAGGATGACGGCATTGTCTTTGTCCGCGTTGACCTGCCTGACCATCCCCAGATCCCTGCAGACATTGACCACGTCGTTGATATCTCGCGGGGTACCACCATTGGCATAAAAAACGCAACAGTCGGCACGATCGAGCACGTTCTATCTGCCATCAAGGGCTTGAACATAGACAACATCCGCATCGAGATCGACGGCCCTGAAGCCCCTGTCGCGGATGGCAGCGCCCTGTGTTTTCTTAATCTGCTGAAGACGGCCGGAATTGTGGAACAGGACTCGCCACGCTTATATTTTGAGTTTGACGAACCGATCAGTTTCTCTGCTGATGAGGATAATGTTGACATCGTTATAGTGCCTTCCAATGAACTGAAAGTCACTTTCATGATCGACTACAAGCATAAGTACCTCGGCACCCAATACACCTGGCTGCCCAGCCTCGAGTACTATGAAAAGGAATTTGCCGGAGCGCGCACTTTCTGTTTCATCAATGAAATTCTGCAGCTCAAGGAAATGGGACTGATCAAAGGCGGCTCTCTGGAAAACGCTTTGGTCATTGCCGAACCCGGCATAAGCGAAGAAGAGCTAAAGCATCTGCAGGATGTGTTTGGTTATCACGAACCTGTCACCGTCTCTGAAGAAGGGATTCTGAACAGCCATCCCCTGCGATATCATAATGAATATGTGCGTCATAAAGTGGTTGACCTATTAGGCGACATAGCTCTTTTGGGCATGCCGATCAAGGGTCACATCCTGGCGGCTCGCTCAGGCCATAAGACCAATGTGGAACTGGTCAAGAAACTGCGCACCATCCAGAAGAAGAACGAACTGCAGAAGATATACCACAAGAAGAAAGAAAAGGACGTCGTGTTTGACATCAATGCTATCATGCGCATCATGCCGCACCGCTATCCCTTCCTTTTGGTCGATAAGATAATTGAATTTGTGCCTGATGAAAAGATCGTCGGCCTCAAAAATGTAACCATTAATGAGCAGTTTTTCCAGGGACACTTTCCAGGTCATCCCATCATGCCGGGTGTGCTGATCGTGGAAGGCATGGCGCAGACCGGCGGGATCATGCTTCTGAACCAACTGGAAGACCCCACCAAGTATGTGGCTTATTTTGCTGCCATTGACGGCGTTAAATTCCGCAAACCGGTTCTGCCGGGAGACACTCTGCGCTTTGAACTGACCGCCATCTCGCTCAAGAAATCGGTCGCTAAGATGCACGGCGAAGCCTATGTCGGAGCGGAAAAGGTCTGCGAAGGCGATTTCCTGGCTCGCATAATGGAGAAATGAACATGACTTTCATACATCCAACCGCTATCATTGACCCTCTTGCCACGATCGGCGGGGACTGTTACATAGGTCCCTATTGCATCATCGGACCCAAAGTTATAATAGGGGACAGGAATCATCTCTTTTCCAATGTCGTTATCGGCAAGAACACCACCCTGGGCACTGACAACAAGATATCTTCCTATGCCGTTCTGGGCACTGATCCGCAGGATCTGAAGTTTGGCGGTGAGGAGACCTTCTTGGTGGTCGGCTCTCACAATACCATCCGCGAATTTGTTACGATGAACCGTTCCAACCAGCCGGAGGAAGCGACAGTAGTCGGCGATCATAACCTGATCATGGAGTATGTCCATATTGCTCATAACTGTCAGATAGGCAGCCACATCATCATTGCCAACGCAGTTAATATAGCAGGCCATGTGCATGTTCAGGACTGGGTTACCATAGGCGGTATAGTCGGCATCCATCAGTTTGTCAAGATAGGGACCCAGGCTTTTGTGGGCGGAATGTCCGCTCTTAAAAAAGACATCGCACCCTACACCCGCGGACAGGGCAACCCCTATGAAACTGTCGGACTGAACAGCGTCGGACTGATGCGCAAGGGCTTTTCCAATGAGACGATAGCCGGCATCAAGAAAGTTTACAAGCTCTTCTATGAAAGCAAATTAAACACAACACAAGCCCTGCAGGCAATAAGCGAACTGGGGGAACTGACTCCCGAGCAGAAGACTTTCGTTGACTTTGTCAAAAGCTGCGACAGGGGGCTTTCCACTTAGGCAAGTGCCCTGCTTTCTTAGTGTTTATTGGATTCATTTTCCTGTCCCTGCTCATAGAGCGTAAACTATTGATAAGCAGTATATTGCGCCGAGATAACCGCTTCCATGCCTTTATATGAGGGTGAAATAGGGATCATATACCGCTTATCGTTTAAGGGCGATGCAAGGGTCGATTGATATTATCTGTTGCTGGAAAGAAGCTGTGATTGGCAGCTTCTCAATCTGCGCATTGCTTTATCTTTGATTTGTCTGACTTTTTCGGCGGACAGACTGAGTTCTGAGGCAATTTCCTGTAAAGATTTATGATGCTCAAAGCTGAGTCTGAGCACCTGTTGTTCCATAGCGGGCATGGAGGAAGGCAGATCCAGTTTTTGTGAACTGTCAGAGTTATCCTGTTGAGGTGATTCCAGTTTAATGATTCATTGAATTCAGAGTTTTTTCCAATGTTTTTTGATTCCAGATCGAGAGCCTTTAGTATATATTTTTTGATCCAGAATGAAGCATAGGTGGCAAAGCCGGAATTCTGCTCTCTGTCAAATCTATTGAAAGCTTCCAGCAGTCCCAGATAGCCTTCCTGTTCAAGGTCCTCGCGGCTCAGCCCGTAACGGCTGTATTTGGTAGCGAAGTAAGAGACCAAAGACTTATACTCTGAAACCATTCGTTCAGGAGAGAGAGCCAAACCATCAGCTTTCATTGCTTATCTGATAAAAGCGGAAAGAGCATGATGAAACAAGTGCCTTTTCCCGGTTCGCTTTGTACCTGAATGGAGCCATGATGCAGCATCACAGCGTGCTTGACAATGGCAAGCCCCAATCCTGTTCCGCTCTGAGCACGGTTGCGGGAAGGATCTGCCTCATAGAAACGCTCAAAGATCCTGTTCAGATGTTCCGATTCAATTCCACGCCCCGTGTCACAAACTTCTATCCTGATGAAACTGTCTTCCTGAGCTAATTTGATCGTGATGCCGCCCTGTTCGGTATAGCGCAAAGCGTTATCGATCAGATTGATGAAAATCTGTTCCAGCTTGAAGGGATCGGCTGTCAGCTTGGGCAGATAGTCAGCATACTCCAGGTTCAGATACAGCTTGCGCTCTTCCAGAGTATGGTGATAGAGGGCTTTGATATTGGAGAAGAAGGTGAGCAGGTTCAGCGGCTGCAGATTCAGTTCAGGCATGCGTTCCAGGCTTGCCAGGGTCTGCAGATCACTGACCAGGCTGATCAGGCGCTCTGTGTGATTGCGGATGATAGTCAGATAACGCTGACTGTCCGGATCAGGATTCTCGGAAAGAGCTTCAGAAAAACCTTTGATGGCGGTCAGAGGGGTTCTCAGCTCATGCGCCAGGTTGATCATGAAGTCTTTTTTCATCTGTTCGGTTTGCTTCAGGATGCCGATATCCTGCAGGATAAAGACATGCGTATCTGTTTTGGGATTGAATATGCCCTTGCAAAGATAAACCGTGTTTCCGAGCTCAATTTCTTTTACTTCCGCTGATTCGTTCAGAATGGCAGATTTGATGTAATCCAACAAAGCCGGCTCGAGAATGACTTCCCAATAGTGCTTTACGTTGTCTTTCCGGAATGATGTGAACAGAGCATCAAACCCACGGCTGGTCCACAGCAGGATGCCTTCCTTATTCTGGATCCAGAGGGCTTCGCTAAGGTTACCGAGGATGAATTTCAAGTCTTCCCGGTCTGCAGTAAAATCCTTGAATAGTAGTGATATGTTTTCGATCAGATCATTGATGGCAAGCCCCAGCGGCTCGATTTCCCAGTCCATTTTAGCTTTGTACCTGCCGCTGAAATCACCCCGGCTGGCTTTGGTCAGGATCGAAGTCATATCCAGAATGGATCTGTCGATCCGCCTGATGATCATTAATGTGAACAAAAAAGCCAGCACCAGTGGTACAAAAGAGAGATACACATATCCTGAAAGCGTGACGAGAATAACGCTCAGACAGACGATCAGAAAGTAGATGATGAGGGTCAGAAAGAGGTTGTTGTTAATCATCTGATTCTACATTTCCCGGTTGATCATTTTCTTCCAGAGGTTCGAACTTATAGCCGACTCCCCTGACGTTTCGTATGTAGTTTCCAAAGACACCAAGCTTTTCTCTTAAATGCCTGACATGGACATCGACAGTGCGGTCAATTACTATTTTATCGTTGCCCCAGAGGAAATCCAGGATCTGCTGACGGTTATAAACCCAGCCGGGACGCTTGGTCAGCAACTGCAGAAGCTTGAACTCAGTCAAGGTGAGATCTGCCTTCTGATCGTTGATATAGACTTCAAACTTGTTGAAATCGATGGTCAGGCCATCCTCAATTCTGAGCACTTTATTGAAGGTTTCCCACTGAGCACGTCTCAGGACTGCTTTGATGCGTGCCACCAGTTCCTGTGGTGAAAAAGGTTTGGTCACATAGTCATCAGCGCCCTGATCCAGACCCTGAAGCTTGTCCTCCATACCGGCTTTGGCAGTCAGCATAACGATCGGCAGTTTGCGGTATTTGTTTTCACTGCGCAACGCCTTGCACAACTCCATGCCGTCAGTGTCGGGAAGCATCAGATCCAGCACCAGCAGATCCGGGATCCGATTGGACAAAGCTCTTATCATCGGTTCTGCGCTTTCAAACATTTCCGTCAGAAAGCCTGCCCTGGTCAGGTTCAGGTGAACCAGTTCCAGGATATCAGGTTCGTCATCAACGATATAAACAAGGTAACTCATATAAAGCACAGTATTAATCTATCTGCTTATCTGACAAGAAAAAAAGACGGATTTTCAGTTAAATATTCTTAACAATCAGGCCGATGCTTTTACTGGCGCATGTTCTCTGCACGCCAAGATAGCGAAGTAGTGAATTAACACAATCTTAACAATGGATTTATCAAATCTTAACAATCAGGCCGTATATATAAAGCGGAAATAAACTCCAAAGGAGAACAAAATGGCATTAAAAATCAATGCTAAATGGTTATTGGCAATAATACTCATAACGCCTGTGCTGATCAGCGGCCTGCCCACCAAGGTCAGCGGGGAGATGTGGGGTCGGTGGACCAATGAATCCGCCAAGTACAAAGATGCAAACAACGAGTATGTTTTCAAAACATCCAAAAACTACTTCTCGCTAGAAAGAGGTTACTTCGGACTGGAAACCACTTTCAGTGAAAACACCAAAGCGCGCTTTACAGTTGATATGTTTTCCACTGATGCAACTCATCAGTATCCGACAGATCTTGCAGTTCCGATCGATACCCTGAAAAATGCAAGTATTGATGGAGCGGGCCTGAAGCTTAAGTATGCCTATGTTGATTTTGCCAGGCTGTTTCCCGTTCCTGAGCTGAACTTAACGGTCGGTCTGCAGAAAGTGTATTTCGGAACGATCTATGACTGGAACTACAGCCTGATAGGCAAGGCACCCACTGATGAATACAAAGTGGCCAATTCTGCCGATTATGGAATTACTTTGAATGGTTACATTCCAGGCGGATATGGCGAATACGCAGTGGGAGCATACAATGGCGAAGGATACAAAAAAGTGGCTTCGTCTCTTTCCGACAACACCAGTTTTGCTTACCTTGCCAATCTTCGGTTAACGCCTGTTCCCGGAGTTACGGTAGGCGGCTCATACATGACCAATTCCGTTAGAAGAGACAAAAAACTGAGTGGCGATGCACCGGAAAGCAAATACGAAGAGCAGGCATTACTGGATGCGGTTCTGCGCCTGAATTACAGTATTGTTGATCTGTGGGGTGAATACATCTCCAAAGACATGAAGTTTCCCAATGCCACAGGAAAAGATTACACTGCCACCGGCTTCATGATCATGCCGATAGTATCTTTGAAACCTTATCTGAACAAGGATTTTCAACTGCTGTTCAGATATGATGTCTGGGATGAAACAGATAATCCCAGCTCCACCTCTTTCTATAAACTGAATGCTACTACCATAGGTGCCAATTACAACTTCCTGCATGACGCTTCCAACGTTCCAGCCATGCAGCTTCAGCTCAATTACACCATGAAAAAATACAATGAAGACGATTCTGCACCTGCGTATGCGGATGGCGTGAAAGACAGCAATCAGTTAATGCTTCAGCTCAAGTGGCGCTTTTCCAGCACCATTTCCAACTAAATAACAGGAGTTAAGAATGAAAAGAATAAGTATTATCATCGCACTCAGCATCATACTGATAGCCGTCAGTCCCTTGCTGGCAGCAAAAAAGAAACAAATCACGATAACCGGCTCCACCACTGTTCTACCCATAGCGCAGGCAGCGGCGGAAGCCTTCATGGATAAGAATGATGTCAATATCTCCGTCCGCGGCGGCGGATCAGGCGTCGGAGTGGCAGCTCTCATCAACAAAACTGCCACAATCGCCAATTCCTCCCGTCCCATGAAAGCCAAAGAGATCACCCAGGCCAAATCGGCAGGCGTTAATCCTGTTTCCTATGCCATTGCCAATGACGGGATCACGATAGTGGTTCATAAAAACAACAGCGTAAAAGACCTTTCCATCAAACAGATCAGAGATATCTACACCGGCAAGGTGACCAACTGGAATCAGGTTGGCGGTCCCAATCTGCCCATAGTGATCATCTCACGCGATGTGGCATCCGGCACCTTTGAAGTCTTTAACGAAAAAGTTCTCTCCGGTGCCAAAGTGATCGATTCCGCCATGATGCTGGCCTCCAACAATGCAGTCGCCACCACCGTCGGCGATACTCCTGGCGCAATCGGTTACATCGGACTGGGCTATGTCACAGACAAGACCAGGATCGTTTCCGTGGAAGGAGTGACCCCTTCTGAAAAAACTATTAAAAGCGGAGAATACAAGATCTCCCGCAAACTCTATATGTTTACCAATGGCAAAGCTACCGGCGATGCTGCCAGATTCCTGAACTTCATCTTTTCAGCGGAAGGCCAGAAGATCGTTGAAGAGCAGGGATTCATCTCTGTTAAATAGTGCCGGGCATCATTACACTCATCCGATTCTCCCAACAAGGCGGGAAGGCACTCCACCTCCCGCCTGAGATTTTACTGACACAAGGTCGTATGGAATGAAAACTTTCAAGGAAAGAATGTTCAAACTGCTTACCTACATAGCGGCGTTGTTTGTGATAGTGTTCCTGTTTGGCATCATATACAGCATTTTCCAGGAAGGATTGCCCATCTTCAAAGTTGTGAAGATCCAGGAATTTCTCTTTGGCACGGCCTGGTATCCGACCATGGAAACACCTGAATTCGGGATCTGGGCTTTGATCGTCGGATCTTTGTATGTAACTTTGGGAGCATTGCTGCTGGCAGTTCCTCTGGGCCTGGGCACTGCAATTTACATCTCGGAAGTGGCAAGCCCCGGCATGAGGGAACTGGCAAAGCCGGTCGTGGAGCTGCTGGCTGCCATTCCTTCGGTGATCTATGGTCTGTTTGGCATGGCGTTCCTGGCTCCGGCGGTGAGGCAATGGTTTGGCCTGCAGACAGGGCTGAACGTTTTTACATCAGCCATTGTCCTGGGCATCATGGTAGTTCCCATCATAGCCAGCATGTCGGAAGACGCGCTCAGCACAGTTCCCAAGTCCCTGAGGGAATCTTCTCTGGCTTTGGGAGCGAACCAATGGGAAACCATCTGCAAGGTGGTGGTTCCGGCAGCGGGAAGAGGCATCATCGGAAGCGTTCTTTTAGGTTTTGGCAGAGCGATCGGTGAGACCATGGTTGTCCTGATGGTGGCGGGAGGTTCTGCCAAAATACCAAACAGCATTTTTGCCCCTGCCCGTCCGATGACTTCTGCCATTGCGGCGGAAATGGGCGAGACCGTGGTCCGTGACCCGCATTACCAGTCTCTGTTTGCCATCGCTATTGTGCTGTTTCTGATCACTTTTGGAACCAATCTGTTCACTGAACTGGTCTTTCTGAGAAGGAGCTTCAAGTGAACAGGAGAAACATTCAGCAATGGATGGGCATGTTTCTGCTGCGCGCCTGTCTAATGGTCACGGCATTGTTTTTGATAGTGTTCATCTACAGGATCTTTTCCAAAGGCCTGAGTGTGATCAACTGGTCTTTCATCACTCAGCCGCCCCGCAACTCAATGACGGAGGGAGGTATCTATCCTGCTCTGGTAGGCACTTTCTGGCTGACCGTTCTGTCCATCGGGATGGCTTTTCCTTTGGGCATCATGACTGCGATCTGGCTGACCGCTTATGGTAAACCGCTGTGGCTGGTGCGCATTATCAGGATCTGCATAAATACTTTGGCAGGAGTCCCTTCCATCATCTACGGCCTGTTTGGAATGGCGGTCTTTGTCAATCTATTAAAGTATGATGTTTCTCTGCTGGCAGGTTCGCTGACCCTGGCGGTTCTGGCTTTGCCGATGATCGTCAATGCCTCCGAAGAAGCCCTGAATTCCGTTCCGCAGGACTTTCGCGATGCATCGTTGGCCTTGGGCGCAACTCAGCGCCAGACCATCATGCGTGTCCTGATCCCGACCGCTTTGCCCAATATCTTGACCGGCGGGATCATCAGCATCGGCAGAGTGGCGGGAGAGACCGCTCCCATCATGTTCACGGCGGCAACCTTCTATTCCAAGCAATTGCCGAAAGGCGTTCTGGATGAAGTGATGGCATTGCCCTATCATATTTACGCTTTAATGACGGAAGGGACCAAGGCACAGTTCCAGGTCCCGATCGCCTATGGAACCGCAGTAGTCCTTATGATCCTGGTTTTGAGCATAAGCGCTGCCGCTGTTTACATTAGATTTCGTATCAGGAAGAAAAGAAAATGGTAAATGATCAGATCCAGACCTTTAATCTCAATCTCTGGTTCGGCAGCAATCATGTCCTGCATGATGTCAGTCTGAAAGTGGCGGAGAAAAAGATAACCGCCATGATAGGCCCCAGCGGCTGCGGCAAATCCACTTTGCTGAGGACCTTCAACCGCATGAACGACCTGATTGCGGAAACCCGCATCACAGGCAAGGTTTTCCTGGATGGGGAAGACATCTACCGCCCCAAATCCGATGTCACCAATCTCAGGACCAGGGTGGGCATGGTGTTTCAAAAGCCCAATCCCTTCCCCAAATCGATCTATAACAATGTCGCCTTCGGTTTGGCGGTGCAGGGAAAATTCTGCAAAGCCATGATCGAAGAGCGGGTGGAACGGAGTCTGAAAGCTGCCTGGCT
>Ga0136653_10002183_pt1 | contig 10684 bp, 9 predicted proteins | sample LakKivw275mmetaG_FD_94866 | JGI IMG/M metagenome (GOLD analysis project Ga0136653, IMG submission 94866) | Anoxic lake water microbial communities from Lake Kivu, Rwanda to study Microbial Dark Matter (Phase II) - Lake Kivu water 275m metaG... | ecosystem: Environmental > Aquatic > Freshwater >... | reverse complement strand
GCGAATGTGTGCATGTTCTGCATCGGCGTCTCATTTGTGTAGGCTGCAAAGCTGTCATATCTGAAGTTCGGGAATCGCCAGTTGCCCGTGAACTGGAAGTATGCATTTCTTACAATGCTGGCGCCGAACCTTCCGTATCCTCCGTTAGCCTCATACGCGGTAAACTGGCCTGAGGTTAGGGTTCCATCTTTCTTGGCTCCTACTTTGAAGTAGAATCTCCAACGTGGTCTGCAGGTTATCTGTGTGGCTTCGTCTCTGGTAAACTGCATCTTGACTGGTCTTCCTGTTTTCAGTGTGAGCCAGCCTGCACGAGATGATACGTGGACATAGCTCCTACCGCCGTATGCTCCGGCGACCTTTCGGGGAACTCTGGCTCTGCATTTGCTCATAGGCAGGTTCATGGCGCCTGCGAATACTGGGTAGAGGTTCTGCCAGATGGACTGACTTTCTTCTATGCAATTGAGTCTACCGTCTGATGGGTCTATCCATGTGATTGCGCAGTTGGGTCCTGCTGTTGTGTGGGTCACCCTTGCGACATCCCACTTTCCTTCCACAATCGCGTCTGCTTCTGCAAATCCCTTATCAGCATCTCCAGCGATGCCTACCGTTGCGTTTATCAGGTTTGGTCTCTCATCGTAGAACCTAGACATGACCAGTTTAGGTGTGTGTAGCACAACTGGTGGATTGGCGCTTGCCATTGCTTCGACATCGAGGCCCACTGGGAGCTCATCATACTCTACCTTTATCGCGTCCACAGCTGCCTCAGCAATCTCAGGCGTCTCTGCAGCAACGAGGGCAACCGGTTCCATGTAGTAGACGACGTATCCTCTGGCGACGATTGGTTCATCTCCAAACATCCTCACATCGGGAATGTCATCTGCTGTGAGGACTGCAGCTACGCCTGGCATGGCTTTTGCGGCACTGGTGTCTATACTCCTGATCTTGGCATGTGCTACTGTTGCGGTCTTCATTCTTCCGTAGAGCATCTGAGGCATCATCATGTCATTTACGAATTCCATGCTTCCTGTTACTATTCCAATTGCATCTGGATTCCAGCTATTTCGAACCCCCATGTATTTCTGTCCGTCAGGTTTGCCTTCCCAAGTATATGTCTTAATATTTGGTGCCATTTTCTTTCATACCTCCTACATTCGAGTCGCTGCCTGTATCGACCTTATTGGGCCGACGTATCCAGTACATCTGCAAAGATTTCCTGAGATTCCTTCTCTAATCTCATCCTCTGTGGGACTCGGGTTCTTGTCAAGTAAAGCCTTAGCTGACATTATCATCCCCGGTATACAATAGCCACACGAATAGCCATAATTATCTATGAACGCCTGCTGTAGTTTGTGAAGTCTACCACCCTGACCAAGACCTTCGATTGTCTGGATATCTTTTCCATCGCTCTCTATGGCTAGGGTCATACATGCGAGAGCGGTCTTTCCATTGATTATGACTGTGCATGCTCCACACTCACCGTAGTCGCAAGATATCTTTGTTCCTGTTAGTCTAAGCTTGTCTCTTAGCACATAGAGTAGCGTCCAGTTTGACTGTACGTAAATTGATGTTGTAGCACCATTGACTTTGAATGTCACAGTCTTTCCCGTGGCCGCCTCTTCTGCGGTGGGCGGTGCCACCATTGGTGCCTTGGGAACTGCAAGTTGACTTACTGCGTATCCTGCTGCTGCTCCGACGACTAGTCCTCCGACTGTGCCTCCAATGAATTTTCTTCTTGAGACTCCTCCGCTAGGCTTAGCTTCCTTTGTTTCTTTCTTTTCTTCACTCAATTTTTCTTTTCTCCCATTGTTGCCTGTTAAGGCAATGTGGGTTTGAATCCCAGCGTATATAACGGTTGCCGTAATATGCGGACACTTTATAATGTTCAGCAAATTTTTGTTCTCTGAAATGAAACCAGAGACGCCTACATTAGAGTTCAAAGTAAACTAGTTAGCTTACTGTCACTAGATTCCCAGTACGTCCAACTTTGTAGTACTACTCTCATCAAAACCAAACCAACCTGAGAAATCCTTTTTAGGACACCGCAAACTATCCCCCGAAAGGTTCACCTCCTTGCAAGACGCAAAGTTGATTGCGGATCTTCGCGATGCTTTCGTGAATATCGAGCCTGATCGAGCGACCGAACTACTCAAGAAAGCCATCGAAGAAGACATTTCACCTAAAGAGATAATCGAGAAGGCCATTCGTCAGGGTGCCGACGAAGTTGGCAGAAAGTATGAAGCTTGTGAATACTTTCTTCCGGAACTAGTGATGTCTGGCGAAATGATGAAAGAAGCCATTGAGTCATTAAAGCCCCGAATGAAGGCTGAAGGGATCTCCACAAGCGGAAACGTGATCTTCGGCACCGTCAAGGGAGACCTTCACGACATTGGCAAGAATATTGTAATCTCAATGCTGAGCGTTGCGGGTTTCGACATAACAGACTTAGGTGTCGACATCCCTCCTGAACGCTTCATCTCGGAAGTGAGAGAGAAAAAGCCGGACATACTCTGCTTGTCGTCACTTCTCACACATACTATGCCGGAGTTTGGGGTCGTAATTGCGCAACTCAAGGAGAATGGATTAAGAGATAAAGTGAAGGTAATGGTGGGCGGTCGACCAGTTACCAAGGAGTACGCTAATGATATCGGGGCAGACTCCTATGGTCGCGACGCTTACGAGGCTGTGGAAGAAGCCCGCAAGCTAATGCAGACCGGGTAAGAATTGCTTCCTTAGGTTTTCCAAATGACGCCGCGTGAAAGATACATGGTTGCAGCTAGGCTAGAGGAACCTGACCAAGTTCCTGTCGCCTTCCTGCGCAGTTGTTATGACGCCACAAGGATTGGTTTGAACGTTAAAGACTACATTCTTGATTATGGGAAAAAACTGACAGCTCAAATCAAACTCCACGAAAGATTTCCAGGATGTGCCTTCGTACCCGGCATAAACCCTGATTTCGGAATAGTAGCAGAGGCGTCGGCATTCGGAGCGGAGGTATTCTATTACGAGAAAGAGCCGCCGATGTGTACTCCCATAATAAAGAACGTAGAGGAGATTGACTCCATAAAGACTCCTGATCCCTACAGAGATGGCTTGCTCCCTAAGGTACTTGAGGCATACAAATACCTCATTGAGAATACCCCCTCTAAGTATGAAGTCGATCCACCAGCAATTAGGGGACCACTCGATCTGGCAACTGAGATAAGAGGTGCTGCCCAAGTCTTATCAGACATGTACCGACATCCAGAATATGTACACAAACTAGTGACTATTGCAGCTCAAACACAGATAGACTTTCTCAAAGCCCTAGATGAAGTCTCAGGCGGAACTAAACTCTCTTTTATTTGCGATGATATTCCTGGCTTGATATCTCCAAAGTTCTTTGAGGAATTCGGTTTTCCATATATGAAGAAAATATTTCAGTCATTTAATGGAAAGTTGAGAATCTATCATAATTGTAAACGTTCGATGCACATACTGGAGCGGCTGGTTGATACTGGTTTTCAAGTCTTCAATTTTAGTTTTGAGAACAACTTGAAAGAGACTAAGGCCAGACTTGGCAAGAAGGTATGTCTATGGGGCAATGTTGAGCCCATAGGCGTATTCTTGAAGGATCCAAAGGAAATAGAGTGTGTGTGTAAAGAGCAGATCAAGCTAGCCGGACCTGGCGGTGGATATGTTCTATCCGTTGGGGGTGGCTGTTACGGACCTGACGGAAGCATCGATTCAATGATAGAGGCGGCAAATAAATATGGCCGTTATCCCATAACCGTAGACTAACCGACCATATCAACTACGGGGATTCAATTTGGGTGATTCTCAAAAGAGTGAGACGGGCGCAACCAAACTCATCGTTCGCGTTCCTTCGTACGTCCACCACAATATGAAGGAAACGATAACAATCATGGCCGTAGACTCTAACGGCCAAGTTGACAGGACCAGAAATGATGAAATCGAACTAACCGTGACTCCGCTCTACAGGCTTGATGACTCCAAAGTTAAACTCGAAAGCAATCTTGTTAAGCTTGTGAACGGTGAGGTGACAGTAGATATGACGTCTGAACAATCCGAATTCGTTAAGATAACAGCTTCTTGTAAGGATAAGAACGCTGGTTTGGAACCGTACAGCGTTCTTATGGCAACAGGCGGTTTTCCTTTCCACAGATGACAATATATCTCAGTAGTGCACGTGTGGCGGTATCATCAGCCACAAGGACATCTGGTGATGTCTAAACTTCAGTCGTTAGAGAATCCTTGTGGTTATCCTTCAACTCAGGAATACTGGGAAGCGTGGATACGGCAACTATCGTATCTTCTCGTCTCCGCCTGATCTGTAAGACCTGATTCTCTCTACTTGAATCCCGATAGATAGTTACACCTTTGCATCCGAGTCTGTGGGCGAGCATGTAGACTGTCTCGACATCTTCAGGCGTCGCTTCATACGAAAAGTTTACCGTCTTGGACACAGCGTTATCAGTGTATTTCTGGAATGCCGCTTGGATCTTTACATGCCATTCTGGCGGTATATCATGGGCAGTAACGAATACTCTCTTGACATCTTCGGGAATCTCAGGGAAATCTTGAATCGAACCCGCTTCACCGATGCTTTTCATCAATTCTTCACTATAGAACCCTCTCTCATAAGCAACCTTCTCGAATAGAGGATTTACCTCCACAAGTTCAGTATTGTCCATGACGTTTCGAATATAACAGATGGCAAATATCGGCTCGATGCCACTTGAACAACCAGCTATTATACTGAGGGTCCCAGTGGGCGCTATTGTGGTGGTGGTTGCATTCCTTCTGGGTAGCTCACCAGCAACATCGTATACACTGTCCTTGAAGTGAGGGAAGGCCCCCCTTGCCTTGGCTAATTCTTGAGTGGCCTTCGTTGCTTCATCGCAGATGAATGCCATCAGCTTCTCTGCAACTGTTATTGCTTGGTCGGAGTTGTATGGGATCCCAAGCTGAATCAACATGTCTGCAAAGCCCATTACTCCGAGACCGATCTTCCTGTTGCCTCTTGTCATCTCTTCTATTTCTTTGAGTGGATACTTGTTCACGTCGATGACATTGTCCAAGAAGTGGACTGCTGTTCGAACAAGTCGGGAGAGCTTCTCGTAATCGAGCTTGCCGCCTGTAACTATCTTTGACAGGTTTATTGAGCCTAGGTTACATGACTCGTAGGGCAGAAGGGGCTGTTCACCGCAAGGATTGGTGCTTTCAATCTCCCCTAATTTGGGGGTCGGATTGTCACGGTTCAGTCGGTCTAAGAAGACGATTCCAGGCTCCCCGTTCTTCCATGCCTGATGGACTATCAGTCTAAAGACATCTTGTGCGGAGAGCCTTCCAACACTCTCTCTTGTGCGCGGATTGATTAGGTCATACTCCGTTCCTCTCATCACGGCGTCCATGAACTCCTCAGTCACTCCAACCGAGATGTTGAAGTTGTTCAGACACTGGTTCTCATCTTTTGAGACTATGAATTCCAGAATGTCAGGGTGATCCACTCGCAGAATAGCCATGTTCGCCCCCCGACGCTTTCCACCTTGCTTGATCACCTCTGTGGCTGCGTCGAAGACCTTCATGAAGGATACTGGACCTGAAGCCACACCCCCTGTGGTCTTCACGAAATCATTCTTTGGGCGAAGCCTTGAGAATGAGAATCCCGTTCCTCCACCTGACTTGTGGATCAACGCTGTTTGCTTAACAGCGTCAAATATGTTCTCCATGGAATCGCCAACAGGCAATACAAAGCAGGCGGACAATTGACCTAGCTGGGTTCCTGCATTCATCAAGGTTGGAGAATTGGGCAGGAACTCTAGGTTCGTCATGATTTTGTAAAACTCTTCCGCCGTCTCCTTCACGTCTGCTTCGGGACCGTAAAGGGTATCTGCTGCAGCAGTCGCTTCGGCTACTCGTCTGAATAAGGCTGTGGGTGTCTCTGAAAACCGACCCTTCTCGTTCCGCTTGAGGTACCGTCTCTCTAGGACGCTGATGGCATTCGGACTCAGTCTACTATCGAATTCAGCGTCAAGAAGCATTGATCTTGATTCTCGGATATCCTTCCTCTTCTGCCTGTACAGAATGTAGGATTTCGCGGTCTTCGCGTGACCATTCTCAATGAGGACTTTCTCTACGATGTCCTGAACCTCTTCGACAGCAGGTATGTGCTGATCGCTGAATCTCTTCTTCAGCTCTTCTACAACTTTGTTGGAGAGCTGTTGCGCGAGCTCCATGTTGTGACCGCCGACAGATTCAGCCGCTTTGTATATCGCCCTTGTTATCTTTTCTTGATCGAACTCAACTACGCGCCCATCACGCTTGCGAATCTTCGAGATAGTTGACCTCGAAGCTGGCACAACCTCTGCTCTCCTATCGTGATGAGCTCCAGCTGATGTTACATCTGGTGAGCTTGATTTCAAATGAACAAACCTCTGAAAGGGAAGTTTCTAGGTTTGACTGGCGCTAGCTGATTAAGAGTATAGACAACTATGTATAAAACGACCAACAAGTTTGTGACCAAGATTTTTCGCGTCACGTCAATCCTCCTCAGCAAGTCGCTTGGCAACCTCGCAACCCCTCGGAAACATTTACTTAAGCTGAAGGTGACTCTCTTCTTAGTAGGGGATCCGTCCTCCTATGAAGATCAATGTTGTCTGCTCACTCGAATGGTTCCGAAAATTCATGATCTTGAGCACATGTAGCTCTTTCATCCCAGACGAGTTCCTCGAAGATGAAAGCATATTCCCTGAGAGGCCGTCAAAGGAAGGAACGATGTACGTTGAAGCAGAAGACAAGGAAAGCCTGAAAAAGATCAGAGATATCGAGTTTGCAAGAGTCTCGAACGTTCTCGGGGTAATCTACAACTCGAAGAGCGGCCTGACTAAACTGAAGTGGCGACATACCAAAGACACTTTAGGCAAGTTGACTGGAGAGGCAAGCGGAAATTCAGTAGTTAACCTCTTTGAGGCAGGAATACTGGATGAAACCTACATCAGAAAGATGAGAAAAAGAGAGGAGCAGTGACAGAGGACCCCTAGAAACCTAGCTCCTCGCCTACGAGTATCACTGTAGTGTCGGTCTTCGTGGGGCGCTTCTCTAGAATAGTGATGGCGTGACAGTGGCGATTTGGAGGAGAGCAGGTCTCTAGGTTACATGTGTCAACAACACACGGGGTTGTCCCACCAACCCTCTTTACATTCATCGGAGTAGCGACATTCCTGATCCGCTCGATCCCAGCATGAACATCTTTGACTATCTTGTTTACGCCAGCTACGACTATGACTTTAGGTGGACCGAATATCATTGCGGCGACCCTGTTTCCTGTGCCATCAGCATTGACAAGTTTTCCATCCTCAGTAACAGCGTTACTGCTACTGACGAAGACATCGCAGGTTAGATGCCCTTTTCGTATGGCAAGATCCTCTTCTGGAGTGATCTTCTTCCAAGTCTCAAGAACCTTGTTACCTCTCCTGTTCAACTCCTCTACGAGCCCTATCTCGCGAGCTGTCACAGAGCCGGCTATCCCAACTGCAGCATTCTGAGGAATCAACCTAAGAGCCTCCTGCAAAGCTTGATTCTTTGTTGCGGCATAGACAACCTTGAAGCCATTAAATTCAAGTGCTCTTGATGTCCGTTGAATCTGCTTCTCAATAAACCACTTCTTCTCTTCCCTCATAACAATCACGAAGTTAGTGAGCCGCTATGAACTTATTTAGACCTTTTCAAATATGAGTCAACTGGAATACGACAAACAGGTTTAGCCTCAGTGCAAGCTTTATTAGGCTTCGATCTGTACTCAGCATAACGCGCGTACTATGGAAGTACATTCTAGAGAGTGTTGAAACCTGCTAGTCGAGGTTGCTGCTGGAGTAACGCTCGGTCTTGGCTTAGGCATCTCATGCGTTGCTCAATGCGCACCAATCTTGGCACCGCACATAGCAGCCGAGCACCCTAATGCCAAGAAGGGACTAATAGCATCCATGTATTTCAGTGGTGGAAGACTCCTCGCATACCTGATTCTAGGGTTGCTTGTCGGCTACTTCGGGGGGTTCTTCTTCAATCCTTTTGTTGCAGCCTTGGTTGTGATCCCGCTTGGAGTAATCTTGGTGATATACGGGTTCTTCATCTCGTTTGGCGTCCGAATGAGATATGCATCATTGATTTGCTGCGGCTTCAGCAAGGTCAGGTCAACATTCGCATTGGGTCTGGTGCTGGGCCTCAGACCATGTGTCCCTCTTATAGCTGCCCTCACATACAGCGCCACTCTATCAAGCATACTTGGATCCTTGGTCTTTATGACTTCATTCTGGTTAGGATCCACTGCCTACATGCCAATCATGGGCATTCTTGCAGGCGTCCTAACCCACTTCGCCGTTTCACGCTCAAATGTTGAAAGGGTTAGGAGAATAAGCGGAATAGCCTTGGCGGTTGTTGGATTCATATTTGCCAATCAAGGTGTTGCGTACATACTGTCTACGGAGGCTGTTAAGATTTGATTGAGTCACTGACGGAAATGGTGAAGGAACGACCTGAATCCCTGAAGCGAAGCAAAGAGAATGGCTCAAAGGTAGTGGGCTATTTCTGCTCATACATCCCAGAAGAACTGATCGCCGCTGCTGGCATGATTCCGATTCGTCTAGTTAGCGGAAGTAGTCCAGAAGCCATGCTTGTGGGAGAGCAGTATGTTAAGCCTTACAGTTGCCCTTACGTACGTTCCTGCATCGGGAACATGGCAAACAGCAACTCATACTATGAGCTTCTAGACGCAGTTTGTGTTGCCTGCACTTGTGATGGCATGAAGAACTTGCAGGAATACTGGAAGAGGTACTTCGATGTCCCGGTGTATACAGTAGGTGTTCCGCAGACATCCAACAGATTCAGAACACGTCAACAAGCAATAGACTACTTCACTGGCGAACTCAAAGAACTCAAGCAAAGTCTTGAAGAACTTAGCGGAAGGAAGATCACTGATAAACGACTTAGAGAGACTGCTAGGTTCTATAACCTCGTCCGAAGCAGGATGAGGAGGCTATACGAATATACTAGAACTGAGTCCTTCCTAATCTCTTGGCGTGAAGTCTTCAAGATCTCACACGCCGGTTTTCTACTTGACCGAACTCAATTTCTTCAAGAGATCACAAAGATGGCTGAGACACTCAAGTCAGCGAAAGGAATTGCAGAGAAGAGAGATTCGAAGCCGCGGCTGGCAATTTACGGTTCTGTGATGTCTCTTGAAGACACAAAGGTCTTAGATCTTGTAGAGAACGCCGGTGGGAAGATAGTTGGAGATGCCTTGTGTACTGGGGCCAAGTTCTGGCGCAAAGATGTGGCTCTCGACGGCCCGTTAATGGATGGACTTGTTGAAAGATACCTTCACAATATTCCCTGCGCTTACATGACAGATACCACGATGAGACTCAACTATGTGGTAGCCAGAGCTCGAGAGAGCAATGCCCAAGGCTTGATATACTACACTCTGAAGTCGTGCGACACCTTCAGGTCTGAAGTAAGAATTTTTGAGGAGACTTTACAGAAAGAACTCGGAATCCCCACACTGTTGATTGAGACAGAGTACTCTCCAGCAGATATCGGAACCACAAGAACCAAGATCGAGGCATTCTTGGAGATGTTAGAAGGCGTTTGAGATGACAGAACAAGCTGCGTTAACAAGAATCCGATTCGACAAATCACTCAAGAGCTTCACCAACCTATGGAAAATGATTATGGAGAGCACGAGTAGAATCGAGAATGACAAGAGCAAGATGATAGCGAAATGGAGGCTTTTTCCACCTGAAATAATCTATGCCCTTGGGGCAAGCCCATATGACCTTCTCCTTCATGAAGGCCTTGCTAGGACTTCAACCAGAGACTTGAAAGTCACAGGATATGCTATTGAGGCGGGGCTGAGCGCGGACTCGTGTCCTTGGAACCTCACAAGCACAGGAAGAATCCTTGCAAAGAAGAGCTCTGCTCCAGTAAGCATGTTTCTGGCTGGCGCAGGTCTGTGTGACATATCCTTGAAGAGCTGGCAGATAATGGCCAGACAGACAGGAAAACCAATCTACTCAATGGAGATCCCGATGTTTGACTCACGTTCTGAGAGAAGAGCCGTCTCATTCATACAGGGCGAATTGACTTCTCTTTTCACAAGGTTAGGCCGACGTCTCGGCCATCAGTACTCTGAGAGTAGACTTCGAGACGAGGTGAAAAAAGGCAACAGAGTAAGGAAGCTCCTTCTAGGCATCACAAGCCTCCTGTCTCACAACTCGCCTCCGTTGAATGCGCTTGAGTACTTCTTGGTTCACGCAACCGCTGGAGACTACCTCCAAAACCCAGACTCCTTGGTTGCTACATTAAGTGAGGTTAAGGACGAGACTGAAATGAGAGCTAGTGAGGGCAAGTGCCCACCAGCGATTGTTGATGATCCTGTACGGATCTACTACATCGGAATGGCTCCTCAGGATCTACAGTTCTGGAATATGATAGAGGACTCCGGCGGTGTGCTGGTCGGCTGTGATACATACCTTCCACTCTTCCACAATTTGATTCCTGAGAATGGGTCTATACTAGGAGACTTTGCGAAGTGGATCTGGATGATGTCACATCATATGTCAGCCACAGACAGAGCTAAGACACTCGTAAAATACGTAAAGCAACAGAAGCCTGATGCCGTTGCCATAGG
>Ga0136653_10002181_pt1 | contig 10688 bp, 5 predicted proteins | sample LakKivw275mmetaG_FD_94866 | JGI IMG/M metagenome (GOLD analysis project Ga0136653, IMG submission 94866) | Anoxic lake water microbial communities from Lake Kivu, Rwanda to study Microbial Dark Matter (Phase II) - Lake Kivu water 275m metaG... | ecosystem: Environmental > Aquatic > Freshwater >... | reverse complement strand
CCAATAAACCCCAGACATTGTTCCTTCCTGATTAGGCGGTTTGCAAGCTTGGCAGAAGCTGGCGGATTGCGGAAAAGAAAATAGCAAGCCCGTATCTTGGAAATGTTAAAGTAGGCGGACCATCAGGCGCAAGCCTGCCGTGAAATTCCTTTTCCATGCAAGTAGGCTTTATGCGTGTCGGAGAGTATGAAGACATTTAACAATTTATTCGACAAGGTAACGGATTTTAACAATCTTTTTGCGGCGTACCGCGCCGCGCGAAAAGGTAAAAAATACGACAGCGAAATTCTGCCCTTTGAATTTTACGCCGAGGAAAATTTATTAAAATTGAAAGAACAGCTGGAAAAGCAAACCTACCGGCACGGCGGCTACCGCGAATTTATCGTCAATGATTCCAAGAAGCGGCGGATTCAGGCCGCACCATTCCGCGACCGCGTGGTTCATCATGCTTTGTGCAACATCATTGAACCGTTATTCGAGCAAACTTTTATTTTTGACAGCTACGCTTGCCGTAAAGAAAAAGGAACGCACAAAGCGGTAAAACGGCTTAAAGTATTTTTGCGATCTTTTGCATTTGCCGAGAGAGAGAGAGAGAGAGGAAAAATACGGGTTGCAGGATTTATTGCCTGCAATGCGATATTTCCAAGTATTTTGACAGCATAAACCACAGAATTTTATTTGAAATTTTGCAAAGAAAGATTGCAGATGAAAAAGTATTGCGATTGATCAAAGAAATTTTGGACAGTAATAATGCCGTAACCGGCAAGGGGATACCGATTGGCAATTTGACCAGCCAATTATTCGCTAATGTGTATTTGAATGAATTGGACCGGTTCGTGAAACGGGTTTTGAAGCGGCGGTATTATATCCGCTACATGGATGATTTTTTGATTTTTGGCGAAAGTAAGCAGGAATTATGGCAAGTCAAAGAGGCGATAGCCGAATTTTTAAAAACAAAGCTGGATTTGAATTTATACCCCCGAAAAGCGGTAGTATTCCAAGCAAGCAGAGGCATTGAATTTTTAGGATATAAAGTATTTGCCGAATACCGGACGCTCAAGAGGGGAACGGTTAAGAGGATTATCAAAAAGCTGAAAAACTACAAAAGAAAAATCAGAACTGGCGACGTAAAACCCGAAAAATTGCCGCTGGCGGTCGAATCGTGGAAAGCGTACGCCAGATTTGCCAATTCATGGCACACGATACACCGATTTTCAAAAATTACCATTCCAAAGAGTTAAATCCCGTTAAAAATATGGAAAAACAAAATTCACTAACCAAAGCAATAATCAATTTCGTTAAATACAATAATGCGTTTGTAATTGGTTTGGTTTTGGTATTGTTCGGCGGCGGCGCAATTTTTGCTGCCAGCCCGGACGCGCGAAGCGCGGTTCTGGGCAAAGAAGTTGTAACCCTGCAAGGCATTGATAATTCCCGCATTATTAACGCCAATCTTGAAAATTTCGATTTCCAAGTGAAGATTGACAATGTAACCGAAGACCAAGCAAATTATTACATTGATTATTCATTCCGCACCCTCGGCGTTGAAGGTAATGAATGGCAAACTATCACCCGCAACGCAAAAATGACTGTTGCCAAAGAATCTTTGGCCGGGCAGGATTTGGGCTTGTATGTGCAAGCGCAGCTTGCCAATATCGCCCAAAACGAACTGGCGTATCTAAAGCAAGCCCAAGCCGCGAAAAAGGAAAAGGGCTTAACACAAATTGTACGAACCACGGAATACACCGGCTTGATCGGTTTGGTGTTGGACACCAAAAACCAGACCTTGCCCGGCTATGAGCCGGTAGTGAAACCCGAACCAGTAGAATTGGCGCAGGACGCGCCGCAACCGCAGGAATTGCCGCTGGAGCCGGAAATATTACAGGAACCAGCATTAGCCGAAAACGCAACCACGACACCGGAAATAGCAACAGGAGAGCCACAGGGCCAAGCGGAAGCCGCAGAACCAGCCCAAACCCGGCAAACCCCGGAAACCCAGCCGCAAGCCCCGGAAAACGGTAATACAAACGTCACGATTACCACACCGGAGCCAGCTAATCCCGAATCCGCGGCGACTACAACAGAACCGGAAACCAGCGAACCGACCCCGACCGAACCCGCAACCACCACGACTATTACAAGCGAAAATTCAGAACCTGATGTTTCGGCGACGAGTACCACGGAAGAATAATGCCACTGCCAGATTGTTACCACGCGCGGCCCGTTGACCGCGCGTTTTGTATTACGCGACGGAGCGGGCAGGGAATATGCGAAAAGGTAGGACAATGACCCGCGACCGAGCCCCGGCATGGAGCCCCGCCGTCTTCTGGCGCGAAGAGCGCCAGACCCCGCCCCGCATCGCCCCACCTTGGAAAATTCCTTTCGGCGGCGGGATATGAAAAGAAAAAGATAAAAGGGCGATGCGGGGCGGGGTTTTCGTGACCCGCTAGCAAGCGGGGCGCGATTCAGGCGGGGCGGAATGCCGAACCACCACATCGTTTAGAAAATAGGTTCGAACTTTTTCGTAAAAACAGCTCCAATTTAAAAAACTCCTTTCATCGGGAGTTTTTTAAATTGGAGCGCGGCAAGAAGGGAATGAGGGGCCTGTAATCGGGAGTCCTTCCCTTCGCCCGCTCATTTTGAGAAAACCGCTATCGGCGGTTTTTTCATAAATGAGCGCGGCAAGAAGCTGGCGGCGGGCGAAAATTTGACAACCGGTTTTTTGTTTGCGAAAATGAAAACAGTGAAAAAAATATTTCTGCGCGGTAAAAATTTTTCGCATAAAAACAATATGAACAAAGAACTTGTTGAGTATATTCAACAGCAGTTGTCGCTGAGCGTTTCCAAAAACAAAATCATTGATGTTTTGTTGGAGCAAGGTTGGCATCAGGCCGAAATTGATGAAGCATTTTTGGATGCCGAAGGCGCGGCGATTCGCGGCGGCCAAGATTTTTCCGGCGACGCTTCTTTGGCGCCAGCGCGAGATGGCGGCGGGAGCGGTAAAAAAATTTTGTTGGTTGCTGGATTGGGGGCGTTGGCGATGTTAATCGTCGTGGCGGCAGTGCTGGCGATAACGAGCGGCCGGGATAACTCAAAAAAACCGGCGGTGATTGCGCCGGTTGAACCTGAAGTTGTTAATAATGACACGCCTGTCGTTGAAGATGAGCCGGCGCCGGCGGCGCAAAATCAAATCGATCCGGCGCTTTTAGCCGATATTTCCCGATTGGAACAGACGATCACTCCTCCGGCGGGATGGACCAGCCGGCAAGGAGTGATGAGCTATCGGCCGATGGCGGCGTTTTTCAAGCCCGAGTGGGAAAAAGACGCTGCCGGCAATAATCTTTTCAATGAAAACATCAGCGTGGTGCAGGACAATTTGTTGAGCGATGAAAAAGATTATGTCGCCAAAGCCAAAACGGTGTTGCAAACGAATATGACCGACTATAAAATCATTTCCGAACGCAAGGTTAATTTGCCGGACGGCTCTTCGGCGACATTGCTCGGCGGATCATTCACTCAGAATGATTTGGCGATGAAGAATATGCAATTATACGCGTCAAAAAACGGGCGAATTTACATTATCACCGGCGTGACATTGGCAAAAAATTGGGATGCCGAAAAAGATATGATTGGCGCGGCGGTGATGTCGTTTCGTTTTCCCGAAAATTAATTTTTAGATTTTTTAAAGTTCCCGTTTTCGCGGGAACTTTTGCTATCTTGCCGCGGTTTTGGCGATTTTTAATTTTGATTTTTGATTTTTAAATTTTGAATTATTTTGGGTCTGTTGCCGAATTGGCTTTGGCTGCAATTTCCATCTTTCGGCTGCGCCAAATTCGTCAATCGTCGGCATACTTTAAGCCAAGTATGTCTCCTCTTTTCTCATTTGGCTCGCGCGAAATCTGAAAATTTCGCTTCAAAGCTAATTCGGCAACAGACCCATTTTGTTATGCCCAACAAAAATGATTTGTCGGATCTGGCGAAATTTTCGCTGTCGCTGTTGGCGACGATTTTTGCCATTGTGTTTTTGGCGGCGCAAGGATTGGCGCGGGCAAATCAACAATTTGGCGATGAGATCCGCGCCGCGCAAGCCAAAATCTCGCAACATTTATGGCAAAAATCAGAAGCGGCGGGGAGGTGAAGAGATGACCATTAACCATTAAATGATGAATGATAAGGCGAAAATAATTTATGTGATCGGCGCCGCCGGACGGACGGGGGCGTTGTTTTGCCGCGAGTTGCAAGGCGCGGCAAAAATTGTCGGCGCGGCGCTGCCGTCCGAAATTGAAAAAATCAAATCGCAAAAAATTAAAATCGCGCGTGGCAAAAATCCGCCCGAAGTCTTTGCGTCAGAAACAGTTTCTCCGGATGATTTTGACTTGGCGATTGAAACCGCTCCGCCTGATTTTTTATGGCTGGCAACGCGCAATCCGGTGGATAAAATTGTCGCGTTTTATTATCGCTATTTTGCGGGACAAAGACATTTTCCGGCGTTGATATTGCCGCAAAACGGCCGATCGGTTATCGCGGATGCCCGCAAAGGGCTAAAAGAAGCGTTGGGACAAGAATCGGACAAGGTGGAAATTATTCGCGTGTCGTTAATCAATGGCGTTGATTTGAGTGACAGCGATGGGACATCGGTCATCAGTTATAAGTTGCCGATCAAGCTGGGGTTTGGCGCGGTGGATTGCGCAAGGTTTCACCTTGCAAGCTTGCAAGGTGAAACCTTGCGGCGCTTGAAGGAGGTTTTTCAAGGGGCGGGAGTTAGGGCGCAAGAATTTCGGGGCAAGGATGTTTTGGCGATGGAGAACGCTAAATTGTTTTTGAATTTGATTGGCATGTATTCCGCGGTGAAAGGCGTGCCGGTCGGTGATGGTTGGCAAAACAAAGAAATTTTTAAAAAAGAAATCGCGATGTTGCGGGAATTTGTTTTGGCGGTTAAAATTTCCGGCGGCAGATTTGCCGCCGATTTGGGCGGTTATCCGGTGAAGTTGCTGGCGGAGTTGACATTGTTGCCGACTTGGCTGTTGGCGCCTTGCCGCGGACTTTTTGCCCGCGCGATCGCCAAAGGCAGAAATCGCCCCAAAGATTTGAGCGAAATTGATTATTATAACGGGGAAGCGGTGCGGCTGGGCAAACGCGTTGGGGTGGCGACGCCGGTGAATGAGGAAGTGATTGCAAAAGCGCAAGCGTTAAAATTTAAAATTTAAAAATCAAAAATCAAAATTACAATGCAAAATGTAAAGTTGAAAAAACGCAAAAATGCCGATATTTTTAAGTTTAAACTGTCATTTTTCATTTTGATTTTTCAATTTTCAATTTTTTTGAGTTATTCACATTGACTTTTAAATCGGGTTTTGCGAAAATGAAATAATAGTGTTTTTAAAATTTAAAATAAAATATGGAAATCAAAAATTTCGCAGTTAATTTTTGCTCCGGTCGCGCCAAAATCCTCGCGGCGGTTTGTGTTTGCTTGATTGCGATGGTTGTTGGTGTTGCTCAACTTGAAATTAATAATATTATTTCGGCGCAAGTTTTTAAAGGAGATGGCGTGACGGGCGATTATGTTACTCCCGTGAGCGAGGGGCTTGCTTGTAGTGCCACTTTTGTCGGCAGACTATATTGTAATCCGGAACATACAAAATTAATAGAATGTCAATCGTCCCGAAGATTGGAGTTCAAAGAAGATTGCTCCAGCCAAAATAAGATTTGCCAATGCACGGCGGATTATGTTTGTGCGTGCGTGAATCCCATGACTTCGTCAGGGACAATATCATCTCCTTCGGCCGGCAACACTTCGCCGGAAGGATCTGGGCCGCTGACCTCTCCCGGAGCGCCGGAGGAGGAATCGCCGACGGCGTCGAGCGGGACGGCGTGCGCCAATCGCGGGTCAAGCGTCAATATAGGGCTTTCCGATAGCGCTTGCGGGCCCAATGAATTTTGTTTTTCCGACGGCCGTTGCGCCAAAGGTTGCAAAACCGCCGACGGTCGCGGCGTTAGATATGGCACGACCACTTGCGAAAAACCCAGCTATTTATCCGTTGATGGCGTTTACCGGTGCGCCTACGCTTTCAGTGAAAATGTTGAAAGATTGAGGATGGGCGATGGATCATACGGATCATATGCGACGCAAGATGAAAATTATTATTTTTATCAATTAAAGCTACAAGGCGAGCCCTGCTACTCGGGTTGCAATTCCGACACCGCGCAATGCAATAATGAAGGAGACTGCGAAAGATTAGCAAAAAGCGTTAAAGATGCGTTTGATTTTTATAAGCAAGAAATCGGCAAAAAAGATTGTGTTGTTACGGGTGTAACATATAAAATAGATTCTCCGGAAAACGCAAGGTTATGTTATCAAAACTATATTAAACCGGGAACATTAAAGAAAGTGCAGATTTTATCAAGTTCCGATAAAAATGGCATTATTACCGCGTTTGAAAAGTTTCTTGGAGGCGTGTCTCTTAACGGATATTCGGTGATAACCGGTGTCAGCGGGTTGCCAAGAATTACAGCACTGGAAATAAATGACATTCTTTGCGCGCCAAGACGGGATCTTGCCAAATGGCAAGGGCAGGAGGTGAGCCAAAATGAATATTTCAAGGTTAATTTATCGGAAGATTATCGGTGCATCAATGAAAAATCCAAAATGTCGTCCCCATTCCGTGGCTATAGCTTTAAGTGCGAAGAGAAAAACGGTTGCGGAGTTTACAGCTGGCTTTTGAATCAAAACAGCGATAAATGCGGCACCACGAAGGTGGATGTGTTCGGTGGTAAGGGATATTTTTGTAATTCAGGGACGGCGGAAAATCCGATGCATTCGGCAGGATGGAGCGGCGATCAAGGCGCCGATGAATATGGTTGCGCCTATTATTCGGTTTCCTTTTTGAATGACAAAGCGGACGGCGCCGGCAAAAATCCGTTAACAAGTTTATATTACGAATCAAAAATATTCACCGGCAGATGTTATGGAAACGACACCACCTCTGTCAATCTGCCCAGTTGCACTTCTTATTTTCAAACAGATCCGCAAAAAGGCTCGACGGGCACACCGATAGATTATTCAATTACGCAAAACGGAACAAAAGTGGTGCATTTGATTAGCGGAAGCGGTCTTAAAGAATGCGCAATATTTAATTGTAAGGCGGACGGCGCGTCGTGGCCGAGTATGGATACGGGGGCTGACGGAATTTGGTCTTCTAAAGAAAGCGATAAGTGGGTGGCGGAAAAAACATTCCGTTTTGCCGAATCGCAGAATAATGTTGCGCTTGAATGTGTTGCGTCTTGTATGCTTAATGAGCAAGTTGAAATAAAAACTGCGAAAATTACGCTTATAAATTCTGCCGCGCAAGAGAGACCTAATTGTATTGATAAGAATGGTAAAGGATGGAAAACCGGAGACAGGATTTGTGACACAAAAACGGGTAAAAGCGCGGTTAATACATGCGTTTCCAAGGGATACGCGGATAAATTTAATTTGGAAGATTGGACAATATACAAAGAAGACAATTGTATAGAAAACGACTCAATTTGTCAACAAGATGAAGGAGGCGGAAACGCGCGATGCGTGCCTCAGGGGGCGGGGCAATCCGGCGGGTTTCAATTTGAATGCGATAAGAGTATTGCCGCGGTGAGAGTGATTAAGGATGATATTGTCAATAATACCTATTGGATCAAGAGCCAGAGCGGGTGTGAAGCTTTGCAGGATGCGTCAACGGCTGATATTGAGGCGTGCAAGAGTAAATTTCCTTGCGACAAAACCGATGGCGCGGTCGATTGCTCAACCGGTCGGAGTTGTTTGGTGGCGGCCAATGATTGCGCGGTTTGCGGTTTGGGATGGCGGTGCAAGCCCAAAGACCAGCTTTTGCAAACAACCAATTATAATATTTTTGGTCTAATCAATATCACAAGAACCCAATTAACCACAATGGAAGGTGGCGATGGAATTTGCGTGAAAGATGAACAAGAAGAACAACCGGGGACGACGGGAGATTGCAAATTAAATGGGATAAACAAAGGAAATCCAACCCAAAGCAAGAAGTCCGGTCGCCAAGGAATTTATGTGCCGTTCACGCTAAATCATCGCGGAGATTGTTTGGATAAAATTTCCTGCAAGGTGTATGACGATTACAATGAAAAAACTTGGCCGGCAGGTTATCAGTCAAATGTTTTGCCGACGACAAGCAGCTCCAACTGGGGTGCCTGCGTTCCGGTTAAATCAAAATATAGCGGCAGCAGCGCGAGTAAAAGCAGCCAATCCGTGGAAATTCCGGATAGGATTCATTTCAGCATTGAATGTTGTTTGCCCGATAATACATGCGTGAACGCGGATTCGGATTATAAAAATCCTTTTGCCGCGGAAGATAAGAAAAAACAAGAAGAGGCGGAAAAATCATGCGAAGGTGAAGCATGCAAGACCGATAATGATTGCCAGGACGGGTTGGTTTGCGTGGATGGAAAGTGCGTGAAAAAAGAGGACGCGGAAAAAGACAAACAAAAAAAGGAAGAGCAGGAAAAGCAGGATAAAACCGCGCCAAATGTGAATATTTCTTCGCCCAGCGGGACGATTAACACCAAGACGGCGCAATTATCGGTGACCACCGATATTCCCGCCAACTGCAAATATATGCTCAATCAGGAGGGCGGATTGTCGGCGGGCAATTTTGACGGCGCGGGAATGGCGCTTTCTGGAACGGGCGGCACCAGCCACAACGCCACGTTGAGCAATCTGACCAACATTACGGCAACCAATTGCAAATATAATCATTCGGTGACGGTGCTTTGCAAAAACAGCAAAGCGTCGGCCGGTGCGACTTCGGCGATCGGTTCGGCGCAGACCAATTTTTCGGTGGATTTGTCGCAAGATTCGTCTAACGCGCCGGTGGCAGTGGCGGTGATGGAGTCAAAATATGCCATTGCCAATCCGGTGTTGAAAGTGACCACGGATCGCCCCGCGGATTGCGAATACAAAAAAGACGGCGATTTCACTTTCGGCGGCGGGACCAAGTTTGATACCACAGGAAGCTATGCCCACAATACCCAACTAAACGATCTTAAGGCCGGTGATTACACTTATTATGTGGTTTGCCAGGACAAAACGACTTGCGCGGCAAACAAACCCGGCTTGTCGGTGAGGTTCAAAGTTGATCTGTCCGAAGATCCCGCCAACGCGCCCAACATCGTGAGCACCACGCCCGAAACGCAAACGGTGGCAAACCCGACTTTATCAGTGACCACTGATCGTCCGGCAACTTGCCAATATAAAAAAGATGTTACTTTCACCTATGACGGCGGCACGCAGTTTGCCAATGACGGCGAATACGCGCATTCAGTGTCGCTGGCGGATTTGCCCGACGGCAAGCACACTTTTTATGTGGCGTGCAAAGACAAGTCTTCGGGGGCAAAAAAGACGCTGGAAACCGCGATCGTCACCACGCTCAATCGCGGCGGGACCGCGGGCACGCCGGTAATTTCCAATACCACGCCCCCCAGTCAAAATACTAACAATCCCACGCTGTCGGTGATCACCGATCGCCCGGCAACTTGCCAATATAAACAAGACGCGGATTTTGTTTATGGGCAGGGAATGCAGTTTACTATTGATGGCGGCACGGGGCACAGCGCGGTGTTGGCTAATGTCGCCGACGGCACCTATACCTTCTATGTGGTTTGCCAAGATCCAACGACGCAAATTTCCAATGTTCCCGGAGCGCAAATAATCTTTACGGTTAATACCGCTTCGGAGGTTTGCGCGTCATTGTCTTCCAATGATAAGCAAAATGACAATGAACGGGACTACAGCGATGAGGATGACTATAACTCCATTTATGTCTGGAGATCGGTGGCGGCCGGCACGGTGGAAAGCTTTGAAAAAGTTGATTGGCACGCGGGCTATCAATTGACTCCCGAAAAAGACGGCTATGTCACTCAGCTTTGCGGCTACTTTGATTCGGGCGCCAGAAATCGGGTGAGCTTGTATGACGGCAACTACAAAGAATTGGCGGGAGTGGAAATTGACGGCCAGGGAGGGTGGAATTGCGCCGGCATCGCGCCCGCCGCGATAAAAGCGAACAAGCGCTATTATGTGATCGCGCGGGTGCAAGACGACGCAATTTATTTTGCCTATAAATCCGGGCTTTTGCCGCGCGACGCGAAAAACGCGGTGATTGAATCGGGCATTCGCCAGCTGGGCGCGGACGGCAAATTCGGAGAGAGTTTGAAAAAATATGATTATATTGTCTTTGGATTGGTGGACGCCAAAATCAGGTTTGCCGAAGATAGTTCGCGCGGACCGCAAGTGTCTTCACCTTTGCCCGACGGCAATCGCGAAAAGCGAGACGTGGTGTTGTCGGCGGCGACCAACGAGGACGCGACCTGCAAGTTTGATCGCGAAGATATTGAATATCGGAGCATGAGATATACCTTTGGCGCCACGGGGCAGAAATTGCACCAGCAAAAAGTTTGCAATTTGGGCGATGGACCATTCACATGGTATGTGAGATGCAAAGGTGTCACCGATACCAACGACGGGTCAACCCCCATTCAGTTCAAAGTTGATGATTAGCGATTTTTTTCAAATCAGCGGCGCGGCGGCAAAATCCGCCGCCGCGCCGCCTGATAAATTTCAAAATTGATTTTGAAACAATGGGCATTTTTTAAAATCAATTTTGGAATTTGCCAAAATAAAAATT
>Ga0136653_10002180_pt1 | contig 10690 bp, 9 predicted proteins | sample LakKivw275mmetaG_FD_94866 | JGI IMG/M metagenome (GOLD analysis project Ga0136653, IMG submission 94866) | Anoxic lake water microbial communities from Lake Kivu, Rwanda to study Microbial Dark Matter (Phase II) - Lake Kivu water 275m metaG... | ecosystem: Environmental > Aquatic > Freshwater >... | reverse complement strand
TACCTTGGCCTTGAAGGACGGGCTGTGTTTCCTGCGGTGTTCTTTCATGTTTTGCTCCTTTCCATTATTTTAGGGGCAAAACTCTCACTTAACCACCTGTCCAAATTTTGGGGACCACCTCAGATGTCTTGATTTCCTCAGACAAATATTTTCCGTGGTTTGCATAAGTCCCGTAAAGAACAAGGTGGGTAACGCGCTCGGGGTACTTGGCTGCATAAGCGATGGCAATTGGCCCACCCATGCCCGCTCCGAGTAATGCCACTTTGTCCAGTTTAAGGTGGTTGATGACAGTCTCAAGATCTACAAGCTCTGACTCCAGAGAAAAGTCAGTGCGCTTGCGGTCCGACAATCCTGCTCCTCGCATGTCGTACATTACCACGGTATGATAGCGCGCTAAACTATCGAGATAATTGCGAATTTCTGGCACTGACTTATAAGGGTTAATTACCACAAAATAGCCCGGAGGCATCACTATGGGTGGTCCATTGCCGATGACTGCATACGCGATGCGAGCACCGTCAGGATTGGTACAAAATCCTATGTGCTGCTCCACTACCTAAACCTCTTCCGAAAATATCGTGTTTAAACTACTGAAGATATCTTATGTCTATAGAACCCGATTGTCAATGATGAGCAGAAGAGTAATTACATCACTTTAGCTGATCTCCAGAGGGTAACAGTGCTTAAATAAAGTTTCTGTTCAGACAGTTGGTTCGGGAACTGTCTCCAAAGGTTGCGATTTTAGCTTCATGGTGGAGCTTACTGTACCGAACAAAGAACTTTTAACCTCTCCTTTTGTGTTCTAAAGTAACTGTCACCATTGGGTTAGGAAACGGACTGACTAGAGCCTCAAATAGAACTTCTTGCGTCTTACCTTGATTACTAAACTGTTGCTATATCCAAATTCAGGCAGTTCAGGATATCCATCTACGTTTGATATTATGCAGGCTCAACACAAATAGAGCGATGCAAAATGCGCCAAGGATAAGAAAGTCCAGCGTTAAGGGCAATATATGCTCGCCGGTGATTGCCCCATGGAGGATGTCAACACCATAGGTTACAGGCAATATATATGAAAGCGGGCGGATGAATATGGGCAGTGACATGATGGGAAAGAATAGTCCGCATAGGAAAATCATGGGAAATCTGAAGAAATTGGAAAAGGTTTGCGCTTCGAAGACCTCGCTGACCGAAACTGCGATAAAAAGCCCAAGGAAAGTTGATACTATTCCGATAAGGGTAATAGATGGTATAACCAGTGACCATGCAATTCCTGAAAGGTCTACCAGGAATGCAGCAATTATAATAGGAACAAAGGCATTGACAATCCCAAAAAAGATAGCTCCAGAAGTCTTGGCTAGCATCAGGAGTTCCAGAGAGATCGGCGCCAGAAGCAATCTTTCAAATGACCGGCTTCTCCTCTCGAAAGTAATAGTTACTGCCAGCATCGATGTGGTCCCAAAGAGAATCGAGATGGTCATTACACCAGGTAGAAGCGCCAGGACACTTTCCAACCCACTACCGGACCTGATGAAGAACATCCCTGTCCAAGCTAAAGGAAAGATGATTCCCCAACTGATGTTGGGCGGCTTGAGATAATATGACCTCATGTCTTTGATCAGGATGTTCAAAAAAGCGATCCAGCCTTTCATTGATTTCCCCCACCTCCGGTTTTTTCTTTCTCCTTCTTCATTAAACCCGCCTCAATGCCCGTAACCTGGACAAAAACATCCTCCAGAGACGGAAGATGCCTGCGGGCTTCAGTTACCTGAACTCCTCGTTCTTCAAGAAAGCGCATAAGAGGGGCAACATCAACTACTTCCTGGGATTCGACACGGATCTGCCCGAAAGTGAACTGGAACTGATGCTGCGGGAAAAACAGTGGCATTTCTTCAGATAAATTGTCCGAGGCATTAAGAGTAGAAAGGATCAGTATATTTTTGCCCCGAACAGGTTGTAAAAGGTCGGCTGTGCGGTCAATCCGCACAATTCGTCCGTTGACAATGAAGGCAATCCGCTCGCAAAGTCGCTCAGCTTCCTCAATATAATGTGTTGTGAGAAACACGGTAGTCCCTTTACTATGAAGGCTAGAGATTATCTGCCTTACCTGACGAGCACTGGCAACATCGATACCTGTAGTAGGTTCGTCCAAGAACAGGATAGGAGGCTGATGGATAATACCGGCGGCAAAAGTGAGCTTGCGCTTCATCCCTTTGGAGTAGCCGGCAAATTTACGGTCGGCAGCGTTGCTAAGACCAAAGGTATCCATAAGTTCCCTTGCTCGTGTCTGGCGTTCGGCCTTTCGCATCCCATAAAGCGCTGCACAAAAACAAAGGTTCTCGAAGCCGGTTAGCTCGGGGTAAAGATTGCTCTCATCGGGGACAATACCGACCATATGCTGCGCTGCCTTAGGATTCTTGGTACAGTCTATGCCACCGATTTGAATAGCACCTGAGTCCAACCTAGCCAGACCAGTAAGTACGTTGATGGTGGTAGTTTTGCCAGCACCATTGGGCCCGAGAAAACCGAACATCTCTCCCGGATTGACCTGAAAACTGATATTGTCAACAGCAAGAACTTCACCATAGCTCTTGGTAAGTCCTGCTACCTGAATAATAGTATTTTTTCCTGTTTTCTCAGCCACTTCTGCCATTATTAAAACGAAACAACCTTGTCAGATTCCATAATCCACTCCGCCAACTCAGGCATCTTGGCCTCAATAGCCCCGCTTATCAGCGGCTTATTTTTATGAATCCCACAGCGCACTAGGCAGGTGCCACAAACTTTCACAGGGACTCCTCTTCCCATCAGTCCCTGGAGAATTTCAGTCAGGTTGAAGTATCCCTCTGGAGGCGTAACCCCTTCCTTAGCCAGATCAATAGAATCATTCATCAGGAATATTTTTAGCTCCGACCCCCTTTCAAGTAATTTCTCTCCAAGTCTAAGGGCATTCCAGGTTACATCCGTCCCATCATAAGGATTTCGGTTGAATACTAAAAGCGTTTTCACGATACCTCCTAAAATTTTATTTCTGCGTGCTACAGTGCCTTAGAGCAACATTTATATTTCAAAGTTACATTTGACCTTTGTTATCCGGGTCAAGAACTGCTGCCGCCAATTCAATACAATGCTTTAGCTCTTCCTTGCTCACAAAGTAATGAACGTGATAGCCACGCTTCTCCCCTTTTACCATGCCAGCCTTTTTAAGCACGTTAAGGTGCTGGGAAACGGCTGACTGAGTTACCCCCAGACGATAGGCCAGAGCGTTCACGCAAAGAGCATTTGGCTCTTGTTGCTGGGCAAGGAGTTTTATTAGCTTCAACCGTGTCGGATCAGCTAACACACCAAACAGAGCAGCCTGCTTCTCAATACTGGTTTCCGACTCATTCAACATATAGGTCTATTAGTAATCACTAATATGGTTATCTTATCACCACACAAATGACAGAGTCAAATACAAACAAAAGAAGCTATTTTTAAATTGGCATCCTTGCATCTCCCGCTTGAAATATGCCATGCATAGAGCAATTATCCTACAGCCAATTTTTACAGATGGTTATTATTTTTGGTCTCATTTGACCGATTATATTCTTTAGTAGTAAGATAATATCGAATGGCGTTATCGTATAACGATAAAGTATTTAGGAACCTGTTCCTAGGATTTATCCGGCTGCATATCCTGTATCATGCTTCCAAGGAGCCGGTTTTCGGGTTGAACCTGATAAAGGAGCTGGAAAGACATGGCTATCGAATGAGCCCCGGCACACTTTATCCCATACTGCACCAGATGGAGAGCAATGGGTTTCTTCTGTCTGAAAAAACTGTTATAAGCGGTAAGATGCGCAAGTACTATCGTATTACTGAAGGCGGTAAACAAGCCCTTATGCAATCGTATGACAAGATTAAAGAATTATCAGACGAGCTCAATGAATAGAAAAAGGTAATTACTGCATGGAATACGTAGTCATATCTATTACGGCATTATTTGTTTCTGTTCTGGCCCTTTTCTCTGGTTTTGGACTGGGCACGGTGCTCATGCCGGCCTTTGCTCTTTTCTTTCCAATATCAGTAGCAATAGCTGCAACCGCTGTAGTACATCTGGCTAACAATATCTTCAAGATAATATTGGTAGGGCGGGATGCAGACTGGAAAGTAGTTTATCGTTTTGCTCTGACAGCCGCCCTGGCAGCTATTGCCGGTGCTTGGTTACTGGGCTGGTTGTCCTGGATGCCGGCTATAGCTTCTTATCAAATCGGTGGCCAGTTATTCGAACTGACACTGGTCAAATTGGTGATTGGTATATTAATTATCGGGTTCGCCCTTTTTGACCTGATACCGAAACTCCAGAAATTGGCCTTTGATCGAAAATACCTTCCTTTTGGCGGTATCCTATCGGGCTTTTTTGGAGGGCTGTCAGGTAATCAGGGAGCCATGCGCTCCGCTTTTTTAATAAAGAGCGGACTGGACACAAATGCTTTTGTGGGTACCAACGCTGTGTGCGCTTTTATTGTGGATATCGTCCGTCTCGTTGTCTATAGCGCCACCTTCTACACTGCTAATTTTACTCATATTGGCAATGATGTCTGGATGTTGGTACTAGCTGCTACGGTTTTTGCCTTTATCGGTTCGTTTGTCGGGTCGCGGCTGGTCAAGAAAATAACCATCCACACCGTGCAATACGTTGTTGGTGTTATGCTAGTAACCGTCGGAATAGGGTTGTCAACAGGGCTAATATAATGGACTCAGAGCAGAAAAATGCTGTTTGCGGAAATTGTACCTTAAAACTGGTTACAATAGCTTATCAGCGTGCCCCATGGTTTCGCCTGATGCGAGAGCCTTTGAAGTTGGGCATGCGTTTGTTATCTCGTATTCACCATATTGACACCGGAGAGTACATAGTCCGAACTCCAGCATGTTATAACTGCATAAGGTTTTATAAGATATCACTAAAAGAGAAATCGGCGGTATTTCGCTGGCTTCACGGTTGGTTAAATCCTTTGTTCGATTTTGTTATTGAGAAAATTGTCACCTCCGAAGAACAGCAGCAGACTAGGCAATATGCCAAGTCGGCGACAGAGGGCAGATTAAATAATGGTGAAGTTGGTGAATGGATGCAAGGTATGAGAACCGGTTTCTAGGAAGCTGCGTTATGCCTTTCGTTACACATAGAATACCGAAACCGTGGTAAGAAAAACTTTTAACGATTATGCTGACAGATACGATGCCTGGTATGAAACCGAGGCGGGCAAAACTACATTTGCCATGGAAGTAGATTGCCTTAAGCCCTTTCTCCACAGGTATAGCCATCCTTATCTCGAGATAGGAGTCGGTTCGGGGCGTTTTGCTCAGGCTTTAGGTGTAGAATACGGGTTAGACCCCGCGCCGGCAATGCTTCGCATTGCAGCGACCAGAGGTATCAAAGTTATAGGGGGCTATGGTGAAAAGCTTCCATTCCACGATATATTTTTCGGTGGCGTGCTCATTGTATTCGCTCTCGAAGCTGTTGATGAACCAGACAAAGTGCTACGAGAGGCATGGCGGGTGCTGTCACCTCAGGGTGGACTGGTGATGGGGCTATTGCTTAAGGGCAGCCCCTGGGTGGAATTTTATGAGGCTAAAGCGAAAGGAGGACGCTCTATTTACAGCAGGGTGCGATTTTTCTCCAAACGAGGGATAGAAAGCATCCTACAAAAGGCCGGATTTAACATAGTGCAGTACCAAAGCACCCTTTTTCAGCCTCCGGGACAAATTACCTATCAGCACGAAACTTCTGTTTCCGGATACTTTAAATCGGCGGGATTCGTCGCTATAAACTGCTATAAGAATAAAATCTAACACTGGGCATCTCATATTATTATAGCTGTAGGCATGTCGTAAAAAGTCGCTCCAGCGCAAGAATGAGTCTCTTTTTCCCAAACACGAGTTCTTTATTTGGTACAGTATGTGGTCGGTTTTTGAAGCTAAGTGGGGCATTGGGGACAGTTCCCGAACTACTGTTTGAGGGTAAAAGGCTAATCCCAGCGCTGCAACAATTATTTTCATAGAAAAGAATTGAACGATGCCCTTAAGAGTAGCTTTGTTTGCGGCGCAGTGCCATCAGGATAGCGATGAACAGCGCGCCCAGCAGGCAGAGGGAACTGATAACGAGAATGACATTGTTACCGAAATTGTCGCTGATTTTGAAGCTTCCGGCTGAAGTGCCGTTGACGTAAACCTGGTAGGTGCCCGGCTCCGACCTGGAGACGTCGAAGGTCAGGGTGCGGCTCTGGCCGCTGGCAAGCATGACTGCCTGCCCCGGCTCTTCATAGCCGTTGACATAGAGTCTGATTTTGGCAGATCCGTTGACCGTGCCCTTGTTGGCAACGGTGGCGGTGACCAGAACAGGAGAATTGGGCTCAGTCTCGAAAGTGGAGATGGAGGCGCTTTCAATATAAATATAAGGCAGCTGCATCGGTGGCGGGTTGTTGAGAGTGCTGACCGTTGCTGATGAATGCGGTGTGACCGGAGGAGGTAGTGTGTAAGTGGGAGCAGGAGGAGGAGGTGGTGGTGTTGGAGGTGCCGCTTCAATCCGGGTATTCATAGCAGCGAACCTGGGTCCATGTATAGAGCCGGAGGGATATTGCCAGACTGTCGCCGAGGTGGAGATAACATCCGAGCCAACCGGCGCGGTGGAGGGAGTTGTGATTATGGTGAACTGCCGTGAGCCCATGGCGGCCAGGGAGCCGAGGTTCCACGTGACCGTTCCGGCTGCATAAGAACCTCCATTGCTGGAGCTGTTGTAGGTGCAACCCGAGGGGATAATGAACTGCGCGAAGACGTTGCTGGCCATCATAGTATTGCTGCTGTTGGTGACGATAACGGTGAAGGTCAGGGCTATGCCGCTCTGGCCGCTGGCTGGTCCGGTTATGGATATGGACAGTTCCGGGAAGGGTGAAACCAGAGTTGAGAAGTTGCCCACCGCTGGCCCGTAGTCATTTCCCAAGGAGTCTTTCCAGATAACCGCGGCCGAGTCGGTCAGCGACGTCTCCTGTATGAGCGACGGGTCAACACGGAGTGTGATTGAAACCTGGCGGGAACTATTGCCGGCGACCGTGCCCAAATCCCAGGTTACCATGCCGAAGGGGATGTTGTATGTGCCCCCATCGCTGCAGCTGACAAAGCTCATGCCTGTCGGGAGTATATCGTTGAGGGTGGTGTTGAGAGCAGCTGCGTCAGATATATTAGTGAGCATGATAGTGTAGGTGCAATTATCGCCCGGGTTGGCTGTGTGCGGGCCGGACTTGCTTACCAATAGGTGGGGGACAGCATAAATGGTGGTGGTGAAGGAGGTGCTGGTGGGGCCAAAGGTATTGCCCGGGCTGTCCTTCCACGTGACTATGGCGCCGTTGGCCAGCGGGGTGTTATTGGCCGTGGTGTTGTCGACCAGCACCGTCAGTGATACGAACGTGCTAGCGCCGGGAGCCAGAGAGCCGAGGCTCCAGATAACGTTGCCGCCGCTGTAGGCGCCGGCCGGGTTGGAACTTACATATGAGTATTTGTCCGGCAGGGTATCCACCAGGGTGATATCTTGTGCGTTGAGGCCTCCGAAGTTAGCCAGGCTGATGGTGAAAGTAAGGTTATTACCCGGCCGCCCGTATTCAGGGCCTGTTTTGCTGATAGAGAGCAGCGGGTTGGTGCGGGCGATGACTTGTTTATTAGCGTTGGCCGGGCCGAAGCTGTTGCCGCCGCCGTCCTGCCATGTCACAGCGAAGTTGTTGGTCAGGCGGCTGCCGTTGGTCACAGAGCTGTCGACCTGCACGGTGATCCAGCCGGGCATGGCGACCCCGCTGTCCACATGCCCGAGTTGCCAGGTGACCGTGCGCATTGCCGGGTCATAAACGGCGCCGTGGCTGGAGCCGACGAAAGACAGGCCGGTTGGCAGGTAGTCGACCAGCACAGTGTTCTCGGCGGGCAGGCCGCCCACGTTGGTCACGGTGCCGGTGAAGGTGATATAAGAGCCGACGGTTGCTTCGTCAGGACCCTCCTTGGTTATGGTTAACTGCGGGCTGCTGTAGGCGATGATCTCTCTTGAGGTCGATACTGGACCGTAGGGGTTGGAGAGATTATCCGACCAGGTAGCCTGGAAATTATTGATGAGATGTGAGCCATTGATAGTGGTATTATCCACCAGCACGTTGATCCAGCCTGGTATGGAACTGCCGCTGCTGATCCTGCCCAGTTGCCAGGTGACGGTGCGGTCGGTGGAGTTATAAACGGCACTGTGGCTGGAACTGACGAAGGTCAGTCCGGCGGGCAGGTAATCGACCAGCACAGCGTTTTCAGCCTGACCGCTGCCGACATTGGCCAGGGTGCCGGTGAAGGTGTAGTTGGAGCCGATAACGGCCTCTGGGGGGCCTTCCTTGGTGATGGTGAGCTGCGGGCGCTGGTAGATGGTGAGGTCATAGTATCGCTCCTGCGGGCCGTAGGAATTGCCTGCCGCATCCTGCCAGGAAAGCAGCGTGGTCAGGTGCAACACCGTGCCGTCGGGGGTGGAGGCATCGATGTGCACTGTCATGCTACCCGACATATCTGTATTGGGAGTGATGCTGCCCAGGTTGAAGGTGACGTTATCGCCACTGATAACAGCAGCCCGGGAGGCGCTGACAAAAGACATCTGCGGCCCGGGAAGCTGGAAAGTCAATACAGTATTTACGGCGGTTCCGCTGCTGTAGTTGTGCAGGACACCGGTGTAGAGGATATTCTCGCCGGAGAAGGCGTAACCAGGTGGGAAGAGTTGCGTAGTCAGCTGCGGGGTTGAGTAGACCACGATGCTGGAGCTGTGGTTGACCGGCCCCAGCGGGTTGCCGAGCTGGTTCTGCCATGTAAGTATAGAGCCGGTCGTAACCACGGTGCCGTCGGGCACACCGGGATTTATCTGCACAGTTACATAGCCGGTTATCTCCTGGCCTGCCGTGATAGTGGGGACGGAGATGGTGACTGCGCGCGTGACCAGATTATAGGTGCCGCCGCTGGAGCTCACATAAGTAAATTCGTTGGGCAGCTGCCACGTGAGCACATTGTTGTAGGCCGTGCTGGTGCTGACATTACGGACAGCGCCGCTGTAGGTCACGTTCTGGCCGGCATAGCCATAGGCAGGGGGTGTCACGCTGAGTGAAAGGACGGGGTTTTGTACCACGCTTAACTGCCGGCACAAGCAGAACTCACTGGTGTTGCCGGCTGGGTCGGTGGCCGTGGCAGTGATCGAATCGGTGCTGAGCAGGCCTTTACCGTTCACATCGATCGTGCAGGAAAAGCTGTTATCGGCACTTATCATGGTATGGGCACCGAGGTAAGTGCGCCCCTCCCCATAACCTGTAGGGTCTGTCGCAGCCTTGAAGAATTCCAACTTGCTATTGCGGAAAGTCGCGCTGGTGTTGTCCGTGCCTATGTAACCTGATATATTCAATATATCACCAGCCAGTGTGGATGATGTGAGGATAGGGAAATCTAATCCCCGGTCGCCCCAGGCTAAAACATAGATACCATCATTATAATTAACGCCGTCTCCATAATCTCGTGAGCCTCCCACTCGGATGAGGTCGATACCGAGGCCGCCGTTGGAATAGCAGCTATTCTGGCTGAGAGTAATATTCTCAGAGTAAATAGTACCGAAAAGTGGTGGCACAATGATGCCGGCGCCGGCGTTGCTGAAAACGATGTTTTTACTTACCTGACTGCCCGCGCCGAAGAGACGCATACCGCATTTTTCGCTGCCGCCTGCTGCCCCGCTGCTGGTTACAGTATTATTTTCAATTGCCAATTGGCCTGTAGCGTTGTATGAGTCGATACCCGTGCCGCCGTTTTGCCAGATATAATTTCCGCGCACAGTAATATTATTGGTGCCTGAAGCCATATCCAGTCCATCATATGAAGAGTTACGCAGGGCGTTCTTGAATATCTCGTTGCCTGTTATCAGAAAGTTGTGGGCGCCCTGGAAATAAATGCCCATGATGTTGAAGGCTATGTAATTATTGCGCACGGTCCCTGTAGGTGCACTGCTGATGTAGATACCGGCAGTCTTGGAATCGAATCCCGGGTCCGTGCCGTTAGCCCTCGAACCCAGCAGGCAATTTTCTAGCAGGACGTTATTGCCGCCGGTCAGCCTGACCTGGGCGTTAGTTATGCTGGCGCCCGTTCCTCCAAACCCATATATAGCCAGGCTGCGTACAGTCGTATTATCGGCGGATGTAACCAACCCGCTGGAAACCGTGGATATCGTGGCCGGTGTAATCTCAATCTCCGGCCTGTCGTATTGGTGTAAAACTACATTGTCGGTACCCACTGTACCACCAGTTCCCACTTTTCCGGGATTCGTGTCACCCTGGTTGATGGTCTGCGTCGTTCCGTCTATATAAATATGGGGCTTATTGATCGCGGGTAAGGCGCTGTTCAGGCGGATAATCCACCAGCCATGTGTGGCATTCTCCGAGTAAAAGCCGGGGTCGGAACGTGGTATACTGAAATTGATGGTATGAGGCCCGGAGGTTTTGTTGGCCTCGGTAATTGCATAGCGCAGTGAACCGGCGGTGGTATTATCCGCTGTGAAAGTTACCGTGTAGGTGGCTGCCGAAGCCGGTTGAAAGCTTATTAAAGGGAGCAACATGAAAACCAGGAGGATTACAGCGAAGAGGCAGGATCGAAACTTAAAGGT
>Ga0136653_10002177_pt1 | contig 10701 bp, 11 predicted proteins | sample LakKivw275mmetaG_FD_94866 | JGI IMG/M metagenome (GOLD analysis project Ga0136653, IMG submission 94866) | Anoxic lake water microbial communities from Lake Kivu, Rwanda to study Microbial Dark Matter (Phase II) - Lake Kivu water 275m metaG... | ecosystem: Environmental > Aquatic > Freshwater >... | reverse complement strand
ACGGACACGCCTGCGGACGCCGCACGTCCTTCCGAGCCCGACCAGAGCCCTGGAACCTCGGAACCCGAGAACCCCTCCGCGCGGCGCTGGCACACTACTCTGACCGTTGCCGCCTGGCTGCTGATTGGCCAGGCGGCGTTGTCTATCCTGAGTGGTCTCCTTGGCATGGCGCTTGCGCCGATGGCCGACATGGGGTCGGTGCTTGGTCAGCTTGGCCCGCTCCTTGACCGGTCGAGCATCGCGCTCATCGACACCCTGATGCGGCAGGCCGCGTTCCTGAACCGAATCCAGACCGCGGGCAGCGTCGTCCTGCTGGCCGGTTCAATCGGGCTGCTGCTGCGGAAGAAGTGGGGCTGGTACATCGTCGTCGTGGTGCACATCGCGGCGGCGGTGGCGATATTCATCTGGGTGATGCCGATGTTCGAGACGCTCTACCTCGCGCTCGACCCGACGCGCGCCGGCGCTATGGCACTGTTCCTCTCCATTTTGAGCGCGCTGGCCCCGGCCGTGGTCATCGGATTCCTCCTTGCCAAGCCGGTCGTCAGCCAGTTCGAGCGCGGGCCGACGCCTTTGTCAGCAGCCTGAGCTAGTACTTTACAAGCTAATCAATAGCAGTTAAAATACCAGCGTGAAGTTCGATTCGGCGCGTCTCCACGAACTGCTGTCGGCGCTTGACCGCCAGCTTGCCTTCGCTGGCGCCGAGGCCAACCTGGTCGTCTGCGGCGGCTCAGCCCTGGCGGCTCTGGGCCTTGTTCACAGAACCACGCGTGACGTTGATGTGCTGGGGCTGGCCCGACCTGCGCCCGGTGGAATCGTCGTCGAGCGGCTTGAACGGCTGCCCGAACCGGTAGCTGCGGCTGCGCAGAAGGTCGCGCGCGACTTCGGCCTGCCGCCGGACTGGCTGAACGTCGGACCCGCCCCACAGGTCGGCATGGGTCTGCCGGAAGGGTTCGGCCGCCGCGTCGCGCGGCGGCGCTACGGTAACAGTCTCACCGTGTGCTACGCCGGCCGGTACGACCAGATTCACCTGAAGTTGTACGCCGCGGTTGACCAGGACAGCTACCACGTTCAAGACCTCGCGCTACTAAAGCCGACCGGGGCCGAGATGCTCGCGGCCGCACGCTGGACGCTCACGCAGGACGTGTCCGCCGCCTTCCGGGAGAGCTTGATGGATTTCCTCCGCATCCATGGCCATGGCGACGTCGCCGAAGCGATTTAGGGCCGGCTTCCGCGAGCTGCTGCTGGAACTGCACTGGCGGCACTGGTGCGCGCTTGGCATCACCGGACAGGCCGAGCCCGAACATCGCTGGATAGTAGACCTTGAAGCGTTGGCCGTATCGACGCTGGCGTTTGGGCAGGAGGACGCCCGGCTGTCGAGGCTGGCGCACGAGTGGCTGGTGATGAACCGGGAATGGGTGAGCACTACTCGGCTCAGGCGCATCGGCCGCGCGTTCGGCAACGGTCTGGTGCCGACGGGGTCCGGGTCGCTCGTGGTTACCCACAAGCGGAGCAAGGTCGCACCGCCGGTCGTGACTCAGCCCGTGCTGCTACAACTGCAGCTCAGGGCCCTGCTGGGCATGGACGTCCGCGCCGATGCCTTCTGGTACTTACTCTTCAACACGGCAGGCAACTCGTCTTCAATCGCCCGTGCGCTGCACGTGGACCAGAGGCGTGTCTATGATGTCCTCGAACGGTGGTGCGGCGCCGGCGTCGTGCGAAAGGTGACCGGTGGCTACTCACTTGTGCCGGACGCGGTTCCGGCGACTGTGGCCGAAGCAAGGAACCAGACCGAATGGCAGAACTGGGCCACCACGCTTCTGGCGCTCGCCCGGCTTAACAAGCTGCTCACCAAGGTCACCACGGATGACCGGTACATCGTGTCGTCCCTGGCCCGCGATGTCCGGGCCGACATCGAGCCACAGGCGGCAGCGGTCGGTGTCAGCATGTCGCCTGACGACCGATATCCCGGTGACGCTTACTTCGAGCCGTTCGCCGTCGGCGTCACAGCCTGGCTCGAACGGCTTGTCGGCCGACGCGGGTAGTCCGCCTGACCGGGTCTGTGTCCACGCGGTTCGTCAGTCAGGTCGAGTGGAGAAGGGAGAGGCTGAGGTTAAGGTTGAGGTCGAGAGCCGGCCGGAGACGGAGCCTCGCAGTTCTGTGAACTGCAAACCAGAAACTAAGAACTAACCCTGAGCACTTTCGCGCCGCGGATGCGGCGTTGTTTCAGCTCGAGCAGCGCCTGATTCGCGGCTTCGAGCGGGTACTCCTGTACCTCGGGCTTGATGGGGATTCGCGCGGCCAGCTCAAGGAACTCGCTCACGTCCTGTTGCGTGACGTTGGCCACGCTCTTCACTTCCTTCTCCATCCACAGGTGCTTCGCGTAGTCGAGCCCGAGTAGCGCCGGCTTGTCCGCCTCCTCTTTTCTTATGGCGTTGATGACCAGCCTGCCGCCCGGCTTCAGGTTCCCAAGCGCCGCCACAATCGGACCCCATACCGGCGTCGTGTCTATCATGGCATCCAGTAGCTCGGGCGGCCTCTCTGCCGTATCACCGGCCCAAACCGCGCCCAACTCGCGGGCAAAGACCTGCTCTTCCTTGCTGCGGGCGAAGACGTACACGCGCGTCTTCGGATACTGGTGTCTGACCATCTTCAACACCAAATGCCCCGATGCCCCGAAACCGGTAAGGCCCAGGGCCTGTCCATCTGTGATGCTGGTGAGTCGTAGCGAGCGGTAGCCGACTGCTCCTGCGCAGAGCAGGGGCGCGGCTTCGGCTTCGGTGAATACCTCCGGTATCGGGTACGCGAAGCCCGCGGGTACGGTCATGTACTCGGCGTAGCCGCCACCAGCATCGCGGCCCGTCGCCCTGAAGTCGGGGCAGAGATTCTCCTGCCCGCTCCGGCAGTACTCGCACCTGCCGCACGCGGAGTGAATCCATGCCACGCCGACGCGGTCACCCGTCGAAAATGGGGACTGTACCGGCGAGCGTTCGACGCGAGCCCCCGTGGGACTGTCCCCATTTTCGTCAGATGGGACTGTCCCCTGTTTTCGCGCAGTCGCGGGGGTTGTTGTAGCCGCCACCCTGCCAACAACTTGATGTCCGGGTACAACCGGTAGCTTCGGCGGCGGTGTTCGCCCCTCGATTTCATCCAGCTCGGTATGGCAGACCCCGCAGGCCGAGACCTTGATGAGTATCTCGCCTGCTGCCGGAACCGGATCCGGCACATCGCGCAGCTCCAGCGGCGTGTCTTCCAAGCGCCCGGTGCGGGCAATGAGCATCGCCTTCATAGGTTGCCTAAGCCTAGGCCAGCCAACGGTGAATTCAAGTCTGCCTGTCACTTCCTTGACTTTCCCTCATATTCCGGCATATTGAGGCGGCGATGACGCGTCTGCCGGAACTGGAATACCGCATCCTTGCCGCGCTGGAGCCGGGCGAGGCACTCGCGGTCGCGGATATCGTGAAGGAGACCGGGGTCGACCAGTCGCTCGTCATGGCGGGCGCGACGCTGCTGGCTCAACGCGGGCTCGTGGCGATTGTTGAGGAGTCACAGGAGGAGTTCAGCCTGACCGATGAGGGCAAGAGGGCGGCAGGCGGGTTGCCGGAGCGGAAGGCCTTGGCCGCAATCAAGTCAGCCGGCAGCGCCGCGTCTTTCACGGAACTGCCGAAGCTCTTAGGCAAAGAAGATACCCGCGCCGAGGTGAAGTGGCTGACGAAGAAGGGTTGGTGCACACGCGACGCCGGGGTGCTGGCCCTGAGCGCCAGGGGCGAGGCCGCGCTTTCAGCCAAGGGAGCGGACGAGTTGCTGGTAGAGAGACTGGCTGCGCTGGGCCAGGCAACCGAGACCGAACTCGCCGCTGCCGGCATCGACACCCGGGCAGCGCTCGAACTGCTCAAGGGCAGGAACGAACTACTGAAACGGAAGAAGCGCGTGAACCGGCGGTTGTCGTTGACCGAGGCGGGCATTGCGCTCAAGTCTGGCGGCATCGAACCGGTCATCGAGGTCAACCAGCTCACGCCGGAGATTCTCGTCTCCGGCAAATGGCGCGAGGCGAGTTTCCGGAGGTACGACCCGAGCCTTGCGACTGCGCCCAAGTACCCCGGCAAGGAGCATCCGCTGCAGCGGGTGATACAGGAAATCCGGCGGGCGTTCTTCGAGATGGGATTCGAGGAGGTCGCCTCGCCGATGGTTGACACCGCGTTTTGGGTGTTCGATGCCCTGTTCCAGCCGCAGGACCATCCGGCGCGGGAGATGCAGGACACGTTCTACGTGGCGGAACCGAAGTACGGACAACTGCCGGACGACAAGTTGGTGCAGGCGGTTGCCCGGACGCACGAGAACGGCGGCGACACCGGCTCGACCGGGTGGCGGTACAAGTGGGACATCGAGAAGGCGCGGCAACTGGTGCTGCGCACGCATACGACCGCGGCGTCAATCCGTGCGCTCGCCGCGTGTCCGAAGCCGCCGCGCAAGGTCTTCTGCATCGGCAAGACTTTCCGGCGCGAGGCGACCGACCAGACCCACCTCGCTGAGTTCATGCAGATTGACGGCATCATCATTGATGAACAGGCGACGCTTGCGACCCTGTTCGGCACGCTGGAGGCGTTCTACAGGAAGATGGGGGCCGAGGAAGTCCGGTTCCGCCCGTCCTTCTTCCCGTACACTGAACCGTCAGCCGAAGTGTTCGCCAAGATGGGGAAGCTCGGCTGGATTGAGATGTGCGGGTCGGGCGTGTTCCGGCCCGAGGTGACGCGGCCCCTCGGCTGCGAGGTGCCGGTGCTGGCATGGGGCGGCGGGGTCGAGCGGATTGCCATGCTGCGCTACGGGCTCGACGACATCCGCAAGCTGTACATGGCGGACATTGAGTGGCTTCGGCAGGCGAGGCTTGGAGGATGAAGAGAATCCAGAGTCCAGAATCCAGAGTCCAGAGTCCAGAGTGGCCGGGTTCCGGGCTTCCGCAATCTAGAATCTTCAATCTAGAATCTTCAATCGCCCGGAGGGCGCTGTGCCGGTAGTCAGTATCGCCACATCGACGCTGAAGCGGCTCATCGGCAGGAGCATCGGCCGCGACGAACTGGTCGCCGCGCTAGAGCAGCTCGGCAACAACGTCGAAGGCACGGCCAGCATTACCGCTTTCCGCTGCGACAAGTGCGGGCAGGTGACCGAGGTGCTGGAGCGCACCGGCTTCAACGGCGAGTGCGAGTGGTGCGGCAGCAAGGCCCTGGTCGAGGCCGGCATGTCCGAGGTCATCCGCATCAGTCTGCTGCCGGTGCGGCCGGACATGTTCGACGCGGCCGGGCTGGCGCGGGCGCTGCGTGGCTACCTCGGCATTGAGACCGGGTTGCCGGTGTACCGCGTCGAGCCTTCCGGGTTCAAGGTCACGGTGCAGACGGGGCTTGAGGACATCCGGCCCTACCTTGTCGCCTGCGTCGTGCGTGGGCTCGTGATGGACGATGAGACGGTGAAGACGGTGATGAAGATGCAGGAGAACCTGCACTGGGCTTTGGGCCGCAATCGCCGGCGCGCATCAATCGGCGTCTATGACCTCGACACGGTAGAACCTGACTTCGAGTACTCGGCGGTCGCGCCCGACGGCGTCAAGTTCGTGCCCCTGTTCGGCATGCCGGAGGGGATGGTCGCAGCGACGCCGAAAGAGATACTGGCGAAGCACCCGAAAGGGGTCGGGTACAAGCATCTCCTTGAGAAGTTTGAGAGCTACCCGCTGCTCTGCGATGCCGGCGGCAAGGTGCTCTCAATGCCTCCCATCATCAACAGCGAGGAGACGCGGGTAACGCAGAAGACCCGGAACCTGTTCATTGATGTTACCGGGCCGGACAAGAACGCGATTGAGAAGACGATTGCGGTCATTGCCTGCGGGCTTGCCGACCTCGGCGCCAGGGTTGAGACGGTGCAGGTCGTCTACCCAAACGGAAGCCGGGAAGTCACACCCAATCTGAAGCCTCAGACGCGGACCATCGACCCCGGGGCGGTTGAGCGGCTAATCGGTGTCGAAGTGCCGGACATGGCGAAGGTGCTCGAACGTGCGCGCTACGGCGCGAGGTCCGAAGCGGGCGGCATCGTGCTGCAGATACCATCTTACCGGGCCGACATCATGCACGAGTACGACATCTTCGAGGACGTGGCGATTGCCTACGGCTACCACAATATCAAGCCGCGGCTGGTGCCGAGCATGACCGTTGGCAGCCACCAGTTGGTCGAAGAGCTTTCAACAACGGCCCGGAGCGTGATGACCGGGCTCGGGTTCCTGGAAATCATGACGCCGGCGCTGGTGAATGAAACCGAGCACTATCGGCGCCTGGGCGTAGCGCAGGATGCCGAACCGGCTCACGTGCGGCTTGAGAACCCGATAAGCGTCGAGCAGACCATGGCCCGCGAGCAGCTCATCACCGGGTTGCTGTCCACGCTCCGCGTGAATACCACGCGCGAGATGCCGCAGCAAGTGTTCGAGGCAGGCGACTGCTTCGAGCTGGCCGGAGAGATGGAGACGGGCGTTCGCACGCGGCGCAAGCTCGCTGCCGTACTGGCCGGGCCAAAGGTCGGCTACACCGACGCGAAGCAGGCGCTCGACGCCCTGGCCCGCGAGTTCGGGCTGGAACTCCGGTTCGAGGCGTGCGGGCACCCGGCTTTCATCCCCGGACGGTGTGGCCGGGTGCTGGCGAAGCTCGATGCCGAGTGGGGGCTGGTCGGAGAAATCAACCCGGCGGTGTTGGAGTCGTTCGGCATCACGCAGCCGACGGCGTTGTTCGAAGTTGACCTCAGCATAATCCGATAGGGGGAGCAGTGCCAAAATGCCCACATTGCGGTGAGCCGATAACCAAGGACCAGGAGCGTTGTTTTGCCTGCGGCGCGAAGGCCCGCGCCGGGGTCCGTCGCGGCGGACAACCAGTCAACCCGCTGGTATTCATATTCGCCGGCGCAGTCGTGCTGGTTGCCATCGTGGGAATCATCATCGTCATCGCCGGCCATGCCAAGAAGACGAAGGTCGAGGTCAAACAGCAGGAAGTGGCCCGGGTTCGGGACTCAGTCCGCACGGCCCGACTGGCGCGGCGTGATACCGCGAAGGAGGCCGCAAGGGCCCAGGTGGCCGGAGCCTTGACCGACGAAATAGACAAGCTGGACCAGCGGTTCAACGCAGTCCGGCAGGAGGTCGTCGTCAAAGACCAGCCGAGTCCGGAACAGGCGAAGCTTATCAGCCAGATTCGCTATGAGGTGGTGAGACTGCGCCAGCTCGCCGGAACCGTCGCGAGCCTGCCCGAGCCCCAGGGCGACAGCCTCAAGGCGCAGGTCCGTGACGGCGAGCGGATGGTTCGGAACCTGATTTCCGACCTGAGTCGGGCGCCGAAGAAGAAGTAGGGGTTAGAACGGCGCGAAGCGGGCCTCGCGCCAGTAGGATTCCTTGAGCAGGCTCGACTGCCGGCTCAGCGCCGCAGCGTGGGACTCCTCCCACTTCGCCAGCTCCTCGAGAAACCGCTTTGCCGCGGGCTCGTCCGCGGCCTGAGCCAGCTTCCGATACCGGATAACCGTCGCCTCCTCGAGCGCGAGTCCGACCGCAAGCGCGGTCATCTCCCAGTGGGCCTCGCCGATTCTCGACAATAACCCGTCGGAGAAAATCGGGCTGGGCCCGGACAGGTCGGCATGCGGCGCCGGCGTCCACGCTTCCCAGGGCGTGCCTTCAACGAGGTGGCCGTACTGCCGGCGCAGCCACTGCAGGTGCTCGGCTTCTTCCCCGGCCAGTTGCCTAAAGACTTCGCGGCCTTTGGGGTCGGTTGTGTTGCCAGCGGCAACCGTGTAGAACTGGATGCCGGTCTGCTCGGTGAGAATCGCCTCCTTGAGTCCGGCGAGAAGCTGGTCCCGGGCAGGGTTCACTTCGCCGGCTCCGGTTCGGGCGGCGGCTGGGCAGCCAGCAGGTCGGATATCTTCGCGAGCAGGGTCTTGTGGTCGAGCGGCTTGCCGAGGAATGCGTCAGCACCGGCGTCGAGCGCGGCCTTGATGTCCTTCTCAGCAGTCCGGCCGGACAGGACGACGATGGGCGCGCGGAAGGTGCGGTCCCGCTTGAGCAGGGCGCAGACTCCGTAGCCGTCGATGCCGGGGATAATCAGGTCGAGCAGGACAAGGTCGGGCCGGTCCTCGCGCGCCAGCCTGATGGCGGCGATTCCGTCGCGGGCGGCGCTCACCCGGTAGCCGGCGACGCTGAGAATCTTATCGAGCAGGTTCTGCATCACCGACTCGTCCTCGACCACAAGGATGTGCTTCATTACCGCGCATGGCAGTCTAACCCAACAGCGGCGGCAGTCAAGCTTAATCTGACCGGCTCACCACTTCTTCCGCCACCAGAAGTACATGAATATCGCCAGCGCGGCCCCGGCCATCGCCATAATCGCCCAGAACGCCAGCGGGTGGGCCTCGCTGATGGGCAGCTTGACGTTCATCGAGAATATCGAGACCACCAGCGTCGGCACCATGATGGCGATGGTGATGATGTTCAGGGTCTTGATAAGCAGGTTCAGGTTGTTGCTGACGATCGAGACCCGGGCGTCCATCAGGCCGGCGAGGATGTTCGAGTAGATTTCGGCCTGCTTGTTGCACTGGGCGTTCTCGATGATGATGTCATCGAGGAACTCCACCTCCTCGGGGCTGAACCCGATTTTGCCGGAGTTGAGCTTGAGCTTGTCGATGACCGTGCCGTTGGAGTTGACCGAGGCGACATAGTAAACCAGGCTCTTCTCGAGCCCGAAGAGGTTGATGAGCTGGCGGTTCTCCATCGCCTGGTTTATCTTCTGCTCGAGCTCGGTCGAGATGGAATTGATGATCTTGAGGTGTTCGAGGAAATGGAAGATGGAACGGTTGATGAACTTGAGCACGATTTCCGGCATGCTTCCGACCCGCAGGAACTGCTTGCCCTCGAACAGCGGCAGGTCCTCGGCCTGGACGACAATCAGCTTGTCGCGGAAGAGGAAGACGCCGCAGGACGCGACCTTGAACATCACGCCGTCCTTGCCCGAGTAGTTGCGCGGCCGTTTGAAGATGAGCGCGACGTGCTCGGGCTCGAACTCCAGCCGGGCAAGTTCATCCGGGTCGAGCGCCGAGGCGAGGGTGTGTTCGTCGACCCGGAGCGACTCGACCAGGAACCGGCGCTCGGCTTCGTCGGGCGCGATGTAGACCGAAATCGGCCCATCCGGGGCCTCGACGACCCGGCTGTCGCGGATGCTGTAGGTTCTCAGCATTGCCCGGGACTGCGTCCGGTCCGGCCTGCTTTCGTCGCTCCGGCGTCGGCTTCGGGGCCGATAGCCGGTCTTGCGTATGCGTTCACCGGCTTCAGCTTATGACAGGATAACGATTAGTCAAGCGCAGCTTGGGCTTCACTTTGCCCTCACCAGACAACGGGTGATTTCGCCGACGTACACGCGGTGGTAGTCCTTCTTCGGGTAGTTCCCATCAATCTTCGGGTCGAGGAACCGGCGCGGGTCAAGGTCGGTCGTGTAGAGCTTGCGGCAGACGAGGACGAGCCGCGCCTGGCGGAACGTGACCGCATCCTTGAACGGCGACACCGGCTCAAGCCCGGTCTCTTTGGCCTTATCATAATCGCGGCCGGACTTCGAGCCGCAGAAGACCAGCGCCTTCCGGTACGACTTCCCGAAGAACGAGAGCGAGAACCGCTCGCTTGCCTCCATGAACTCGTAGGTGTAGCGCGTGGGCCGCACAAAGACGAACGACACCGGCCGGTTCCAGAGCACGCCCAGCCCGCCCCAGCTCGCGGTCATCGTGTTCCATCGCTCGGGCGTGCCGGCGGTAACGAGCATCCAGTCGAGGTCAATCAACTTGAAGACGTTGTCCTTCAACTTGTACGGGTCGGCTCTCCTGAACTCATCTGCCATCGCAGCTCCTTTCATGGTGCGGAATTATACCGGCCGACATGGCATCATCAACCGGCGCGGCCATAGACAGCTTCCGCATGCGAGCAAGATGGCTATCAGGCAACGGGCCCACGCCTGCGTCAGTACCCTCTTGCCGGCAGGATGTACCGCCTGCCTTCACACCAGAAGAACATCGTGTCCTTGGCGGGAGTCCTCGAGATGCTGTCGATGGTCACGTTGCCGAGCGTGAATGTGCCGCGGGCGGTGAGGCTCTTGTCGGTGTAGAAGCCGGCCGCGGCCGTGGCCGAAGTCGTATCCGACCACTTGCCCGCGTGGCTGCCGAGCAGCACCATCTCCGCCTGCTCCAGAGTATCGGCCATGATGCGGGCCTGAGAGGATTCGTACTGGGCGATCATGGCAAAGCCCGGCACGCGCTGGAGCGACCGGTCGCACCAGGCATAGCCCCAGTACGCGCGCCGGGCCGGATTCCTGAGCGTGTCGCCATTCTGCCGCCGGGTTGTATCGAGGTTCTCGCCGCCATCCCAGTAGAGATAAGTACGCTGCCGGGGATGGGCGAAGCCCGGCCGGTACTCAAGCCAGCCGTAGTCACCCTTCATGCGGATTTCCTCGGTATCGCTCACGTTCCACCAGACAAACGGCGACTTGTGGCCGGTCATGATGTCCAGCTTGGTCGTGTAGGGCGGGTCTTCCGGGGTGTCAAACCACAGCGATTCTGTCATACCGAAACCACAGCGAAACCGTCATGGGGGAGCCTGTTCGGAGAACGCTGTGGCCGATGCCTGTCAAGCACCGGTGTGACGGCTATGGT
>Ga0136653_10002176_pt1 | contig 10704 bp, 9 predicted proteins | sample LakKivw275mmetaG_FD_94866 | JGI IMG/M metagenome (GOLD analysis project Ga0136653, IMG submission 94866) | Anoxic lake water microbial communities from Lake Kivu, Rwanda to study Microbial Dark Matter (Phase II) - Lake Kivu water 275m metaG... | ecosystem: Environmental > Aquatic > Freshwater >... | reverse complement strand
CTACCAGCATCTAAAGATGCTGGTTTGACGGAGTTTTCTTTTGACAGTGGATTTTTAGGATGCCAGAAATGCTCATCCTCATACTAAAGTATGAGGTTTTCGCAAGCATTTCTGTGCATAAAAATTGACCAGGAAACAGCTTCTGTAATAGCATCAGATTATTATGAGATTATAAAAGAGCTGCTTACAGCATTGTTATTAAAGAATCATCTTAAATCAGATAACCATGAATGCCTTATTTCTTTTTTCAAGCAAAACTTTCCAGAATATGAATATGAAGCCAAAATCATTCACCAGCTTAAGAATATTCGAAATAGGGTTTCTTATGATGGTATTTTTGTAAAAAAAGATTATTGATATAAACAAATTAGAGTTTGAGCATATAATAAAACTTTTAAAAAAATTGTTAGAGAATTCCAGCTAAACCAATACCTCACAGCAAAGGTTTAGTCTTTCCCTTGGCCTATTCTCCTTTGAGATATCCCTTATTCTCATAAACTAACAATAAAAAAGATATTAATAAATTATAGCCAAAAAATACCGGAAATCCTGCATAATAAACTGGAAAAAATTATCAACAATTAAAAACAGAAAAAATAATTAATTTATCTCACAAGGGCCCCCCTGCCAATGCCCTCAACTGTTATTTTTTCTTTTTCTGTCCTGAGCAATTTTCCATTGTAAAGAACATGGTCATTTGCATCTGTTTTCATCTCTATTTCCCTGAACTCACTGAATTCAACACAGGCCTTTGGCTCTTTTTTAATTCCCTCAACAAAAACATCATCACCAGCAGAGCTTTTTTCTGCTGAAAGAAGCTTTACAATTTCCTTACCTTCTTTTTCTTCAACAGCAGCTAACAGCATGCCATTGCTTTCAATTCCCCTTAGCTTTGCCGGTCTTAAATTTGTTACAACAACAATATTCCTTGATTTAAGCTCTTCATTTGAATAGTTCTCCTTTATTCCGGCAACAATCTGCCTTTGCTCTGTTCCAAGGCTAATCTTTAAAACAATCAGTTTGTCAGCATCAGGATGGTCATTAACAGAAATAATCTTTGCAACCTTCAAATCAAGCTTTGAAAATAGCTCTTTGGGATTTTCATCTCCTTTTTCTTCCGCTTTCTTCCCTTCAAATTCTTTTTTGAATTTCTTTACATACTTGTCTTCAAGCTTATTGAATAACGGATCTGCCTTTCCTATCTTATGCCCTTTCTTAAGAGATAACTTTCCCAAATCATCCCAATTTTTTTCTTTTATATTAAGCTGTTTGAATATTTTTTCAGATGTTTTAGGCAGATAAGGTTTTATCATTATTGCTAAGTCCTTTGCAATATTTATGCATAAAGCCAAGCAAGTCTCTGCTTTAGCCTTATTATCTTTTATAGTTTTCCATGGCTCTGTTTCCTGGAAATACTGGTTGCCAAGCCTTGAAATATGCATTATATTCTTTAGTGCATCTTTCAGCTGTATATCATCAAGAAGTTCTGTTGTATTTTTAATCTCTTTTTTTATGCTATCCAAAAAAGCTTTATCATTTTTATCTAATTTTGCATCAGGAATCTTTGACTCAGCAAACTTATTTATGAAAGACACTGCCCTGTTAATGAAATTGCCAAGGTTTGCAACAAGCTCATTATTTATCTTGCTTTGGAAGTCCTGCCATGAGAAGTCTGTGTCAGCTTTTTCAGGCCTGTTCACCATAATGTAATATCTCCATACATCTGCCTTAATATTTGTTTTAATTGCATCATCGCCAAAAACGCCAAGGCTGCGGCTTTTTGAGAACTGGCCTCCTTCATAATTTATGTATTCATTTGATGAAATCCTGTCCAGCAAAATATAACTGTCCTTTGTTCCAATCAGGGATGCAGGAAACAGGACAGTATGGAACGGTATGTTGTCCTTTCCCATAAACTGCACTAGCTTTACATTTTTTCCAAACCAGTACTTTTTCCAGTCTTTTCTGCATTCCTTTGTTATGGAAATATAGCCGATAGGGGCATCAAACCATGAATAGAAAACCTTTTTTTCAAAGCCCTTTAAAGGCACTGGAATTCCCCATTTTAAATCGCGTGTAATGCATCTTGGCCTTAAACCATCCCTTAGCCACGCCTCTGTCATTGTCTTTGCATTTTGCGACCACCTGCCCTTTACAGCCTGTTTTTTTATATATTTCTCAAGCATTGGGGCTAGCTTAGGCAGGTCAATAAACAAATGCTCGCTTTTTTTTGTGACTGGCCTTGTTTTGCATATTTTGCACCTTGCATCAACAAGCTCAGTTGCATTTAATAATGCCCCGCAGTTCTCGCACTGGTCTCCGCGTGCATCTTTATACCCGCATTTAGGGCATATGCCCTCAACAAACCTGTCTGCAAGGAATTTTTTGCATTTTGGGCAGTATGCCTGCTCAAGAATATCTTTTTTTATAAAGCCATTCTTGTTTAGTTTTTTGAATATATCTTGTGTTATCTCAAGGTTTTCCTTTGATGAAGTCCTACCAAAGCAGTCAAATGAGCATCCAAACCATTCATAAATCTTTTTATGTATCTTGAAGTATTTCTCACATACCTGTTTTGGCGTTATTCCCTCTTCTATTGCCTTTGTTTCTGTTGTTGTGCCGTGCTCATCAGTTCCAAGGACAGAAATTACATCAACATTTTTTGACCTCAAGAATCTTGTGTATACATCTGCACTGATAACACAGACCATATTCCCCAGATGCGGAACATTGTTTACATAAGGCAGTGCAGATGTTACAATTATTTTGGTTTTTTCACTCATTTTGCGCTTTTTGTTAATTTTGTTTAAATAGTTTTCTGAATGCAATATTCTTTAAGGAATAATCAGGCAAGAAGCTCAATCTCTTTTTCCGATGCTCTGCCGTCTATTTCTATTTTCCTTATTATCCTGCCCTTTCGCTTTGCATTAAGCCTTGCCTGTTCTGGATTATTCTTGAACTCATTAGGTATTATAATCTCATCAATAATATAAATATGCTTTATTGAAGCATGCTTGAAATCATCAGCATCCACATCAAACAAAAACTCTTTTTTTATTAAATCAAAATCCTTTAAATCAAGCTTTGCTGTTACAAAATTTTCAACCAGTTTTCCTGGCTTTGGAATTGATTTCTTTACTGAAATGCTGTATTTTCCTGATTTTAGATTCAAAAGCAGAAAGCATGAATCAAACCTATTTACAAAATCCCTGAATTTATCTTTGCCAATGGTTTCCTGTATTGTGTATTTTTTTCCTGCAATTTTCTTAGGCTCAATCCCCAAGCTGTTAAGATCATCTGTTATTTTGTTTTTTGTTACAATCACTCCATTTAATGAGACATCTTCTTTAATTAACCCTGCCATTAATTCAAAGATAACATCAAGATATTCAAAGCCGGCCTTAATCTGCACAAAAGAAGAGCCTTTCTTTATTATGAATTCCTCTTTCTCAAACTCGCCAACACCATACCTCACAAACTTTTGATGAGCCCTTTCATCAGCATTCTTCTCGTAAACCTTTCTTATAAAATTCATATTGCCACCTTTAAGCATAACCAAGAAAGCCATTATATATTTAAATCTTGGGGAAATTTATTTTTCTCTTAATCTATCAATCAAACTGCCTGTGCAGGTGGTTTCTTGGTCAAGCATAGCACCAAGCATTATTGCATCAGCAACCCCTACAGTTGTTTGGCCAGGCAGGCCCATCCATGATTGGTCCTTTGGAGGCAACCCAAAAAATGCTATTTCTGGGAGCATTTCAACTGGTATCGGGCATTCCACATAACTGTTAGAAAGAATTTTATACTGCTCTGAACTCATTTCACCGAATTCCTGCCTTATTATGCAGTTTGAGCCATCCTTTCCCTTTACTTCAACATTCCTAAGTCCATTTCCCCCATCCAATACCACCCTTGCCCTTTTACACTCAAGTATTCTATTTCCAAAACAGGCCAATGCTGAATCTGACTCATAATCCTTTGTGGCTATTGTTCCTCCGTCAGCAGCCTCTATTTCTATATCCAGAAACCTGCTGTAGTCTGCGCTCTGCCCGCAGTCAGTAATTTCTCCTGTAAGTTCCCCTTCAGGTTCTCCTTCCTGATCAAGCCCATGATTTATTTCTTTTGCTTCTTTTGGCTCAACAACATTAATTTTTATTTTGGCAATTCCTTTATTTTCTATTTTGATGTTTTCAATCTCAAGGCCATTCACAATCTTTTTGGATAAATGCCCTATTGTTTCTGATAGCCCATCAACATCTATTGTAATCTCATCATTTTCCCCTATGCTTACTAGTTTAATCAATCTTCCGGCTATTTCTGTGCCAGAACCTGTATGCAATGATATGCTTTCTATTTGCAAATCAGTCAGGCTAACCTCTTTTGGGGGAAGGAAAACCCCCAATACTGCACAAAAAACTATCAGGCTAATTAAACCAATAAGAAAAATTTTTTTAGTGCTTTTCCCTTTATTTACATCATCTTGGTTGCCCCTGTTTGCAAACTCAACAGCATTGTTTATTTCTTCCTGGGGCCAACCAGCATCAGCCAAAACCTGTTTAATCTGCTCTAAGCTGAACCCTTTTGACAAGCATGTCTTTATGTAATCAACAGCCCTTTGATCAACCATTTAAACCCCTTTTTATTGAAACAATCAGTTTTTTTATATAAACTTTTCTAAGCAGTCATATGCTCAATAGAATCAATCCAGCCAGGACTGCCAAGATCCCCAGCACCTTTACAAAGCTTAGGGATGAGCCAAACACAAAAACAGATACGATTGTTAAAAGCACAAAATTTGAGGAGAATATTGCCACACTATAGCCAGGGTTGGGTGCAAGGTTTATTGATTTTATCACAAAGACAGTTGCCATCACAGAAAAAATGCCGATGAAGACTGCGATAATAAAAGTTCTTGCAGTAATTGAAAAATCCATCTTTGGGGCCAGTATCAAAAACATAAGAACAGAAGCAGCCCCATACAAAACCAGGCAAATTAAAAGCGGATTTTCTGAAGATACAAATTTCATTAGAAGGCCTGTAAAAAAATATCCTATGAATGCTATAAAAGCATATATAACCCATGCCTCAATCATTTTCATCAGGATTTATTCTTTTATTTATAAAACTTTCTGGTTGGTCAAAACCAGGTTTTTAAAGCCGTTCAAGATAAAAACCATTCTTTTGTAGCAAATTATTTGTGCTATTTTATAGTCGTGAAAATGATTGTTTTAAACATCAAAACCTTTAAATACTAACTAAATTTTAATTCAGCATATGGGCACTGAACTGACTGATGAAGAAATCTTGGACAGGTTTGAGACAGAAACCAATACTATAAAGACAAGGGCAGACGAATTGGTAAAGCTGGTTAAGCGTATGGGGGAGATTTCCTTTGAGGATGCTGCAAAACAGCTGAATGTTTCACCCTCAACAATAGAGGCATGGGCAAACTTTCTTGAAGAGGAAAAAATAGTTTCAATCAAATATAACTTTACAAACCCGTTTCTAACTGTCTTTGAGGAAAAGAAAAAAGCAGGGCCAGGGGAAAAGGCCCCAAAAAAACCCGCGGCCAGCAAAAAATCCACTGAAGAAACAGAAACAACCATGGTTGAAGGCATAAATGAAATGCAGGCAATGCTTGCAGAGGCCTACATCCACCTAAAGAAAAAAGAGTTTGACAAGGCAAAGGAAATATATGATAAAATCAAGGCAAACTATGAGGGCTTGCCTGCCAAATTTCTTGAAAAGAAGAAAGAGCTCAATACAAGCCTTATAAAATTAAGCAAGAACCTGGACCAGAACCTCAGCAAAATATCCGCAAGAGAGATGGAAGAGAAGTCCCAAAACATAAGGAAATTATTAGGCATGCTTGACCAGGAAATAAAGAAAAAAGAGGTAACAGAGGCAATAAGGGTTTATGGTAAGATAAAAAAAACCTATAGCAGCCTTCCAGATGGGTTCCTTGAGCAGAAGCTTATTTTGCAGAACAAAATAATAGGGCTTTATGAACTTCTAATCAGTCTCAGGGAAGAGCAGGACATGACTGACATATCAGTGAAAAAATCTGAAATAATAAACTTATTGGAAGAGCTTAAGCAGTCCATGGATGAAAAAAATACCCCGCTTGCAGTAAAGCTCTATGAAAAAATAAGAGGGCTTTATAACAGCCTGCCAGAGGGCTTTCTGCAGGAAAAATCAGAGCTTCAGGCCAGGATAATCAGACTGTATGGGGATTTATTATCAAACTATAGGAAATTTACAATTGATGACATAAACAGAAAGACCAGGGAATTACAAAGATTGTCAGAACTCATGAAGCAAAGGCTAAGGGAAAAGGATATTGCGTCTGCCACAAGCATGTATAGCCAGATTAAAGAGCTCTTTTACAGCATGCCAGAGGGATTTTTAAAGCAAAAAACAGAGCTGCAGAAAAAAATATTAAACCTATATGAGGAGCTGGCATTAGAGCTTGACAGGAAGTCTTCCGGAGATTTTAGCCTTAAATACCAGAAAATAGACAAAATGCTTAAAGATGCATTTGGCTGTATTAAGGACCAAAGGTTTGATTTGGCTAATGAGCTCTATGTCCAAATAATAAATATTTACAACTCAATGCCTGCCGGCTTTTTGCAGAAAAAGACAGAGCTAAGAACAAGAATTCTGGCTTTCTATAAGGATATTTCCAGCCATGAGGAATTAGGAAAAAGCATGATTGAGATTCCTGAACTTAGGGAGCCATTTGAAAGCAGGGAACCAATGGAGGTTTCACTGCCCGAAACAAAGCAGTTCAAGTTAGAAAAATTAGCTGAGACAAAAAAACCGCATTTAAAAGCCCATAAGAAAATTATTTCCTGGCCCAAGGTTGAAAAACCAATGCCAATTCCAAAACCCAGAATAACTGATGCCATTAAACCCAAGCCCTTGCCTGTTTCAGCTTTGCCAGAGCCACCAAAATTTAGAGAAGAGAAAAAACCAATCAAACCAAAACCAGGTTTCAATGATGCTGTCAATGAGCCAAAACAGTCGTGGTTTAGTTTATTTAAAAAGGATAAGGAAATTGAATTAATGCCACCAAAACCGCCTGATTTTGATATTAAAAAAAATAAAAAATAACTTAATTAAAATTTAAATTTAATGAACATTCAATTAAATTAAATCCAAAAATTAAATAAACAGTTAAAGCTTTTAGATTTAAATAAAAAATTAAACAAACTTAACTGAAAAAGAGGTGTAATATATTGGCTGATGCACAAGAAATAACAAAACTGGATTCTTACAAACTAAATGTCAATGACATGGTTGTTAATGTGGAGATTTTCTTGAGAAAAAATGATTTTGTCCCGCTGTACAACATATCTATCTTAAATATCAGCAAGATAACAAACATCATTTTGCATAAAATAAGGGAGGAGTTTGTATCAAAGGTTAATATAGGCGATATCCAGATAACAGACACAGGCGACCCCAGTGTTATTAAGAATAAGTTCAGCAAGGAAATCCTTGTTCTAATAAAAAAGTATTTTCCAGATATTGACAAGAAAACCTCCAACCTTCTTGTAAACTACCTGATACAGGAAAACATAGGCCTTGGAAATGTTGAAATCCTGCTGAGGGACAAAAACCTTGAGGATATAGTGATAAATAATGCTTACAGCCCTGTCTGGGTTTATCACCGCAGGCATGGATGGCTTAAGACAAATGTCAGAATACCTTCAGAATCAAAAATAAGGCATTACTCCACAATGATTGGAAGGGATGTTGGAAAGGAAATAACCTTATTAAAGCCATTGATGGATGCCAGTTTGCCAACAGGCGACAGGGTTAATGCCACTCTAAGCCCTATTTCAACAGACGGCAATACAATATCAATAAGAAAGTTTGCTGAGAAGCCATGGACAATAACTGACTTTATAAGGGGCAAAACCATCTCTTATTACGGGGCTGCACTGATATGGCTTGCTGTCCAGAACGAGCTTTCTATCTTAATTTCAGGAGGAACAGGCTCTGGAAAAACATCTATGCTTAATGTTATCTCAAACTTTTTTCCTCCAAACCAGAGGATAATTTCTATTGAAGACACAAGAGAGCTGACATTGCCTGATTCCCTGCACTGGGTTCCTTTGGAGACAAGGTTGCCGAATCCAGAGGGCAAGGGCGAGGTTACTATGCTTGACCTTCTTGTTAATTCGCTTAGAATGAGGCCTGACAGGATGGTTGTCGGCGAGATAAGAAGAAAAAGAGAGGCTGAAGTGCTGTTTGAGGCAATGCACACAGGCCATTCTGTCTATGCTACACTGCATGCAAATAATGCAAAAGAAACCATTGTAAGAATGACCAACCCCCCGATAGACATTCCCAAGCTTATGCTCCCTGCTCTTTCATTAATAGTTGTGCAGCATCGTGACCGAAGGACTGGAAGGAGGAGGACACTGCAGATTGCAGAGGTGCTTCCAACAGGCGACCCAAATGTTTTACTGCAGCTTGATGCCCAGAGGGATGAGATAAAACAGATAAATGAGTCAAATGTCCTCATGGAAACAATAAACCTTTATACAGGTCTTAGCCCTGATGAGATAAGGGCAGATATAAATGAAAAAGTAAACATACTCAAATGGCTTGTTAAGAATAACATCACAAATATACACCAGATAGGGCTTATATTTGCTAAATACTACAATAAAAAACTAAAACACTAAGCAGGTGATATCTATAATTGACTTGGTTAATCTTATTGTTAGGAAGCTTCCTAAATTAAAGCATAATATGGCAGTTGCACATATGAAGGAAACACCTAAACAGCTTGTTAAAAAGGCACTGGTGTTTTCTGTTTTTGCTTCTATAGCCTTAACTTTTTTCATGTTTCTCATACTAAGCAGCCAGATGCTTTCACTTTCAATACTGCCATTTGTATTAGTTTTTGTTTTTGTTTTTGCATTTTTATTTATGCTCAATATACCCAAGGTTTATATAAGAAGGAGGGAAAGAGAAATAAACAAAGAGGTTTTGTTTGCAGGCAGATATATTCTTGTCAAGCTTGAATCAGGAACCCCGTTATTTAATTCGCTTATTGATGCATCAAAAAGCTATGGTGTTTCAGGCAGGTATTTTAAGGAAATTGTTGATGATATAAACACAGGGATGCCTATAGAAGAAGCGCTTGAAAAGTCAAGAAAATATAATGCATCAAAAAACTTCAGGCTTATAATCTGGCAGATAATAACCTCCTTAAAAACAGGGGCAGAGATAGCCTCCCCCTTAAGGGAAACCCTGAAGCAGATAACCCAAGAGGAGGTAATAGAGATAAAAGAGTATGGAAAAAAGCTAAACTCATTGGTTATGTTCTACATGATAATTGCATGCGTAATCCCCTCATTGGGCATGACAATGCTTGTTGTTATCTCCAGCTTTCTTGAGCTGGATATTACGATGGTGCATCTTTTCTCAGTGCTGTTCTTTTTGGCAGTAATACAGTTTTTGTTTATATCATTAATCAAGTCAGCAAGACCAATGGTGAACCTATGAAACTGCTGTTTTTAGAGGAATTTGGAAAGGCAATAATCCCTGAAAGGATTAGGCCAAGGCTTAGGAAATACCTTCTCAGGGCAGGCATATCAGATGTTCCATACAGGACATTCGGTGCCTTTTTTTATGGGTTTATACTATTAACCATCCTGCTATTTTTCCTGTATGCATACCCTATTCTTTCTGATTCATTCTCTGGATTAAAGCTTTTCATTTTTTCATTTGTTTTTGGCTTTGCCATAGCATCAGCCATTGCTGTCCTTGCATTTGCTGTAATATACTTCTACCTTGACTTAAGGATCTTTAACAGGACAAAAGAGATGGAGGAGGTATTGCAGGAGTTCTTAAAGTTTGTTTCAGAAAACCTCAAGGGAGGCATGTCTTTTGAAAAGTCATTATGGTCTGCTATAAAGCCAGAGTTCGGAATACTTGCCACTGAAGTCAGGCTTGCTGCAAAAAAGGTTATGACTGGCCAGGATGTTGACGAAGCAGTAAGGGAATTCACAGACAACTATGACTCTCCGATGCTGAGGAGGTCATTCAACCTTATTATAGAGGGCCTTAAGGGCGGCGGAAGAATAGCAGAGCTTATTGACAGGGTTATTGAAAACATAGAAGAGACAAGGATGCTGAAAAAAGAGATGGCTGCAACAAACATGACTTATGTGATATTTATAACATTTGTTGTAATAGTCATTGCACCTGGATTGTTTGCTCTGTCATACCAGCTGCTCACTGTCCTAGGAAAGTTTGCTGCTAAAATCGGGGCAACAGAAGTAAGGGCAGGGATGACCCTTCCGCTGACTATTTCAACTATATCAATAAAGCCAGATGACTTTGTGGTTTTTTCAAGATATGCGCTTGTTACAATATCCACTTTTTCATCAATGATAGTTTCAATGATAAGAAAGGGAAGCATCAAGGCAGGGGTAATGTATATCCCTATATTTATTGGCTTATCACTTTTAATGTATACCATGTTTATGTTTTTGCTTACAATGATATTTAGCAGCCTGATTGCAATTTAGAAAAAAAAACGAAAGATTTATATAAAAGAAGGAGTATTAATTCAACAGAAGCATTTATTAATAAAAAAGGAGGAGATAAAATGGTTATGAAAAAAAAGGCACAGGCTGCCATGGAATTCTTAATGACCTATGGATGGGCAATACTTGTTGT
>Ga0136653_10002174_pt1 | contig 10705 bp, 11 predicted proteins | sample LakKivw275mmetaG_FD_94866 | JGI IMG/M metagenome (GOLD analysis project Ga0136653, IMG submission 94866) | Anoxic lake water microbial communities from Lake Kivu, Rwanda to study Microbial Dark Matter (Phase II) - Lake Kivu water 275m metaG... | ecosystem: Environmental > Aquatic > Freshwater >... | reverse complement strand
CCTTTGTTTTATGTTCAGTCGGTGGGTGGGTATCCAGGCCGGCTACCAAGGCCAGTTGGGAAGGTGGGAAGCGAAGAGATGAGGATCTACGCCGTGATCCAGGGGAAATATGGACAGCGGATCGTGGACCACATCAAGGAGCATGGCCCCCGGGACTGGGAGGTGCTGGTCTGGGAAGCACCTCAGTTCCTGCCCCCCATCGTGGATGACCCGGAGGAGTTCCTGCCCCAGGATCCGCCGCATGCAGACCTGATCCTATCCTTGGTGGAGAACCGTTCGGCCTCGGAGCTCATCCCCGACCTGGCCGTGCTGGCCGGCGCTCAGGCAGCCATCGCTCCCGTGGATAACCGCGCCTGGCTGCCGCAGGGGATGATGCGCCAGATGGAGCACCGGCTGGCGGCCCACTCCATCTCCTCCGCCTTTCCCATCCCCTTCTGCGCGCTGGAGGCACAGCCTGGGCAGCACCCCCTGATCCAGGAGTTTACCACCCATTTCGGCCGCCCCAAACTGGAGATCGAGGTGGAGGGTGATCACATAGCCAGGGTGAAAATCCTCCGCGAGGCCCCCTGTGGCAGCACTCACTTCGTGGCCCAAAGGCTGATAGGGGTCCCCATCGAGGAGGCCGAGGAGGAGGCCGGGCTGGCCCACCACCACTACCCCTGCCTGGCCTCCATGGCTATGGACGATGAGTTCGAGGATACGCTGATGCACCGCTCAGGGCTGATGACCAAGCTGGCGGTCCATGATCCGCTCCGGCCTTTGCTCAAGGAGCGGACCATCTACATCCGGCCCGATTGAGCAAGTGTCTTTGCCGCCGTGGAAGTCGAGCTGGCGGAGTACATTGGGCCGGACACGGTTCATGTCGGGATGCATATTGAGGTGCAGCAGGGCCTACCGGTTGAAGGGGCGGATCGCATTGCCGAGGAGGTGCGGGAGCGGGTGCAGCAAGCGACGGGCTGCCAGTATTGTATCATCCACGTGATGCGGCAGAATTGGAGGAGACTCAGCGATGATTCAGATCAAGAGGCACAGTGAGTTAATCACTGAAGATGAACATTCTCAACTTTATCAAACCCGTTGCCAGAAGGCACAATTGCAAATGCAAGCCGCCGGGGTGGACGCTCTCCTGCTGGGTGCCTCCGCCGATCTGCGCTATCTATCCGGCTACGCGGCCCATGCCTCAGAGCGGCTCACCTGCTTCGTACTGCCGGCCCAGAGAGAGCCGGTCATGGTTATCCCCGCCTTTGAAGCCCCCCGTCTGGGGAAATCGCCCTGGTTCGCCGTGCGCCCCTGGACGGAGACCCAGGACCCTGCGGTCCTGGTCGCGGAGGTGCTGAGCGATGTCGCCGGACGCCATCTCGCCGTAGGAGACCGGATGTGGGCCGGATTCCTGCTCCGCCTGCAACGGGTTTTACCTGGCGCAAAGTGGCTCTCCGCCACACCCCTGCTGCGGGAGCTGCGCATGATCAAGAGCCCAGAGGAGATTGCTGCCCTGCGCGCTGCCGGGGCCGCCGTGGACGCTATCTTCCAAGAGATGCTGAGGCGTCCCTGGGCCGGGCGGTCAGAGCGAGGGGTGGGGGAGGAGGTCTCCGATCTCATGCGATGCGCAGGATGCGAGGCGGTGGACTTCGTGATTGTGGCCAGCGGGCCTAATGGCGCTTCGCCGCACCACTCCAACAGCAACCGCATGATCCAACCAGGGGATGCCGTAGTGCTGGATTTCGGCGGGCCCTTTGGCGAAGGCTACTACGCCGACATCACCCGCACGGTGGCCGTGGGCCATGCCTTGGCAGAGTTGCGAGAGGTCTACGCCGCAGTGCAGGCGGCACAGGAGGCTGGTGTGCAGGCTGTGCGACCAGGTGTGCTCTGTCAGGAGGTGGACGCGGCGGCGCGACGGCTCATCGTCCAGGCTGGCTACGGCGACTATTTCACCCACCGTACCGGCCACGGCATCGGCCTGGACGGCCACGAGGAGCCGTACATGGTGGCTGATAACGCCCTGCCCCTGGCGGCCGGCATGACATTCTCTGTGGAGCCAGGTATATACTTGCCTGGTAAGTTGGGTGTGCGCATAGAGGATATTGTGGTTTGTATGGAAATGGGTGTTGAGAGACTAAACCAGGCAAGCAGAGATTTGCTGGTGGTGGCGTAATCTCAGGGAACTCAGAGGAACTGGTAGTTTTGAACTCGACTGAACAGGATTCCTCCTTACCTGCTGGATCGCTCGCCGGGGCCAGAATACCTGGCGAAGGTGAAGAGCCTAGCCTGCTCTGTTGAGGGGGGTCGCTGTGAGCTAGAAGTGGAGGAAAACAAACCATGAAAATCCAAGTGGTTGAAAATGTGTACTGGGTGGGGGCCATAGATTGGAATGTGAGGAACTTTCATGGCTACACTTACACCACCCACCGAGGCACCACCTACAACGCCTATCTTATCCTGGATGAGAAGATCGCACTGGTGGACACGGTGGCGGCCGAGTTTACGGAAGAGATGGTCAAAGGTATCAAGGAACTGGTCGATCCTGCTGAGATCGACTTTGTGATCGCCAACCACGGGGAGGTCGATCATTCCGGCGCGATCCCTACAATCATGGAACTGGCCCCCCAGGCGACGCTGGTGGGCACAGCCAAGGTACAGGAGACCCTGAGCCGCTACTTCGGCCCGCGGGATTGGCAATGGCAGACGGTGCGCACGGGCGATGAGATCAGTTTGGGACAGCGAGGGCTCACCTTTATCGAAGCCCCGATGCTCCACTGGCCAGACAGCATGTTCACCTACCTGCCGGAGGAGCGGCTGCTCTTGCCCAACGATGCCTTCGGCCAGCACATTGCCACCTCACAGCGCTTCGCCGACGAGATAGACGAATGGGTGGTCTTCGACGAGGCGGCCAAGTACTACGCCAACATCCTCTGGCCCTTCAGCCGCCTGGTCTTGAGGAAACTGGAGGAGGTCCAGAAGATGGGGATCGAGATCGCCACCATCGCCCCCAGCCATGGCCTCATCTGGCGGGGGGATCCCGGGCTAGGCGATATCCTCCAGGCCTACATCCGCTGGGCGCGGGGCGAGGCGGAGCCCAGAGCAGTGATTGTCTATGAGACGATGTGGGGCTCGACGGAGCGCATCGCCCGGGCCATCGCCCAGGGGATCATGGAGGAGGGGTCGGAGGTGGTCGTGCGGGGCCTGCCCATGAGCGACCGCAGCGATGTGATCAAAGAGCTGTTGGAAGCCAGGGGGCTGCTGGTGGGCTCCTCCACCCACAACAATGACATGCTGCTCAACATCGCCGCCTTCATGGAGGACCTGAAGGGGCTCAGGCCCATCGGCAAGATCGGAGCCGCCTTCGGCTCCCATGGCTGGGCGGGGCGGGCGGTGGAGCGGCTGGGGCAAGCACTGCAGGAGGCCAGCGTGGACGTAGTGGACGAGGGCTTCTCCTTCCAGTTCGCCCCCGACGCGGATGAGCTGGCGCAGGCGGTGGAATTCGGGCGGAAATTCGCCCGAAAGCTCAAGGCGGCGTGAGGTAAGATAGCGGTCGTGGCCCACAGGGGGAGGCTCGAATGAGCAGGATGCAGACACGTCGAGACTTTCTGCGGCTGGCTGCCGCGCTGGGGCTGGCCCCGCTGCTGGAGGCCTGCGCCCGTGTGGAGCCCCTCACGCCTCCGCCGACCGCCGAGCCGACGGCCCTGCCTGAGCTCTCACCCACCACCCCTCGCCCGGCTGTTGAGCCGACGGCACAACCTGAGCCCTCACCCACGCCGCGCCCGATGGTTGAGCCGAGGCCGAAACCCCTGCCCTCAGCTACGGCCACTGTCACTCCCCATGTTCCCACCGTGGTTTCCCCTTTATCGTCAGTCACACCAACGAAGGAGGTCTTGCACAAGATGAGTCAAGTTGCCTTGATACGCACATCCGACCGGACAGAGGGCGTCCGCCGAGCCCTGGCCCTGCTGGGCGCGGAAGGGTCCGCCGGGGGGAAAGCGCTCTTGAAGCCCAATTTCAACAGTGCTGACCCGGCCCCCGGCTCCACCCACAACGATATCCTGCGCACGTTGGTGAGCTGGCTGAAGGAGCAGGGGGCCAGCTCCATCGTCGTGGCCGACCGCAGCGGCATGGGGCAGACCCGCCGGGTGATGGAGCAGAAGGGGGTCTTCGCCCTGGGCCAGGAGCTGGGCTTTGAGGTGCAGGTTCTGGACGAACTGAACGCTGAGGAGTGGGAGCTGATCCAGCCGCCCGGAAGCCACTGGCGGGAGGGATTCCCCATCGTCAGGCTGGCCCGAGAAACGCCCTACATCGTCCAGACCTGCTGCCTCAAGACCCATCGCTACGGCGGGCACTTCACCCTCTCCCTCAAAAACTCAGTGGGCCTGGTGGCCAAGGTTGTGCCCGGCCGAAGCACTAACTACATGGACGAATTGCACAGCTCCCCTCATCAACGCCTCATGATCGCCGAGATCAACGTTGCCTACACGCCGGACCTCATCGTGCTGGATGGCGTGGAGGCCTTTGTGAGGGGTGGGCCGGACCGAGGAGAGCGCGTGCTGGCCCATGTCCTCTTGGCCAGCAGGGACCGGGTGGCCCTGGATGCGGTAGGGGTGGCCGTTCTGCGCCACTTCGGTACCACGCCAGAGGTGAGCCGGGGAACGATCTTCGAGCAGGAGCAGATTGCCCGCGCCATCGAGTTGGGATTGGGGGCCCAGGGGCCGGAGGCGATCGAGATCCTCACCGAGGATGAGGAGGGCCAGGCTTTCGCGGAGCAGATCTGGGATATCCTGAGGGCGTAGGGAGAAGAAAAGGTGGATGCTCAATCTGAGACCCACCGCCAGCCCAGCCCCTACATTCTGCCCCTGGTTGCAGGTGGGGCGCTGGTCATGTTGGTCATGAGCACGATGTTGCACCATTGACCAGCGCAGGGTTCACACCACGAAAACCCACGGAGAAATACATGACCAGAATCTACGCGGACATCACGAAGACGATTGGCCACACGCCTCTGGTGAAGCTGAACAGGATCACTGCTGGAAGCGGGGCCACGGTGTTGGCCAAGCTGGAATCCTTCAATCCCCTGGGCAGCGTCAAGGATCGCATTGGGGTGAGCATGATCGAGGCCGCTGAACGAGATGGGCTCCTCAAAGAGGACACCGTCATCCTGGAGCCCACCAGCGGCAACACGGGGATCGCCCTGGCCTTCGTCTGTGCAGCCAGGGGATACAGGCTGGTGCTGACCATGCCCGAGACTATGAGCCTGGAACGCCGAAGCCTGTTGAAAGCGCTGGGGGCGGAGCTGGTTTTGACCCCCGGCGGAGAGGGGATGCCAGGGGCGGTGAGAAAAGCGGAGGAGATGGCGGCTCAGGATGAGCGCTACTTCATCCCCCAGCAGTTCAAGAACCCCGCCAACCCCGCGATCCACCGCCGCACCACGGCGGAGGAGATCTGGCGCGACACCGACGGCCAGGTGGATATCGTAGTGGCCGGGGTGGGGACGGGGGGCACCATCACCGGCGTCGCCCAGGCGATCAAGCCTTTGAAGCCCGATTTCAGGGCCATCGCCGTGGAGCCTGCGGCCTCACCCGTCCTCTCCGGTGGGGAGCCCGGCCCCCACAAGATTCAGGGCGTCGGGGCGGGCTTCATCCCCCAGGTGTTGGATTTGGAGCTGGTGGATGAGGTTATCCAGGTGGCCGATGCGGATGCCATGGCCACGGCCCGCCGCCTGGCCAGGGAGGAGGGGATCCTGGCCGGCATCTCCTCGGGTGCGGCGGCCTTCGCTGCCCTGCAAGTGGCGGCCCGGCCGGAGGCGGAGGGGAAGCTCATCGTGGTCATTCTGCCGGATACGGGAGAGAGGTATCTGAGCACCCCGCTGTTCGAGGGGGAGATTTGACAGTTAGAAGAAAACGTGGTATCATTCCAAGCCACAATCGCATAGGCGGATGACCATCTCATCCAGAGAGGTGGAGGGACCGGCCCCGTGAAGCCTCGGCAACCAAGGTAGTCGGATGACTATGGACTGTTTGACTAAGGACTATTCGACTAGTTATGGTGCCAATTCCGGCAGAAGGTTTTCTGGAAGATGAGAGGAATCAAGCATCCCTTGGAGCCTCTTCATTTTCGAGAAGAGGTTCTTTGCTTTCCAGGCTATGAACCCCTCGTCTTCCTCACGAGGGGTTCAATTTTGGAGTCATAAGGATTGAGGAGAGATCATGACACACAGACAGGGGTTCTCAACCCAGGCCGTACACAGCGGTGAGATCAAAATCAAACCCTATTACTCGCTCACCACGCCCATTGTCCAAACCTCAACCTACGTCTTTGAGAACACGGCGGCGGTCATTGAGCACATGCAGCGCAAAGTGGACCTCTTGCCCTCCCTGCGCGGGGAGTATGGCCGCTACGGCAATCCCACCCAGGCCACGGTGGAGCAGAAACTGGCCCAACTGGATGGCGGTGAGATGGCGCTGGTCTTCTCCTCCGGGATGGCGGCGGTGACCACCGTGTTGCTCACCGTGCTGTCGGAGAGCAGTCATCTCATCATCACCGACGACTGTTACCACCGCACCCGCACCTTCTGCACTCAGTTCCTATCCCGCTTCGGCATCGAAACCCGCATCGTGCCCGTGGGCAATTACCAGGCTCTGGAGGAGGCGATCAACTCCCGCACCCGTCTCATCTTCTCCGAATCGCCCACCAATCCCTACCTGCGCTGCCTGGACATGGAGCGCGTGGCGGAGATTGGCAGACGCCACTCCGTACTCACCATGATTGACTCCACCTTCGCCACGCCCTACAACCTGCGGCCCCTGGAATGGGGAATTGATCTGGTGCTTCACAGTGGCACCAAATATCTGGCCGGCCACAACGACATCCTGTGCGGAGCGCTGGTCGGCTCGACCGAATGGCTGGAGCCCATCAAGGAGGCGGAGTCCTCGTTGGGGGGTGTGCCCGATCCGCAGAACTCCTATCTCTTTCTGCGGGGGCTGAAGACCCTGGGGGTGCGGATGCCCAAGCATAACGCTAATGGCCAGGCCGTGGCCGAATACCTGACAACACGGTCCGAGATCGTCCAAGTCTGGTACCCGGGTCTGCCCAGCCACCCCGATCACGAGGTTGCAGCCCGGCAGATGAGGGGTTTCGGCGGCGTGGTCACCTTTGAGGTCCAAGGCGACCTGGAGACGACAGGGCGTTTCATTGATGGACTGCAGATGCCCTACATCGGCCCCAGCCTGGGCGGGGTGGAGTCCATCATCGAGCAGCCCGCGCTGATGAGCCATTTCACCCTGGAGTCAGAGGAGCGGAAGGCCATGGGCATCAAAGACACGTTGGTGCGCTATGCCCTGGGCATCGAGGACGCCGAGGACCTGATCGCTGACTTGGAGCAGGCCTTGGATCACATCGGGGAAACGGGGGGATGAGTAAGAGGTCGGCAGGGATAGAGGGAGCGCAACTCCATCAGAGCGCGCTGGAGCACATTGTGGCTCACGCCGAGGAGGCCTATCCCCAGGAGTGTTTTGGCTTCCTGGTGGGGCACTTCGGCGAAAACCGCGTCCGAGCCGCATACCCGGGGCGGAATGTCAATACGTCTCGGCCTCACGACCGCTACGAGATGGACCCCCAGGATTTCCTCCAGGCCCAGGCGGAGGCGGAGACGTGGGGTGGGGAGATCGTGGGCTTCTACCACTCCCACCCCGACGAGGCACCCATCCCCTCCGCCTACGACCGCCAGCGGGCCTGGGAGGAGTATCTGTATCTGATCATTTCTGTTGCTGGTGGACAGGCGGGAGAGGCTCGCCTGTGGCAACTCAAGGTTCCTGATGGGCCCTTTTCAGAGATACCTTTAGTCATTTTGGAATAGCGCAGCTTGCTGCGCGCTGGTGCAGGGCAAGCACCACTATCCTATCGAAGGATATCTCTCAAAGCAGGAGGGAAGGCCAATGTCTGTAGTCGTGCGCATCCCGGCCCCGCTGCGCAGCAAAGCGGGGGGCCAACGTCAGATCGAACTGGCAGCCCACACTTTCAAAGCGCTTCTGGACGAGATGGAAGCCGCCTATCCCGGCATCACCGAGCGGTTGCGGGATGAACATGGCAGGCTCCAGCGCACACTCAACATCTACATTAACGGGGAGAACGTTCGTTTCCTGCAGGGACTGGACACCCCCCTCCAGGATGGGGATGAGGTTTCCATTGTGCCTGCCATCGCCGGGGGATGACAGAGGCCGCCGTGGAGGAATTGACTGTCGAGGCCCTGGTGCCTGTGGACGCGCCAGCGTATCGAGACTACGCAGCTCGGAAAAGCCTCTTCGCCATGGTTATCCCCTTCTCGCAAGGGCGAGAGCAGTTCTTCATGGTCCATCACCGGTGGCGCGATACCTGGGAGCTACCCAGTGGCAAGGTGGAGCCGGAGGAAAGCCTGACTCAGACAGCAGAGCGAGAGCTCTTGGAGGAGATGGGAGCCCAGGTGGACCAGTTGCGCCCGCTGGGCATCCTCCTCACCCGGTTGGGAGAGACACCCGGGCAGGGCCATCTCTACTGGGGGGAGGTGATTCAGTGGGGCGACCTGCCACGGGGCTCGGAGATGGACGAGGTGCGGGCTTTTTCCCCCCATATGCTGCCCCCGCCAGAGCAGATGGCTCCAGTGACGAGATGGGTGGTACAATGGGTAAGTTGTAAGCTGATCGCCATTGACGAAGAGGAGGGTACATCATGGATCTGGGATTGAGGGATAAGGCGGCTTTGGTAGCAGCCAGCAGCCGAGGGCTGGGGAAGGCCATCGCCTTTGAGTTGGCCCGCGAGGGGGTCAGGGTGGCCATCTGCGCCCGGGGACGAGAGCGACTGGAGGCCACGGCGGAGGAGATCCGGCAGGCCACGGGTGCTGAGGTGCTGCCCGTGGTGGCCAATGTGTCGCGAGCGGAGGATTGCAGGCGGCTGGTGGAGGCAGTGCAGGCCCGCTTCGGTGGGGTGGACATCCTAGTGACCAACGCCGGTGGCCCACCCGCTGGGTACTTTCTCGATTTTGAGGACGAGGGCTGGCATGCTGCAGTGGAGCTCACCCTCATGAGCGCCGTGCGCCTCATGCGACTGGTCCTGCCCTCCATGCAAGAGCGCAGGTGGGGACGCATCATCAACATGACCTCCATCTCTGTCAAGCAGCCCATCGAGGATCTCATTCTCTCCAATTCGATCCGCGCTGCGGTAGTGGGCCTGGCCAAGACCATCGCCACCCAGTTCGCTGCTCAGGGGATCACGGTGAACAACGTCTGTCCCACCTACACCTTCACCGAGCGGGTGGAGGACCTGGCCCGGGCGTGGGCGGAGCGGGAGGGGATCAGCTACGATGAGGTGCTGGATGTCTATCGGCAACAGATTCCCGCCCGGCGGCTGGGAAAGCCGGAGGAGATCGCTGCTCTGGTGGCCTTCCTGGCATCGGAGCGAGCGGCCTTCATCAATGGGACTACCATCCAGATTGACGGAGGAGCGTACCGAGGGTTGCTGTAGGAGGTGCTCATGCTGGTGATCAAGTTCGGCGGCACATCGGTAGGTAACGCTGAACGCATGTTGGCTGTGGCGGAGATCATCCGAGGGGTGCGGGGACAGCATCCTCGACTGGTGGTGGTCGTCTCGGCCATGAGCGGCGTGACCGATCAATTGATCAGTGCGGCACGGGCCGCCGCCGAGGGACGAATGGAGGAGTGCGAGGCCATCCAGGCCCGCCTCCTGGATCGGCACATGGGGGTCTGCCACCGCTTGCTGGCTGATGCAGATCAGCGACAGGCGACGTGCACCGCCATCGCCGAATGGATGGCCGAGCTGGGGCGATTCTGCCAATCCATCGCCGTCATGGGCGAGGTCACCCTGCGGGGGCTGGACATGGTCGCCGCTCTGGGGGAGAAGCTGTCAGTCACCATCCTGTCCGCCCTGCTGCGCGCTCAGGGTGTGCCCGCGGAGCACGTGGATGCCAGTCGGGTGCTGGTGACCGACGACCACTTTGGCGGGGCCAATCCGCTGCTCGCTGAGACAACGGCCCGGCTGGAGGAGCATGTCCGCCCCTTGGTGGAGCGCGGCCTGGTCCCTGTCATCACCGGCTATATCGGGGCGACCGCTCAGGGGGTGCCCACCACCCTGGGCCGGGGTGGAGGCGATTACTCGGCGGCGATCATCGGCGCCTGCCTGGAGGCTGATGAGGTGTGGATCTGGAGCGATGTGGATGGCATCCTCACCGCCGATCCCAACCTGGTGCCTGAGGCGCGCACGCTGGCGGAGTTGTCCTACGTAGAGGCAGCGGAGTTGGCCTACTTCGGGGCGGAGGTGCTGCACCCCAAGACCATCAAGCCTCTGGAGGAACAGGGCATTCCCCTGCGCATTCGCAACACCTTCCATCCTGCCCATCCTGGCACACTGATCGTGAAAGAGCCCTCGGCGGGGCGGCCCCGCACGCGGGCCATCATCTCCACGCGGGAGTTGAGCCTGCTGGCCGTACGGGGTAGCGACGATGTGTGGACGCCGCAGGTAGCCGCGCGCGCCTTGCACTGCCTGGGCCAGGCGGGGGTGGAGGTGCTGATGTTCACCCAGTCCTTCTCCGAGCGCAACCTGGCCCTGCTGGTGCGGCGGGGGGATCTGAGCTCCAGCCTGCGACTGTTGCGCCAGGAGTTCGCCGACGAGTTGGACCAAGGGCGGATCGCTCCCCTGGAGGTGGGGCAACAGGTGGCGACCATCTCGGTGG
>Ga0136653_10002173_pt1 | contig 10706 bp, 9 predicted proteins | sample LakKivw275mmetaG_FD_94866 | JGI IMG/M metagenome (GOLD analysis project Ga0136653, IMG submission 94866) | Anoxic lake water microbial communities from Lake Kivu, Rwanda to study Microbial Dark Matter (Phase II) - Lake Kivu water 275m metaG... | ecosystem: Environmental > Aquatic > Freshwater >... | reverse complement strand
TTAAAATATCGTTCCAAATAGTTTGATCATTTTTTGATAAGGCCTCTTTTTTTCTTTTATAATTTTCGTTTATTTTGGCAATCCAGGCAGGATTTTCTTCAACCAGCTTAACTATTATTGATAAATCTTCGTCTTGGGCCAAAGCAAAAAGATTAATTAAATTTTCGGCATCTGCGGCTGGAATTTCTGACATTCTTAATAAATCTCTTAAATAATAAAAATTACTCATTTAAGTTTAAGTGAATGTTTTTTAAGTTAGGAAATAGGTCATCGCGATATTTTTGAGCATTTTTTGGAGTGATATTGTCGCCCACCTCTCTCACTAATTTGTATAAGGGATGGGGCTTTACTTTGCAAAGACGTGAAATTATTGTATCTACATCATCTTCTGAAATCTTGAAATTATTCACTTTGGCGCTAACTGAAGAATTAAAATCGTCAGCGATTATTTTTTTGATTATTTCAGATGCTTTGTTGGCATCAAAGGTTATTTTCATAAAAATATAGAATAGGCTTTCTTCTAAAGATATCTTCACCGACGCGTTATTAGCCTCTAAAGATTCCTTTATTTTCAGGGCATTGTCCATGTCCATAAAAATGTCTTTTCTCAATGAAGCAGTGTATTGGAATGTTGTATTGATTGTTCTTAAAGTAAAAGAATTGCTGTTGGTTACATCAACATCCAGGATTCCTTCTTCAGTGGAGATTCTCGTATAAGCATGGTTTTCAAAACCCCAGAGATGAGCATTGATGCCGACAGACCGTAAAATGTGGACCAATATGGCATTTTTATCAAAGCATTGACCCTCACCTTTTTGTAGGGCTTCTTCGGAGCTGCGATAATAATCCCTTGCTTTGTAACGCGGGATTGCTTCAGCCACTAAATTATAAACTTTTCTTATCTTTGCCAATTCATTTTCATCTGTAATTCTTTTAGCTTTTTGTTCTAATTTTTTCAATGTTTCTCCTTCCTCAAGATATTTTTGGTAGTATAAAAGCCCCTTGTTGTGGATATTTTGTAATGACCTTTTGTTTAAATAGTCATAAATACTCGGCTCTAACTCCATAGGATTATTAACAGGGTAAATCTTCACTGCTTGTCGGCCATCGTTGCTAATATCATTTTCTAAAATGAAATGATGCACTATAGAAAAAGCTTGCTTGATTTCTTCTTTTGTTGTCGGTTCTTTTGCGTTTTCTAAGAGTTTTTCTAAATCCTCTTTGAGATTGTAAATGCCAGATTGAAGGCAAATGGAAAATCCTTCTCTTTCAATTATACTTTGGGGTATTTTACTTAGATTCATTAGATAGGCCTCTTGTTGCCTTTTTGATGAACTAATAAATTTTTTAACCTTTTCATCAGTACTAACCTCTTTTTTCTCTGATGTAGTTTGGGTGAATTGCTTTTGTTCTTGCGCGGCAACATTTTTGGAAATTTTTCCTCCAGCAGTTAAAGCGGTCATAAATACCAAAATACGGGCAATTTCTTTGGCCTTGCCTCGAAATTTAGATAAAAAGCCGCTCTCTTGGGCCTCGGCTACGGCGGACAGGGATTTTGGTTCTTTTGATTCCGTTGACTCTACTGCCGGTGGTTCTATTATTAGATGTTCTCGCATTTTATAGATTTTTATTGTCCTTCAATTGGTACAAAACTGCGGTATAGATATTCCAATAGATAATTAGCAATAAGGCGGGCGGCTTTGGGTCGGCTGAAATCCGCCGAACCTTGGGCCATTGACTGCAGGATATTAGGATGGCCAAAAAGATAATGCAGTTTTTCTAAAAATAGGTGGGGCATTAAGTTGTCCTCTTCTAAAATTTCTCCTCCGCCATATTGTTCAAAGGCGTAAGCATTATGGGCTTGGTGATTTTGCGCGGCTCCGGGCAAAGGAATCAATATGGCTGGTTTTCTATTGGCAGCGATTTCAAATACAGCCCCTGCTCCCGCTCGGGAAATTACCAAGTCGCAAGCTGTAAAGCCGTTTTTTAATTGCGCCTCATTCATAAAACCAAATGCGTGATAAGATTGCTTCAGTTTTTCATCAGCAATTAAGACCCTTGCCTCTTTTATGACTTGTTGATAATTGGATTCGCCGGTTTGGTGGATGATCTCAAAGTCCGAAAGAATCTCTGGGAAGGTTTCTAAAATAAGATTATTAATGCTCATCGCTCCTTGCGAACCACCCAGAATGAAAAGTACGGGTTTTTTTGTCTGAATTTCAAAAAATTTTAAGGCCTCCTCTTTGTTTCCTCCCGTTAACCCACTACGAATAGGATTGCCCACGCAGACGGTTTTATCAGCCGGTAGATTAACGGTATTCTCAAAGGAAGCGAAGACCTCCACGGCCCATTTGCTTTCTATTTTGGCGGCCAACCCCGCAACGGCGTCGGATTCGTGCACGAAAATCGGTACCTTTAAGAGGCTGGCAGCGAAGGTGGTTGGAAATGACCCATATCCCCCTTTGCTAAAAACCACGTCGGGCGCCAAGAAAAATAGCAGAAAAACGGCCTTAATTATGCCGCAGGGCGTTTTGAAAAAATCAACAAAGTTTTGCAAAGAAAGATAACGCCTTACCTTGCCGCTGGGAATTTTTTTAATTTTTACTTTTTCAATAGACAGCAAAACCTCGGTTTGCTCGTTTTTTGGCCCGAAATAATACAAGTCCAAGTCAGGGTCGGAATAATTTTTCCGCAATTCCCTGATAATAGCTAAAATGGGAAAGATATGTCCGGCGGTGCCTCCGCCAGTAAAGACAATTTTCATGTTAGAAATCGTTAATTCGCCGCCGATTTATCTCGTAAAATCGGCGGCGAATTTTACGAGTTCTTACACCCTGTTAAATCCTGCGAAACTGAAAGTTTCGCAGGGCTCTCGCCTCAGCGAGAGCATTTAACAGGGTTAAGTCGCTCTAAGCTCGGTGCGGGCTTGCCCTCGCTAACAGCGACTAAAATTGAGTAAAAGCCCAATGGCCATCATCTCGGCAATTAGGTGCGAGCCCCCATAACTAAAAAATGGCAGAGGCACCCCGCCCATTGGCATCAGTCCCAACATTCCCGCCATATTGAAAAATCCCTGAAAAATAATCCATACCCCGATGCCCAAACTGGCCAACCCTTCAAAGTTTTGGCCTTGCGATTTAGCGTTTTTCAAAATTCTCCAGAAAAGCAGAAGAAATAGAATAGCCACTACCCCTGCCCCAACGAAACCCCACCCTTTGCCTATTATAGCAAAAATTGAGTCGGTAATGGGAGTGGGTAAAAGCCCGATATGGGGATCGTCCAAGCCCAGGCCAAAGCCCTCGTTTATGCCGGATATTTTTCCAGAGCCAATGGCCAAAAGCGATTGACGCAATTGGAAACCTTTACCCAAAGGATCACTTTCTGGGTGTAAGAATACCAACCAGCGGGTTAGGCCGTGGGGCTTAATTAGAGCGATGGCGGTTAGAGCTATTGCTCCTAATATTACTAAGCCAAAGGTATGCCTCAAGGGTGTTTGGGCCACGAAATACATTATTAAACAAACAGCCAGCAGAATACATAGGGTGCTTAAATCGGGTTGGATGGCTAAAACCGCAAATATGGTTCCGGATAGTGCAAAAAATGGCAGAAAGATGGCTTTGAATTTTTTGTTGTCGGGAGTGTATTTGCATTTATCCAGCCAGGCAGCCAGATAAAGAATAAAGGCAAGTTTTAGAAATTCTGATGGTTGTAACAAAAAACCCCCTAAAGAAATCCAACGTTGTCCCCCACCGATTTTGACCCCCAGCCCCGGAATAAAAACCGCTAAAGTCAAAACCAGAGCGGCCAAAAAAATTAACGCTGCGATTTTTTTAAAAAATTTGGACGGTAATTTATACAGTATAACCGCTAAAATAATGCCAATAGCTAGTCGGATAATCTGACCTTGCAGATAATGCCAGGGGCCGCCAAACCTTTGTTGAGAAAGAGGTAAAGAAATCAGTCCCATAGCGAAAATCCCCCACAGGGTCAATATCACAACGATAATTAGCAGGAGATAATCGGGATGGCGTTTCTTTTTAAACGGTTTTTTTGTCATTTTTTAATTTTTTCACCCATTTTTTGAATTGGTTTCCCCTATCTTGATAATTCTTGAACATATTAAAGCTAGCTGAAGCCGGCGAAAGTAAACAAACGCCATTTTTTGGGGTCTTTTCATAACAGATTTTAACCGCCTCGCGCATTGATTTCACCTTGAAGCAATTGAGATTTTTCGGCCCAAAGCGCTTGGCCATACTTGCTATTTTTTGGCCAGTCCCCTGCCCCAGAACAATTAAATTTTTAACGGATGTTTTACTAATTTCTTCGGATAACGCCTTATAGTCACTGCCCTTATCAGAGCCCCCAACGATTAATGATATGGGTCGCCCGTTGAACGTCTTGATATCTAAAATAGTGGCTTGGGGAATGGTTGCCATTGAGTTATTGTAAAAGTCAATTCCTTTGTATTTTCCAACAAACTCTAAGCGGTGCGGCAAACCTTTAAAGCCCTTGACTGCTTTGATGACTGTTTTATTTCTTATATTAAACAGTTTAACTACGGCCAGGGCTGCTCTCAAATTCAGGAAATTAAAATCCCCTTTCAAGCGGTAAGACCCTTTTAACGATCGCTCTAAGGGCGTTAGCGGCTTTTTTAAGTTGAAAATGATTTTCTTGGCGCGGCTTTTTTTGGCGATTTGGCTGACCAATTTGTCGCTGGAATTGTAAATTAAAAAATCGTTATTTGTTTGGTGACTCGCGATATTTGCTTTGGCTTTCTGGTACTCGGCAAAATTGCGGTAGTAATCCAGGTGGTCAGTAAAAAGATTTAGAAATACGGCGATTTGCGGCGATTTTTTGAAGTTTTGTAGTTGATGTGATGATAATTCATAAACTGCGATATGGTCGGGCCGTGCTTTTAGGAGATATTGAAAAACAGGGCTTCCCACATTGCCAAGCCAATAGGCCTTTAAGCCCGCGGTTTTTAAAATTTGATAGATCAGCCCCGAGGTAGTACCTTTTCCCTTGGTGCCGGTTACCCCGATAATCAAGCCGGGAAAATTGTCAAAGAATATCTCGGTCTGTGAGGTTATGACACCACCTCTTTTTATAAATTTTTTGTAAACCTTTTCCGGAATGCCCGGCGTTTTGATGATAAAGTTATAATCCCCTACTTTCTCTAAATAATTCTCGCCCAAATGCAATTTTAAGCTCTTGTTTTTGGTAAAAATTTTTTGCGTTTTTTTGTCAAACTCCCCGGCTTTTTTTCTATCGGCAATCGCCAAAACCTTATTTGGAAATAACTTCCGCAAAGCCAAATAACTATCAATTCCCTCTTTGCCAAACCCTAAGATTAGTATTTTTTTGTCTTTAAGATTTTTCAGCATTTATCCAAGCAATCTTATTGCTACGCCGATAATGGCCAAAACCAAATTGATTATCCAGAACCGCATCGTGATTTTTTCCCGTGACCAGCCCTTGGCTTCCAAATGATGGTGAATCGGAGTGCAAAGGAAAACTTTTTTGTGAAAAAATCTTTTTGAGAAAAGCTGTATAAGAATAGAGCCGACTTCAATTACCAATAGCCCGGCGATAATTGGTAAAACCAGCAATGAGTCGGTTAAAAAGGCCACTGCCGCCAGAACTGCGGTTAATCCAATGCTGCCGGTTTCGCCCATATAGAAACGCGCCGGAGGGACATTAAACCACAAAAATGCCATTGTGGTGCCTGCGATTACCGCGCAAAAAGCCGCCAAATTATATTGGGTGTTGGCATAAGCGATGATGGAGAAAGCGCCAAACATAATGCTAAAAACACCCCCGGCCAAGCCGTCTAAGCCGTCAATTACTCCGCCGGCCCAGCAAGCCAAAACCGTGATAATAAACAAAGGCAGGTACCACAAGCCAATTTCAATGTTGCCGTTGCCGGGAATATGAATCGTGTGCCAGCCAAGTTTAAAATAAAACCACCAACCAGCAATAATTCCGATTAACAAGACAACAGCCAGCCGTCGCGTGAAACGAATACCGCCGCCCACATACTTGCCTTTGCTGAAAATTTGCAAAACATCATCGCCCAAGCCCAGTAAACTGCCTGCTAACAATATGCCCAAAGGCAGCCAGGTTTGACTGCGTGATAAAAAGTCCAGTTTGCCAATCCAATAATTGCCCGGGAAAATTTTATTTAGGCCCGCGAAAAGAAAGGCCACAAAAATGGTCGTTACCCAGATTAAAAGCCCGCCCATTCGCGGTGTTGATACCTCTTTATCTTTATGTAGTTGGTTAAAAACAGTAGCGGGAGCGCCGTCAATTGCTTTAACTCTGGCTGATTTGCGCCAAAGCTTGTGCTTATAGAGAAAATTAGTCAAAAATGGGGTCCACAAAACAGCCAAAAAGGCGGAAAAGGTGCAGAGGGTTAGGATTTTAATGACGTTTTCAGAGGCCATAATTACTGATGATTTTTTCCATATCGCCAAACTTGTCGGGTGAATTTAAAACCACCGCCACCAAATACGTTCCGGGTGTTTTCCCCTTTAATATCAGCAATAAACAGCCCTTCGCCCTTTCAGTGGTGCCTGTTTTGCCGCCGATAATGTTGGGATTTCGGTCTAAAAGCTCATTGGTGGTTTGGAGCTGGTGATAAAACTGAGCATCGCCCGAATACAGGGAGATTTCTTTTTCGCCCAGGATTTCCAAAATCTCGGGGTGATAACCAACAGTGTATTGGGCCAATTTCACCAAATCAATGGCCGTGGAGTGATTGATTTGGTCGGGCGGGCTTTGAGTATCCTCGGGGTCCAAGCCGTTTGGATTAAAATAGCGGGTGTGGCCAAGCCCTATATCCTGCGCTTTTAAGTTCATTAAGGCCACAAATCCCTCGGGCCCGCCCATTGGTTCGGTTAATGCAAAAGCGGCGTCGTTACTTGATTCAAGCAACATAATTTTAAGGAGTTTTTCCGTATTGAGGCGCTCCCCTGCCCTCAAATTGCCTGCTTCATCTAATTGTTCAATTGCCCGTTTAGTGACGATAATGTTTTGGTTCTGCTGGTAAAATTCTGCAGCAATCACGGCGGTCATTAGCTTGGTTAAGCTGGCGATCGGGCTTTCCTGGTCTGCTTTTTTAGCCCAGATAATGTTCTGCTGGCCATTGTTTCTTGCGATTTCAACTAAAATAGCGCTTTTGGCTTGGACTTCGGGTGCTGGATTCCTTTTCCAACCATTGGTAGTACTTGTTGAGTTGGCAAGGAGTTCTTGGTCGGTTTGGTTGACGTTGGCTGAAAACTGATTTTTGGCAAATTCGGCCTTATGTAAACCATTGAGGGATAGACCAAACACTCCTCCACCGATAATGGCAGCTATAAAAATTGAAATAATTTTATTCATTGTTCTCTTTATCAGTTGATAAACGCTGGTCAATTCTGCCCATATCTCTTGGGAATAAGCTGGCCTCTCGTAAATTTTCCAGGCCTAATATCTGCTTAACAATCCTCTCCGCTCCAAAGGCGAAACCTCCTTCTGGCGGCATACCGTATTGAAAGGCCTGCAAATATAAGGTGAAGTTTTCTGGCTTATTGCCCCATTTTTTAACGTTTCCCAAGAGCTGCTGATAATCGTTGATTCTTTGCCCGCCCGTGGTGATTTCCAGACCGCGGCACAAGATATCAAAGCTCAAGGTGTAGTCCGGGTCTTCGGGGTCAGGAAAGGTGTAAAATGGCCGTTTTTTAGTGGGATAATGAGTAATAAAAATCAATTCAGAGCCGTAATTTTCTTTTGCCCATTGGCAAATTTCCTTTTCATCCTCGGGGTCTAAATCCGGCTCTTTGGTATGGTCTCTGCCTGTCCTTTCTAAAATGATTTTTTGGGCATCCCTCATTTTTAGGCGAGGGATTTTATCAGTTATTTGAGGAATAACGCCGTTTGCAGTTCTTAAGTCCCTTTCGCATTTTTTCGCCACGTCAGCGAACATATTTTTAAGGATAACCTCGCAGGTGTCCATTAAATCGTCCCAGGAGTTAATAAAGCCCATTTCAGCGTCCAAGCTAATATATTCGGTTAAGTGGCGCGTGGTGATACTTGGTTCGGCTCGGTAAGCATGAGCCAAGGTGTACACTCTTTCAAAAACGCCCACCAGCATTTGTTTGTAAAGCTGTGGGCTTTGGGCCAAGTAAGCCGGCCTGCCGTAATAGTCAATTTTAAACACCTCCGAGCCCCCCTCGGTGGCCGTTGGCACAATGGTTGGCACCTGGATTTCCGTAAAGCCCAGCCCTTTCAAAGTGGCCCTGAAACTGTCAATAACCACTTCTTCTATTTTGAAAATTGCTTGATTTTTTTCATTTCTTAATGTCAAGGGCCGCCAGTCCAATAAAGTTGGTAGGCCAACGTTCATTCCCTCCTTAATATCAAAAGGCAGGGGCTCGGCTTGGGCTATAATCTTTATGGCCTTGGCCTCCACTTCTATGGTGCCCGTGGCTAAATTCGGGTTCACCATTTCTGGAGGGCGATTTCTAACCAGGCCCTCAATTTGTAAAACATACTCTTCTTTGATATCTTTGGCCAATTCAGCTGTTGCCACAACTTGGGCTATTCCGCTTCTGTCTCTTAAATCAATAAAAACAATGCTTCCGTGTGCCCGAACAGTATTGGCCCAGCCCTTGAGCAAAACGGTTTGCCCTACTGAAGAAACGGTATCTTTGATAAGTGTTCTTTGCATATTAGAAATCGTTAATGAGGAGCCCGCCGCAGGAGGGCGACGAATTTACGAGTTCTAATACCCTGTAAAATGCTGCGAAGCAGCAATCTTGCGAAGCAAAATTATTTTACAGGGTATTTAACAGGGTAAATAACTCATTATCTTTTCAACGGTTTCTTGGGGAGTGTAGTCGGTTTTAATTAGATAATCCAAAACACCCAAGGCCCTTGCTTTTTCTTTGGCTACTTTATCGTCGTAGTTGGAAAAGGCCACCACTTTTATTTTTGCGGTTTTAGGATTTTTACGCAGTTGCTCTAACATTTGGTTGCCATTGGCATTAGGTAAAAGAATATCCAGCATAATTAAATCAGGCCAGTGTTGTTCCACCATTAGCAGGGCTTCTTCTGCACTTTCTGCCGTAACTACCTCCAAGCCCTTCTCAATGAAACTTTCAGCGTACATTTCTCTTAGTATTGGTTCATCTTCAACAATCAAAAGTTTGGTCATAAAAAAAATTTCAAATTTTGACCCTTACGAACTTACGTTTGCCTACTTGAATTACCATATCATTTTCAATTTTTATCCTTTCCTGCCAGTCGGTTTTTAATTGGCCGTTTATTTCAACTGCTTTGCCCGCCACCATTCTTTTGGCCTCAGCTTTTGAGGGGGTCAGCCCGCTTTCAAACAATAAATCTAAAATCGGATATTCCTCTTTCACCGCTTGCCATTGAGGCATTCTGCTGGGTAAGCCCTTTTTTTGAAAAACCTTATTAAATTCCTCTCCGGCTTTTGCGGCGGCTTTTTCGCCGTGATACATTTTTACGATTTCTTTGGCTAAGGCCGTTTTTAAGTCGCGCGGATTAGTCATTTCTTTTTTCATTTGTTCAATTTCTGTCAGGGGCAGTCGGGTGCACAGTTTCAGGTAATCTTCAATCAGCTCATCCTTGAGTGACATTATTTTGCCGAACATCTCATTGGCCGGGTCAAAAAGATTAATCACGTTGCCCCAGCTTGAGCTCATTTTGCGGCCGTCCAAACCGGCAATTAAGGGATTAGTCAAAATATCTTGGGGCTCTTGACCATAGCGTTCCTGTAGTTCCCGGCCGGCCAAGAGATTAAACCTTTGGTCGGTGCCACCTAATTCAACATCGGCTTTGATAACCACTGAATCATAGCCCTGCATCAGAGGATAAAGCACCTCGCGAAGTGAAATTCGCTTACCCTCAGTCAGCCGCTTTTTAATGTTTTCTCTGGCGATAAACTCAGCCAAAGAAAATGTATCGGCCTGCCTGCCGATTTCGTGGTAATCAAGTTTGCCAAGCCATTCACTATTATGGCGGACTTCGCACTTTTTGATATCAATGAGCTTTTCGGCCTGCTGGATGTAGCTTTTCATATTCTCTTTAATCTGTTTTTCCGTCAGCATTGGCCGTTCGCTGTCTTTGTCAGAGGTATCCCCAATCACCCCGGTGAAATCACCGATAATTAAAACGATTTGATGGCCCAACTCCTGGAAATCTCTCAATTTCAGCAAAGGTATAGATCGGCCAATATGGATGTTGGGGCTGGTCGGATCAATGCCAAGCTTGACCCGCAGTTTTTTACCGGATTTTAGCTGTTTTTTGAGGTGCTCTTTATCAATTACCTCTTCCACTCCCCTGCTCAATAAGTCCTCAATTTTTTGCGGATTGGTATCTGTAGCCATTTTTCTATGATACTTGAAAGTTCTTGTAAAATCAAATGCGCATAGGAATGCCCTGGCCTGATAAATAGTCCTTGGCTTGACGAATGCTTATCTCTTTGTAGTGGAATAAACTGGCTATTAACACTGCATCCGCTCGGCCTTCAATAAGGCCGGCTTTTAAATCCTCCAATGAGCCGGCTCCGCCCGAGGCAATCACCGGAGTTTTCACTGCTTGGGAAACTGTTTTGAGAAAAGGTAAATCATAGCCGCTTTTGGTGCCGTCTTTATCCATTGAGGTTAGTAAAATTTCTCCGGCCCCCTTCTTTTCCGCTTCTT
>Ga0136653_10002168_pt1 | contig 10720 bp, 7 predicted proteins | sample LakKivw275mmetaG_FD_94866 | JGI IMG/M metagenome (GOLD analysis project Ga0136653, IMG submission 94866) | Anoxic lake water microbial communities from Lake Kivu, Rwanda to study Microbial Dark Matter (Phase II) - Lake Kivu water 275m metaG... | ecosystem: Environmental > Aquatic > Freshwater >... | reverse complement strand
CACCGAAATTACTGAAAACACTGAAAAATCTCGGTGTAATTCGGTGATTTTCGGTGTTTAATTTTTCGTGCCCTTCGTGTTTTCGTGGCAATATTTTTTCTGTGTAATCTTGTGGTTTCATTTTAATTTAATATAGTTGAACTATATTTCCATTTAAGCTGGACTCCTATTTGGTCTTCGGGTTTTTTCACATCTGTAATAGTCGCGTCTTCTTTCTTGTAAGTTTTTCTCTGCCAGTTTGCCTGAAGCGTTAGCACCGGTGATGCGCTCGAGCCGCGCAGAATATTATAATTAGCACCGACGACCATTGTTGTAAATGCGCTCTTGTAGTCTTTCACATCAGTGTTGCTGTCCCAGAAATCATAGCGGAAAATCAAATCGCCATCAAAACCAATTAAAGATTTTAAAGATATGATTGGTGTCACGGAAAATCCGCTTGCTTTGTAACTATATTTTATATCAAAAAACGAATCTTGGCTTAAGGTGTCGGCATACTCAATCTTTTTGGTCAAAGTTGAGTCGTATTGGCTCATTAAATATTCGCCCCAGATTTCCACTGGTCCGAATGCAAGTTTTGTAATGCCGGCATACGCCTTGCGCATATCAAACACATTTTTGAAAATTGACTCGGCCCGGGCTGATGTTGTGGTCTGCTTAACCAAACCCGTAAAACCCGGCTTGTCTAAAATAACCGAACCACCGATTGTAAATCCGGCAATCGGTGTTACTCTTAAGTTGAATAATGGTGCAAAGTTAGTATTTACTTTACTTTGGGTTTTTGTGTATCCTTCACCATTATAAAGTCCGAGTGCATATTCGCCAAAACCTTTTGGCAGATAACCGGTGAACACAGCGCCGTAATCAACCGATGCTGCTATTTTTTCTTTGTCTTCAAACGACTTTTCGATTACCGGGTATTCCCAGTCATAAACAATGCCAAAGTAGTTTTTAACTAACCCGACCTGCAGGTTGCTTTCTTTGATTGGGATGAGTTGTGCGAAATCCAAGTAACCGTATTTCACTTTGACTCCTGCGCCGTCATTATACTTATCGCTTGAGAAGAAATCGAGCGTGAACCGTCCCTTGATTTTATCCGAGAGTACAGGTTCCAAAGTCAAATATCCGCGGTCAACCGATAATTGACTAAGAGTTGTTTTGCTCTCTTTTTGCTGCATCATATAGCGATTCCAAACCTCGCCTGAGACTTTGGTTTCGCCTGCCTGCAATGCGACGGTCCAAATTAAACCGAACAGACCGATTATTAATATATTTTTTTTGTCCATATCTGCTCCTTTCATATTACTGATTGGCACAGATGTTTTTAATGGCTTAGCACAGACCGTATTTTCATCTGTGCTCATCTGTCGTTTTTTATTTGCGCCCATCTGTGATTTTAGCGCGTTTAAATAAATCATTTGTAAAAATATTAATAACCCCTGGTTAATTTAAAATAAATGTATTGTTAAGATTTGGTTAAGACAAAACCAACAGACAAACGGCTTTAGATGTGCTTTCCTTCTTCTGTTTGTCAATTTGAATTTTGCTAGTTAGGTATTGATTAGGAATTAGGATTTAGAAATTAGGATTTATTTCAAGTGATTTACCTCATTTAAATTCTCATCCCATCTTAGGCGACAATCTTAACATCGTCCAACAAGCAATACAAGACTCCTTACCAAAAGCCGTTTTTCTAACAACTTTTCATATCAATTAACTCGCACATTTACCTGGCTTTTCAGCAGCCATTTCAAATGTCTTTCAAAATGAATTACGAAATCTTTTAATTCAAAATTTAAAATTCGACATTCTAAATTCACTTCTACACTCCCCATACACTACCCCCTCTAAAGCAGTTTTTAGTTGTTAGTTATTGGTTGTTAGTGAGTTAGCAGAAAAAATCGCTTTAAAAGAGTGTTACTTATAACTAACATTTTATAATTGCGTATGTTTATGTTGCATAAATAGATAAGTAAAAAGTTATTTTAGTGTTGTTTCGTACTATTGCTAAAACCCGTTGTTCGCTTGAATTTTTTTATGCAATTGGCAGCGTAATAACAAACTTTGTGCCTTTGCCAAGTTCGCTTTCGACATCAATTTTACCATTATGGCTTAAGACAATATGTTTGACGATTGCCAGTCCTAAACCGGTTCCGCCCATTTTTCTTGAGCGTGATTTGTCAACCACATAAAACCGCTCAAAAATTCTCGGGCAATGTTCTTCGCCAATACCAATACCGGTATCTTCAACTTCGATTTTAATCTGATTATCAAACTTAAAACTTCTGACTAAAATTTTACCTTTCTCTTTATTGTATTTGACCGCATTATCAATCAGGTTGACAAACATCTGCTCGATTAAAAACGCATCGCCTTTAAATTCTTTGGCATCTTCGCCTAATTCAATTTTTACGCTTATTTTCTTCGCTTTAATTTTACCGGCAAATATTTTCTTAATATTATTAAGCATTAAAGATAAATCAATCGGCTCTAAATTAATTTCTAATTCATTTCTCTCCAGTTCGGATATGGTCAGCAAATCGCTGACGATATTAATTAACCGGTCGGCATTGCGCCTAATTGTCTCGGCAAATTTCTTGTATTTCGGGCTTGCTTCATCTTCGAGCGTCTCGGCAAAACCTTTGATACTGGTCAGAGGTGTTTTCAGTTCGTGCGAAACATTAGCCACAAATTCCGATTTTATCTTTTCTAAGTTTTTATATTCGGTTACATCGTGCAATAAAATCACGATTCTTTTATAATGCGGTCTTGAAATAACGATGGCACTTGCCCAGAAAAATTTGTCTTTGAATTCTATTTCCTGATTTTGTAAAGCGTTGGTTATATTAACCTGGCGGATTAAATTTTCCAGCGCCGTGTTTTGGATTACCTCCCAATAATATTTACCCTGAATTTCGTCTGGATAACCGCTGATATTTTTAAAACTGTCGTTAACCAGCGCGATGCGGTTTTTTTCGTCAAGCACAATCAGTCCTTCGGTCATCGAAGAAAGAATCGTTTTGATTTTTCCCTGTTCCTCATTCAAACTGTCGAACATTGTGCCGAGCGACTCTGCCATTTCATTGATTGAACCGGCCAATCGCCCGATTTCGTCTTTACGATTCAAAACCAGTCGGGCATTGAATTGTCCGCTTTTAATCTGTTCCGCAACCTTGCTGATAACTCGGATTGGCTTGGTAAGATTGCGCGATGTTATAATTGATAGAAGCAATGCCAGAATGGTTAAAATTATTGCCGAACCGATAATTTTTCGGTTAATTTGCTTGATTGACTGCTCGATTTGGGCAAGATAAGCGCTGGTTCGCACAACTGCAACCAACCTGTTATCCGCGTTTCGAATCGGCACTGCCACATACAGCATATTTTGATTTACGGTTTTTGAGAAGCGGATGATTTTGCCTTTGCCGGACTGGATTGCCTGAATAAACTCGGGTCTAGACGAGTGGTCTTCCATTTTATCTTCGCGGTAATCCGATTCTGCAATGACTTTACCGTCAACTCGAATTATTGTGATGCGGGTTTCAATCTGCCGTGCAATCAATCCAACCAGCGAGTCAATTTCTGAATATTTTTTCTCGGATAAAAGGTCGGCAATTTCCGCGCTGATAATGTCTGCCTGTTTTTCTAAACTGGTTGTTAAATTATTAATATTGCTTCTTTTAAATTCCCGGGAAACAATAATTGTTATTATGGTAGTTAAAAAAACAATTATTATCGCATAAGAGATAAAATGCCTAAATAAAATATTAAGCCGCATTGTTATTCTTAACCACTGATTACACAGATTTCCACAGATTTTTTCTTTAATCCGTTACATCGGTCAATTCCGTGGTTATATTTATATTTCAAATTTATATCCAATCCCTCTCACTGATTTTATGTATTCGCCGTATTTGCCGAGTTTCTTACGCAGACTGAGTATGTGCACATCAATCGTTCGGTCAATTACAACTTTATCATAATCCCAAAGTTCGTTAAGCAGTTGGTCGCGGGTAAATACCCAGCCCGGTCTTGTTGCTAAAATTGAGAGAAGCTTAAATTCAGTTGTGGTCAGGTTAATTTTTCTGTTGGCAATCAGCGCTTCATATTTTGATAAATCAATCGTCATTTTATCAATTTTAATTATCTTAGCCGATTGCTTTTTAATCTCAATTCTTCTCAAGACAGCCTTAACCCGGGCAACAAGTTCCCGCGGGCTGAATGGTTTGACAATATAATCATCCGCGCCGAGTTCCAGACCGACTACTTTATCGGTTTCGCTACCTTTTGCCGTAAGCATAATAATCGGAATATCGCAGGTTTTTTCATCTTTTTTAAGGAATTTACATACCTCAAGACCGTCCATCCCCGGCAGCATCAAATCGAGAATAATTAAATCCGGCTTATTTTTCTTGGTGTACTCCAGAATGCTTTCGCCGTCAAAGAACGGCTCGACCTTAAATTTATCTTTTTCTAAATTATGCGTAATCAGGTCAACAATATCTTCTTCGTCGTCAACGACCGCAATTAATTTACTCATCATATTTCCAATTAAATTGGACGCTGATTTCCGTAGATTTTCCCGCTTTTTTTATCTTTTGCATCTGCGTTCTTCTGCGTCCCTATTATGATTTCTTCCTCTTGAATAATTTAACAAAAACTTTTATTAAAATTAATCCCAAAGAAAACCAGATTAAAATGTCGCCGTATTTACGGTAAAATGTCGGTGTCAGAGAAGATGACACCGAACCAAAAACAATCGTCTGCGTAAAAAGATTAGTGCGGTTTTTAGTCCGCCCATAGGCATCAGCAATCAATGAAATACCATTATTGGCACAGCGGATTAACGGCACGCCGTTTTCGACCGAGCGCATAACTGACATTTCGCAATGTTGGTGCGGACCCGGTGTTTTGCCAAACCAGCCGTCATTCGTAACATTAATAAGCAAATCTGAACCACGGCAGGTAAACTCCCGGGTCAAATCCGGAAAAATCGCCTCAAAACAGATTAGACCATTGAACTTTTGAACCTTTGAACTTTGAACTTCAAATATTGTAAATTCTGTGCCAGGCGTGCAGTCACCCATATCACCAGTCTCGATTTTTCTAAACAAAGATATTTTATCCGCATACGGAATCCGCTCGGAAAACGGCACCAAATGGATTTTGCGGTAGATTTCAGAAAAACCAACCTGTCCTGGTCTAAAAAACACCGCACCATTATAATAAACCATACTGTTGGGTGAATACAGGGGTGTGCCCGTGAACAGAAAAACATTGTTTGTGTCCAACATCTTTTGGATTGTATCGCGCAATGGTATGTTTCGGGTAATATCAGAAAGCGTAGCAGTTTCGGGCAGGATAATCAAGTCTGGTTTCTGTTCGCTCGCGCGTCGAATTAAATCAAGCAACTCATTAATTAACCTGTTGCGGCTTTCATAATCGCCTTTCTCATTAGGTCCGACATTAGGCTGGACAATCGCCACATCTAAAGAACTGCTAAGATTTTTTACTCTCAATAATCCATAACCAAGTGGTAAAGCAAATACTAATATCAAAATAATCAGATAGGTCATTTTTTGTTTTTTGGTCAGAATCCAATAGACAATCACATTGACCAGCATAACCCAAGCCGATATTCCATACACTCCAAAAACTGAAGCAATCTGGATAAACGGAATATACGGCGTCTGCGTGTAGCCGAGAAATCCCCAGGGAAAACCAATTTCTGATTTGGTCCGCACAAACTCTAATATTATCCACGCCAGTGGTGCGAAAATTATCCCGACATATTTGGTAATAATTGAAAAGAGCGCGGTATAAAGACCTAAATAAACAAACAGAACCGTCACGCCCAGATATAAAAGAATTTTGGTCATCGGCTCGACCGGCACAATCAAAAAATAAAGCCACCAGAGATGAAATAATGCAAAAAGACCGCCGAATAAAAGTCCGTACCAGAAAACTTTTTTGTAAGAACACTTATTTATGACCAATAATAACGGAATCAATGCCAGATAAGAAAACCATCGCAACGGAAAAGGAGCAAAGGCAAAACTCAATCCCAGTGCGGATAAAATAAGAGCGATTAGCATCAATTTATAATCGAGTATTCAGAATTATCTGTGAAATCATTTAATAATCTGTGTAATCAAGCAAACTATTTTTCGATTACCGCTTCTTTTTGGGTATTGAATGACTTGTAGAATGCGTCTGTGATTTTACTGATTAGAAGCCCGTCTCCGGCTTTTATCGGCAGGTCGATTTCTTTGGCAATGCCGTCAATGAAAACATCAACCAGCAAGTTGTATGCCTGGCGTACATAATCTTTTTGCCCGAGCATGCTCTTGGGCGTGACATTAACCAAATGGCCGTGCATTTCCCGGTTAATTGAAACCGGATTCAAAAGCGCCGCGCCCTTAAGACCGAATGCGTTATAATAAGAAAAATCCTTTTCCTGCGATACGCTGAACCCGACTTCAATCGTCAGAATCTGGTTTTTCGGATACCTAATTAAGCCAAATGCCGAGTCTTCGACCTGGCTTTTTTCACTGCGCTTGTGCCCGGTGCCGACAATCGAAACTGGCGCTGACGGCGCGGAAAAATAAGTGGCAATATCAAGAATCTGACTGCCCAAAGACAAAAACGCTCCTCCGCCCGCGCGCATCTGCTCTGCCCACCAGCCCGACATCGCCCATTCGACCCGCCCGCGCAACCAGCCCGATTTACTGTAATAAATAGCGCCGAGTTCACCGCCGTCAATAAAATTCTTTATCATCTGTACATCCTGCCGTATCCGCTGGTATAATGCCGGCATCAGAATTTTCTTTTTCTTGCCGGCTAATGCCACCATCTTTTTTGCTTCCTGCGAATTGATTGCCATCGGCGTTTCAACCAGCACATCTTTATCATATTCCAAGGCACCGAGTGCCATCGGACAGTGCAGATAATTAGGGGTTGCAATAATCACTGCGTCCATTTCGACATCGTCAATGAACCGCTCGAAATCGAGAAAATGATGCGGCACATTAAACCGCGTGCATAAATGATTCAGTTTTCTTAAGTCGGTATCGCACAACGCAACCACCTCGGCTTGCTTATTCTTCTTGAGTGCCGGCAGATAAACCAACTGCGCCTGCACCCCGCAACCAACAATTCCAACCCGGACTTTATCCTTCATATTGACCTTTCAAGATAACAGCGATAGATTACGATTACGGCGATTATCGCTGTAATCTTATTGTTTATCGTTGTAATCATATTTTTATCTTTACTCTGTTTCCAATAATTTCCAATTTATTTTCCGCATAAAGTTTAATTGCTTCGGGATAGGCGATATGCTCCTGCTCTAAAATTCTCTCGGCAAGCGTGTGCGGGGTATCATTATCATCAACCGACACAACGCGCTGCACGATGATCGGACCGCCGTCAACATCGGCGGTGACAAAATGCACAGTGCAACCCGAATACTTGGCACCAGAAGCCAAAATTGCCTCGTGCACATATTCACCGTACAGCCCTTTGGCTGCGGGCAAAAGCGCCGGGTGAATATTAAGAATTCGATTCGGAAAACGATTAATAAAAAACGGCGTCAGCACCCGCATAAATCCTGCCAGGCAGATTAAATCTACTTGTCTTTTATCTAATTCACCAATCAGCACTTGCTCAAACTCTTCGCGGGATTTAAAATCCTTATGATTAATAAAAACCGATGGGATATTATGCTTTTTCGCCCGCTCTAAGGCATACGCGTCCTGCTTATTACTGATAACGACACCAATCTGCGCCGGAATTTCTTTCCGTTCGATTGAATCAACAATTGCCTGCAGATTAGTTCCGCCGCCCGAAACCAAAACTCCGAGTTTAATCATAAACAATTATACTATCATCATAAACAATATACAACCTTTGTCAATTGTAAATTTTGAAAAAATATTCCCATATTGACAACTATAAATAGTTGGTTAATATAGGGTAATTAAACTAAGGCCTAATAATGAATAAAATACTTTTAATCTTAATAATAATATTCCCAATAATTCTTCTGTCATTACCACTTAACGAAAGTTTTACTGGCATAACTTTCCCGCCGCTCGGCTGGACAGTTGTAAATCGAGATAGCGGCACTGAAGCCTGGCGACGCGATACCACAATATATAAAACTCAACCAGCCAGCACTGCTTCAAGATTTGAAACTTCGGTCCGCTCTGATGATTGGTTGATAACACCGGCTCTTATTATTGGACAAGATGACTCATTATGTTTCTGGTACAGAAAACGCTTTGGCAATTATGACACGCTTCGGGTAAAAGTTACTACAACCACAAATCATCCAGATAGTTTCAATCTGCTGTTATTAGAAAAACGCATTACAGCCGAAACATTCATACGCGAGGCAATCTTTTTGGGCGGTTTTGCCAATGATACGATATTTATTGCTTTCATTCATAACGGTCCGTCAAATCAAGGAACATTGTATCTTGATGATATCACCGGTCCAGAGATGGTTGAAATCAGGGATGTCGGGGTTGACACAATATTAAGTCCAGTCAACACTTTTTACATCCGACCGGTCGGGACCGGGTTTCAACCGCAAGCAAAAATTACAAATTACAGCAATGAAATTCAAAGAAATATTCCTATCATTTGTTCCATCGTTGGGCAGGGGTCGTTCTTGTATTTTCAGAATATTAAATCCGTTGATAGTCTTTTAATCGACAGTTCAATTGTTGTGACATTTGATTCGTTTGCACCAAACTTCACAGAACTGTGCACTGTGAAAGTAACTTCATTTCTTGCGGGCGACACCAATCCGACCAATAATCATAAATCGAGCACAACTCAGATTATTTGCGGGCAATACACGGGCGGACCAGACAGTCAATATTATTATTGGATTGACTCAGATACAACGGGTGGACCAATTTATAATTGGACTGATATTACTTTAACCGGGAATCAATTACCAATTGGTAGTGCTGGTATCAGCTGGCAAGTTCCAATTGGTTTTAACTTTTCGTTTTATGGAAAATCTGAATCTTTGTTTTATTATTCAACTGCTGGTTTTATAAGTTTTGATGGGTTGTCGTCATCTTATACCAATAATCAGCCAATTCCTAATTCGGATTTGCCCAATAAAATGATTGCACCCTTTTGGGATAGGCTTTGGGTAATCAGTGCTCGACATCAACTATTCGATACTGCACCGAACCGATATCGGGTTATTCAGTGGAACGCAATATGTAATCCGTCCGGAGGCGATTTTAAGGATACGGCAATATTTCAAGCAATCCTTCACGAGAATGGCGATATCACATTTCAATATAATAAATGCGGTAATCGTTTTAACCTTGGGCAGGGTCAATCCGCATCGGTCGGTATTGAAAATGATTTGGGCTCGGTTGGTCTTCAATATCTTTATAATGGCATGTCCCAGGGAAATTTGTTAAGCGGGGGTCGGGCAATTAGATTCTATCGCTCCTGTCATGATGTTATGCTTGATACGATACTCACTTCACAAGTCGGAATTAGTGATACGGTCTCGCCGCAAGTTATTGTTAAAAATATCGGCTCGAGCACTGAATCGTTTCTGACTGTATTCAATATTTTCCAGGCACAACAATTGATTTATGCCGATTCTGTACCGGTGAACAATCTTGCGCCGTTTCAATGCTGCTCGCTCGGTTTTAGTCAATGGTTTGCCAATCAATACGGAACATATACTGTAAAAGCATGGACGACTCTTATCAATGATATTAATCCGAATAACGATACTTGCGAACAACAACTGGAGGTTTCGATTACTGCTCCGATTTTGTTGTCACCAATCAATGGTTATGCAACTAACATACATACAATTGCATTTGACTGGTCCGATGTTTTTAATGCGACTAGATATAACTTTCAAATTCTAAACAATGTTGATACGATAGTTACTAATTCTGATTTTGGACCACTTCATTTTACTGACGGGATTTATTATTGGCGGGTGCGGGCCGGCAATGACGAACGATGGGGTTTCTGGAGCGAGACTTTTTACCTCACAATAGACACAACACCACCCAATGCTCCAATTTTAATCAGTCCGGTTCAGTCCTGCACATTATCTTCGCCATATCCATTTTTTTCGTGGCACATAGTTGACAATGCAGTTTTGTATAATATCGTCGTATCAACAATAAGCGGAACATATCTCAACCAAACAATAACCGACACATCATATCAGACAACACAACCATTCACCAGCGGTACATATTTCTGGAAAGTAAGATGTCGAGACCAAGCATTAAACTGGTCTTATTTTTCTCCGATTCAGATATTTTATATCCAATCTGTAATAACTGGCGGATGGCAACAAAAACCAGGCGTCCTGGAATTATTCAGCAATAAACCAATAAAAGATGGCGGGTGTTTGACCGGGCTCAATAATAAATTATATGCACTTAAAGGTAATAATACCCAAGATTTTTACGACTATGATATCAATACTAATCAATGGAATATCCGGAATTTTATACCTTATTATTCGACCGACACTAATATTGTTAGACGAAAAGTTAAATCAGGTGGTTCATTAGTCAGTGCTAATAATTATATCTATGCGTTAAAAGGTAATAATACAAAAGAGTTTTGGCGATATGACCCGTTAATAGATGACTGGCAAATAAAGAAACCGGTTCCATCTGCAAGAAAAATTGGCGGTGGTTCAGGGATTGCTTATTAT
>Ga0136653_10002167_pt1 | contig 10723 bp, 11 predicted proteins | sample LakKivw275mmetaG_FD_94866 | JGI IMG/M metagenome (GOLD analysis project Ga0136653, IMG submission 94866) | Anoxic lake water microbial communities from Lake Kivu, Rwanda to study Microbial Dark Matter (Phase II) - Lake Kivu water 275m metaG... | ecosystem: Environmental > Aquatic > Freshwater >... | reverse complement strand
GGCAGGAGCGACTGGGGTTCCTATCGCCTGCAGCTTATACCCAGAAATTTTATGCAGGACAATTGGCAGCATGAAAGGTTTGGTGTCCACTATTGACATCCGACCCCATGTTTGCATCATTATCTTGTTCATCATTGCATATCATATTCCTTATTACATCCTTGTCAACCGTTGTTTGCATCTGGAACACTCATTGAGTAACTCATTGGCTTTCATGACATTCCTACAGGATGCAGTTTAATAAATTATCTGATATTCTTTGATGATAAACGACAAGAGGTTCGCAGTTAGTGGGGGTGCAAAGTGGCTGCAAGAATTGTAAGTATCATCAATCTTAAAGGTGGGGTAGGTAAGAGTACATTGGCAATGATTCTTGGAGAATTTTTAGTTTTTAGATATGGTAAGAGAGTGCTTTTAATTGATATGGATGCTCAAGGTAACTTGAGCTATTGCATGGTACCACCGCATGAAATTGAGAAACAGGAAAGAAGCGGGAGAACTGTATTCCATTTGATGCGTGCAGCGATGGAAGGTCAAAATGTTGATTACGACCAGTTTATCACGAAGCCTCCATTGATTGTATCAAACATTTCGCGGTCCGGTGCAACAAACTATCCTGGTAGTATTGATATGATTGTTTCTGTGCCTGCATTTGCCGAACTAGACGAAGACCTTTTGAAAATGTGGGAAAAAGGACTTCCAATGCCGGGTGGACTAAGAATGAGCCTTGCGAAAGCCCTTGAACCTGCAAGAGAAGAATACGATTATGTGTTGATTGACTGCCCTCCAGGATTGTCTCTGTTCTCTTCTACAGCCTTAATGGCCAGCGATTACTACATTTCCCCTATAATTCCTGAGCCACTTTCATTACAAGGTGTTGACCTTGTACAACGAAGAGCGGCAGAATTAAGTGAAAGATATTCACATAGCTTGCAGTTTAAGGGTGTTATTCTGAACATTGTTAAACATTTTAGACAAACACATCACAGTACTGCCAACGAGATATACTTAAATAAGCAAGAACGTTACCAGCCATTTAAGTTTTGGCTACCGGACAGTGAGAGACTCAGGAGAATTGGAGAATTTGATCCTGATCTTCCAGGAACGTGGGCTGGTGGCATGGGAGTTAAATTTTCTACAGTTAACGAAAAATACTCTCTTTCGTATAGACTCACTAATCCCAAAGAAGGAGTGCTCGACTGCAGTGATATTGAAGGATCAAGTTATAAGTTAGAGGACCGCATCTGTAATCTTATTGGCGAGTTTGAGGAAAGATGTCAGTAAAAAAAGTGCATTTAAAACAATCGATAAATAAAGCAGGTATCATTGAGCTTGTTTTGGCAGAGTACCGTATCGATCCCGCCAGGTTTCGGCAGTATTTACCGAATGTAGCCATCGCATTAGATTTAGTATTCCCTGTGAGGCAAGGTTCTCGTAATCCTTATGGGCTAACCTTTAATGAAAGGCAACATAGACAACAAGCGTTGGAGAACATAGTTCAAAAAGTGGAGACCAATCAGATAGATCGGCAAGATGCAATCAAAGCTCTTGAACACTGCGCAGTTCTAATAGAAGATGATAATTTACCATATGAGATTGATCGTAGATTGCTGATTCGTTTACTTGGTATCATCTTGGAAAAGCCTATTTCCGAAATCACAACTGAGACAACAGTTGAAATTCTAAAGGATGCTAACCATACGATAGTAAGTAGAATATCACTTATAAGAGGTGTACGTTTAAACCTAACTCAGAATATGAACATTGTCTCTATACTAGTGATTCCTCAAAAGATAAAAGAGAGGGCTAAGGCTATGCGCTTCGTACCAAAGACCAAACTTGCACAACGTACGATAAGAGACCACGATAATTCTTCCGAGGACAATCATGCCGCTTCCTGAGCGTATTCTTATCGATCATTCTGCTTTTTGCGCAATTCTTTCATCAGATGATGTTAACCATGATTTGGCTGTGCAAGTATATGAGCGGCTAATTGATCGGGAGCAAGAAATCTGGGTTGCATCCTCAACAATTATTAAAGTAGTAAATTCATTGCATAGGGAATTCGGCATTCAAAGTCTTCTAGATTTCAAGGATTCTATTGACGGTGTTATGAATATAATTTGGTTGGAGGGTATCATTTACCGAGATGCGTTAGCGTTAGCAGCAAAACATGCAGGAAACGATGTGGCTATTGATGATTATATAACTTGTATCGTGGCACAAAGACTCCAGGCATACGTTTTTACATTCAATAGCTGCCTTGATAAAATGGGCATACCCACGCTACCTCGATGACTAATATTAATTTATTGATAAATTTAATAACCGTGCTCTCTTTTTGAAAATCACGCCAGTTGTCCGTTGAGCAATTTAAACAATAGAATCATCGATCCTTGAATATTCATTATTTATACTTAGATTTCAATCCAAGTGCGTCTTCGAATGACGCCAATCTATAATCTTTGGTCGGGGTGAGTGGATTCGAACCACCGGCCTCATGGTCCCAAACCATGCGCGCTACCACTGCGCTACACCCCGCGGGCAGAAGTATAGATTGGGGGAAAAACAGAGTCAAGAAATTGCCGGATGAAATTGCCGGTTAACGGCAGTTTGGACAGAGGTCGAAGAATCCCGGCTCGAGCTTCCACTTCTTGCGGATATACTCAAGCTGCGCCTCTGGCGCCCATTCGATGCCGCACTTGGGGCACTTCTTCAGTTTGAACGATACTTTCCATCTGGGAAGAGAGCGGACGCCGTTCTTCTCCTCCATCGTCACCGCACCGGTAGGGCAAACGTAATGGCAGGAGCCGCATCCGATGCACGCCTTTGCCTTCTCCAGGAAGGGCGGCTTGGGCTCTTTGCTGACACCACGATTGACCAGGCTGATGGCGCTCACGCCGACTACCTGCTCGCAGGCACGGACGCACAGCCCGCAGACGATGCAGTCATGCTTCTCCCAGTACTCCTCACGGAAAGAGGGCTTCTCCAGGCCATACTCGGCGGCCAGCTCTTTGATCACTTTGTTGTCACTGCACCTGGCCAGAAGCAGGTCCAGCAGCATCTTGCGGTTGCGTACTATGCGCGGTGAATCAGTCTGCACCACCAGACCCTCCTCCACCGGATAAAGGCAGGAGGTGACGATGCGCGTCCTGTTCCCGCGGGTAACTTCGACGATACACAGCCTGCATGCACCGAAGGGCTCGATGGCCTCGTGGTCGCAGAGTGTGGGTATCCTGATGCCGTGTTCGCGGGCAACCTTCAGTACCATGCTGCCCTTCTCGGCAGTATATTTATTGCCGTTGATGGTCAGGTTCACCAGTTCACTCAATGCTCACAGCTCCCATTTTGCAGATATCATAGCAGGTGCGGCACTTGATGCACTTGGACTGATCCAGAATAACGGGATTCTTCTTGCCCATAAATGTGATTGCCTGCGTGGGACAGGTCTTAACGCACCTGCCACAGCCCGGACATTTCTCATCGATTATGCTGAATTTTATCAGCGCCTTGCATATGCCGGCCGGGCACTTCTTGTCTTCTATATGCGCCTCATACTCGTCTTTGAAATATTGGATGGTGGTCAACACCGGGTTGGGAGCGGAGCTGCCCAGTGCACAGAGCGCGCTGTCCTTGAGGTGGGCCGAAAGCTCGGTTAAAAGCTCCAGGTCACTCATCTCCCCCTTGCCCTGGGTGATGTCGGTTAAGATCTGGCGCATCCGCTTGACGCCCTCGCGGCACGGAACGCATTTGCCGCAGGACTCCTCCTCGAGGAAGGTGAGGAAATAGCGGGCCGTGTCGACCATGCAGTTGTCCTCGTCCATCACGATCATGCCGCCCGAGCCCATCATCGAGCCGGCCTTCAGCAGGGAGTCGAAGTCCACCGGTGAGTCAAGCAGTTTCTCGGGAAGACATCCGCCGGACGGACCGCCGGTCTGGACGGCCTTGAACTTCTTGCCGCCGCGGATGCCTCCGCCGATATCGAAGATAATGCCCTTGAGCTTGATACCCATGGGGACTTCCACCAGGCCGGTATTATTGACCTTGCCCGTCAGCGAGAATATCTTGGTGCCGCTGTTGCCGGCAGCGCCGATCTTGCTGAACCATTCGGCGCCGTTGTTAACAATCAGCGGTATGTTAGCCCAGGTCTCCACGTTGTTGAGGCAGCTCGGCCTGTCCCAGAGACCCTTTTCCACCGTATGAATATACTTGGCCCTGGGCTCACCGGTCTTTCCTTCCAGGGATGCCATCAGCGCTGTCGATTCTCCGCAGACGAAAGCGCCGCCGCCACGGTTCACCCTCACATTGAAATCAAATCCCGACCCCAGTATATTCTTGCCGATCAGGCCGAGCTTCTCCGCCTGCTCGATGGCCAGCGTGATATTCTTGAGCGCCAGAGGGTACTCATTGCGCACATAAATATATCCCTGGTGGGAGCCGATGGCATAAGCGCCGATGACCAGGCCCTCCAGAACGCTATGTGGATTGCCTGTCAGAAGCCCCTCGTTGGCATAGGCGCCGGGATCGCCCTCATCGGCGTTGACGATGACATATTTAATATCGCCGTGGGCCTCGCGGCAGGTCTCCCATTTGGCTCCTGTGGGGAAGCCGCCTCCGCCGCGACCGCGCAGCCCGGAGTCCTTGATCATCTTTATAATCTGGTCAGGTTGCAGCTCGACCAGCGCCCTGGAAAGGGCTGAATAGCCGCCGATGGCGATGTAGTCTTCGATGCTGGTGGGATCGATCCTGATATTGTTTCCCAGGACAATACGCTGCTGCTCGGTATAGAAAGGTATATCGTTCTGCCTGGCTACGGTCTTTGTGGCCGCGTCCTGTTTGAAAAGCAGCCTCTCGATAGGACCCTTTTTCTGGATCGTATTGTCCAGTATCTCGGGGACATCCGCGACTGTGATCCGCTGATAGAACACATTGCCCGGCTCGACGATGGCGATGGGGCCGCGTTCGCAGAAACCGTGACAGCCCGTGATCTTGAATTCCACCTTGTCCGCCAGGCCGCGTTTCTCGATATCCGCCTTAAAGGCTTCGGCCACGGGATTACTGCCGTACGGCCTGCAGGCCGTGCCGTTGCACAGCGAGATGTGGCACTTCTCAGTGTCGATATCCTTTGCCAGCTTCTTGTGTAAAGCAGCCAGCGCCTTTGCGTTCTTTAACTTGCTTGCCATCTACACTATTCTTTAAATTTACTTAACATGGGCTCGACCTTGTCATTGGTCATATGCCCGAAGAACTCGTCATCGATCTTGACCACGGGACCGGTGGCGCAGCAGCCCATGCAGTTCACCGTCTCAAGCGTGAATTTGTGATCAGGTGTGGTCTGGCCGCGCTTTACGCCGAGCTGGCGCTCCAGCGATTCCAGTATAAGGTCGGCGCCGCGGACATGGCAGGCCGTGCCCTGGCAGACGTTGCAGATGTGCTTGCCCCTTTCCTCCAGGCTGAAGGCCCGAAAGAAGGTCGCCATGCTGTAGACGCGGCTCTGCGGTATATCCAGCTTTTTAGCCAGCTTGTCCAGCGCCGTGCGCGGCAGGTAGTTGTACTCGGTCTGTATGTCCTGGAGTATGGACACCAGCTGGCTGCTGTCGCTGCCGTATTTCTTGATGATGGCGGTCACTTTATCTTTCATTTAATTTTCTTCAGCCCCGCAAGATACCTGACCTTGTTATACTCCTCGACTACCCTGACCTGTATCTCGGCTGTGTGTTCCTTTGTCAGGTGACGATATCGGCCCTGCATCTTCAGGTAGTCTTCTACCGGCCGCAGCTTGGGCAGATCGATGTTCAATTTATATTGCCCGTTCTCTATTTCATATACCGGGAAGATGCCCGTCTCAACCGCCAGCCGCCCGACCTTGATTGTCTGTCTGGAAGGACAGCGCCAGCCCGTGGGACAGACCGACAGGATGTGGATGTAGGACGGCCCCTTGATCTTGACCGCCTTCTCTACTTTCGACATTATGTCAAATGGATAGCTGGAACACGATGTCGCCACATAGGGTATGTTGTGGGCAGCCGCAATGGCGGCCATGTTCTTCTTCCAGGTGTGCTGCCCCATGCTCTTCTTGCCTGCCGGCGCGGTGGTGGTGGAGGCGCCGAAGGGCGTTTCGCTGGAGCGCTGTATGCCGGTATTCATATAAGCTTCATTATCGTAGCAGACATAGAGGAAATCATGTCCCCTTTCAAGCGCGCCCGACAGCGATTGCAGGCCGATATCCGCCGTGCCGCCGTCGCCACCCATGGCCACAACCTTCACTTCCTTGGTATACCCGTGCTTGCGTTTGAGCGCCTTGATGCCTGACTCTATGCCCGACGCCACAGCCGAAGCGTTCTCGAAGAGCGTATGGATCCAGGGGACCTCCCAAGCTGTTTCAGGCAGCGGCGATGAGATGATCTCCATGCAGCCCGTAGCGTTGGAGATAATGGTATTGCGGCCCAGCGCTTTACATACATAACGCACGGCCAGCACCTCTCCACAGCCCGAGCAGGCGCGGTGTCCCGAGGCAATGTACTCGCCTTTGGTGACCAGCTTGGGGGCATAGATGCTGAGAGTTTCCACTATTCTCTCACTCCGTACATGTAAGTTTCGTGCTCACGTCCTGCTTTTATGCGTTCCAAACCTATCTCAATAACCTTTTCAAAATCGGCCGGAGAGATATCGCGTCCGCCCAGCCCGCCAACTATGCTGGCGATCCGTGGCTTCTTTTCATGCGAATAAAGGGAATCCCTGATCTCCGAGCATATGGGCGCCGGCCCTCCCAGCGATATGGCGCGGTCCAGTACGATAACGTTGCTCGCCCCTGACAGGGCTTCCTTAATATCGTCGTGAGGGAAGGGACGCCACAGGCGGACCCTGACCAGTCCGACCTTCTTGCCCTCACCCTGCATCTTATCGATGGTGTCCATGGCGTTTTCACTGTAGCCGCCTGCCAGCACCAGCAGGGTCTCGGCCCTATCAGCTTTATATTGCTCGATCGGCCTGTAATGCCGCCCGGTCAGTTCGCCGAACTTGCGCCAAACATCAAGTATCACCTTTTTGGATTCGCGCACAGCGTTGTCCAGGTCCTTTCTGGTCTCTGTATACATGTTGGGCGCGGCGAAGCAGCCCATGGTCACGGGATTATCAGGGTCCAGCGTATACCTGCGTTTGTAGGGAGGCAGGAATTCGTCGACGGTCTTGCGGTCGAGCAATTCGATGGGCTCGATCACATGGGAAACATGGAAGCCGTCGATATTGATCATGACAGGTAGCAGGACGTCGGGATGTTCTGCAATATAGAAGCTGCATATCACCTGGTCGAAGGCCTGCTGGCCGTTTTCAACAAATATCTGTATCCAGCCGCCGTCCCTGGTAACCATGGCATCGGACTGGTCGCCCCAGACGTTCAATGGTCCGGATAGGGCGCGGTTGGCCACCGCCATAACAATGGGCAGGCGCATGGAGGCTGCAACCAGCAGCACCTCGTGCATGAGTATCAATCCCTGTCCGGCGGTGGCGGTGAAGGTCCTGGCCCCAACAGCGCTGGATCCCAGGCAGGCGCTCATGGCCGAGTGCTCGGACTCCACCGGTATATATTCGGCATCCAGCTCGCCGTTGGCCACCAGCTCGGCCAGACCTTCCACAATATGTGTCTGCGGGGTTATGGGATAGGCGGCAATCACGTCGGTGTTGGCCAGTTTGACGGCCTCTGCGATGGCCAGCGATGCTTCGATACCAATGCGCTTCGATGCCATGACTATGATCCCTCAACCATCTTAATAGCCTTTGTCCAGCATTCCTGCGCACAGATGCCGCAACCCTTGCAGTAGAAAGGGTTGGAGCGGAAGTATCCGTCGCTCTGCTGGCTGATGCAGGCCTCGGGGCAGTAAAGATAACATATTCCGCACTTGATGCAGACGGCGTTGTTCCACTCGGGATGCTCCGATTTCCAGTCTCCCGTGCAGAACCGCTTGGTATTTCCCACATCGGTGACCGTGCATCCCACCAGAAGCTCGTTCCACTTGGGCAGCCTGTCCGCCTGGAACTTCTTGTCCTTCTTGGGTCCGGTGGTTGTTATCTGGTCCAGGACTGTCTCTTTGAATGCCCGGTTACAAGCTTCTATGTTGGATTTGGCGCGGGCGCCGAACTTCTCGGCAATGGGCTCTTCCAGGGACTCTATCTTGATGACGCCGGTGGCCTTGATCAGGGCGCCCAGCATGGTGGTATTAACGATGTTCACTCCCAGCAGTTCCCTGGCTATGCGGGAGGCATTGACCACCGCCAGCTTCCAATCGCCGCTGAACTCCTGCTTGAGATCGTCAACCGAGCGGGTGCTGTTTACGATCAGCGCGCCGCCTGGCTTCAATCCGTCCACAACATTTATCAGGGTCACCAACCCCGGATCTAGCACAATCACGATATCCGGCTTGAGCACGCCGGAACGGATGCGGATGGGCGTGTCCTGGCTGATGCGGTTAAAGGCCAGCACGGGCGCTCCTCGCCTTTCAGGTCCGAAGCTGGGAAAGGCCTGGCCGTACTTGCCCTCGCGCATGGCGGCCAGCGCCGTCAGCTCGGCGGACGTGACCGCTCCCTGGCCTCCCCGGCCATGCCAGCGAATTTCGATAGTTGTACCCTGTTTCATTTCTACGCTTTAGTTAACTGGGGTTCGATGCGCCCCTGGAGGGACTTGAACCCTCGCACCCGGCTCCGGAGGCCGGTGCTCTATCCCCTGAGCTACAGGGGCTCAGAATTCTAGTAATCAGACATCTTCAATATCCGGACCGAGACAGATGGTTTAGTATATCAAGTTTATTTTTTATTTGGCAAATCACGCGCCGGTCGTGCTTAAAAATGGGGCAGCAGGATGAGGAAGTAGACACCCATGATGACCAGTCCTATGGGAAGGCCGATGATAGCCCAGGCCTTCATGCTTATCTTGAGGCGTCCTGCGGCCACGATATTGGGAATATTGCCGGGTATAAGCATGCCGCCCGCTATCAACAGTCCCATGACAATCGCCGTGATCTGCGACAGAGCCATGTCGGGGCCGATCTCCATGGCTGTCAGCGTGGCATTGTCCAGCACGGCTGAGATGGTATTTATCCAGTATAGTGCAACCGCGGGCACGTGCACCACATACCAGACTATAATGGGCTTCATCCCCTCGCCCAGCAGTATCAATGCGGCAACAAAGAAATATACCCTGACGGCACGCAGAATGACTGTCTTGAGCGTCTCCGAATACTCTGTCTTATGTCTAAAATTGCGAACATTAATATGCCTTCCTATGAAGAAAGCTCCGAAAATGGAAATAACGATAACCCCGGGTACCACATAGTATCCGAATACCTCCAGGGGAAAGAAGAAACCGGCGTTATAGGGCGGTCCCGATAGTTTGGCGACCAATATAGTGGAAAGTGGTTCACCCACAGGCGTAAGCACCGCGCCCAATCCCATTGCGAAGCATGCCAGCACCGCAAACCTGATCTTTTCTTTTTTATCCAGCGGCAGGGCAGCAAGAATTTCAGAGAGAAGCACTGCCGTTACTATAATCGAGACCACGCTGCACAGGAGGCCACATACCAGAATCATGAGAAAGGCAAACCACCTCCAGCCCAGCTTTGACGCGACTGACAGCACCCCCTGACAGAACGCCGTATTGAAAAAATGGATGAGCAGCCCAAATATCAACACAACCTGGAAGATGCCCACGGGAACATTGCCGATCACCACCGGCGCCTTCAATGCTTCGATAACCAGTTCCTGGCTCCAGAGACCTGATATCGTGACAGCGATAACGCCCATCGCCAGGAAGAAGACCTCGAGGTTCTCCTCTACCTTCTTTACGACGAAGGGCAGGATCAATACGGCCAGGACAACCAGGGACAGTCCCACTGTGATGGCAACGACCGGCTGGTCGGGCACCTGGGCCGTGAAAAAGTAACTGTTCATAGCTAAATGGAAAAACAGGGCTTAATGAGAGCCATATCAGTTTTTATATGCAATACTTGAGGTATCAGGAATCGCCTTCGCAGCCGGTGGTCTTTACCAGCAGCACCGGGATTTCGGTAGCGCGCAGTATCTTCTCCGCCACACTGCCCCAGATTATTTTAGAGATGCCGGAACGTCCATGCGTGGCCATGATGACCAGGTCCACACCGTTACTCACTGCATAGCTGATAAGACTTTCAGCCGGCTTCCCGCTTAGTATCACCGTATCGGCGTGTACACCCGCACGGTTAAGCCGGGAGGACACTCTTTCAAGGTATTTAGTTGCCTCGTTTTTCCCCTCGTCATCGATCTTCTTGATCTCATCGTCGCTGATGGCGATCTGACCCCTGGTGGGAATATCCAGCGGCTCGACGACGGTGACCAGTTCAACCCTGGTAGCCGCTTTCTGTGCAATTGCTTCGATATGCGGTATCACACATTCGGCGATCTGTGAGCCGTCCAGCGGCACCATAATTCTCTTATACATAGTCGTACCTCCTCAGCAACGGTAATTACTGAATGCCGGATTGGAGTGAAATGATATCACCGGAGGATGAACTATTCAATCACGGCTTCATATTATTTCACCGGTCAAGACAGCGATCAGTCAGGCTTGGTTCGTGTTGCGTCAAAATAAAGTGTTACTGAAAGCATAACCGTTGCGTCATAATTTCGGTTACCGACGTTGATGTTCTGATAACTGCCAAAGTTGCTGCAGGCTGGAGTTAATCTGCTTGAGGAG
>Ga0136653_10002166_pt1 | contig 10725 bp, 8 predicted proteins | sample LakKivw275mmetaG_FD_94866 | JGI IMG/M metagenome (GOLD analysis project Ga0136653, IMG submission 94866) | Anoxic lake water microbial communities from Lake Kivu, Rwanda to study Microbial Dark Matter (Phase II) - Lake Kivu water 275m metaG... | ecosystem: Environmental > Aquatic > Freshwater >... | reverse complement strand
TGTCGCAGGCGCCCCAGGTGCGCCGGGAGATCACCGCCCTGCTCCGTCAGCGCCATCGGCTCAAGGACAGTCAGGATAGCGACTTCCGCATCATGGCCGCGGCGGACATCATCCAGAGCGCCGAAGAGACCAACAAGATCCTCACGCTGCTGTTCTCCTCCATCGCCATCGTGTCGCTGCTGGTCGGCGGCATCGGCATCATGAACATCATGCTCGTGTCGGTCACCGAGCGCACCCGCGAGATCGGCCTGCGCAAGGCCCTCGGCGCCACCCCGCAGGACATCATGCTGCAGTTCCTGATCGAGTCGCTGACGCTCAGCCTCGCCGGCGGTGTGGTCGGCGTCGTCTTCGGCATCAGCATCGCCTTCGTGGTGCGCCTGTTTGGCCTGAACAGCTCCGTCTCGCCCCCGTGGGTCATGCTCGCCTTCGGCTTCGCGGCCGCGGTGGGGATCGTCTTCGGGCTCCTGCCCGCGCGCAAGGCCGCGGACCTGGACCCCGTGGAGGCGTTGCGCTATGAGTGACGACGCCGCCATGATCCAGACGCTGGACCTGCACAAGTCCTACCGCATGGGCGAGGTCATCGTCGAGGCCCTGCGCGGGGTGTCCGTCACCATCAAGCGGGGGGAGTTCGTGGCCGTCATGGGCCCCTCAGGCTCGGGCAAGTCCACCTTCATGCACCTGATCGGCTGCCTGGACCGCCCCACCTCCGGCAAGTGCCTCATCGCCGGGCTGGACGTCTCACGGATGGACCAGTTCGAGCTGGCCCGGGTCCGCAACCGCAGGCTGGGCTTTATCTTCCAGAGCTACAACCTGCTGGCCAATGCCACCGCGCTGCGCAATGTCGAGCTGCCGATGATGTACAACCCGACGCGCCCGACGAAGGCCTTCCGTCGCGACCGGGCGCTGCAGGCCCTCGACGCTGTCGGCCTCAGCGACCGCGTGGCCCACAAGCCGCGCGAGCTGTCCGGCGGCCAGCAACAACGCGTGGCCATCGCCCGCGCCCTCGTCAATGACCCCGAGATCATCCTGGGCGATGAGCCGACGGGCAACCTCGCCACCGCGCAGAGCGAGGAGATCATGGCGATCCTCCAGGGCCTACATCGCGAGGGCCGCACGGTCGTCATCGTGACCCACGAGCCCGACATTGCCCAGCACGCCCAGCGCATCATCCGCTTCCGCGATGGGCTCGTCGAGAACGAGACGACGGTGACCACCCCCACGCGGGCCACACCCGTCGTCGTCCCGGCAGCGACAGCGGGCGGCCCTGACCCAGCCCTCCAGGAGGCCCCATGAACCTCGGACTCATCGGCGCCGAGTCCTATCACGCCCGCGCCTTCGGCGAGATCTTCAATGTCTTCCGCTTCGTCCGCGGCGTGCGGGTCACGCACCTGTGGGGAGAGACGGAGGCACTGGCGCGCGAGAAGGCCGACCTCGGTCGCATCCCCCACCTCGTCGCCCGCCCCGAGGACATGATCGGCCACGTGGACGGAGCGCTCGTGTTGCTGCGCGACGGCGCGAAGCATCTCGCCGCCGCTCGGCCGTTCCTCAAGGCCGGGCTGCCGGTCTTCGTGGACAAGCCGGTGGCCAACTCGGTCGCGGATGTCCGTTCCCTGTTGCGGCTGCGCCGGCAGGCCGGCGTCCCCCTCGTGACCGGCAGTTCCGTCGTCCTGCAACGTTCCGTCGCGCCGATGAAGCGGGCGCTTCGGGAAGCGGGGAAGATCCTGGCGGCGCAACTGGTTGGCCCGGGGGAACTGGAGAACGAGTGGGGCGGGCTGCCCTTCTACGGCAGCCATCTGGCGGAGCTGATGGTCGAGCTGTTCGGCCCGGAGGTGGCGAGCGTCCAGGCGTCGGTACACGAGCAGGTCATCACCGCCGTGTGCCGCTACGCCGATGGCCTGCCGGTCACGCTCTGCTTCCACCCACGCGAGGTCTTCTACGACCTGCCGCGCTACTGGACGCTGTCCTTCGTCGGCACGAAGGGCCCGTGGCAGGGCGAACTCGCCTACGATGAGGTCCCCAGCCTCCCCGAGCCGAACCCCTACGTGGCCATGGCGAAGCTGATCGTCAAGACGTTCCGCAGCGGGGAGGGGCCGTACAGCGAGGGGCGGATGCTGACGCCGGTGGCGGTGCTGGAGGCGGTCGGGAGATCGCTTGCGACCGGGCAGCCTGTAGCCCTGCCCTGAAACGAAGAGAGGGCCAGTCCCAACGCCATCCGGGACCGGCCCCCAAGATACCTCTAGCTGCAGGCCCCCACGCCCGTCAGCCCCGCGGCCGCCAGGGCAAGTGGTGCTCCACCTTGCTGACCGCGTCGTAGCCCTTCCACAGCATCAGGTGGTCGAGCAGCGTCACGGCGACCATCGCCTCGCCGACGGGCACCGCGCGCCCGCAGATCTGCGCGTCGCGGCGGGTCGTGGCCGCGAACTGCGCCGGCTGAAGCGTCGCCATGTTGACCGAATCCTGGTCAATCGAGATCGTCGAGGTCGGCTTGACGACCATGCGTACCACGATGTCCTCGCCGTTGCTGATGCCGCCATCAATGCCGCCGCCGTGATTGCTGCGGAAGCGGATCACGTCGCCGTCGAGATACGGGATGTCGTTGGCTTCCGAGCCCTTCATCCGCGCCAGCGCAAAGCCAGTGCCGAACTCCACGCCCTTGACTGCCGGGATGCTCAGCAGCCCTTTGCCGAGGTTGGCCTCGAGCTTGTCGAAGACCGGCTCGCCCAGGCCCGGCGGCACGTTGCGCGCGATGATCTCGAGGATTCCACCGACGGTGTCGCCCTCGGCCTTGACGTCCATCGCTCGCTGGATCATCTGCTCGGCGGCGACCAGGTCCGGGCAGCGGATCTCCGTCTTCTCGCGGTTGTCGCGAATGTCCTCGAAGGACATCGGCCGCGACGTGATGCCATGCAGTTCCTTGACGTACCCCACGACCTCAATGCCGTCGCGGGCCAAGATCTTCTTGGCCAGAGCCCCGGCGGCGACGCGCGCGGCGGTCTCGCGCCCGCTGGCCCGCCCGGCCCCGCACCAGTCCGCGTGGTCGTCGTACTTGATGCGATAGGTGTACTCGGCATGGCCGGGGCGGATGATGTCCTTGACCCGCCGGTACTGCTCGATGTGCTCGACCTCGGTGTCCACGTTGCGGATCATGATGCCGACCGGGGCACCCGTGGTCTTGCCCTCAAACACGCCGGAGAAGACTTCGCACTGGTCGGTCTCCAGGCGCGGAGAGTCAATGGGGCTGGTGCCGGGCCGGCGGCGATCCAGCTCCGCCTGGATCTCCTCCCGTGCCAGCGCCATCCCCGCCGGAATGCCGTCGCAGATGACGGCCAGGGCCCCGCCGTACGACTCCCCGCAGGCGGTGATGCGAAATGCGCGGCCATAGGTGTTGCCAGTCATAAACGTCCTCCTCAGGTCGGAAATGGAGGGGCCGCGCTTCAGTCGGCCCCAGCTATCCGGCCAGTCAGCCACTGCTCTCCAGCAGGACCATGGGAGCCTCCTCCACATGGCCCGGTGTCTGCCCGGGTGCTTCCAGCTTGTGCTTCCTACTCCCCCAACACCAGCTTGAAGAGCGCCTCGGCAGCCTGCCGCGGGCCCTCGCGTTCCCAGCCCTCAATGCCCAGCCGCGTGCGCATCTGCCCGACCTTCACCCCGCGCTCGAAGGCGCCCTCGAAATACTGCCGCGCCAGCGGCTCGTGCAAATCGCGCAGTTGCTCGGGGCCGAAGGGGTTGGCGAAGTACGTCCGCACCAGCCCGCGCTCGTCGGTCGTGCCCTTGGCCGCGCGATAGCCGGCGCGGAAGACCTCCAGCGCCTCGTCGGCCGTGCCGCAGAACTCCACCACCGGCGCGTCGTCCGTCACGTGCTCGTAGTTGTTCGCGTACAGCAGCAAGTCCACCGGATACCCCGCCACGACCTGCGCGTACTCGGTCAGCGGCACGACCACCCGGGCGTTGCCCCGGTCCGGGTTCATGAAGATGCTGCGGTCGAAATGCCCGAAGGCATAGCCGGGCGAGAGGTCATCCAGCCGCACGAACGCCCCGATCTCCGTCCCATACCCCAACAGCCCGGCGGGCGACAACTGCAGCGACCCCATGTCATCGAAGATGATGGTCATGTCCGAGATGTACTCATCGGCCAGTTCGCGGAAGGCCTCCAGCGTCTCAGACTTCCCCGCGCCGCTGTCGCCGACAATCACTACGTTGAACGACGTCGGGGCCTGCCCCGCCTCCGCGTGCCCGCGCAACCGCAGGTGGCACATCGCGCCATGCACCGGCAGCCGCCCCCGCCGCATCATGATCGTGTTGTGCAGCGTCAGCGTCATCTTCTTGCAGTACCCGAAGTAGTCCACCTCTTCGGACTTGGCGATGGCGCCGACCACGACGTTGCTGGTCTCGTCCACGTAGAACGTGGTCAGCTCGTGGCCCATGGCTTCCGGCGGCAGGCCGAAGAGCACGATGCCATCGGGCTTGGCCCGCGCCTCGTCATGGCCGGACAGTTCGAACAGGTTGACCAGGCTCATCGCCAGCGCCCGGTACTCGCGGTCAAAGAAGAACAGGAAGTGCAACTCCCCGACCCGCAGGGGCAGGCAGAGCCAGTCCTAGGGGTCGAGGGTCACGCCCTCCAACGGATGCGCGTACGTCTGCACGAACTTCCCCTGGCGCTTCGTGCGCCGCGGGTAGAGCGTCACCGGCGGCACGAGCAGCGCCAGGCGCACCATGCGGATGGCGTCGAGCTGCTCGTAGAGCCCGCCCGGGTTCTGCCAGTTGATGCGCTCGACCAGCAGGCTCATGTTCGCGCCGGCCGGAACCTGCCGGTACACCCGCGGCCAGTACCCGCGCAGGTTCCGCTCGATCCGCCGATAGGCATCGCGCACGAGCGAGCTGAGGTCCTGGTTGTTGAAGATGAACGGGCGGTGCCCCTCGATGGCACTGTCGCGCGAGTCGTCCGTGCGCCCCTCGAAGATCAGGTAGCGCTCATAGCGCCGCCAGTGGTCGTACAGCTCCTCCACCAGGTACGCCAACTCGAGCGGCTCCTGGCACAGGTCGGCCACGTCCGGGGCGCGGACGCGCACCTCCTGCCAGCCCAGGTCGCACAGCAGTCCCATCACCCGCGCCAGGTCGTGCGCCGCCGCCGAGGGCTCCTCGCGCGTGCCCTCCACCGACCGCTGCCGCAGCACCTTCAGATGCCGCGACTGCCGGCGCTGCAAGTCGTCCAGGAAGTTCTGGATGACCGCCAGCGTCTGCTCGGCCTGCAGCACCTGCGCCGGCTGCGTGCACAGCGCACCGGTCATGTAGATCGTCACATGCCGCTCGCCGACTTCGCCGGGTAGTAGTCTCATTCCGTCACCTGCAGCTTCGCCCCCAGCGATTGCATCAAGTCCACGAAGTCCGGGAACGTCACGCGCATCGCTTCCGCCGTCGCAATGGTTGTCTCGCCCTCAGCGAACGTTCCCGCCACCGCCAGCGCCATCACGACCCGGTGGTCACCGTGGCCGTTCACCGCGGCCCCGCGCAGCGGCGAGCCCTGGATCACCAGCCCGTCCTCGCGCTCTTGCACGTCGGCTCCGAGCTTGCGCAACTCCTCGGCCGTGACCGCGATCCGGTCCGTCTCCTTCAGCCGCGCCTGCGCGACGTTCACCAGCCGCGTCTCCCCTGCGGCGAAGCACGCCGTCACGGCCAGGGCCGGCAGCGCGTCCGGCGTGTTGTTCAGGTCCAGCTCTCTGCCCTGCAAGTCCCCGCCGCTGACGGTCAGCCCCTCGGGCGTGTCCTCGATGCGCGCGCCCATCGCCCGCAGCATGCCCACCACGGCCTTGTCGCCCTGCGGGTCCTTCAGGTCCAGCCCGGTCAGCGTGAGGGTAGTGCGGGCGTCTCGCCCGCCGGCGCGGGAACCGGCAATCGCCCCGGCGCACAGGAAGAACGTCGCGGACGACCAGTCCGCCGGGATCGTCCCCTCAAAGCCCTGGTAGCGCTGCCCTCCAGGAATCCAGAAGCGCTCCAGCCGCATGCGGTCATACTGGATGCCCTGCTGGTCCATCCAGTCCAGCGTCATCTCGACATACGGGTGCTCGTTGAGTTGCAGCACCTCGATCTCGGTCTCGCGCTGCGCCAGCGGGCACGCCAGGAGCAGGGCTGTCAGGAACTGCGAGGTCGGGCACGCGATGGCGGTCTTGCCCCCGCGCAACGGCCCCCGCACCACGAACGGCGCGCAGCCGTTGCCGCGGGTCGTGAAGGCCTCGGCCCCCAGGTCGCGCAGCGCGGCCAGCAGCGGCTCCACCGGCCGCCGGCGAATCTGCTCGTCGCCGGTGAACACGCTATGCCCGTCCGCCAGCGCCGCCACGGCGGCCATGACGTATTCCGTCGTGCCGGAGTTGCCGACATCCACCACGTTCTCAGGCACGCGTGGCAGCCCGCCGACGCCGGACAGCACCCAGTCCTCGCCGCAGGTCGCTTCGGCCCCGAAGGCCACGGCCGTCCGCACGGCCGCGTCGGTATCCGCCGACACCAGCGGCGCCTTCAGGACCGACATGCCGTCGGCCAGCAGCGCGATCGTGATCGCCCGGATCGTGTGGCTCTTCGACCCGGGGATCGCCACGCTTCCCGACAGGTTGGAGGGCTGTACCGACAGATTCATGATTTCACGCCCGCCCGGCAGGTCATCCTGCCTCGGCCAGCCAACTACCCCCACGCATGTTCTACTTGCTGCTCATCCCCGCGCTGTACGCGTTCCAGAACCTCGCCGCCCGCGCCATCCAGCGGGCCCACGTGAACCTCTACGCCGTGGGCGGCTTCACGTATCTGTTTTCGGCGCTGATCTACGCCGCGCTCTTCCGGCTGCAGCCCGCGCCACTGGACCCGCTGGTCTTCCGCGCCGGCCTGCTCCTGGGCCTCTTGTACGCCCTCGCCTATCTGCTCTTCGTGCCCACGCTGGCCGACCGCGGCGTCTCCATCATGGCGGCGCTCTGCCAACTCTCGGCGCTCTTCCCGATGGCCGGGGCGATCGTCATCTGGCAAGAGCAGCCGTCGCTGCTGCGTTGGGTCGGCGCCGTCCTGTGCCTTGTCGCCATGCCCCTGCTGGGCCTGGACCGCGGCATCACCGACACTACCCTGACCTGGCGCAAGGTGCTGACGTTCGCCGGCCTGGTTGTCTTCAACGGCGGTGTCCTGCTGGGCTTCAAGTGGTTCGAGCAACTGGGCCGTCCGGATCAGTTCGCCGGCCTGATGCTCACCACGTTCGCCACCGCCGCACTGGTCATGGCCCTGCTGTGGCCGGCCTATCACGGCACCGTCAGCCGCCCCGTTCTCGGCTGGGGCCTCGTCTGCGCCCTGTGCTATGCCGGCGCGGCGCTCGCCATAGTCCAGGCCCTGCGCCACTATGAGGGCGTCGTCGTCTTCCCCTTCGCCGAGGCCACGGCGGTCGCCATGACCGTCGCCTTTGCGGCCCTCGTCTGGCGCGAAATGCCCGGCCGGGCCGGCTTCGTCGGCATCGCCGTCGTGACGGTGGCGGCGGTGCTGATCAATCTCTAGCCTGTCGCGTAGGCGGGTTAGTCCCCGAACTCGCGCCGTGCGGGTGCGAGGACGCACCCGCCTACGCGCCCCTACGCCTCCTCCGCCAACGCCTTCGCCGTCGCCACAGCCTCCGCCAGCGGCACGATCTGCTCCGTCTTGTCCTTCCGCCGCCGCACCTCCACCACACCCTCCTGCGCCGCCTTCTTGCCGACAACGATCACGACCGGATAGCCGATCAGCTCGGCGTCCTTGAACTTCACACCGGGCCGCTCGTCGCGGTCGTCGAGCAGCACCTCCAGGCCCTCGGCCTGCAGGCCCTCGTTGATGCCTTCAGCCATGGCCACGATCTCTTCGTTCTTCGGGTCCAGCAGCAGTACGGCGACTTCGAACGGCGCGACTGACCGCGGCCACATGATCCCGCTGTCGTCGTGCCACTGCTCGACCAGCGCCGACACGATGCGCGACACGCCGATGCCGTAACAGCCCATGATCATCGGGTGCTGCTCGCCGTGCTCGTCCTGGAAGACGGCCCCAAGCGCCTCGGAGTACTTCGTGCCCAGCTTGAACACATGGCCCAGCTCGATGCCGCGCACGGCCGCGAGCGTGCCGCCGTCGCAGTGCGCGCACGCGTCGTCCGCCGCCGCCTCGCGCAAGTCGGCGACGCGATCCGGCGTGAAGTGCTCGCCCACGCGCACGCCGGTCAGGTGCGCATCCGTCTGGTTGGCGCCCACCACGGCCCCGCCCATCAGCTCGATCTCGTGGTCGGCGATGATCTCGGCCTTACCCGCCAGCCCCACCGGCCCGCTGTAGCCGACGTCGCCGCCGGTTAGCTCCCGGATCTCCTCGGGCTCGGCCATCCGCAGGCTCTCGTCCTGAACGAGCTTGGCCAGCTTCATCTCGTTGAGCTGCCGGTCGCCGCGCACGAGCGCCGCGACGAACTTGTCCCCGGCGCGATACAGCAGCGTCTTGATGAGCGCGCAGGCCGGCACGCCCAGCATCTCCGTCACGGCCTCGATGGTCTTCGCCCCCGGCGTCTGGACCAGTCGCGGCTCGGGTAGAGCGGGCGTCTCGCCCGCTTCCTTACTTGCGGGCGAGACGCCCGCTCTACCCGCAGGCTTGCTCACCGCGCACTCCAGGTTCGACGCATACCCGCACGACCTACACTGGATGATCGTGTCCTCGCCGTTGGGCGTGGGCAGCATGAACTCGCGCGTGCCGAAGCCGCCGATCGCCCCCGCCTCGGCCTCGACCACCAGCACGTCCAGGTGCATCCGCGCGAACAGCCGCGTGTAAGCCTCGAACTGCTTCTCAAAGGACGCGTCCAGCCCGGCCATGTCGGCGTCGAAGCTGTAGGCGTCCTTCATGATGAACTCTTTGCCGCGGATCAGCCCCGCCCGCGGCCGCGCCTCGTCGCGGAACTTCTGCTGGATCTGATACAGGCAGACCGGCAGATCGCGATAGGACGACACGTCCTGCATGACGGCGTCCGTGACAGCCTCCTCGTGCGTCGGCGCGAGCAGGAACCAGCGCCCGGTGCGGTCCTTGGTCTTCAGCGGTGCGGGCACGAAGCTCGTCCAGCGCCCGCTGCGCTCCCACAGCTCCTGCGGGTGGATGACCGGCATCAGCACCTCGTGGGCGCCGGCGCGGTCCATCTCCTCGCGGATGATCCGCTCGACCTTGCGCAGCACGCGCAGGCCCAGCGGCAGGAACGTGAAGACGCCCGCCGAGAGCTGGCGGATGAACCCGCCGCGCAGCAGCAGTTGGTGGCTGGGAATCTCCGCCTCGGACGGAACCTGGCGGAGTGTCGGCGCGTAGAACTCAGTGGCTCTCAAGAGACTTAACCTCTCGCATCAGTTCGTCGAACGCCTCCGCAAACGGCACCGTCCGCAAGACCTCGCCTTTGCGGAACAGGATGACCTTGTCCTTCCCCGCCGCGAGACCCACGTCCGCTTCCTTCGCCTCGCCCGGGCCGTTGACTTCACAGCCCATCACCGCCACCACCAGCGGCGCCTCGATCTCGCCGAGGGCCTGCTGGACCCGCCGCGCGAGCGGCTGCAGGTCCACCCGACATCTCCCGCATGTCGGGCACGACACCAGCCGCGGGCCGCTGATCAGGCCCATCGCCAGCAGGATCTGCCGCCCGACTACGACCTCCTCGGTCGGCGGGTCGGTCAGCGACACGCGGATTGTGTCGCCGAGGCCCTCGGCCAGCAGAAGGCCGACCCCCGCCGCGCCCGTCACGATCCCCGCCACGCCCGGCCCGGCCTCCGTGATCCCCAGGTGCAGCGGGCAGTCACTTTCCCGCGCGAACAGCCGGTTGGCCTGCACGGTCCGCCAGATGTCACTGGCCTTGATCGAGACCACGACATCCCGAAAGCCCATCGCTTCGAGCCGCGCCACATTGTGTAGCGCGCTCTCGGCGGCCGCCTCCGGCGTGGCCCCGCCATGCTTCTCCAGCAGCGACTTCTCGAGTGACCCCGCGTTCACGCCCACGCGAAGGGGAATGCCCTTCGCGGCAGCCGCCTCGACGACCGCTCCCACGCGGCTGTCATCGCCGATGTTGCCGGGATTGATGCGGATCTTGTCCGCCCCGGCTTCGATGGCCGCCAGCGCGAGCTTGTAGTCGAAATGGATGTCCGCCACCAGCGGCACAGCGAGCTGTTGCCGGATCTCGGCAAAGCCCCGCGCGGCCTCCTGGTTCGGGATGGCGAGGCGAACGATGTCCGCGCCGGTCGCGACGGCCTGCTTGATCTGCGCGACCGTCGCGGCGACATCCGCCGTGTCGGTCTTCGTCATGGTCTGCACGGACACGGGCGCGCCGCCACCGACGGCGACCTGGCGCACGCGCACTGGCCGCGTCGTGCGACGCGGCCAGTTCACCTCTGGGTGTCCGGCCATGCTGGGTCCTCAGGAAGAAAGAGCCCGACTTGCGCGGGTCCAGTCCATTATACAGAAAAAGGCCGCCGTTGTTCAAACGCCGTCTGCTCGGGTGTCCCCGCCCCAGACAGAACAGCGGGGCGCTCCGTCGAGAGAGGGAGGAGCGCCCCGCGTCTGGGTATTGGACAACCGGCCAGGGGAGAGTTACTGACCCAGGAAGCCCTTGTTGGCACCGTTGTCGAAGTTCTCGTTGATCTTCGTCACGGTGTCGTTCAGGTCGGAGATCGAGCCCAGCAGCCGCGAGGTGTTGCCGCCGAGTACCTCATTCGCCAGCGCCAGGACCTG
>Ga0136653_10002165_pt1 | contig 10725 bp, 6 predicted proteins | sample LakKivw275mmetaG_FD_94866 | JGI IMG/M metagenome (GOLD analysis project Ga0136653, IMG submission 94866) | Anoxic lake water microbial communities from Lake Kivu, Rwanda to study Microbial Dark Matter (Phase II) - Lake Kivu water 275m metaG... | ecosystem: Environmental > Aquatic > Freshwater >... | reverse complement strand
CGCCGCGGTCTTGGACTGTCTGAACCAGCTCCGCCATCAATGCCTTGCCGGGGGGCTTGAGACCCTTCAACTCATAAGTCATCCCCAGCCGTTCGAACTTCGACTCTCCGAGTTCGTGATAGGGCAGAAGCTCCAGCGCAGGAACAAACGCTGCAGAAGCCTGCCTCAAGCCGATCAGAAGGTCAGCTATTGCACCCATGTCATCGGCAGTAGCATTGAAACCCGGCACTACCGGCGTGCGCACCAGTAACTCGACTTCTGCCGTCGCCAGCGCCGCCAGATTCTCCAGTATCAGCTCATTGCCACAGCCCGTGTACTGCCGGTGCCGCTCGTCGTCAAGCGTCTTGATGTCGTATAGCACCAGGTCGGTGTAGGGCATGATCGCCTCGAAGGCCGACCACGGCACATGGCCGCAGGTGTCCAGGCAGGTATGCAGGTTGCTCTCCCTTGCCGCCTGCATCAGCCCGACGGCGAAGGCGAGTTGATGCAGCGGCTCGCCGCCCGACAGCGTCACACCTCCGCCGGAGTTCTCATAGAACGGGCGGTCCTTCTCGACCTCCGCCAGGACCTCCTCGACGGTAGCTTCCCTGCCGTGCATGACCATGGCCTCTGCCGGGCAGACGCAAGCACACGCGCCGCAGCTCGTGCACAGCCCCCGGTCTATGATGATTCCTTCGTCGCCGCGCGACAGCGCCCCTGCCGGACATGCTTTCATGCACTGCCCGCAGCCGATGCAGTTGGTCACATAGTAGGCCAGGACCGGCTCGTCGCTCTGCGTCTCGGGATTGTGGCACCAGAGACAGCGGAGGGGACAGCCCTTGAGAAACACCGTAGTCCTGATCCCCGGGCCGTCATGAATGGCGAACTTCTTTATATCCGTTATCAGGCCGCTGATGCCCGCGGCCCGAAAAGACTGCAATCGCGTTTCTTCCTGTGATTGGATGGCAGACATTCGGGCTATTCTAACGTGATTGACACCGGGTGTCAACCGAGGCGGTTTGGGTCACTGTGCCGCCCTGCACAGCATCACCTCGTAGCTGTCACCGGCTCCGTAATCATAAATGGAGAACGGTCTGGCGCCGCCCGGCGTGCCGAACATCTTCTCCAGTTGGGCGGGCGGTACGGCGTCTTGCAGGTACAGGTCATAGTCGCAGGTGCCGGTAATCCACCCCGCTCCGTTCACACCGCGCAGTAGCAGCGACGCGGCCCCGTCTTCGCTTTCCACCCTCGCACCCGCAAAACGGCAGGCGAAATCCGCCAGATTGCCCTCGGCGTCGACTCTGCCCGTCGCGAACGGCAAGCAGATGTCATTGTCGATTCGGCCTTCGCGATAGCCGACAGGAATGCCGCGCCCCAGCAGAGCCGTCTCCTCGAGCCGCACGACCGTGGTGTCGCCCGGACCTGCCTGTGCGCTGACAACGGCGTACATGGAGCTGCGGCCGGAGTTGAAGATGCGGATGTGCCGGGGTGCGCTCCGGCCGGTCGGCAGCTTTCCCGAAACGGTAATGGTGTCCGCTTCACGATCCACGGAGACGATTTCGCCACGGAGAATCGCCTCTTCCTCGCTGCCAGGCAGGCGGCCGAAGGTGACGCTGCGCGTCTGCTTGCCGCCGCTGATCGTCCGGACCGATATCCCGATGTCGCGCTGCTTGCCGCGCTCGATGCCGTCAGGCTCTGATGGCGCATATATGTTTATTTCATCCACCGCATCCCCGCGCTCAACCGTGATCTTCAGCGGCCACGTGCCGGTCGCCGTCACGCTGTTGATGCGTGACTGGGCCTCGGCCCGATAGGGCTCCAGGATGGTCAGGAAGCGCGTCGCCAGGCCCTCGTCGCCTTCATTGCGCACGAAGACATAGGGCAGGTGCCACTCCTCCGGGCGGGCCGGCGAACGCCCCGTGCCGAAGATCAGTTGGCGCTCCCCGTCCACAGGCACGAGGTGCAGGCGCAGGCCGGTCGGCTCATTCAGCCCGTATTCCCACTCGAACACCGAATGCTGCTTCAGCGTGGCGCGCTTGACGCCGGTCACATAGCAGAGCGCGTCCTGGGTCTCCTGTCCCCGCACGTTAGTATACTTGCCGTCATAGGGCACATCGGGGCCGGCGGCGGTGCCTTCCTGCTGATCAACCCAATCCAGGTCAGGGAGCTTCGGATCGCGCAGGACGCTGTGCCAGCTCTGGTCGTGTCGCTTGCCGCCCTGCACCACAAACAGGTCCAGGAGGTAGCTTTCGTGCTCGTCCTCCTCGACCATGACGCAGATACGCTCATAGCGTTTCACCGGCGGCTGGTCAGGCTCGAGCTGGGGGTGATACCTGTACGGCTCGTGAGCGACGGCAGCGGCCTGCACTCCGAGGCGGTCGCCGATCAGCGAGACCCAGCCACGGGGGACGGCATGGGGCCACAGCGGGGTGCAGCCGTCCACGGCGACGGTGTTGTGCCCATAGATGTTGGCGTCCCATTGCCAACGGTACTGCCAACTGTAGGGGTAGCCCAGGTCCGGCAGATGAGCCTGCTCGTGGGCGAACAGGTAGAGCGAGAGGTAGTCGTACTGCTGATGGCCCCGCAAGGCGGTGTAGTTGATGCAGGCCTCGCGCTCGTAGCGGCCGGCCTCACCGCCGTGAAGATACGCGAAACCGTAATGATCCAGCAGACGGGTTTCAGAATTGATGGCCGCCTCCGGCAGGGCGGCGGCCTCGCGGGCCTGCTCCTCGATAGACGGCTCGAACAAGTCCACCTGCGGCATTTTGCCATCCAGCCCCAGCAGCGCCCTTGCATAGCGGGGATCGCCGTAGAGGCGGAAGCCGTCAACGTACTGGGCGGGCACGTAGGTGTAGTAACGCCTGGGGATGATCCCAGGCCGCAGACGCGCACCCCCGGCATCTCCCACCGGCGGGGTGAAGAAGCCGAGGCTGGTCACCTCGATGAAAAAGTCGTACATCCTGCGCGCCTTGGTCTGCTGCAGGATGGAGGGGAACTCGGTTTCGGGATACAGCTCGGGGTGCCGCGCCCGCAGCTCCTCCATCAGCTTCCCCACGGCGATGTAGTTGAACTTTATCCTGTCGTAGCCCGGGCCCTCATATCCGCCGCCGTCGCGAGTGACGGCGTTGGAGAAGATCCAGGCTGCGGGCGCATAGCCGCCGTAGTAGGCGAACCGCACCAGGTCACGGCTGCTCGCCTTGACGTCTGAGGTGTCGTCCATCACCAGGGCGAGCGTCAGGGCGGCAAGCTGGTGGTGGCCGGGATTGCCCTGGATGGCCTGATCGAGCAGCGCCTGCATCGCCTGGCGCATGATGCGGTCTTCAACATACTTGCGCGCGCCCGCGGCGTCATCGCCCACAGTCTCGTCAATGCAGCCCTTGCTCTTCAGGTACTGTAGCAGCTCCGGGTCGCGGTCGTAGATGGGATAGAGGGCATCATAGGCCTTCGCCAGGTCAACAAGCTTGATGTTCTCCCAAATATAGTCGGTGACCATGCCTGAGCGTCTGCCATACTCGCCGGCATAGCAGTACTGGCTGTTGTAGGTGGGACCGGGGTACTGGGATGCCAGGGCCGCCATCAGGACGGCCGCCTTGTGGCCGTAGCGGGCGTCATCGGTCAGCAGATAAGCCGTGGCGAGGCCGTTGATACCGGGGGTTATCCAGGCGTTATAGCAGGAGTGCACGTAGTAACGTATGAAGCTGTAGGTCCTGCCGTCGGCGGTGTAGCCGCTCCCGTCGTCGGGATAATCGCCGCCGGTCATCTCGCCGGCCGCGAAGTCGTTGCTGGGGTACAACTCGCCGCCGACCGGGCACTTGACCTTGTACGGGTACTTCTCAAAGTCCAGCAGCCAGGGGCAGTAGCCGCTGTACCTGCGGATGTCGGCGCCGTGGACCGGGCACCAGGCGGTTGCGGCGGAGTCGCGCATGCGCGGGATCGCTATTGGCGGCGGAATAGCGGAAAGCTCGTCATCGGTCTTGTTGACGAACTTGTTGGCACCGACGTAGTTGTTGCCCAGCATGTCGTGCTGCGCCGGAGCCGCCTCCAGGATCGTCTGCAGCTCGGCTTTGGCCCAGTCATAGTGCTCGATGTTGTACTTGGCGGCCGCCACCCGCTCCGCCGTGAAGTACGAGCGCTCGGTCTTGCCCATGGCCAGACTCACCGCCCCCAGTAAGAATAGCACCGCCATTGGCTTTCTCATGTCAAGCACTCTCCTGCCGGGCATTGCGGCACAACTCCGCGCTCTACAAGGCAGTCACATGCGACAACCGTAGACGGCCGCGACGTCAATGACGACGATGCCCTGCGCGAGATCGTTGCTGCGCATAGTGGTCCAAGTGAGTGCAAAACCTTCCCCTCCGTCGGCGGCATACCTGCCACGGGCGCCGCTAGTGCCTGTGAACTATCCCAGCGCCGCTTGCGTCAAGTAACCGACATGGGCGGCGATTCGGGGAATTCCACGCCTTGCCGACACGTCATCTATACTGGTGATGCGAGGGAGGAGAGAAGGGAGATTCATGCGATGAAGCTGACCAAGACCGCGAAAGCGTTACTCATAGGCGTTGCCGCACTGGCGTTGGTGGCGGTGGTGTACGCTGCAGTTGACGCAACCGCCCCGACTGCCGGGGTGCATAGCGAAAACACGGCATTGGGGACGACCGATAACTGCTCCGCGTGTCCGTTTGCCGGTACGGATCAGTGTCCTGCGGCTGCCGCAGACAAGGCACAGGCGACCGACAAGCCGTATGTGGACACCGACAGGTGTATCGGCTGCGGCAAGTGCGTGAAGGTTGCTCCCGATGCCTTTGCCATAGACAGGAAGACCAGCAAGGCGTACGTGAAGGGCGGTGCGCCATGCGCCTCGGTGGCGAAGGGCGCGAAGGCGTGTCCGGTCGGCGCTGTGCAGCAGTAGGAGAGCTGCTGCTCGGTCAACCCGGCAACATCAGGAGGCGCCCCCCTTTGCGGCGGGCGCCTCCTGCTTTGAGCGATGCGGAACAGCGGAGGAGATGCGCCTACACTTCGCGCAGTCTCACGTAACCGTACTTCTCGTAACCCCAGAAGAAGTCAAGCAGCTTGGTGTCCTTGAGACCGGTTTCGCCGGCCACAAGCTCTTCTATCTCGGCGATCGTGCGCTTCCCGTCAGCCCAGAACTCGGCATAGGTCGCGGCCTGTCCGACGACGCCCGTGCGCTTGCAGGTGGCGGCCCACTGCTCCCGCTCCTCCAAGGGGATGCGCGTCTGACGCGCCGGACCGATGACAAGCCGTTCAGGGATCAGACGGGAGGCTTCCTGCCTGTACTTGCCTCGCGGAGCGGCGGGCTTGCGGGCAGGCACGCCGACAGCCCTCGCCGCTCGCCTGAACTCGGCGTCAGCCACTTCAGCCAGCTCGTTACTGAGCCGCGCAAGTCGCTGCGCGAGCGTCCGGTCATCTCCCGCCAGACTTCTCACTCCATCCAGCCCTACCTGGTAGCGGGAAAGTTGGTACTTCAAGCGCCGCCACAGATCGGCGGCTCGCGGGGGCTCGGCTGTGTCTGCCCGCTCGCAGAAGGCGGATACGAAATCATTGGCCTCCGCGACCATGTCGTGCTGAGCCGCGCTGAAGACCTGCTGGGCAAGCCACCCGGCCTCGGCGGCTCCCGCGTTGGCGATGAACCAGGCATACGTGGCGGCCGCCTTCGCCACCCAGGCCAGCTTGTCCGGGTCCAGCTTGTCAGGGGTGTCGGTGGAGCTGTGGTAGTGCAGGTAGGGACACTCGATGAGAGCCGGACAGGGGATGCCGATGCTGGGATCGGCGATGAGGTTGTCGGCGCCGCCGAAGCCTTTGGCGCGCCAGTTCACCAGCGTCGTCTCATCATCGCTCAGGTGCTTCATGATGGCGCTCAGGAGTACGTCGGTATGGCAGCCGGCGGCATGTGGGTTGCGCCAGATGTCCAGCGGCGCCTGGTTCAGCGACTCGCGGCCGCCCACGCAATCCAGCGTGAGACCGGCCACGGTGCCGGGGCCGTAGATGTCGGGCCGCTGCACGACCGCCGCCATCGTGCCCATGCACTCGTAGGTGAAGGCCATCCTTATACTGCGTTTGGGGCGCGGCAGCTTGCCGGCCTCGACAAGCTCACAGAGCGCGCGCAGAACCTCCATGGACACGGCCGCACCGCTGGCGTTGTCTATCGCACCGTATTCGTGCAGATGGCCGTTGAGCACGACCTGCCCATCAGTCTCGCCCGGTATCCAGCCGGTGACCACATCAAGCGTTCCGTCGTAGAGGCGGGAGTCTACCTGCGCGTGGATCCGCACCGTGCCTTCGCGGCCGATAACATCGCGCAGCCACTGTCCCCGGCGCGGTGACAGCACAAACCCCCAACATTCGCTGTCCCCCTTACGCATGCCCCAGCCGCCGCCGGTGTGGTCCGACATGTAGCGCTCCCAGGCCAGCGTGTCGGGCAATGTCAGCGGGGGCCGCATCGGGAACTCGGGCAGGAAGTCCGATATGATGCCGATAGCGCCGTGCTTGATTGCCTCGACCTTGCACGCACGCGCGGACTGGCCCGTGAAAATGACCTTGCCCCGCACATCGGTCTTCGTGTAATCCTTCGCATCAGAGCCGCCGTCCATCATGACAACTTCCGCCGTGACGCCGCCGGGCGCAGTCGCCTTGCTGTGCACCAGCAGACAGCAGGGCTCGTGCGTGTACCTGCATAGCTCGAGATCGTCCCGCTCGCCGTTACCCACCAGGACAAGCGTCGCTTCCGTGGCATCCCAGGCGCGGGGCATGACAAAGTCGCCGAAGACACTCTCACCGTCTGCGGGAATGGGGATAAGCTCCGCCTCCAGGCCGTACTGCTTCATCTTCTCGTAGCAGTAGCGGCTCGCCTCGCGGTGCCTGTCGAAGGACGACCAGCGGTCGAGGTCGTGGATGTGCGCCACCATGTCCAGCGTGTTGGCCCCGGACACAGACGGGCTGATTGTCCTCAAGACGGACTTGAACATGCGGGGTCATCTCCCGTGCCGGCGCTATACGTGCAGGTCGCAGATGTTGGCGCTGTGCAGGCGGACGGTGCGGCTATCCACGAATTCAGCGCCCCTGTCGAGATAGCCCTGGATGCTCACACCCTCCAGAACGCGTATCTCCTGGGTGTAAGGGCCCGCGAAGAAGTACGGCTCGATCTGCGCGGTGCGCTCGCAAGCTTCGCGGGCTTTGCTGCGTATCAACTCGCAGGCCGCCTCGTGTGAGAGATGAATGGCCAGTTCGCGGGCAAGCGCGATCTTGACCGCCGCGCCCACGATGTTGGGGACCAGCTCCTGCGCCTCCTCGACCGTCACGTCATCCCCGGTCACAAACGTCGTGGGGACGCCCATCGTGCCGGCCATCAATGCCCGGCAGCCGAACTCGCCCATCTCCACGTCATTTATCCTGTAATACTCAATGCTCTTGGATGAGTAGGTGTGGCACAGCACGCCGCGGTCGCCCATCTTGGCATGTTGACCCACGAACATCAACGCATCGAAGCTCTCGTCAAGGTAATACGGGGGGCGGATCGGGCCACGGGCGATGAGCTTGCCCTGCTTGTGGAAACGCTGATAGTCCATTCCCCCGCTACCGTGGCCGTCCCAGACGATGACTTCCGCATCGCGGTCGAAGTCGAGGATGCCGTCAATGCAGGCGTTGATCTCGCCCGTCAGAAAGTACATGGAGCGCAGCTTCTCCTCCGGAGTGACATCGCGCGTCTGGCTGAACTGGCTGATCATCGCCGGCCCTTCGAGGTCGGTGATAATGAACACCTTCATGATTCATCCTCCTGTGTCAGGCTATCCTGGAACTGCCAATATCGCTCGCGGGCGCGGCGGTAGCGCTCGAAAAGCGACTGATAGCGCGCCGAGACATCGCCATCTACCGTAACGCGTTCTACCGGCGAGCGTAGTGCGTCCTGTAATGTGGCGGCGCGGTCGGCCGGCAGTACGCCTGCCGCAGCCAGCATCGCGGCCCCGCGTAGAGCCGTCTCCGCTTCCCGGCAGACATACAGCGGCATGACGACTACCGCCGCAATGATACGGGCCCATAGTTCACTGCGCGCTCCGCCGCCGAAGAGGTACAGCTTCTCAACCCGGGTGCCGACCGTCCGCATGGCCTGCAGCGCCGTGGCGATCTCGTAGGCGCACCCCTCGAGCACGGCGCGGGCGAGGTGCGGCGCTCTGGTGGCCAGGGTGATGCCCGCGAATCCGGCCGAGGCATCAAAGCGCATGTGGGGTATGCCGGCGCCGGCGAGATACGGGAAGAACAGCACTCCGTCACAACCCGCCGGGCTCTGGGCGGCAAGGTCTGCCAGCTCATTGTGGGAGAGCTGCGGGTTGACCGGCCGCAGCGCGTCGCGGAGCCAGTTGACCGCCCCGCCGGTGGTGGTTATCGCCGCCTCCAGTACCCATGTGTCTGCCTGCAGGTACGGGAAGCACGGTATCGGCACATTCACATCGAAGGCGGGACGGTCCATCAGCGCCTCGATGGCGGTGGCAGTGCCCAGCGAAGCGGTCGCGATCCCCGGTGCCAGGCCCGCCCCGAAGGCCGCGCACTTCTGGTCCTGCGCGCCCGTAACGACCACGGTCTCAGTGCTCAGACCCGTCGCGGCGGCCGCATCGTGAGTCACCGTGCCGACCGCCGTGCCTGAGGCGACCACCTCAGGCAGGCTGCGCATGGCTATCCGATAGCGGTCCAGCGTCGCGCCGTCCCACGCGTTGCTCGTGATGTCGAAGAAGAGCGTCGCGGCGGCGGTGGTGTAGTCCGTGGCTGGTCTACCGGTCAGCCGCGCGATGAGGAAATCCTGGACGAAGAGCAGGTGTTGTGCCCGGTTGATAACGTCGTGCTCGTGCTCGCGCATCCACAGTATCTGCGGCAGCATGTGCCAGGGCCCCGGGGTCTTGCCGGCCAGCGCTCCCCAGCATTCGGCGCCTGCCTCGTCGAGCAGGCTCTGCGCCTGTCGAGCCGCGCGTTGGTCGAGCCAGGTGAAGGCCGGTCGCAGCGGGCGGAATCCGGCGTCAGTGGGCACCCAGGAGTGTCCCTGGCAACTGAAGCCGACCGCGAGTACGTCTTTGCCCTCCGCGCCGGCCCGCTGCAGCGCTCCCCGCAGGCACTCGCAGGCGGCCTGCCACCATGTCTCTGCATCCTGCTCGGCGGCTCCCGGCACGGGCGTATCCACGGAGTATTCCACGCTGTGGCGGCCCAGCGGCTCGCCGTCAAGTGAAAAGACCTCCGCGCGGCAGGATGTCGTCCCCAGATCTACGGCTGCAATGGTCTGTACGGCCAATTCGCCCTCCCAAGGCGTGAGCGTATCCGGCACTCAGTCCCAGCAAGCGGCCTCCGCAGCGTGGTACTCGCGAAGGAAGTCGCAGAGGTTGGCCACCGCGGTCTCGAAGACCTTCTCGCCGAACTCGGCGGTTGCCACCGTCGGGTCGCCGTAGATGCCGGTCTTGCTGCGCTGTATGCCCCAGGTTGACCAGAAGGCGGCCTTCGAGCCGGCAAAGCCGTCGCCGGGGAAGTTCGGCGAGTGGTAGGTGAAGATGTCGTCTTTGTGCGCCCTGTCCATGTGTACGCGGGCGCCGAGGTAGAGCATCAGCGAGGTTTCGAATTCCCCGCCGTGGATGCATCCGCCCGGCTCTGATGTGCGGTTCTCGACGACCGCCGGAGCCGCCATCTTCGCCGCCTCCACGCAGGCCATGTACACGCCGGTGGCATCGGCAATCTCGCGTGCCACCATCTCGAGTATCGCCGGGTGGTGTCCGTGGCCGTTGATGGTGGCGATTTTGCGGAAGCCCATGTCGGCCAGGCTGTGAGCTATATCGTAGATGTAGTCTGCTATGACGCGGGTGCGGACGCGCATGGTGCCCGGCCATTTCGACAGCTCCGCACCCGAATAGCCGGCCCATACCGCGGGCAGCACCAGCACCGGCAGCTCCGCCTCCAGGCGCTCCGCCGCCGCGCGGGTGATGCTCTCCGCGATGGCGGTGTCGGCATTGACCGGCAGGTGGTCGCCGTGCTCCTCGATCTGGCCGACGGGCAGCAGCACCAGCGCATTCTTCGCCGCATACTCACCGATTTCAGGACTCGACAGCTCTCCGAAAAGCGGCATGGTCATCTCTCCCAATGTCCTGGGCCTTAGATGCGCACGGCCTCTATGCCCAGGAAGCGGCACAGGTCCTCCAGGCTCTCAGTGACATCGCCGTAGCAGATGGCGAAATGCTGCGAGGCCATCGTCTCAATCAGCTTCTCGGGCGAACCATCCAGCTTGACCTCCAAGCCCGGGAAGCGGCCCTGGCGCAGCTCGGTATGGACGCCGGTGCCGGTGCCGTAGTTGAGCCGATAGTCACCGTAGCTGCCCTCGACCAGCCGGGCGAAGGTCAGCGGCCCGCGCTTCAGCGTAATCGAACAGATCAGGCCGTCGAAGCCCTTGTGCCCGAACTCCTGTATGAGCAGCTCGTCATCCTCGTTCTTCAGGTTGAACGGGGCAAAGCCGCAGGATGAGAGCAGCATCTGATCCCCCTGCAGGTCGAGGATGTCGCCGTAGTAGATAACCTGCCCCGTCACGTGGTGCAGCATCGCCATCGTCGTCGTGATGATGACATCGCCTTCGCAGGCGGAAACGATGCCACGGTCAGCCGTCATCGAAATCGGCAGGCATGCGGTCATGCAGTATTGCTGCGAAAGCTCGTACTGGCATTTGACGTTGAGGGCGTTGAGGCTGTGCTCCTCGCAAAGCTGCTG
>Ga0136653_10002163_pt1 | contig 10739 bp, 11 predicted proteins | sample LakKivw275mmetaG_FD_94866 | JGI IMG/M metagenome (GOLD analysis project Ga0136653, IMG submission 94866) | Anoxic lake water microbial communities from Lake Kivu, Rwanda to study Microbial Dark Matter (Phase II) - Lake Kivu water 275m metaG... | ecosystem: Environmental > Aquatic > Freshwater >... | reverse complement strand
TCTGCTTAGAAGGCAGATGCTCTATCCTTTGAGCTACAGGCGCTTCCACAGAATCTGCGATGCCGGATTTAACCTGCCAGCGCTTATTGAAAAGAACGTTCGTTTTGCGTATATTTTAGCTTTCACGCTGTTTCAAGTCAAGACTGGAAAAGGATATCTGATACGGCAAGTGGACAGATTGGTGTCTTTGTTGTAAAATTCCAGCAGCGTATTGACGCAATTTCTATGACGGGGAGATGCCAAATGAACAATTCCGACGAAAAGCACTGGAGCAGAATAAGACAACTGGGAATTTTCTCAATGGTTTTTCCATTTGTGATTTTTTTCGTAAGCGTGATGCTTTCAAGCAGGGGGCTTACAGGACTTGTGAAAAATTACGAGGAGGGCACGGCAAGAATAGTGCAATACATTCTGTTTGCCCTGGGTGTCGTAATATTTTTCTTTTGCGACGGAATCTCCGATTTTTTTGCGCACAGGCTCTTTGTTTCTGACAAGGAAAGGGAAAAGGAAAACCTTTCGTCATATTTTGCCTATATATTCATTATCCTCTGGCTGCTGAACATGATCTCGGTCACGGGTTTTGCCGGTTTTCTCATATGCGGGAATATCACGTGGCTGACGGTTTTCGTGATATTGACCCTTTCCCTGCAGATGAGATACTTTCCTTCCAGTAAAAGATTTGAAAAACTCGTTGAGCTCGCAGGAAAATAGAAGGGGCAAAGAATGACAGAGCGGGATACGGGATTCGGCGCCGCTCGCCTCCCACAACGGCTCGGGTCGGCCAGTCGCTGGGATTGCTGCGCCAGCTCGCAATCCCTGACTTCGCTCTATTCGAATCCCTTACAAAGAAGAGACAGAGCGGGATACGGGATTCGAACCCGTGTTCCGAGCTTGGGAAGCTCGTACTCTACCCCTGAGTTAATCCCGCAAAAATCTGTGGAATTCTATCATAATACACCTTCCGCAGTCAAACCGCTTTTATCTTGAATATCACCGTTTCTTCTCAAAAGTTTTGAGCTCTTCCATGAAACCGCCGGAAGAAGGTGCATTCTCAAACCGCCCGATCGCGCTTCTATCTACCGATTTTATATCCTGGACGGCGTAGAGATAAAGTGTCCCGTCCACATTATTCTCGGCAATATACCTTGCTGCTTCCCGTCTGTTTTCAAAAAGCTTCTCCCTGCGTTCGCTCACGGGTATTTGCTGCAGTTCCTCTTCAGAAATCTCTCTCACCGATGCATACATTCTGTACCCGAATCCCTGTGACCTGACAAGCGTGAATTCCTCAACTGTCTCTTCACCCACGGTGATGCCTGTTGATACGGCTTCTTCCGGAGAAAGGCACAGGTACTGCTTTGGACGGACTCTGTATCTCTTCACATCATCTTCCATGATTTCCTCCCGCCGGTTTTTTGCATGGATGCCTGAAATATTCTAACACATGGACAGCAAAATGCCGCAAGAAATTGTGCTATAATATAGTGTTGAACAGGAGAAATCATGAACATGGAATTCCTTGGCAGAATACAGCCCGACGCAGATGAATTGAGGGATATATTGCTGCTGTCCCGGAGCAAACCTTCAAGGGTACATATCGGAGAACTTCACATTGACAGGGAGGTCGCGAAGGAAATCACGGAGAAGATCCTTGGTGAAAAATGGATTGAGCCGGTGGATGAAGCGACACAGAAGAAATGTCTCTTAAGCCATATCAGGCTGTGGCAACGCCTCGGGTTTGACTGTTTGCGGCTGGGTTCCGCTTTCAGATTTTCGGCAAGCATCTCCTTTCCCACCCGATACAGGGAGACGCAGGACACAGCTATTCTTCCAGGCAAGAACAGACGCTGGGTGGAAGAGAACAGCGCCATAATAAACAGCTGGGAAGATTTTGAGAATTACCACTGGCCGTCTTCTGAAGATCTCGATCTGTGGCCTTTTGAATTCACTGCAAAGAACCTGCCTGAAGGCATGGGAATCTGGGGATGTCTTTCGCAGGGCTTTCTTGAGACCGTTATGTTCCTTGCCGGTTATGAAAACCTCTGTTTCATGCTGTACGACAAGCCGGACCTTGTCCAGGCACTTTTCGACAGAGTTGGAAACATTATCATGAAAGGAAATGAACAATTGGCAGGTCTGGATAAGCTGATCGGGTTCTTTCAGGGTGATGACATGGGATTCAAAACAGGAACGCTCTTCCCGCCCGAGGCAATAAGAAAATATGTATTGCCCTGGCACAAGAAACTTGCTGATTTCGCACACAGGAATAATCTCTTATATGTCCTGCATTCCTGCGGAAAAACTGATGACTTGATGGAAGGATTCATAACCGACGTCAAGATTGATGCAAAACATTCCTTTGATGACGGAATCATGCCTGTTTGCGAATTCAAAAAGAAATACGATGGCAGACTGGCAGTTATTGGCGGAATTGACGTTGACAAACTCTGCCGGCTTGAGGAAAAGGAATTGCGCAGGTACGTAAGGAGAGTTATTGAAGAATGCACGCAGACTCCGGGTTACGTACTGGGTTCCGGCAATTCAATAGCCAATTACGTGCCCGTAGATAACTTCCTTATTATGATAGAGGAAGGATTCCGCTTTAAATAAGCTGTGTTCAAGTCAGGAAAGAAACTCTTGACAATTGTCATTTTTGAGGTATAATTTATAACTTGGTAAAAGAAAGAAGGTCTGAACTAAAATACCATATAAGGTCAAAAAGGAGGCAGATTATGGGAAAGATGAAGTTAAGACCACTCGGAGACAGAATAGTGGTTGAACCGCTGGAAGCGGAAGCAAAAACCAAAGGTGGTATCATACTTCCTGATACCGCAAAGGAAAAGCCGCAGGAAGGCAAAGTAGTCGCAGCAGGAAAAGGCAAACTTGACGAGAATGGCAAACTTGTGCCGATGGAAGTGAAAGTCGGTGACAAGATCCTTTACGGCAAGTATGCCGGAACGGAAATCACGGTTGACGGCAAGGAATATATGATCTTGAGAGAAGAAGACGTACTTGCCGTTGTTGACTAAAAAAATAACGGAGGTGTTACATGGCTAAGCAGATAATACTCGGAGAAGAAGCGAGAAGAAAGCTACTGGAAGGAATGTACATTATGGCGGATACGCTGAAACCGACGCTCGGTCCCAAGGGCAGGTGCGCGGTTCTGGAAAAGAAGTTCGGTTCGCCTTCCGTCATAAACGACGGCGTAACAATAGCAAAGGAAATTGAGGTGGAAGATCCGACCGTAAATCTTGGCGCCCAGCTTCTTAGAGAGGTCGCTTCCAAGACAAACGACGTAGCCGGAGACGGAACAACGAGCGCATCCATCCTCGCGCTGTCGGTTGCAAGAGAAGGTTTCAAGAACGTTGCAGCCGGAGCAAATCCCGTGCACCTGCGCAGAGGAATAGAGAAAGCGGTAAAAGCCGTGGTGGACAAACTCAAATCAATGAGCAAGAACATCAAGGACAAGAATGAAATACAGCAGGTTGCAACCATCGCCGCCGCCAACGACTCGGAGATAGGACATATCATAGCCGATGCAATGGACAAGGTCGGCAAGGAAGGGGTAATAACGGTTGAAGAGGCAAAAGGTACGGAGACCGAGTTTAAGGTTGTGGAAGGAATGCAGTTTGACCGGGGATACCTCTCTCCCTATTTCGTGACGGATGCCGAAAGAATGGAAAGTATCCTTAACGATGCATACATACTCATCCATGACAAGAAAATTTCTGCCATTAAGGACATACTTCCTCTTCTTGAGAAAGTTGCCCAGGCAGGAAAGCCCCTGCTCATAATCGCCGAAGAGGTGGAGGGTGAGGCCCTTGCGACCCTGGTTGTCAACAAGATCAGGGGGACTTTCTCCTGCTGTGCGGTAAAAGCACCGGGATTCGGTGACAGAAGGAAGGCGATGCTGGAAGACATTGCCATCCTCACCGGAGGACAGGCAATAATGGAAGAGCTCGGGTTGAAGCTTGAGAACATAGACTTGACCATGCTCGGAAAAGCGAAGAGAGTCATCGTTGACAAGGAAAACACCACTATCGTGGAAGGCGAAGGAACAGCTTCAAAGATACAGGGACGCGTGGGCCAGATAAGAAGCGAGATTGAGAAGACAACATCCGATTATGACAGAGAGAAACTCCAGGAACGTCTTGCGAAACTGGCCGGAGGAGTTGCGGTCATCAACGTCGGAGCACCTACCGAAACGGACATGAAAGAGAGAAAGGCTCGCGTGGAAGATGCCCTTAGCGCCACCAGAGCGGCCGTGGAAGAAGGCATTGTTGCCGGAGGCGGAGTTGCCCTCTTGAGATGCCAGAATGAAATTGACAAGCTCAAACTTGCGGACGCCGATGAAAAAACCGGTTCGCTGATCGTGAAGAAAGCCCTTGAAACACCCATAAGACAGATCGCCGAGAATTCGGGATTTGACGGCGCAGTCGTGGCACAGAAGGTGAAGGATTCTTCCGAGGAGAACTTCGGCTTCAACGCGGAAACGGACGAGTACGAGAATCTGGTGAAGGCAGGCATAGTTGACCCGACAAAGGTCGTAAGGACTGCCCTGGAGAACGCATCAAGCATGGCGGCACTCCTGCTTACCACGGAGGCTCTTGTTACCGAGATACCGGAAAAGAAAGAGAAAGCAGGTCCGACCCCGCCCCCCTATCCCGAATATTGAGATGATACCAGGAGGAGGCCGTTCAAACGGCCTCCTCCTTTCAAGCATTAATGAAAAGGTACCACGTTTGCGTAAGAGGAGACGTCCAGCAGGTGGGATTCAGGTGGTACGCCCGTCGGACAGCGGAAGAAACCGGAGTATGCGGCTGGGTAAGAAACCTTGCAGACGGAAGCGTGGAAATAACCGCAGAAGGCAAAGAAGCCGACCTTGAGATGTTCCTGCAAAAATTGAACAGCGGTTACCTTGGGAAAAACATTTCGGAAATCAGCAAATCCGATCAATCTTACACCGGCGAATTCAATTCTTTCACTATCGTACTGTAAAAGGATTCTCAAGTGACGCACAAAGAAAACAAAACAGGATACGGCAGATGCGCAAAAGCGGGACTGGACGCAAAACTTCCCGCGATAGAATGTTTTGACAACCAATTCAGGTTTTACACTATCACCACCACAATACCCGAGTACACTTCCATGTGTCCAAGGACAGGACAGCCGGATTTCGGCATGATTGTCATTGAATACGAACCTGAAGATCTCGTTATAGAGCTCAAATCGCTCAAACTTTACCTGCAGGGCTACAGAAACCTCGGAATCTTCTACGAAAACGCAGTAAACAGGATACTGGACGACGTTGTTAAGGCATGTAAGCCAAGATGGTGCACAGTAAAAGGCGATTTCAGTCCGCGCGGAGGCATAAGATCAACGATAGAGGTATCTTATCCCCGGAGGAGTAAAAAACATTCAAGAATTGGAAAGTTTTGACACGCGGATTCATATGGTTTATTATAGTGTTCTATGTTGACACAGGAAATTGAAAAGCTTGTAAAACTGCAGGAACTGGACACCGAAATACAGGATTTCCAGGAAACAATCAACAATTCCCCCCTCAAGAAGAAACAGATGGAACAATCCGTTGAGACGGTGCAAAAAGACCTTACCGCAGTCAAAAAAGAGCAGAAGAAACTGCAGGTTGAACGGAAGGAAAAAGAACTGGAGCTTCTTAGCAACGAAGAAGAGACGAAGAAGCTTCAGAAAAAATTGGATGAAGTAAAAACAAACAAGGAATACACGTCCCTCCTGGCAGAGATAGAGACTTTCAAGAAGAAAAAGTCCTCAATTGAGGACATGCTGCTTCTGTTGATGGAGAAAGACGAACAGTTGAGCAAACAACTGGAGGATTCCTCTTCCAGATCCAACAGAATCAAGACGGAGGTAGAAACCAGGATAGAGGAAGAAGCCAGGAAAATTGAGTCAATACAACTGCAGCTCAAAGAAAAACAGGAACGGCGGGCGAAAATAGCTGTGGAGATTAACAAAGATATTTACGCTCTCTACGAAAAGGTCAGGACAAGCAAGAAAGACGGTATTGCAATATGCAGGCTGGAAGGAGAAAGTTGCACGGGATGCTCTGTCTTCGTCCCGACCTACATGGCTGAAAAAGTCAAGGCAAAGAAAACCCCGGTACAGTGCGAAAACTGCAGCAGAATCCTTTATTGATGAATACCCTCACTGTTTATATTGACGGCGCATCAAAAGGCAATCCAGGCAAGGCATCCATAGGAATTGTTATTTGTCCCGATGGCAGAACGCCGGTTAAGAAAACCGGATTGTCTATCGGGAACGCGACAAACAATGTCGCCGAGTATATTGCGCTCATCACTGCACTCATTGACTGCGCCCCATATAAGCCGGAACAGATTGAAATAAAAAGCGACAGCCTGCTGCTGATAAAGCAGATGGAGGGCCGGTACAAGGTCAAAGACCCGTGGCTGCAGAAATTGCATTTCATAGCCTCCCGTCTTGTTTCAGGATATAATAAAGTGTTATTCACGCACATACCCAGGGAAGAAAACAAAGAGGCAGATAAGGTTGCCAACGAATACGTAAGAGACAACCTTTTTTGATATATGGGGGTGGTCGGGCGGCCGCCGGGTTTATCTTGAAACCTGGAGGAAAGTCCGGACTCCATGCAGGTAGGATGGCTCCTAACGGGAGCAGTCCGCAAGGACTGGAAAGTGCCACAGAAAAAACACAGCCCTCCTTCGCCAATCGTATTGCTGAAGACTGCCGCATAGCGGTATCAACAATACGGCTACGGAGGGGGGTAATGGTGAAAAGGCGAGGTAAGAGCTCACCGCCCGGCAGGCAACTTCCGGGGCAGGGCAAACCCCATCCGGAGCAAGGTCAAGCAGAACCTTCGGGTACCTGCACCTCGGTTCGGGTTGACCGCACGAGTTGCCGTGCAACCGGCAACCCAGATGAATGACCGCTTAAACAGAATCCGGCTTACGAACCACCCCTTTTACCCCGTACTCTCACATGCCAAGTTTTCTTGTTAGGGGTTAATGCTTTTTATTTCTGTTTCCGAATATTTTTTAGATTTCAAGGAGATATTACAATGGATGAAAAATGGATTGAAAATGGCATAGAGAATCTTGCAGCAGAATTCGGGGAGAAGGCTGTGGGAAAAGCCGTTGAATCGGTGAAAAACTTCCAGGTTGAGGTCCCGACATGGACGCTCGGGTCTTTCGGCGGAGGAAGATTTGGCAACTACACGCCTCCGGGTTACGCAAAAACCATCCAGCATAAACTTGACGATGCCGCATTCATAAACAAGTTGACGGGCGCCTGCCCGAGAGTTGCAACGCATGTATTGTGGGATTTCTCCAGAAACGGGCTTGAAGGCGACTATAATCTTGCCTTGAAGACAAACCAGGAATGCAAAGTCCGGGGCCTGGCCATGGGAGCGGTTAATCCCACCTATTTTCTCAAGGGCTCTCAAAGCGGGAGCTTCATCTCGCCGTCGGAAAAAACAAGGAAAAGATACATAGACCAGACCGTACTCGCAGCCAGGATAGCGAGAGAACTCGGGAATGGAGTCATTGCCCTGTGGTTCCCTGACGGGTCGCTCTACCCCGGACAGATTGATCTGAAAGACGCATATCTCAAGATGAAAGAAACTCTGATTGAGAGCTGCGGGGCAATCCCGAAAGAAGTCAGGATACTCATAGAATACAAGGTCTTTGAACCCGGGACATACAGCACCGCGGTACCTGACTGGGGAACCTCCTGTCTCCTCGCCAGATCCCTCGGGAAAAATGCGGGTGTTTTGATAGACCTGGGACACCATCACCACGGAACGAACATAGAGCAGATTGTGGCAGTGCTCATCGCGGAAAAAATGTCGTGCGGGTTCCATTTCAACACAAGGTACGCAGCAGACGACGACCAGGCCGTTGAACCCAACCAGGAGATGGCGCGTATCTTCTACGAGCTCGTTAGAGGTAACGTCGTAACAAACAGCGAGGACAAGAACTGGGCATACATGATAGACCAGGCAAGCGGAAGGGAAAACAGGATACACGCCTTGCTGCATTCCATAGATTCCCTGCAGATTTCCCTTGCAAAAGCAATGCTGGTGGACACCTCAAAAATAGAGGGTTACCGGAAAACAGACGAAATAATCCTTGCAAACAGGACATTCAACGATGCGATCATAAATGCGGACGTGAGATCCGTTGTGGCAAGAGCGCGAATTGAGAAAAACCTGCCGGCGGATCCGGTTGCGGAATACGTAAAGAGCGGATACCAGAAGAAAATACAAGACAGATAATCCTTCTCCTGATTTTTTCACGGTTTTCCAGCCACGAGCATACGGACCTGTCTCGGCCCGAGCGGAACCCGCAGGGACTTCGCACCTTTGAAAAACTGTCCTGACAGCACGTCTTCCAGCACGGTTTCTTCTTTCACTCCGAATACCGCACGATGCCCCCTGTCTTTATCAGGATTCTGCAGGAAGAAGATATCGGCATCCTGTGTGCGCGCGGTAGAAAACCATACCGGCCCCCTTATGTCCGCAGGAGGAACTACTCCCGCATTCTCTTTCAACATCCCCGACAACCAGGACGAAAGAGGTGAACGCCATCCTCTGCCGCCTGCACCCGCAAAAGTTGCAACATAGGTTGCCGTGCCTTTTCCATGACGCCGGGTAAGCACCGCAGGATCTTTCCCGCATCTCAATAAAATCTTCGTTCCGGGAACCGGTTCCACGAGTTCAAAAAGGTGAGCTCCGGAGAGCACGGTTCCGGACCTCAATGCAGGGGAAAGGTTGAAACGGTCTCCGCTTATCCGGTCGCGGACGTGCAGGCCGAAAAGTTCACGCAGGACGCCGCCCGGACTGGGAACGTATGTTCTGCCATCCATTCCGTAGACCCCGGTGAACGGCCCTGCAACGATGTGTCCGCCGGATTCCACCCAGTGAAAAAGCGCCTCGGCAACGCCTTCCCGCAGTACAGCCATAGACGGCACGATAAGCGCTTTGACCGAGGGGGATATTCCGTGGACAGGCAAACGTCTTGCCGGTAGAAAGTACGGTTTCTGGCCTGCATAAAGCAATGCCTCAAACCATCTTTCCCATTCATCTTTTTCATGCCATGCCTGTTTCATCCAGCTCTCAGATTGAACACGGAAAACCATGTCCATAGGTTCAACCAGGAGAGCCGTTTGAGGTTCGGCATATTCAATCATGGAGGTATCCCACTCTTTCATTTTGCCTGCCATTGCCGCAAGCTTGCGATAGCGCTCGGAAAAAGTTCCGTCATAATTCAGCAGGCCGAAATTAGGCGCCTCCTGACCCCTTGTTTCACCCCTGTACTGCCAGAAGGAAACCGCTTCAGCCCCATACCCGAATGCACGCATGGCATCATATGCAAGAACGTCCCCCGAATATGTATGGTTGCCGTAAAAATATGCAAGCCTTCCCGCCGAATGCTCAACCATCCACCACTTACCCGGTCCCTTTATGGACAGCTGCTTGAGGCAGGACATGGTGTCAAGGAAGGGCTCGTTCCAGTACTGACTATCTCCGGTGATGTCTATTGAGTCACCGACCGCCCAGCTGTCTCTTGAAGCATCAAAAGGCGTCCATGAATTCGTGTGTATAGAGACTGGCCTTGAAGAATCTTCTTTACGAACAAGCGATGCCCTCAACTCCGCCTCTTCACTTATCAGATAATGAAGAAATTCTTCTTTTTCTGCGGCCCGCTGGTATATCATTGCACCCTCTTCAAGAGCATCTTTGGGGATTAAAATCTCCGAATAATCCTCAAATTGCGAGGAATGTGTACGGTTATATTCTCCTATCGTGGGATACTGCTTCCTGATCCATGAACGGAACACTTCCTGGGTATACGGATCATAAGACAGGAAGGGAAATTGAATTTCATTCCAGATACTCCACACCATAATGGCTGGATATCTCTTCAGCCTTCTGACCGCCTCACTGAAATACCCGTCAATGAGAGGACGCGCCTCCGGATGGTTGGGATTGAGCCCGGGCCATCCGCCGAGCTGCAGCATGGGATGCGGATGCAGGTACACACTCTGTCCAGCTTCGTTCACCATCAGTGAATCCGGACACTTCCTTACCGCCCAGTCAGGAGCAGATTCTGGAACCAGCTGGATCCGCACCTTCAGTCCGTTTTCTTCCGCGAGAGCCAACAGGCGCCCGTATTTCTCAAATTCCCAGTGTCCTTCTCCAGGATTTACGTAACGCCAGGGAACCCAGCACCCGATAAAACTGAATCCCGCTGATGATATGTCGCGTAAATCTTTCTCCCACATTTCTTCCGCCGGATGCGGATCCCTGAAATATTGAATCCCTGTCAGCATGCATTCCTCCCTGTCTTAACCTGGCTGCAACAAATCTTATTACCTTCCGGATATTCGTGTCAAATCTGCCGGATATGTCCCCGCTGTTTTGTCTGAAAAAATAAATTTGACAAAAAATTATTCAGGTTGTTTAATATATGCCAAAGGGAGAAAATGGTATATTTTGGGGAATTCAGGGGAAAGACCGACAAGCAGGGCAGGATAGTCATTCCGGCAAAGTTGAGAAGCCTGATTTCCGCAGGCAGCAACGGCCACGTATATCTTATCAAGGGATTGGAAAACTGCCTCTTCATTTTCTCCGAAAAGGAATGGAAGAATCAGAGCACGAAACTCAAGGACCTGCCCTTTACCAAGGGCGACCCCAGAACTTTCACACGCCTGTTTTTTTCCGGCGC
>Ga0136653_10002162_pt1 | contig 10741 bp, 11 predicted proteins | sample LakKivw275mmetaG_FD_94866 | JGI IMG/M metagenome (GOLD analysis project Ga0136653, IMG submission 94866) | Anoxic lake water microbial communities from Lake Kivu, Rwanda to study Microbial Dark Matter (Phase II) - Lake Kivu water 275m metaG... | ecosystem: Environmental > Aquatic > Freshwater >... | reverse complement strand
TTTTCAGAGATAGTTGGCAAATATAAAAAAATTGATCTGGTGCTCAATGGGGCTGGTGCGGTTAGAATTGGTTTTTTAAGGGACAAAACAGATAAGGATATTGATTTTGAGTTCAATAATAAAGTTTGGCCAGCGGTTAATGTTTTAAAGCTGGCAAAAAAATATAAGCCCAAAAAAATCATTAATTTTTCATCTATTATTTCTCGATATGGCAGCGCCGGTCAGACAATCTATACTGCTGCCAATGCTTTATTAGAAGGACTAACCCAAGAAGATAAAAGTTTAAAGGTAGCGGTCGTGCACTGGCCGCCTTGGGACGGCGTCGGTATGACCGATGAGCCGGGCGTCTGGCAAAAACTTAAAGAAAGCGGCGTTGCGCTATTAAAACCAGACGAGGCTAATAAATTATTTAGGTCGGAGCTGTCTTTATCTGGCCTAAAGCCATCAGTATATTATTTAGACGATAATGATGACGAGCTTTACAGTTTTTCTCTGAATAATCTGGAACAATTAAAACCCTTGATTGGCGAGCTTTCAGATCCGTTCAGTCTTTCGGCCACTAAGTCCGTCTTTAAAAAGACCTTTGATTTGGCCAGCGACCATTATCTGGCTGATCATAAAATAAAAAATTTAAGTTATGTGCCGGCCGCCGTGGGGTTGGGAATGTTTTTGTGTCTAGGCCGAGCTTATTTTAGGTCCTGGCCGGTTTTGGAAAATATCGCTTTGCGCAATCCCGTTGTCGTGGGCGAGCCGGGCAAGGAGTGCTTGTTGGAGTCAGCAAGAAAAAATGGCCGCCACACTTTTTCAATTAAATCCAGCCTAACTTATTTTTATGGCGAGGCTACAGGTAAACTAGCCGGCCGGGCGCCCAAAATTGTTTTACCGCGGGCCGAGCAGGAAATTATCAGAAGTTCAATTTATTCGGATTATTATTTCAAAGACAGCCTCTATTTAGGGCCCATTTTCCAATCCATTGATCAGACTTTTTTGGATAAAAAAGACAACCCCTTTTTAGCGGTTGACAATAATAAGCTTTTGCCGGTGCTGGGGCTATATTTTTACGACAAGTTGATTCAGTGGCTGGATGTTTTGTTTCAGGCGTTGGGCGCTGTGGCCTTGAAACAGAATCTTAAAATGATACCAGTGGCAGTAGATAAATTGGTATTTTTTCCCGAGACAGCAATAACCAAGCGCGTTTATGCACTGCCGGCTAAAGTCAGGTTAGCCGGCCTTAGTCTTAAGGGTGATGCGGTGTTGGCAAATGAGAGCGGAGAAGTGATTATAAGACTTGATGGGGCTTATCTTAGGAAAATTGACGAGTATCCCAAAAGCCGGCTGGAGTTCAAAAAATTGACCGGATAGTTATCCACAATTTTTGGTTTGCGTCAGCTAATCTTTGGTGGGATAATATAAGTAATGTTTGAAGGTAAGCCCAAGAGTTTTTATATTATGCTTACTGTCGCGGCTATTTTAGTTGTGGCGGTTTTGGCATACCTTGGGTTTTTAATTTATAATGGCCAGCTGTCTTTATTGCCTGGACCGCAGGGGTTTTTGTTAATGACCTTGACGCCGCGAGTGGAGAACGCCACCACCAGCGTCTATATGTATAATTTTGGTGATAAAAAATTAAGACTTTTTGACAATAAAAGAGCCGAAGTTTTAAGCGGTTATGGATTGCCCAGCGGGCTTGCCGTGGCTTCGGTTCATTTATTGGAGTCGGACGCGACAGAAGCCAATCTTTATCAATTGTATCAACTGGATATGAAGAGCAATTTTGCTGTCAAGCCGATAACCAACAGTTGGACCTTTTTGAAAAGACATCCGGAGCTTACGCCAGATGGTAAGCAGGTGGCCTTTATGGCCAAACAAAGTCTTAGTGATACGGCCACTTCTTCCGAGCCAGACAGCTGGTCAATTTATATAACCGATCTGAATGGAAGCGAGAAATTGATCGGGCCGGGCGTCTATCCTCAATGGTCGCCAGACGGCAAAAAAATACTGGCTTTACGGTCCAGCGGCTTATATCTTTATGACCTGGAAAAACCAGCCAATAATACCACGGTCTGGGGAACGTTAGGCGGTCCGGCGGTTATGCGGATGAGCATAGATGTTTCCCGCGATGGTTCGTGGCTCGCCTGGTCCGTGCCCAAGGATCGTCGGGTACTATTAGCAAAAATTTCTTCCTGGGAGCCATTTGAGGCTAAGACCTATAAGACCATAGATAATGTTCTTGCTTTTTGGCCGGTTTTTTCTCCTGACGCCAAGTATGTGGCTGTCATCACCGGCGAGGAAAAAGATAATCAAGTCGCCAACCCTTATGTCGCTGCTTACAATACAGAAAACCTTAAGTCGCAAAAGGTGCTTGATTTAGATCCTTTTTTCATCCACTCAATGACTTTAACGGATTGGGGAATACTTAAATAAAAGAATGGATTTTAAGACTAAAAAACTCAATAAAACACTGATTGTTCTAGCCCTAGTTTTTTCTGTTAGTATTTTTAACTTTTCTGTGGTGTTAGCTGGAGCGGTTGCGAAAACAGTAGTTAGGGTTGTTCGGACCGTTACCGCCGCCGTAGACCAATTTGTTCGCTGTGAGATTGGCGACCGAGCGCTGGGCATAACCAATTGTGGAGATGATGGCGGCGGCTCACCGGGCGATCTGACGTCTTGCACCGGTGTTGATGGCGGCTGGTCCAGTTGGTCTGATTGGGGAGCGTGTTCTGTTTCCTGCGGCGGCGGTACGCAAACTAGAATCAGGACCTGCACTAATCCGGCGCCGTATTGCGGCGGCTCGGTTTGCTCCGGCGCTGCCAGCGAAAGCCAATCTTGTAATCCGCAGGCGTGTAACCAGGCGCCCAGCGCCACTAATCTTTCCGTGACGCAGCCAGATTATCGTTATTCCGGACCCGGCGCTTTATTCTCGTGGCTCTTCACCGACCCGGACGCGGGTGACACCCAGGGTGCCTATCAGGTGCAGTGCGATAATAATTCCGATTTTTCTTCTCCTGAAGTGAATCCTGGCAAGATCACCTCCACTTCCAGTTCCTACGCGGCCGTAGCGGGCCTCTTAGCCTACAACAGCACTTATTACTGGCGAGTGATGGTTTGGGATAATCATGATCTAAATTCCGTTTGGGCTTCGGGTCCGTCTTTTACCACGCCCAAGCATCAATATCCAACGGTTGATTTTTCCTGGTCGCCGACCAATCCTTCGGCCAATGAGCTGGTTCAATTTGCCGACCAATCCACGGTTTATGGTGGGTCTTCCAAAGCTACTTGGTCTTGGAGCATGTCGGATGTAAGCTACGTTGGTGGCACCAGCGCCGCTTCCCAAAACCCCCAGGTAAAGTTCTCTTCAGCCGGCGACAAAAACGTGACCTTAACCCTGACTGATTCGGACGGCTACAGCAATTCCAACACCAAAACCGTCAAAGCCCGGGTAGCCTTGCCTGACTGGAAGGAAGTCGCTCCACAATAAAACTTTGATTAAATAGTTATCAGGCCGGCCCGGATAACCCGAGGCCGGTTTTTTGATTTTTGCGGTTTTTTTTCCTTGGCGAGAGTGGTATAATGAATGTAATGAAAATAATAGACCAAAAGCAACAGGGGTTTACGATGATTGAAATGCTGGTAGTGTTGACCGTGATTATTATTCTTTCCAGCGTCGTGGTCGTGGGCTATTGGCGGAACCAGAAATACTACGAAGTGTCGCGCAGCACCCAGCAGCTCATCTACTATATCCGTCAGGCCCAAAATATGGCTCTAACCGGCCGCACCTACGGGGCGGCGGCGCCCAAGGGCTTTGGTTTTTATTCTCTATCAGCCAGCCAGTATTATCTTTTTTACAATGTTGATTCAGCCAAGGATTACCAGGCCGGCACCAGCGTCATTGCGGAAACCGTAACCTTGCCAGGCGGCACCAGTCTTACGCCGGCCGGCGTCAGTATTTTTTTTACACCGCCCGAACCCATAACTTACATCAACGGAGTTAACTCCGGCTCGCAGGTCTTTACCTTGCAAAATGGCACTTTCAGCCGGCAGGTGACAGCTTATGCTTCGGGCTTAGTTGATTTTTAATCATCAATGGAAAACAAAGCCTTAGCCAAACATCATAAATTTTCTTTAGGTCATAGCGAGGGCGGTTTTTCGCTGATGGAGGTTTTGGTCGGCACGTTTTTTATTGTGGTGGGGTTGGTTGGCGCGATGATTCTAATTAATCAGTCGTTGGCTTCTGGTTCTTTTGGTGCTTCGCGGCTGGTAGCGGCTAATTTAGCCCAAGAGGGAGTAGAGCTGGTAAAAAACATCAGAGACCTGACCTACGGCGCTTCCAGCTGGGACGCCTGGTATGCCAGCGTTGCTGGCAGCAACGATTATATCGTTCAGTATAATGACACGTCCTTGCGGCCATTTGTTGACCAGCCGTTAAAATATGATGAGATAACCGGACTTTATAGTTATGACGCGGGCGTTGTGCCGTCGGTCGCTTTTCGGCGAAAAATAACCCTGACCAAGGTCTCGGATAACGAAGCTAAAGTGGCGTGTTTGGTCACTTGGACCGAGAAGGGCCGCAATTACAATTTGTTGGTGGAAGACCGTTTATGGAACTGGCGTTAACTAAAATCATGGGACAAAAATATAAAAATAAAAATAGCGCGGGGTTTACCCTAATAGAGCTGTTGGTGGCAATGACCATTTTTTCTTTGGTAGCGGTCACCGCCGTGGAAATATTTTTGACGAGCCTCAGCGCCACCAGAAAAATATTTAACCAGCAAAGCATTTTGGATTCAGGCCGGTATGTGCTGGAGACAATTTCTAAGGAATTACGGATGAGCGAAATCAATACTGCCTCGGGCGGTCCATACACCTCAATTAATATTAAAAACAGTAAGGGGCAGAATCTTAATTATTCATTCGGCCAAGACTGTGTTATCGACCAATGTTTGACGCCGAGCAAAGTGGATATGAGCGGTTATTTTTACGTGCAAAAAAGCGGCGGCGCGCTTTTTATGCCGCCCCGGGTCACGATCGTAATGACCTTGAGCAATAAAAACGCCCAAGCGGGAGAGCAATCAGTGGTCCATTTGCAAACCACGGTTTCTTCCCGCGAGTATTCGCAATAAAATAAAATGATAGTCAATTTTTCAAAACAAAGCGGCGCCACCACCATTTTATTGGCGATGTTCGTGTTGAATGTGATCTTGCTCATTGCTCTGACAGCCGCCACGATAATTATGTATGAGGTTAAAATGGTGAATGAGATGGCTAGTTCCGTCCCAGCTTTTTACGCGGCTGATGCCGGCGCGGAGAAATGCCTATATCAGGTCAGAAAGACGACTAGCGAGGGATGTGACAGTGCTGCTTCCCGGCAGACGACGGTGAGTTTAGACAACGGCGCTACCGGCCAAGCTACCTTTAATGGGGCGGCCAAAATAAACGCCTCTGGAGTTTATAAAGATACCAAGCGCAATGTGGAGGTGACCTGGTAAAGAGTCATTTCAGCAACAAATTAAGCCTCGTTCAGAGGCTTTTAATATCGGTAAAAATGAGCTAAAATGAGGGTAAGAAGATGACTAAGGCCGAGGCGCAAAAACGAATAGTCAAGCTGAAAGACGAGATAAATCATCACCGGTATCAATATCACGTGTTGGATAAGATGGATATATCCGACGCGGCTTTTGATTCGCTCAAAAACGAACTGGAAGAACTGGAGCTGAAGTGGCCGGAGCTGGTAACGCCCGATTCTCCCACCCAGCGGGTGGGCGGTCAAGCCCTGGCTAAATTCAAAAAAGTGGCCCACAGCCAGCCAATGCTTTCCTTGAACGACGCTTTTGGCGAAGAGGAAATTAAGGCCTGGGAAGAGCGCGTTCAGAAATTGGCGCCCCACGAAAAACTAGACTATTTTTGCGAACTGAAATTGGATGGTTTAGCCGTGGCGTTGATTTATGAAAAAGGATTATTGGTTCAGGGCGCGACGCGGGGCGACGGCAAAATTGGCGAAGACGTCACGCAAAACCTAAAGACCATTGAAGCTATTCCTTTGAAATTGCGCTTGCCATCAGAAGCGGAATTAAAAAAGGTGGGCCTGGCACCCGCTGTCATAAAAAAAGTATTGGCGACAGCGACTGGTGGTCGGCTGGAAGTGCGGGGTGAGGCGATAATGACCAAGCGCGTTTTTGAGGAGTTGAATAAAAAATATAAAAAAGCGGGCAAGGCGTTATTGGCTAATCCCCGAAACGGCGCGGCCGGTTCCATCCGACAATTGGATCCCAAAATCACCACCGAGCGCCGCTTAACTTTCTATGCCTATACGATCATTACTGACTTGGGTCAGGAGTGGCACAGGCAGGAGCATCTGATTGCCAGAGCTCTGGGCTTTCCTGTTTTTATTGAAGAGCCAAAGTCCCGCTCAACGGGATCAAGAAAAAATTATGCCCGTTTTTGCGGCAGTTTGGCGGAAGTTATAAGGTTTCATGAATATTGGGTGAAAAAACGCGAGGGTTTGCCCTTTGGCTGTGATGGCGTAGTGGTATCGGTGGATAAAGTCGCGCTTTATAAGAAGCTCGGCGTGGTGGGCAAGGCGCCGCGCTGGATGCAGGCTTTTAAGTTTTCGGGCGAGGAGGCTACCACCGTGGTGGAAGATATTGTGGTGCAGGTGGGCCGGACCGGGATTTTGACGCCAGTGGCGCATTTAAAGCCCGTGAACGTGGGCGGCGTCACAGTGGCGCGCGCCACATTGCATAACGAAGATGAAATAAAACGGCTGGGTTTAAAAATTGGCGATACCGTGATTGTGCGGCGGGCGGGCGACGTTATTCCCGACATCATCAAAGTCTTGCCCAAATTGCGCACCGGCCAGGAGAAAAATTGGCATATGCCAACTAAGTGTCCCATCTGCGGCGGACGAGTGAAAAAGAGAATTATTGGGAGTCAAGCTGCGCTTGACCACGCGAAGCGTGGCGTGGGGCATTTTTGCGTGAGTAAAAATTGTTTTGCCGTAAATCGCCGGCGACTCCATCATTTTGCCGCCAAGCATGCCATGGACATTGAGGGTTTGGGGCCGAAAATTATTGACCAGTTGATGAAAGAGGGCCTAATCAGCGATGCCGCCGATATTTACGAACTGCAGGAAGGGGACCTGGAAGGACTGGAACGATTTGCTCAAAAATCCGCCCAAAACATTGTGGCGTCAATTAATAAAAGCCGTCAGGTGCCGCTAGCGCGGTTCATCAACGCTTTAGGTATTTTGCACGTGGGCGAGGAAACGGCCGTGGATTTGGCTAATCATTTCGGGAGCCTGGAAAAATTGGTTGGCGCTTCATTGGAAGAGATCAGTAAAATTCCTAACATCGGGCCGGTAGTGGCGCAAAGCATCAGCGAGTGGTTGGCCAACCAAAAGAATAAGCAGCTGTTGGCCAGGCTCAATAAAGCTGTTAAAATTATAAAACCAGCGCTAACTAAAAAGAAACAAGTTTTTAGGGGTCTGACGCTGGTGTTAACCGGGGAGCTTAACAGCTTAAGCCGCGACCAGGCCAAAGCAGCGATTCGGGAGCGCGGGGGCGATGTGGCATCTTCAGTTTCACAGAATACTGATTCGGTGGTGGTTGGCGCCAGCCCCGGCTCCAAATATGACAAGGCCAAAGAATTGGGAATAAAAATAATTGAGGAAGAGGAATTTTTAAAACTTATCAAATGAAAATCGACGTTGAACACGTAGCTAAATTAGCGCGCCTGGGTCTGACCGAACAGGAAAAAGCCAAGTTTTCCAAAGACCTGGCGGCGATTTTGGATTTTATCGGGAAACTGGAAAAAGTTAATGTTAAAAATGTTGAGCCGATGACCCAAGCGACAGGGCTGGTTAATGCTTGGCGCCAAGACGCCAGCATTAAAAGAGATAAAGCTAGCCGGCAGCGTATTTTAGATAATGCGCCGGACCAAAAAGATGGTTATATTAAAGTAAAAGCTGTGTTTGAATGAATTTTTGTTCGGGGTATGATTTCAAAAACGTAAAATTTTACCCAGCGAGAAAAATTTTACTCGCCGAAATTATTCACTCTCCGCCCTGGGCGGAACCATGCCCGTTCATAATTTCGAGCGTTTTGAAAATCACACCCCTCACCTCAAGCTAATGGAACTGGAAGGTCTAACAATTAAACAGGCCCACGACGGTTTAGTGGCTAAAGAATTTTCAGCTAAGGAATTAGCTAAGGCTTTTTTGTCGCGCATCGATAAAGAGGACGGGGCAATTCACGCGTATCTATTAAAGACTGCTGCCTTGGCGCAGGCCGCAGCCGCTAAAGCTGATGATAAAATCAAAGCCGGGGAATCGATTGGATTACTGGAAGGCGTGCCTTGTGCGATTAAAGACAATATGTTGGTTGAAGACCAGGCCTGCACAGCCGCGTCCAAAATTTTGGCCAACTACCAGGCGCCTTATGATGCCACGGCAGTAAAGAAGTTAAAATCAGCCGGCGCCGTGATTTTGGGCAAGTTGAATATGGATGAGTTTGCCATGGGCTCTTCCACTGAAAATTCGGCTTTTGGGCCGACGCGCAATCCGTGCGACCTGGAACGCGTGCCGGGCGGCTCGTCCGGGGGGTCGGCCGCGGCCGTGGCGGCTGATGAGTGCGTTTATGCTTTGGGTTCGGATACCGGGGGGTCTATCAGGCAACCAGCCTCCTTTTGCGGCGTGGTTGGCCTAAAACCGACTTATGGGGCGGTTTCCCGCTATGGCCTGATGGCGATGGCCTCCTCGCTTGACCAGATCGGGCCGTTGACCAAAAACGTGGCTGATTGCCGGGCGGTCTTTGAGGCGATCAGGGGTAAGGACGGGCGGGATTCAACCAGTGCCAACTTCCCAGCCATTGGCCGGTCTAAGTTGGAATTTAAGAATTTACGAATAGGCCTGCCCAAAGAATATTTTGCCAAAGGTTTAGATAAAGACGTGGAAAAATTAGTCAGGCAGGCGATAGAAATGTTGGTCAAGCAAGGCGCCAAAGTGCAAGAAATCAGTTTGTCACATTCCGAATACGCTTTGGCTTGTTATTATATCATTATGGCTTCAGAGGTTTCGGCTAATTTAGCCAGATACGACGGCATTAAATACGGCTACTCGGCCGGCGCTGATAAAAAACAAGAGGTCAATAATTTATTGGATGTTTATTTGAAATCGCGCCAGCACGGCTTTGGCGATGAAGCGCGGCGCCGCATTATGCTGGGCACTTATTCTTTGTCCTCCGGTTATTATGATGCCTATTATCTGCGGGCGCAGAAAGTGCGCACCAAAATCCTGGAAGACTTTAAACAAGCGTTTGCCAAGGTTGACTTGATAATGACGCCAGTCTCTCCTACACCCGCCTTCAAGCTGGGTGAAAAAATTGACGATCCGGTACAGATGTATCTTTCTGATATTTATACGGTGCCGGTGAACCTAGCCGGCGTGCCGGCGTTATCTCTGCCTTGCGGGCAAATTGGCAAGTTGCCGGTGGGATTGCAAATCATTGGTCCGCATTTTTCCGAGGAGTTGATTTTCCAGGTTGCTCAATTTTGCGAAGATGCGTTAAAATAATAGACAATGGAGTATTTTTGGAGTATTTACGATCAGGTCTATAATTTTTTTGTGCTGGCTGATTGGTCGGTGGCTTTTATAATTTTGAAAATTGTCGGCTGGTTGGTTTCGTTATTGCTGGCGATTTTAGCCGCTATTTTGTTAAGCCGGGCGGATGCCGACTGGTGGTTAAGAGAGCGGATGTACGCCACGCAAATTTCTTACGGCAAGACCGAGGATAAAAAATGGGAGCAAATCAAAGCGCGGCTAAAAAAAGGAGATGAAGCTAATTTAAAACTGGCGGTGATTGAGGCCGACAATATCTTAGATGATATTTTCAAGCGCATGGGTCTGCCGGGCAGCAAGATGGAGGAGCGGATGGATCAGATCCAGCCGCACGAGATGAAAAGCATTGACGGCGTGCGGGACGCGCACCGGGTGCGCAATCTTATTATTCATCAACCCAGTTATCAATTGTCGCAAAGCGCCGCTGAGCAGGCTATAGAATATTTTGAGGCGGCGTTGAAAGAGTTGGAATATCTATCGTAAAATTTTTTGGAGGCAAGTTCTTAAGAAGGAGGTGATATTGGTGAAAAAGAGGATAGAATTGTTGAACACGGATTTTTTGATCAAGTGTCTGTTCCGCCAGATATACCAGATATATGATCACGGCGGTATTTCCATGGGAAGAGGCCGCTCGTCTGTCCTGTTGGAGGCTGCCATGTTTATGATAAGCCTGCCTGAAGAGCTAGATCCGGACATTTTTTCATTTGATGAGCTACTTGAGGAGGCGAAGCGGCGCTTAACCAAAAAAGACAGGTTGAAGGATGTTTCTTTCGCCGGCCAGATGAAACACTGGAAAGATTCTTCGGTAATTTTTCTGATCTTTGTCCGGCTTCTTGACTGGATAAGACAACTGGAAAAGAAGCAGATGGAGAAGACAAAAATAAAGGAAGACGAAGAGCACTCCATCGGCATCAATGAGAAAAAACTGTTAGCTGCTATCAATGGCTTATTCATCAAGCCAGCCGACTTACCGGACGCCCAAGAGGAGGATTTGATTGAAGAGTCAAACCGCCGCATAAGGATAAAATCCAAAAGGCGGCAAAAGAAGGTATTAGGTTATTGAGTCCCCGTTTTGTAAGAGCGGGGACTCGTATTTTTAACCCTTGTCTAAACGAACATTCTCCATTATAC
>Ga0136653_10002160_pt1 | contig 10748 bp, 8 predicted proteins | sample LakKivw275mmetaG_FD_94866 | JGI IMG/M metagenome (GOLD analysis project Ga0136653, IMG submission 94866) | Anoxic lake water microbial communities from Lake Kivu, Rwanda to study Microbial Dark Matter (Phase II) - Lake Kivu water 275m metaG... | ecosystem: Environmental > Aquatic > Freshwater >... | reverse complement strand
TAGCGTATCTGCACGGGAAAAACATACGTGAGAGAGCCATGGAGCTGATAGCAATAGCACACCCAAAATTCAGGCCGTGGTTGATTGAAGAAGCAAAGAAGCTTAACCTGATCTATAAAGACCAGGCATTCGTGCCTGGCAAGCGTGGAGAATACCCGGAATCGCTGGAAACAGCCAGAACAACCGGATCAGGCCAGCAACTGATCTTCAGACCTGTCAAGATCAGTGATGAGCCTCTCATCAAGGACTTCTTTTATTCATTATCGGATCAAAGCCTTTATCGTCGCTTTATCTCCAGCAGGAAGGATATGCCTCACGAACGTCTGCAGGAATTTGTGATCATTGACTATACGCAGGAAATGGTCATCCTTGCTACCCGTGGTGAGGAGAACAATGAAGAGGTTGTGGGCATCGGGCAATATGGTATCGGGCAGGATATGCACAGCGCTGAAGTGGCTTTTGCTGTGCGTGACAAGGACCAGAGGCAGGGAATTGGTACCGAGTTACTGAATTATTTGATATACCTGGGCAAGAGGAATGGTCTGCTGGCTTTCGTAGCCGAAGTGCTGTATGAGAATAAACCGATGCTGACGGTATTCGAAAGGGCGGGTTTTAAGGTGACAAGCAGCGGTTCAGGGCTTTACTATCTAAGCCTGGAGCTGTGATTTTTTATTAATAGACTAAGGAGGGAATGTTTATGGATTTATCCTGGTGGCGCGACCTGGCGATTGTCGTCTGGGCCTGCATAGCTACGATTGTCGCTGTGTTTATCAGTATCATTATCCTGTTGCTGTACAGGAAGCTTGTGCCGTTGATGAAGTCTGCTGATGAGGTTATAGAGTCAGCCGATGCCGTTGTGAACAAGGTCGGGGCGGTGGTCGACTATACCAAGGATCAGTTTATCAGCCCTGTTGTGCAGTTTGGGAGCGCGGTACAGGGTATCGCGCAGGGCATTAGTATGATAGTCGGTCTTTTCAAAAGGAAGGAGGAATAAGTATGAATAAGGACAGCGGAGCGGATTTTTTCACAGGGCTTCTGGTTGGTGCGCTAATCGGTGTGGTTGTGGGCTTCCTATATGCCCCGCAAAGCGGGTCCGAGGCGCGACGCACAGTCAAAGAGAAAGTTTCAACATTAAGGCAGAGCGCTTCCGATGTGGCCGGCAAAGTTAAGGATACGCTGCAAAGCCGTATCGCCGGGGAAGAGTGATAACGCTGTTGGACTGGATGCATTCTTAACGGCCGTCTGACAGAATTGGCCGAATTGGACGAGATATCATTTTGATGAGTTAAATGGCGCGCTATGTAAGGTAACAGGAGGAGACTATTTGACAACGGAAATCAGCCCTTTTAAAAAGTATTGGCGTCCCGTTCTCATACTTGTTGCCATTGCAGCAGTGCTGTGGTTGACATGGGTTTCCATGGCCGTGCTCATCCCGTTTCTGATAGGCGTACTTCTGGCCTACCTTTTAATACCGCTGGTGCAATGGCTGGAACGCGTTTTACCTCCCCGGAAGAAGGCCGTCAAGGCCCGGCGGGTCGTATCGATTATTATCGTGTTCATTCTGTTTACCGCGCTGATGTTTTTTTTCATTGCATATATAGGTTCCACGCTGCTGGCGGCTTCGCACGTTATGCTGTATAAAGCTCCTCTGTATTTACAACAGGGACTGGATCAGTTCAGCGAGTGGCTTAAGGTGTTCAGGGGAGGGATGCCACAGCAGATGGCAGACAGTTTTGAAAGCTGGTTATCCCAACTGGGGCCTTCCGCGGGGGAATTCTTGCAGGATTTTGTTGTAGGCAGCATGGCTGTCATACCCGCCTCCATGCCAACTATAATGGGGTTTTTCATACTGCCCTTTTTCCTTTTCTTTTTGCTGATGGATTACGAGTCATTCCGTAAATTTTTCTACGATGCAGTGCCGTCGAGTGCCGCACGGCGCACAGGCGATATACTCAGCATAATAGGCAATGTTATGGGCCGTTATATCCGATCTACCCTGGTATTAAGCATAATAGTCGGTGTAATGGTATTTGTAGGTCTGGCTATCTTACAGGTGGAACATGCTGCGGCACTGGCCGCTTTAACTGCTTTGACGCAGTTCATTCCCATCGTCGGCCCGGTTATTTCAGGATTGATCCTTGTGATAATCGTGCTGGCGCTGCAGCCGCATCTGGTGATCTGGGCTTTGCTGGTGTTCCTGATCGCACAAATGCTGCTCAACACTATTTTCGTTAACTGGATTCAGGGGAAGTATATGCAAATGCATCCTGCCGTCATCATGGTGCTGCTTGTTGTAGGAGGGTATGTCGCAGGATTCTGGGGCATGATTCTGGCCCTGCCGGTAGGCGCCACCATATGGGAGATTATCAAGTACTTCCGTGTAGAGCGGGTCAGCGAGAAGCTGGAAACCTGATCTGAGCTTGACAGTCAAAATTCCATAATGTATCATTCGAGTTTGGTTGTGCCAAGACCATGAACCGCTGTTCTTAATATAATCTTAGCTCTGGGCTGGCACATAGCCGGATATCCCTTAAGCATATAGTATGGGTTCAATATAAAATGCTATAGAAATTTATACAAGGAGGATCAGCAAAGCAAGCTATGGCAGACAAACCTGAAGAGAAAAAGTCGACAATCACCTCTATGTCGGTGGAGAACAGGAAGTTCCCGCCCTCCAAAGAATTCACCAAGAACGCTTACATCAAAAGCCTGGCGGAGTACAAGAAGATCTACAAACGATCGATCGAGGACCCCGATGGCTTCTGGGGTGAGCAGGCAGACCAGTTGATCACCTGGTACAAGAAATGGGACAAGGTGATGGTCAATGACTTTAAGAATGCCAGGCACGAGTGGTTCGTGGGCGGTAAGCTCAACGTTTCCTATAACTGCCTGGACAGGCATCTGACAACCGCCAGGAAAAACAAGGCTGCACTTATCTGGGAAGGCGATATCGGAGATTCCCGCACTTTCACCTACCAGCAGGTCCATTACGAGGTAAGCAAGTTCGCCAACGTGCTGAAGAAGCACGGTGTTAAGAAGGGCGATCGCGTTTCCATATACCTGCCTATGATCCCCGAGTTGGCGTTCGCTATGCTGGCCTGCACCAGGATCGGCGCCATCCACAGCATCGTATTCGGCGGTTTCAGCGCCGATGCGCTCAAGGACAGGATGCTGGACTGCAAATCGACCATTCTCATCTGCGCCGATGGATATTACCGCGGCGGCAAGGTGGTCCAGAGCAAGGCCAATGCCGACCAGGCGCTGCAATCATGTCCCCTGGTGAAAGATGTGATCGTGGTAAAGCGCGCCAACAACAATGCGCCCATGGTCGCCGGGCGTGATTACTTCTGGGATGACGAGCTTGCCACTGTCGGCGCCGTTTGCGAGCCCGAGAAAATGGATGCCGAAGATCCCCTTTTCATTCTCTACACCAGCGGCAGCACCGGCAAGCCCAAGGGCGTGCTGCATACCACGGCCGGCTATCTGCTGTATGTTATGAGGACCTTCCAGTGGATATTCGACTATAAGGACGAAGATACCTTCTGGTGCACAGCGGATATCGGATGGGTTACCGGTCACAGCTACATTGTCTACGGTCCCCTGGGTATGGGCGCCACCAGCCTGATGTTCGAGGGCGTGCCCAACTACCCCAAGCCAGACAGGTTCTGGGACATTATCGAGAAATACAAGGTCAATACCCTCTATACCGCCCCCACGGCTCTGCGCGCCATCATGAAGGACGGCGATGACTGGGTCAAAAAGCACGACCTGAGCTCTTTAAGGCTGCTCGGCACGGTCGGTGAGCCGATCAACCCCGAGGCCTGGATATGGTATTACAATGTTATCGGCGGCGGCCGCTGCCCCATCGTTGACACCTGGTGGCAGACAGAGACCGGCGGCATACTCATCACCCCGCTGCCCGGCGCATGGCCGATCAAACCGGGATCTGCCACATTGCCCTTCCCAGGCGTGGCGGCCAAGGTCATCCGCGAGGATCGCTCACAGGCCGGCGTTAATGAGGGTGGGTCCCTCATTATCGAGAAGCCGTGGCCCGGCCTTATGCGTGGCGTTTACGGCGATCCCGAAAGGTTCAAAAATACATACTTCGTTCAGAACCCCGGTGTTTATACCACAGGCGACGGCGCCAGGGTGGACGAAGACGGTTACTTCTGGCTGATGGGCCGTATAGACGATGTCATCAACGTATCCGGCCACAGGATCGGCACGGCTGAGGTCGAGAGCGCGCTTGTCTCACATGCCAAGGTTGCCGAAGCTGCCGTGGTCGGTATGCCCCATGATATCAAAGGCCAGGGCATTTACGCGTACGTGACCTTGAAGACGGGCCAGCAGAAATCGGACGAACTCAAGAAAGAGCTGGTTACGCATGTGCGCAAAGAGATCGGTCCTATCGCAACACCGGATAAGATTCAATGGGCCGATAGTCTGCCCAAGACGCGCAGCGGCAAGATCATGCGCAGGATTCTGATGAAGATCGCAGCTAATGACGTCTCGAATCTTGGAGACACAACTACTCTTGCCGATCCCACAGTGGTGGACGATCTGGTCAAGAACAGGGTATAACAGAGAAAACGGCGCTGCCCGCAAAGCAGCGCCGTTTTTTTATCTACAAAGACAGAGTGATATTTTCTAATTTTCAGGAGGAGAAGGTACAAAATGGCTGAAGCGAAAGTTTTCGGGATGCCTGCTGAGAAGGGCAGGTGGATCTTCGTTGTATTGGGTTTCGTCATCAATCTTTGCCTTGGCAGTGTTTATGCATATAGCGTATTTAATGTCCCTGTCAGAAACCTGTTCAATATCGGAGCATTTGATAGCGGATTACCCTTCATGGTATTCCTCGCATTTTTTGCTGGTATTTTCCCGTTCAGCGGCAGGTTGCTGGAAAAAGTTGGACCCAGGAAGCTGGGCATTATCGGCGGCGTCATCGTCGGACTGGGATGGATTCTTTCCGGTATTCTACCGTCGATGATACCAAGCATCTGGACACTGATTATTACGTATGGAGTTATCGCGGGATCGGGCGTCGGCCTTGCCTATAGCGGCCCTATTCAGGTTGCTACCAGGTGGTTTCCCGATAAGAAAGGTCTGGCGGTAGGTTTAACTGTGGCCGGTTTTGGCGGGTCGCCTTTCGTCAGTGCCTATGTGGCAAAAGCACTCATTGATTCCGTAACTGTTTTACCCACGTTCCTTTATCTCGGCATCGCATTTCTACTTTTAATTATCTTGCTGTCCATCCCTTTGAAGTTCCCTGTAGCGGATTGGAAACCTGCCGGATGGACTCCTAAAGCAGGTGCCGCGGTTGCTTCTGCTGATTATGATAGTTCCCAAATGGCAAAGACATCCTCATTCTGGGGGCTTTTTATCTGTTTCACTATAGGTTCGCTGGCAGGCTTGATGGCTATAAGTATATCCAGTCCTGTCGCAACAGGAATCATTAAACTTGACTCTGCAGTTGCGGCAGTTTTGGTCTCCGTGTTTGCCATATTCAATGGTGGTGGTAGACCATTGTTCGGTTGGATAACGGACAGGATAACGCCGAGATATGCGGCAATCCTGTCTTTTGTAATTATCCTTCTGGCGTCTATCGGAATGATGTTTGCCGGTCCGGGTACCACGGCCCTATATGTGATCTGTTTCGCAGGATTCTGGCTGTGCCTGGGCGGTTGGCTGGCAATTGCGCCAACCTCTACGGCCACTTTCTTTGGGATTAAATTTAATGCCAGGAATTATGGCATTATGCTGCTGGCCTATGGCATCGGCGCCATTCTGGCCAATTTCATTTCCGGTTTTGCCAGCGACCTGTTCGGCTCATACCTCAGGGCCTTTATTCCGGTCGGTGTACTGGCCTTTGCAGGTCTTTTTATTGCATTCTTCCTGATGAAGCCACCGAAGAAAATAAGTTAGTTGAGCTATCACTAAATAAGATGTCTAAGTGGGCGGCAGGCGTGAAGCTTGCCGCCCACTTGTGTATGTTTCTATACCCCTCTTGCAGGTGCTAAAATTATTCTCTGCGGTAAAAATATGTCTACTGATGCAATTGAAGTCAGGGGCGCTCGGGAACATAACCTCAAGAACATCGATGTCACTATCCCGAGGGATAAACTGGTCGTTATTACAGGCGTGTCGGGTTCGGGCAAGAGCTCGCTGGCCTTCGACACGATCTATGCAGAAGGTCAGCGGCGTTATATCGAGTCGCTTTCTGCTTATGCCAGGCAATTTCTGGGACGTATGGATAAACCGGATGTCGACTACATAGAAGGCCTGAGCCCTGCGATATCGATCGATCAGAAGGGGCCGTCCCATAATCCCCGCTCCATCGTGGGTACAGTTACAGAGGTGTACGACTACCTGCGTCTGCTGTTTGCCAGGGTTGGCAGGCCACATTGTCCCCAGTGTGGCCGGGAGATATCCCGCCAAACGGTACAACAGATCGTGGATTCGGTACTCCAGATCAAGCCGGATATCCGCATAATGCTGCTGGCTCCGCTCATTAAAGATAGAAAAGGTGAGCACCTGCAGATATTAGACGATTTGAAGAAGGCGGGATTTGTACGTGTCAGGATCGATGGATATGTGCGCGATCTCTCCGAGGTTATCCAGCTGGATAAAAACAAGAAACATACGGTGGAAGCTGTAGTTGACCGTATCGTTACAGGTGATGAGAGCAATCGCGCACGTATAGCCGATTCAGTTGAGACCGCGCTAAAACTGGGTGGGGGAGTGGTGCTGGTATCAATTGCCGATGGGGAAGAGATGCTCTTCTCGGAGCATTTCGCCTGCGTTAATTGCGGGCTCAGCCTGGGGGAGATCGCTCCGCGAACATTCAGCTTCAATAGTCCGCATGGCGCCTGCCCGGCCTGTACCGGCCTGGGTGTAAAACTGGAGATCGACCCCGATCTGGTCATCCCCAACAGGGAACTGACTATTGCTGAGGGGGCTATCAGGCCATGGGCTACCTACACGTGGTATATAAATCAGCTTGAAGAATTGGCGCAGCAATACGACTTCTCTCTGCGAGTTCCCGTGAAAAAGCTTGGCAAGGATCAGTTGAAATTGATTCTGTTCGGGGAACACCCGGACCGGCACAGGTACCGTTACCGTTTTGGCAAAGTGCGTGAATGTGCGGTCGGTTTTGAGGGCGTTATCCCGAACCTGCAGCGCCTGCACAGAGAGACGGAGTCCGAAAACAGACGCGCGGAGATCGAGAGGTATATGTCGGCGTCACCCTGTCAGGTTTGCGGGGGGAAGAAATTGAAACCGGAATCGCTGGCGGTCAGGATCGATGGGAAAAATATTATGGATGTCACGGCCCTGTCGGCGGTTGATGCAAGCGTATGGATACAATCCATCACAGGTAGCCGTGATGGCAGACAGATACTTACTTCAAATGAGCAAATGATCGCGAGACAGATAATTAAGGAGATAAATGCGCGTCTGGGTTTTCTCAGGGATATAGGGCTCGGATATTTGACTCTGGACAGGGCCTCGGCCACTTTAAGCGGCGGTGAAACGCAGAGGATCAGGCTGGCAACAATGATCGGAAGCGGATTAATGGGCGTTTTATATATCTGTGATGAGCCGACCATCGGCCTGCATCCTGCCGATATACACAGGCTGATTAATACGCTTAATAAGCTTCGTGACCTGGGCAATACCGTCATCAGTGTCGAGCATGACGAAGGCATGATGCGGGCGGCCGATTTCATTGTTGATCTGGGCCCGGGCGCCGGCGAGCACGGAGGCCGCATCGTTGCTACCGGCAGTATTCAAGACGTGATGAAGGCCCGTGAATCGGTCACCGGCCAGTATTTGAGCGGCATCAGGCATATACCCATGCCGGCCGGACGCAGGAACGGGTCCGGCAAATCCCTGGTGATCAAAAAGGCGGGGGAGAATAATCTTAAAGATATCGATGTTAAGATCCCGCTGGGCAAGCTGGTCTGCATCAGCGGCGTATCGGGAAGCGGCAAGAGCACGTTGATGAATGATATTTTGTACAAGAAGCTGGCGCAGGTTTTTTATCAGGCCAGGGACAAGCCGGGGAAATGCGCAGGGATAACGGGTGTAGAGAATATCGACAAGGTAATAAATATCGATCAGTCTCCCATCGGGCGCACCCCTCGCAGCAATCCGGCCACTTATACCGGCGCCTTCACCCCCATCAGGGAGCTTTTCTCTTCCGTACCGGAGGCTCGCGTGCGCGGCTACGGCCCGGGTCGGTTTTCGTTCAATGTGCGCGGCGGTCGCTGCGAAGCTTGCCAGGGCGACGGTTATATACAAATCGAAATGCAGTTTTTGCCCGATGTTACAGTTCCCTGCGAGGTATGCAAAGGGAGGCGATACAATCGGGAAGCGCTCGAGATACAGTTCAAAGGCAAGAATATAGCTGATGTACTCGATATGACCATCGAGGAAGCTACTGCCTTTTTCACCAGCTTCCCCAAAGTTAAAAACAAGCTGGCAACATTGCTGGATGTCGGACTGGGTTATATGCGCCTGGGACAACCTGCCCCGACGCTGTCAGGTGGGGAGGCGCAGAGGGTTAAACTGGCATCAGAGCTGTCTCGCAGATCAACAGGCAGAACACTCTATATACTGGATGAGCCGACTACCGGACTATCTTTTGCAGATATCGACTGTCTGCTGAGAGTCATTCAGAGGCTGGTGGACGCAGGCAATACGGTGATCATCATAGAACACCATATGGACGTGATAAAAAATGCGGACTATATCATCGACCTCGGGCCGGGAGCGGGAGACGAAGGAGGTTATCTTATAGCGTCAGGTACGCCTGAGGAGGTGGCGACAATCGATACTTCCGCTACAGGGCGTTATTTGAAAGATGTACTTGCCGGGCACAGCCTCGCTGCCGGTTAATTATTCCGGGGACTGGTTGGTTTATAAGGTTTGATTTCATTGTGTTAATATATCCTGTACAGAGCGGTTGACAGCTTCAAGAAAGGTACATATTCCGGCGGGTTTTGACTTAATTGTGACGCGAGAATAATAAACGGCAGGAGGTATCATGGCTAATTCGCATAGAATGGCCTGTCTTGTTTCCCTGCTTATAGCAGGGTCACTTATCTTCTCGGCTGCCTGTGGAACTGACGAAGAGCAAGGGATGCAACAGGGCAGCAGTCAAGCAACAACGATAAAAAGCGATATAAAAGTTAATGTTGTACCGATGCAATCGGTTACCCCGGCTATCTATTTGCAGATGCCCAACCTGGATATCACCTTCGTCGATTTCGAAATCACCAATAATGGAGATAATGTGGTGAGGCTCAGTGTGGAGTCAGAGCTTCAGGGTTATTCTGAAAAAGCGATTGACACCGTGGATGTCGGCCCGCACAGCACAGCAGTTGTTGGACAGACCCCCATACTTAAGCCGCAGGCTATACCGCTCGAGATTGCCAATACCACGTTGCATTATCGTATTGCCGACAGCAGCGGTGCCGTCATTCAGGAGCAGACATTGCCGGTCAAGATATACGGCAGGGATACGATGCTGTGGGCGATGCAGGAGGGTGATGATTGGACCGATACATCGGTCTTTATCGGGGCGTTTGTTACTCCTCATGCGCCGGAGATCGATGAACTCGTACGTCAGGCGGCCGAATACCACCCTTCAAATTCCATGGAAGGTTATCAGTGCAGCCAATGTTCTGATGATCAGTGGACTGAATATACTACGGCCCAGGTGAAGGCGGTTTACGAAGCGCTCCAGCAGGATTACAGTCTAAAATACATCAACTCCACTATTGCTTTCAGCAACGAATCGGAGGCACCCCAGAGAGTACGTCTGCCGGCGGAGTCTATTAATACTAAGTCATCCAACTGCATCGATGGTGCCGTGCTCTATGCCTCAGCGTTGGAATCCATGGATATGCATCCCTATATAGTGCTTACACCGACCCATGCTTTCCTTTGCTATGAAATTAATCCCGACGATCCGGATAACCTCGGTTGCCTGGAAACCACCATGACCGGTTCAGCCTCTTTTGAGGACGCCACAGCGATGGGGCAGCAGGAACTGACTGAGGAGATATCAAGCGGCAACATCGAATCGGGGAAATCCAAAGTACTCTCTGTTCAGCAGCTGAGAGCCAGCGGCATACTGCCTATGAAATAATCCTGCACCGCGCTGAATATGCTATCGGTTCAGGCGGCTGAACAGCTACTCGATCTCGATATCTTTTATACTGAGCTCGGTGCCGCCGGTTAACTTGATTTTGGTGCTGCCGCACGTGGGGCATACATATTCATATTCATTGACGGAAAAATCTGAATTGCAGCTATCACAGTGTCCGCTGACGGGCACCTCATCAATATTCAGGTAAGCCCCTCCAGCTATGGTATCCTTGGACACGATCCCGAAACAGAAGGTGAGTTGCAGAGGGACGATACCGCGTAACTCGCCGGCCACCAGGTTGATCCTTGTTATCTTCGATGCGCCTTCCTTGCCGGCTGCGTTGAGAGCGATATCCAGGATGTTCTGGGCGATGCCCATCTCATGCATGGCCGGCCCCGTCGGTTTTATCACGGTACTTTGCCATCAGCCACGATACCCATTCATCCAGCCCCACGCCGTTTGCACACGATATTTCAATGATGTCGATATTGGGATTTATCTTACGGGCATTGGCTTTGGCTTCCTTAAGATTGAAGTTTGTGTACTGGATAAGGTCGATCTTGTTGATCAGCATCAGGGCCGACTCATGGAACATCAG
>Ga0136653_10002159_pt1 | contig 10749 bp, 7 predicted proteins | sample LakKivw275mmetaG_FD_94866 | JGI IMG/M metagenome (GOLD analysis project Ga0136653, IMG submission 94866) | Anoxic lake water microbial communities from Lake Kivu, Rwanda to study Microbial Dark Matter (Phase II) - Lake Kivu water 275m metaG... | ecosystem: Environmental > Aquatic > Freshwater >... | reverse complement strand
CTTTAAAGCCTATTGATTTAAAAAAAGTAGAAAAGGCTCTAAAGGTAGATCCAGCTCTCACGCATATTTTACTAGTTCATCATGAAACTACTACGGGTATGCTTAATGATTTGCATGCTATTGGTAAATTAGCAGCAAAATACAAAAAGATTGTCTGCGCTGACACAGTAAGTAGTTTTGGTGGATATAAGATAGATGTTAAGACAGACAACCTGGCTTTTTGCACCGTAAGTGCTAATAAATGCCTAGAAAGTTTCCCTGGCATATCCTTCGTAATTGCTCAAAAAAAAGAGCTGAAAAAATTACAAGGCAAATCCCGAAGTTATTATTTTGATCTCTATAACCAATGGGAATTTGAGGAAAAGAAAGGGCAAACTCCCTTCACCTCGGCCGTACAACTTTTTTTTGCCCTAAATCAAGCTCTAGATGAATTATTAACCGAAGGAATCCAAAACCGTATCCGAAGATATAAAAATAATGCTAACCTAATGCGACAAGGATTAAAAAAGCTAGGCTTTCGCTTTGTTTTGCCAGAATATCTGCAATCCAGTATTATCACGTCTATTAAATTACCCTCTAATATGGATTACTGGCAGGTGCATGATGAATTAAAAAGGAAAGGTTATACTATTTATTCTGGTCAGAGCACTCTTGATGAGGGGATCTTCCGAATCGCCACTTTGGGTCATTTATCTTCAGAAGATATTAAGAATTTTTTAATAGATTTTACACAAACCTTAAAAAAAATTAAATTTAAACCCAAATATGACTAAACCTAAAAAAGCCATCATTTTAATTGCGGGCTTAGGCACGCGGCTCCGTCCTCTAACCGAAAAAATGCCCAAATGCCTTGTAAAAATCAACGGTCAATCAATCTTAGTGAATGCCTTAAATCATCTCGCCGAGAATGGCATCATAGAAACAATCCTCGTAGTAGGTTATTTAAAAGAGAAAATTAAAAAAACCATAGGTAACACTTGGAGCAAGATGAAAATTAGCTATGTGGATAACGATCTCTATAACCAAACCAATAATAGTTACTCACTTTGGCTTGCCATAGAGAATCTTAATGAAAATGTTTTGGTTTTGGAAGGTGATGTCTTTTTTGAAAATAAGCTACTCACCAACCTTATCCAAGATAGCCGAAAAAATCTAAGCATTGTTGAAGCATACAACCCTAATCTTGACGGTACCTTTGTAGCCATAGATCAAGGCCAGAAAATTTTGCAAGTAATCCATAAAAAGGATAGACCAACAGATTTTACTTGCACAGACAAATTCAAGACCGTAAACCTCCATAAGTTCTCTCGCTCCTTTCTCCAAAACCATCTTCGTCCCACCCTGAAAAAACATATCCAAAATCAAAATGGTACAGAACCAATTGAATTTATCCTCAATGAAATCGTAAAGAACTATCACAATCTTTATGCTTTTAACGTAAAAAAAGAAAAATGGTTTGAAATTGACGATATAAATGATCTCAAAAAAGCAGAAGCTATTTTTAAATGACAGAATATAACCTCAATCAAATTACAAAACTATATGGCGGCTATTGGCGTTACGACTTTTTAGATTTTCATTATTTAATCAATGAATATTTTCCTCCCCCTATATTGATCAATATTTTAAAAAAAGAACTTCCCCAGTTAGTCAACCATTATCCTTCCACACAAAAAGTAATTACCAACCTTCTCGCCCGCTGGAAAAAAGACGAATATTTCTGTGCCGAGAATCTAATTATTAGCAATGGCTCCTCTGAACTTATCCGCATCATAAATAGCATTATTACGAAAATTACAATACCCATTCCTACCTTTAACGAATACACTGTTCTTCCTAAAAATAAAATGCATCTCTTCCCAATGTCTGAAAGAGACCACTTTCAACTTGATATAGAAGCCCTTATCCGCGCTATCAAAAAATCAAAAAGTGAATACACCGTAATTAACAACCCTAATAATCCGGTAGGTAATTTAACCAATAAAAAAGACATTGAAAAAATTCTCCGCACTGGTACTATCGCTATTATTGATGAAGCCTTTATTGACTATGCACCTCACTATTCAGTAGAGGATTTAGTCCCAAAATATCAAAATTTAATCGTTATCAAAAGCCTTACTAAATCATTTGGAGTGGCCGGTTTAAGAATTGGCTATCTTCTCACTACCAACGAATATATTAAAAAAATGGTAAGAGCCGCCTTACCTATTTGGAATGTTAATTCTCTTGCCGAAAGATTTATTGAATTGTTTCCAAAATTCAAAAAAGAATATCAACAAGCAATTCAAAAGACTATCAGGGAACGAGAATTTCTTTTTCATGCACTCCAAAACATTGACTATCTTGAACCCTTTCCCTCACAAGCTAATTTTATCTTTTGCAAAAGTAAAAAAGACGGCCGAAAAATTATGAAATATTTATTTAACCAACATAAAATCTTAATTAAAGGCGGTTTGAGTCAACAAACATTACAGAGCAATTTCTACTTGCGCCTTGGCGTCAAAACGCGCAAAGACAATCTTAAGCTTATTGCTGCTCTTAAAAATATATCAAAAGGCTATCTTATTTAAACATCCCATTAATAAATTCTCTTAACCTCAGGATTTAAAATCAATCCCTAAAAACTTTAATAAGGAAGAGTTTTAATTTCTCAAATTTTTAAAACGATATTATAATGCCCGCACACAAACCAAAAGTAATGCTCGTGGTTCCACCACGTAACATCCTTAAAACAAGTGTAAAAAGATGTTGCACACCCTTAGGACTTGCTTATATCGCTGCCGTATTAGAAAAAGCAAATATTGAGGTTAAAATTTTGGACTGTTATGCTGAAGGATATACAGAAGAACAAGACATTGGGGAAGGATATATTAAAACAGGGCTAACATCAGAGGAAATTAAAACCAAAATCAAGGCTTTTCAACCCGATTTCGTCGGCGTAACTTGTGTTTTTACCAGTGAAATAGGTAACGCCGCCGCTCTCTGCCGTTTAGTCAAAGAAGTGGATCCGCACATTAAAGTCGTGCTTGGCGGTTTACACCCCAGTAATTATCCTCTAGAAACTATGGAATTCTGTCCTAAAGTAGATTATATAATCTTAGGAGAAGGGGAGTACCGATTTTTAAAATTAGTCCAAGGTAAGATCCCATTTGATGGTTTGGTGATTGTGAAAGAACATAAAATTATCCCCGCCATAACCCGCATTGAAAATTTGGATCTCTTGCCATTTCCCGCGCGCCACCTATTAAAAATGGACATCTATTTAAAAATTAATAAACACATTTCCCCCTATCCCAAAAAACTCAAAACAGAACAAATTCTCACTAGTCGCGGTTATCCAGGTAGATGCATTTTCTGCACAAGCAGTAGATTTTGGGGATATAACTTCAGAAAAAGGACTCCTGAAAATGTACTAAAAGAAATGCAAGAACTTATAAACCAATATGGAATACAAGAATTCCAATTTACTGATGATACAATGACCCTGGATAAGGCACGGGCAATGCAAATATTCAAAATGATGGAGCCTCTTCAAGTTTCTTTCTGTATGGCTAATGGTGTCTTTGTAAACACCCTTACCCGCCCACTTATTCATCAAATGAAAAAAGCGGGCTGTTATCAAATCACTTTTTCCGTGGAAAGCGGCAGTAAAAAAAGCTTGAAACTTATGAAAAAGAACGTGGATCTAGATAGAGTTAAACCTTTAGTACAATATGCAAAAAGTTTGGGTATCAGCTGTCATGCCACCTTTGTCTTGGGTATCCCTGGAGAAACCATTCAAGACGTTAAACAATCTTTCCGCTATGCCCATTACTGCGACTTTGACTCTACCTCTTTTTTTATTGTTTCACCTCTGCCTGGTTCTGAACTTTATGATCTTTGTTTAGAAAAAAAATATCTTGCAGACCTTTCCTTTGAAAAACTAGACTTTAAATCTACCAAAATCAATAATCCAAATCTGCCACCTGTGCTTTTAGAAAATACAATAAAAAAACGAAAATACCCTTTTTATTCTCAAATATTTGGCCAAACATCCCATCAAGTTTTTTAACAAATATGGTCTTTTTATGCTCAAAAATCCCCAAGAAATACCAAAGGTGTTTGGAAGAGTAACTTAAAATATTACACAACTTAAATGAAGATATTTATGTTTAAATTTCAAAATATTATTCTCCGAATTAATAACTTTCGTCAAAAACATCCCCGTACTTATTTTTTCATCTGGTTCTTTCTTGGTTTTGCATTGCTTTTCACCTTCTGCCATGAATTATCTGGCTATATTTTTGGTGGACTCTTAATTAGCGTCCTTATTTTAAAAGTTCCCGATCGGCCATTAAAAATTTTAGCTCTGCTCTTATTATCTTTATGTCCGCTTGTTCTTATTTTACAAGACAAAGCCTTAGCAGAATTAACCGCTGTATATGCTTATATTTTCTTATTTGCAGCTATAATAAATCAATTCAAATCTTTTAGGCAAGACCATCGTCTAAATCTTAAAATCTTTAATCATCTAAACTGGCAAAAAATCAACCTGATCTTTCTAGCTCTCCTAACCCTAATTATCTTTCAAGAGGTTCTTACTAAAAAAGGTCAAATTGAAATAGGGGATCTAAGTTTCCCCATTAGCGCGGAAAGGGTTTTGGGAAACCCATTCTTTCTTTGGAATGAATATGGCAGTTCTCCCGAAACCTTAAGCACTAATATCGCCCCTTTAGTCTTCCTGAACGCAGGATGGAATTACATCTTACATCTTCCAGCAGAAGTAATTTCCCGTCTAATAATTTTAGAATTTATCTTAGCAGGTTTATTCTCAACCTATTTCTTGGGCCACAAAATCTTTAAACATTTTACTGCCGAACCCCTATATCTTGAATTGTCTTGTACAATAATGACGATCTTTTATCTCTTTAATCCTTACGCCCTGCAACGGATTGTTCATCTCTATCACTGGATTGCCTATAATCTTCTCCCCCTCATTTTATTGCTTGGTTTGTATTTCTGGGAAACAAAGAAATGGCGTTTTCCTGTTCTTATTGCTTTGCTTTTAAGTTTTATTTCTTTTTCACCACATTATTTAGTTTATACAATCTATGCTCTTCTTTTATGGGCAATTCTGGAGATCATTTACCACTTCCTACATCCTGTTCGAGTACATAAAAGTCTCCAACAAAAAATAAAATTGGTATTAAAAGCTCTCTCTTTATTCCTAATTTTTGGCTTTTGTTTCCTAACCTTTAGCGCATATTGGCTAATTCCATATCTAAAATTAGCTTTTATAGAAAATGCACCAGCGGCGCCCGGTTATTTCCTCACTAAAGAATATTTTGAGGTATCTCAAGAAAAAGCCAAAGTGATTATAGAAACATTGGCTCTGTCTCCTGATCGTCCTCAAAGCAAAATCCTCAACATTTTTTTCTGGGTTTTCATCTCTTTTCTACCCCTTCTTCTTTTTCTCCCTCTTCTTAAACGTTGGCGTAATAAATATACTATCTTTTTTTCCATTCTAGGTATCACTGCAGCAATCTTTTCCACGATGCCCATCTGGGGTTTAGGCTTATATCTCAAAACCCTCTTTGATATACCTTATTTGAATCAATTTGGCTGGCTCCTGCGTGAAAACATCCGGGTGAATGGCTTGCTTGCTTTTTCTTACAGTTTTCTGCTGGCCTTCTTTACCCTAATGGCTTTAAAGAAGGCTTATCCTTTCCCATTTACCAAGAAAAAATCTCTTACTTAAATTGATGCGCTCTAAAAATTATTTCTATCTCATTATTGGCATAGTCATTTTCTTTTTCGGGATTTATTTCCAAGGTACAATCAATAAAATGATTGGCCAGGACCTTATTCCTGTAAGGATCCCCCCAGAGTATTATCGCGTTAACCAATGGCTTGCCAAGCAAAAAGAAAATTTCAGAATTATTTGGCTTCCCCCTCAATTCACAGCACGGACACTGGAATGGGCCAGTGATCGCCAAATCAATAAATTTATCATTCCCTCCTCTGAAAAACCTACATTTGCGCCCGCCACTCCCTATAGCAATCTTTACTTTCTATTGATTCAAAGCATCGCCGGTCAAGCACCCCATTTGAGTAAATTTTTTGATATCCTTAATACAAAATATATTATTCTTCGCCAAGACTTTGAAAAAGAAACGAGCGAAAGTATGCAGCAAAGCCTCACCCAAGATACATTTTTGAAGAAAATTATCGAAGAAAAATATCTCTCTGTCTTTGAAAATAAACAATATTCACCTTTTCTCTGGGCTCCTCAAGAATACTCCTTAGTTATCGGCGGCAGAGAAGCTATAGATATCCTTAATTCTCAAGAAAACTTTAATCCTGTTGAAAATGCCCTGATTTTTGCTGAACAAAGCCCAAATTTTTATCACCAAATAAACAATTTACATTTTAAAAATATTATCTTTAATAACACAACTTCCGATGATTTAACTTTTGCACTCATTCCAGAAACATACCTTATTAAACCAATATCTTTTACTAATGAAGGAACGGGGGAATGGCAAAAAGCTTCTACTGAAGAACCACTCCACGGGGAATGGCACCGCATTATTGACAACCTAAAAATCAGTGATTGGGGATTTGATTTTGGTAAAGGTTTAATTTATCCAGAACAAGAAAATCAAAAAATTCAAATTCCAATCTCGATAAAAGAAAATAGCCCCTCTGTTTTAATTATTCGGTATTTTCAAAATAATAAAGGAGGTAAATTGAGAGTCACTATTGACCAACAAGAAAATATTATAGACACGCTTAATCGGAACAACAAATTTACCACAAAAGCCTTTCACTTTACACCTTCATTAAATCAAAAAACATCCACCTTAACATTATGCAATGTAACTGGATTTAATGCTGTGAATCTTATTGCCCTTCTGCCAGAAAGTCAGTATATGCAATATCAAAATGAAGCCCAGGATATTATTGCTCATAATAAAGTTATTTATTTGCAAAATATTAACCCAGTGATGAATCTCGATCCTGCCCAATTGAATTTGCCGCGACCAGGCAATTACGATATCTCTTTGCGTTTCAAAAAACAGCCAAAAGATATAGAGGAAAATCAGGAAGATCCTGTTATTCCCCCCAATACAATAGAGGGTAGAAATATCATTGATTTCAAACAACTTCAGCAGGAAAAAAATAAAAATATCATTTTCACTATTGGAGAAGAAAAATACTCTCTACCCCCTCTTTCTACTTTAACAGACCCTTGGTATGATTTAGGAGTCAGTGATCTACAGCACAAAAATGGCATCCAATTTTATCAAGAACCTAGGGAAAAAAATCTCCTCACTCTAAATAATTTTCACATTTTAGACGTTGGCAATTTAAGTTCGGAAGACCAAAATATCTCTAGTAATAATTTACTCTCTATCCTTAACAAAGATCAAAATACTGTACAGATTGAAATCTCGGATAGCCCTAATGTCCCTGATAGAGAAGGAAGATTAATTACCGATGCAATCCGCGTTAATGAAAATGAGGGCTTCTATCTGGAATATGAATTCAGTGGGGAAAATATGAATGGCGTCAGTGCCCGTGTTTTATTCTATGGAGAAGATTATGATCCAATACATCAACGTACAGCTTTTAAGGTAGAAGATTTTATGATCGATCAAAGTGGCAATACTGACCAAAAAAAGATTTCTTATTTTTTCGGCACACCTCATAAAACCTATTATATTAAAATTGAATTTAAAGCCACTGCCAATCTTAAACAAAAATCTTGGTTCAAAATCGCCAATTTTAAACTTGTTAAGGAGAAACAAATTAATGATATCAATGCTATTCTCCTTGTGGAAAATCAAAATCAACCAGAACAAACAAAACGAATACCAACAATTCAATACACTAAAATTAATCCTACGCAATATCAAATTTCCCTTCGGAATCAATCTGAACCTTTTCTCCTTGCTTTCGCAGAAAGTTATGACCCAATGTGGAAAATAAAAGAAAAAAATGGAAAAAGTTATTTCCGAAATAAAATTAATTCCCTCCTAGGTAAAGAAAAAAGTATCAGCGGCTTTCCCTTATATTCTATAATCAATGGTTTTTATATCGACCCTCAAAAATTAAAAACCAATGAGCTCATTATAGAATACGAACCCCAGAATTGGTTCGAAGTGGGTATATGGATTAGTGCAAGTAGTATGGTAATCTCTATCTTTATTTTTATTGTTTATGAAGTACATAAAAAGTACAGGAACAAAAAAAGATATGCCTAATCTAGTAATAATCATTCCCACTTATAACGAAAAGGAAAATATCAAAAAAATAATTGAGGAAGTGCTAAAACAACAGCCTCAAATCCCTTCTCATAGCCTTTCTATTATTGTTTCAGATAGCCATTCGCCAGATGGAACAGGAAAAATTGTGAGTAAAATCAATGAATACAATCCTCAAGTTCACCTTTTAGACGTCAAACAAAGAGGAATAGGCCTTGCCTTGAAAAAGGGTTACGATTTTGCCATTGAAAATTTTAGAGCTGACGTTTTAATGCAGATTGATGCTGATCTCTCACACAACCCCAATGATATCCCTCGGTTCATAAAAAAAATTGAGGAGGAATTTAACTTTGTCCAAGCTTCCCGTTTTATCCCAGGCGGAGAAAACAAACTAGAGTTTCACCGTGACATTTTCAGCCGAGGTGCTAATCTTCTCTGCCGCACTATGCTTGGTATAAACGAAATTTCGGATTTCACTCCATCCTTTAGAGCTTTCACCACTGATCTCTATAGAAAAACAGATTTATCCGACATCCCTTGGCAGAAAAAAAGCTATATTTTCCAACCAGCTTTTGCCTATGCCCTCTGCCGCGCCGGAGCCAAAATAGCAGAAGTACCTATTACCTTTACGGACCGCAAATACGGCAAATCTAAACTCAATGCGGGGCGATACATTTGGGATCTTTTGGATTTCACTACCAAAATAAGATTAAAAAAAATCAAAAATTCTTTACTATAAACTCATACTTGAAAACAAAAAGTATTAAATCTGAAATCTTGAAAAAAAATCAAAAATATATTATAATCTAACCTATAAATATGAGGTAAAATAGGAGAAAAATGCCTCTTTATTTTTGTCTTGAATACTTAAAATTATGCAGTATAAAGAGAAAAAAAATCAGAATAATATTACCCCTATCGCCATCGTAGGTTTAGGCTATGTAGGTTTACCTCTAGCTATCCTTGCTGCCGACTCCGGCTTTACTGTCTTTGGTATTGATAAAGACCGCGAAAAAATAAACCTCCTTAAAAAACAAATAAACTACCTTGTTGATCCTAAATTTACACAAGCTCTCCAGCGAGTAATTAGAAAGAAAAAATTGTTGCCTACCTCTAGCTTCAAGGCGTTAAAACAATGCAATACAGTCTTCATTTGTCTGCCAACACCAGTAAATAAAAAATCTCAGCCCAATATTAGTCTTCTCCGAAAGGCCACCGAAAAAATAGGCACTTACCTTCAAAAAGGAACGCTTGTTATTAATGAATCCACAGTTGCCATTGGTACCACCCGCAAAATCATTGGTCATATCCTAGAAAAAAAGTCCGGATTAAAAATGGGACGCGATTTCTCTCTAGTCTGTTCTCCGGAAAGGGTAGATCCTGGCACCAATAACAAAACAGAAAATATTGCTAAACTCATTGGCGGTATTGATCATCAAAGTAATCAAGCAGCATATCGTATTTACAAAAAATTCATTCATGCCCCCTTAATTATTGTAGGGAGTCCAGAAATCGCTGAAGGCGCCAAAATGTTAGAAAACTCTTATCGTGCCCTGAATATTGCCCTAGTTAATGAATTTGCGCATCTTTGTGAAAAGATTAACTTGGATGTCGTAGAAGTGATCAAGGCTGCCTCTACGAAATGGAGCTTCCAAGTCCATTGGCCCTCGTTGGGAACGGGTGGACACTGTATTCCCGTAGATCCCCACTATCTTGTAGATTTAGCACACAAATATGATGTTACAATGCCCGCTCTCGCCGCTGGCTTAAAAACCAATCTTGAAATGCCTCGCTGGTTTGCCAAAAAAATCTTAAGGCACTATCAAAAAGGGGATAGGGTATTACTATACGGCCTCTCTTACAAAAAAAATATTAAAGACCTTCGTGAGTCACCAAGCCTCATTGTTGTTCAAGAATTAAAAAAATACAAAATCCCTTTTCAGGCCTATGATCCATTTTATTCTAAAATAGAAATCAAAGAACTGGGTATTAACCCTGCTCCCAGCCTAACTAAAGCTTACGACCTAGTAGTAATTGCCACAGATCATAATGCTTTACAAAAAGACTCTAAGAAAATCATTGGCAAAAATACAATTGTGATTGATGGAAAAAACTATTTTCAGAACAAAGTAGGGAAAAAGGTAATCGGGGTAGGAAGATTGCTTAGTTAAAAGTTAAAAGTTCAAAGGTTAAAAATTCAAAGAACTTTGAACTGAATTTATGCGCTATCATCAAGCTGCCAAATCCACGCTCGTCATTACCATCTTCACGCTTATAGCGGGTATTTTAGGATTTATTCAGCAAACATTTACTGCTTATATTTTTGGTGCTGGCAAGGAAATTGATGCTTTTGTTGCTGCCCGCACCATCCCTGATATCTTTACTAAAATTCTACAAATCGGCATCCTTTCTATAGTTTTTGTACCTATCTTTGTTAAATATATCCATCAAAATGAAGAAAAGAAAGCCTGGGAAATCGCGGTGAATCTATTTAATATTATTT
>Ga0136653_10002158_pt1 | contig 10756 bp, 9 predicted proteins | sample LakKivw275mmetaG_FD_94866 | JGI IMG/M metagenome (GOLD analysis project Ga0136653, IMG submission 94866) | Anoxic lake water microbial communities from Lake Kivu, Rwanda to study Microbial Dark Matter (Phase II) - Lake Kivu water 275m metaG... | ecosystem: Environmental > Aquatic > Freshwater >... | reverse complement strand
TGGCAAGAGTGGAGTAGCCGCGGAATATTCGACGAGAAAGGTAGGCTAGTCGATATTCAGGGAGTGGGACGCGACGTTACGGAACGTAGACGATTGGAGGAAAAACTTCAGAAAGCACAGCGGTTGGCGGGCATTGGTGAGACAGCGACCATGATCGGCCATGACCTGCGTAATCCATTACAGGTTGTTATGAACAGATTATACATGGCAAGGGATGCTGTGAACAGGTTGTCAGGAAAATATTCTGAAGTCGCTAGAGAACTTGGTTTAGAGGAGATGTTTACTGAACTTGAGGATCAGATGCGGTACATGAACAAGATAGTTTCGGATCTTCAAGATTACGCAAGACAGATTGAACCACAACCTGTTGAAACAGATTTAAACGATTTACTCGACAAAACACTCTCAATAATCGACATACCTAGCAACGTGAAAATAGTTAGAGAAGTTGACAAAGACGCAGCCAAGATAATGATTGACCCACATCTAACTCAACGAGTACTACACAATCTAATCATCAACGGAATTCAAGCAATGCCTCAAGGTGGAACACTAGCAGTCAAAGCATCAAAAACAATGGATATACTTCAAATCAGCATACAAGACACTGGAGTCGGCATACCACCAGAAAACTTGGATAGACTATGGATTGCCCTACAAACTACCAAGGCAAAGGGAGTTGGATTAGGATTACCCGTATCCAAACGCCTAGTCGAAGCACAAGACGGTACAATCAGTGTTGAAAGCCAAGTTGGAAAAGGCTCTATTTTTACCATGTCAATACCCTTGAAGAAAGGAGGTGCATAACCATGGAAAAGAAACGTATCCTAATCGTTGACGACGACAAGTCATTACTCAGAACCCTCGTTCACATCCTAACTAACGAAGGATATCAGGTTGACACAGCCGAAACAGGCAAAGAAGCCATAGAAAAAAGTAAAACACAATTCTACCACCTAGCCCTACTTGACATTAAACTTCCAGACATGGACGGTACGGAACTACTTCACAAAATCAACGGACACATTCCTAAGACTGTTAAGATAATGCTTACAGGTTACCCATCAACTGAAACTGCTGTGAAAGCTCTAAACCTAGAGGCAGACGCTTACATCACCAAACCCGTCGAGCCAAAACAACTCCTAGAAACGATACACAAAGAACTGGATAAACAAGAAGAAACTGAAAAGCTGACAGAAGAGAAACTGGTTGAATGGATAAAAACTCGCGCCGAAAGGATCCAATAACACGACAATCCACGGGTCCAATGATACTATCCGTCAGCTAGAATGTTGCGCACAACGTCTAACATGAAGAGTATTATTGTAAGAACAATCTCAGATCTCTGACCAAAGCTTGGAACATCCAACAACATCACCTAACGTTGTAGTTTCTACGCCCTGATTCAGTTCCACCTCTAGAATCATATATCGAATGATGATAAGGTCAAGGATCGGTAGTCTATTCACGGCCAGAAGACCGTTGCATCAGAATACATATATCAGTTTGCACGACTGCACTCGTCTATTCTATTCAACTAGAAAGAGCAAAACGGGGCATAGAACATACCGCTAACAACTTATCCATTTACTTCGACAGGGCATAAATGCTATATCTAATATATCTGCGAACGTTGTGTCGACGCGTTTTCGGACTTTCTAGCTTACTGGGGCCACGTCTGCATTCAGCAACGTCTAGGCCGCGCAGAAGAATAGGTGCAGCATGTGGCGATACTATCCTAAAACCAGTTTAAGAAAAACCACGACATTAAATAGACGTTGTAGATCTGAAGGTTTGCCCGCTTCTAGAGATGAACACCCGATTGGCTGCTGTTGAGGTTAGAGATCTCACATTTACATACGTTGGGAGCCTAAAGCCCTCAATATCTGATCTGAATTTCTCAATTGACAAAGGCCAGTTTGTAGTTCTAACAGGGCCGAGTGGGTGCGGTAAGACATCTGTTTGTCGATGCCTGAATGGGTTGATTCCTCACTTCTACTCAGGTGAACTTCAAGGGGATGTGGTAGTATGTGGCCTAAGCATACGCGAAAAACCCACTAGCGAACTCTCCCGAAAGGTTGGCTTTGTCTTTCAGAATCCTGAGAATCAACTCTTCTCGTTAAGTGTTGAGAGAGACATCGCGTTTGGGCCTGAGAATCTAGGTCTTCCACGTGCAGAGACTCGGGAGAGAGTTGAATGGGCGCTGGAGGCCACTGGCATTTCCAGTCTACGTTATCGAGCTCCATACGAACTCTCAGGAGGTCAGCAACAGAGGGCAGCGATATCGGCTGTTCTTGCGATGAAGCCGGAGGTAATGGTCTTAGATGAACCCACGTCTTTCTTGGATCCCAAGTCCGCGGTTGAGATACTCAAGGTTGTTCACGATCTGAATAAGAGACTTGGCATAACCATTGTCTTGGTTGAACATAGGCTTGATCTTGCGTCGCAGTACGCAGATCGCGTCTTAATAATGGATAAAGGAAAGATGATCCTTGACGGAGAACCGTCAGATGTTTACGATGAGAGATCCCGTCTAATCGGTGTCGGCATCCCACGCATAACCTTCTTGGCACAACTCCTCCAGAAAGATGGATTCCCCTTTTCAAAGATTCCTCTCACCGTTGAAGAAGCGTCCGCAGCGCTGAGGAGAACCTTGAGGCCATGATCAAGACGGAGACGCTGCACTTCGCTTATCCCACTGGAGACGACGTGCTGAAAGGAATAACCCTGGAGATCGGCGACTCTGAATTCGTTGCTATAATGGGTGAAAACGGTGCCGGAAAGACTACGTTGATCAAACATTTCAATGGTCTGCACAAACCAACCAAAGGCCATGTGCTTGTCGATGACGTGGACACTAGGAAACGAAGCGTTGCGTCTATTTCTAGAGATGTAGGATTAGTCTTTCAGAATCCAGATCATCAACTGTTTTGTGAAACCGTCAGGGAAGAAGTTGCTTTTTCGCTGAGGAATTTTGGATATGAACCGGAAACGATCGAAAGAAGAACCAAGAACATACTTGAGACGTTGGATCTGTCACAGTACGCTGATTCTTCACCTTTCACTCTGAGTGGAGGAGAACGAAAGAGGGTTGCGTTAGCTTCGGTTCTTGTGTGGAACCCCAAGCATGTGGTTCTCGATGAACCCACAATAGGTCAGGATTACCAGCAGAAGGATCGATTGAGAAACTTCATCCTCCAACTAGTCTCTCAGAGAAAGACCGTTATCATAGTCACTCATGACATAGAATTTGTTGCCGAGTGCAAGCCGCGCGTGATTTTGCTTTCGAAAGGAAGCATTGTCGCAGATGGCCCAGCACGCAAGATCTTGACTGACGAGAGATTGTTGGACGAGTGTTCTCTTGTGCGTCCGCAGATATCGAGTCTCATGAGTTCTCTCAATGACTTGGGCTTGGGCCAAGACATCATCGACGTCTACACGGCAAGAGCATCTATTCTAGAGGCTTTCAGGAGAGTGAAGTAATGTCAATCAAAATGTTTGAGGGTTTCAAGTTCACAAGACTGTCAACCCCTCTTCACAATCTCGATCCAAGGGCAAAATTCTTTCTAACGATTGGATTTTTTGCTATCGCACTTCTGTTCCAAAATCTCTACGCGTTGTTGGCAGTCTTCTTGGTGCAACTGCCTCTTGTAGTTGTAGCCAGATCCACAAGGCGATGGCTAAGATCAATGAAGGGAGGCGCACTCTTGGCCGTTCTCATATTTGTCATGAACTTCATAACCGGAACGACATTCGCCTTTTCACTGTCTATGACAATCAGATTTCTTGCATTGATCTCGTCTTTTTCAATATTCTTCATGACCACCTCTCCGGATGACTTAGGACTAGCTTTGGAGAGTATGAAGGTGCCTTACACGTTGTGTTTCACTTTCACAACTGCTGTGCGACTTGTTCCAACAATGGCAGTTGACGCTCAAACCGTTGTTGACGCCCAGAGATCCAGAGGACTAGAAGTCGACAAAGGAAACTTGCTTAAGCGAGTTCGAAACTACGTTCCAATACTAATACCGTTGATCGTGAACGCGATAAGACGCAGTGTAGAATTGGCTGAAGCACTTGAATCCAGGGCATTTGGTTCAACCGAGAAAAGGGAATCACTCATAACATTGAAGATGCGTCCATCAGACTATCTCACCATACTTGCCACAATTGTATTTGTTACAGCCGCAGTATACGTGAACTTGTATATTCAACTGCCAACTCTGGACATTCCAATCAAGATGCCACATATTTGGCCTTGGGCGAGCTAACCCAGAATCCATATGTGAGAACAGAGATTGGGAATTTGGGGTCCAGTTAACCCGCAGTTCTTCATTCCTAAAGGGCCCGCCGGCATATCTGGACCGCAAACTAGAAAAATGATACCTGTGGATTCTAGGTTCGCGTGGTTTGAGAGGATTGGCTCTGGACACCTTTTCCAACGCTTGGAAGGAGATAGTGAGATTCGCTAATGACGCCCTCTCAGGAGTCGAACCGAAACAAGTAGACAAGATGGTAGAGTGGATTATCGAAGCGAAGGAAAGAAGACTACTCATAATAGGCGTTGGAAGAAGCGGATTGGTTGGCCGTTCGTTCGCTATGAGAATGATGCATCTCGGTTTCAACGTTTACGTGATGGGTGAAACAATAACTCCAGCTATAGGAAAAGGCGACCTTATCATCGCCATCTCAGGATCAGGCACAACGAAATTGGTGGTCACAGCTTCTGAAATTGCCAAGTCGGTTGGAGCAAAGATAATAGCTGTGACTTCTCATGCTGATTCTGATCTTGGAAAACTTGCAGATCATGTTGTCCAAGTCAAGGGAAGGACTAAGGTCGCAGTGGAGACCGACTACTTCCTAAGACAGATTACTGGCGCCCACGAACCATTGGCGCCGCTTGGAACCGTTTTCGAGGTTTCCGCACTGGTATTCTTCGATAGCATCATTGTTGAGTTAATGCGGAAACTTGGAAAAACCGAGAGAGACATGCTAAGCAGACATGCAACAATAGAATAGAGAACAATCAACATTGTACACGATTTCCTCAGTAACTGCCTATGTCCACGTCAAATTCGTGGTGGAGTGATTTGTCAGTTAGGATAGACAACTGCGAATGGATCCTGACGCAGAATCCTTCTCGAGAAGTGCGTCGCAATCAGTCTATATTCATTGATGATGGAAAAATCCTCGAGATAGGCGACAAGATAACCTGTGAGGCTGGCCATGTATTGGATGGTCGCCGAAAAGTAGCTCTGCCGGGACTTGTAAATACGCATACACATCTCTCAATGACACTTCTTAGAGGCTACGCTGATGATATGCCTCTGAAAGAATGGCTGAGCACAAAGATCTGGCCCATCGAAAGAAAGCTGACTGGCGACCTTTGCTATGCAGGAGGTCTACTTGGATGCCTGGAAATGATCAAAACCGGAACAACATGTTTCTTGGACATGTACTTCTTTGTTGAAGACGTAGCCAAGGCTGTTCACAAAGCAGGGCTTCGAGCATTTCTGTCGCATGCCATAATAGATCAGTTTGTGTCGGATAATGCGAAAGGACTTGCTGAAATGGCGGACGATACGATTCGAGCGCTGAAGGCACTAGGCAATCCAAAGATCAACTTTGCCGTTGCACCGCATTCGCCATACACTTGCTCATCTGAAACGTTGCTTAAGGCGAAAGAGGTGGCCTTGAAGGAAAAGGCTCCACTGCATACGCACATGGCTGAGACTCGCGCTGAACAGGTTAAATTTGAGAATAAGCATGGCATGCGTGAAACCGAGTACATGGACAAGATCGGTTTTCTATGCGAGAATCTAGTTTCGGCTCATTGCGTCTGGTTGACAAGGTCGGAGGTCGACATACTTGGAAAGAGGCATGTCAAAGTCTCACATTGTCCGGTGTCCAACATGAAGTTGGCAGAGGGCGGGGTTGCTCCTCTTCCCGAGATGTTCGAGAGCAATGTTACTGTTGGTCTTGGAACTGACGGCGCAGCCAGCAACAATTCCCTGGACATGTTTGACACGATGAAGATATGCGCACTTATTCACAAGGCCCATAGGTGGGACCCGACAGTTCTCCCTGCTCAGAAGGTTCTGGATCTCGCGACCATCGAAGGAGCCAGGGTGTTAGGGGTGTCTGACTCTATTGGAAGTATCGAGGAGGGAAAGCTTGCTGACTTGATCTTGGTTGATCTGCAATCTCCGAATCTGGCTCCAATCCATGGCAAAGGCACCATCATCTCCGACATGGTCTACTCTGCAAAAGGGAGTGACGTCGATACGACGATAGTTGAAGGAAAACCGATCATGGTGGAGAAACGTTTCATCTCTCTCAGCGAGAATGAAGTCTACAGATCTGCTGAAGAAGCTGCCTCAGCAATTCTTCGATAGTTTCTGTGGTTTCAATCGCAACTCTGCTCTCTCTATCCTCAAGTGACCGGAGTCACCATGCCACACTCTCTCTGAACTGTTAATTACGATCTTCTTCTTGAAAATAGGCCCGTCGGTCACAAAAGTCTCTGCTTCTCCTCCCTCAAAAGCCATGTTGATTCCATACTTTCGACTAAGCTCTCTTAACTCGGTGAGAGACGCTTTGTCTATTTTTTTTCCAAGCCAATCGTTTGTGAACCCTCTTGCCATACATGATGAAACGACAATCTCGAAGCCCAACTCAACCTCTTGTCTGACTATGAATTCAGGGTCTTTTCTCCACAGCGGTGAGAAACTGGCAAGGTCAAGTCTATGACATATTCTATCGATCCTAGTCTTCTGATACTCGCTCGCCACACCCCCAGATACGACTCCGTCGACTCTCATCGGTCTCTTGAGATTTGAAAGGCATCTCTCAAGATCCGAGAGTTCATCTTCCTTCTTCCCTTCACTCTTGCACACAGTCATGTCTAGTTGAAGAGCCTCTGCCTGAAGTCTGGTCCACTGAACATTAGGATAATGAAACATGTATGAGTTCGGGTTCGTTGGGTGAACAGTCACGAGTGAGGCAACGTTCCAACCCTGATGGAGTACATGCCAAAGCGCGAAGCAGCTGTCTTTGCCACCACTGAAAAGGACGATCACATTCATTCTTGGGATCAAGTCTATGCGTTTGGTTTGGCTTTCTGTTCGAATTGTCTCTCGTACAGTCTTTGAAGGTTCTGGATCGTATCAATCTCGTCGGGACTCTTATCATCTCTTATTCGAGTTATTCTGGCGAATCTCAGCGCGAGCCCCGAATTGTAATGTGGGCTTCTTTGAATCTCGTTATATGCAACTTCAACAACAGTCTCTGGTTTGACAAATACCGTGTAGCCTTTTTCATTCAACTTGAGACTCTGAAGTCTGTCTGTCATTCTTTGAAATTCTATATCTGTTAAACCTTTGAATGTTTTTCCAACATCTAGATATCGACCTGTCTCCTCATCTCTAACTGCAAGATGATAGTTACTCAGCCAACCTTCTCTTCTTCCGGATCCCCATTCAGCTGCAATTATGACCAGATCTAGGCTTTCTGCAGGTTTGATCTTAAGCCACTTTTTTCCTCTCACACCTGGTAGATATGGGCTATCGAGCGTTTTAGCCATCAAGCCCTCATGTCCAGCTCTCAAGGCTTCGGTCAGAAACTTTTCAGCTTCCGTAAGATAATCTGTGACTATTCTTCTTGCTAGGAGATCTCGACTGCAGACTTTCGCTAGAATGTTCCATCTCTCTTCGTAAGGAAGGTCGAATAGTGAGGTATCATCCACGAGTAGTATGTCGAAGAGGTAGAGTTTCAGAGGAATATCAATGGCAGATTTTTCAATGTCAATGGTCCTTCTGAATCTTCTCATGAGATCCTGGAATGGAAGAGGTTTATCATCAGCCCCCACCGCTACAACTTCACCCTCAACGAGGGCTTTGGCCGCGTGAACATTTTCTCGGACTGTTTTTACAATGTCAGGCAGGCTGACGGTTGCGTCAGTATGTCTTCTTGTGTAGATTGCAATCCTGTTTTTGTCTTTATGCGCCTGTATTCTTGCTCCATCAAATTTGTATTCAAATGCAACTGGACCCTTATGCTCGGCTAATGTATCCTTCAGACTTGACATTTCTGCGAGCATCGGCTTCACGGGATTGAATAGTGTGACCGAGACTTCTCTGAGGCCGTTTCGTCCTTTCTCTAAGGCTATCTTTGCGACTGTGCCGAGGTTTCCAGAGAACATGTTCGCTCTCTTTACAAGTTCAACATCAACGCCAGCTGCTCTGGCGATAGCCTCTTCCATCACTCCCTCAACAACGCCTATCCGCATCTCCCCGAGAAGTATTCTTGTGATATACTCTCGTTCCAACGGGGACGCTTGGCCAAGTAAGGCGTCAATCAAAGCCTCTTTTCTAGTTCTGGACCCTGCACCGTATGCATGAGCTACATCTTCAAAGTACCTTTGAACAACCCTTATGGTTAGAGGTGATTGAACCAATGCTGTCTGCGGTGCCTGTTGAACGATCTTCCAGACTGTTCTTCCACTTACCTCCAGAACCCTTGGATCTGGCTCTGAAAAAGTCCTGCCTATGATCATGGCTACTGCAAGCTCTATCTCATCAGAGTTCAAACGCTTCAAGAAATCGCTTAGGAGGCGAGTCTTTTCTATCCGACCGCTTGTCTTTTCCAATTTTGCACATAGTTCTGCAAGTAACGCGAAAGATTGTCCTTCACTCTGCCCATTCATGTCCTCTTCAAATCCACTTAGAAAGGTCATATTGGCGAAAACTTGAATAGAAAACTCTCATTCTGCGGACAACGATCTCAACACTCTCTCTTGAAAAACCTCTTTCATCGCAGAGGAAATCGTAGAGTTCCGACTCATGCAGACCACTATACCTCATATCGTATTCAGATGCGACTGAGGGATTGAGAAATATTCTGCGAACCTCCACATAATTCGATGAGACTTTCTCTCTCAATGATTTGGGAAGGTCCTCTATTGAACCGAATCTCCTGATTAGGTCTAATCCCCTCTTTGGTCCAATGCCTCTAACTCCATTGTTGAAGTCGGTGCCTATCAGAATTGCAGTGTCTATCAACTGTTCGCGCCTTAGATGCAATACCGACAGTACATCGTCCAGCTGAATCAGCTCAGGTATAAGAGGTCTGCTAATGCCTCTCGACGGGAGAGACTCTCTGCCTGAAATAGTCAAGTACCTGACAAGTCTGGGTGCACCGAACAGTATAGAATCGTAGTCGCGACTGTTGCAGGCCCAGACGTCACCCCGTTTTGCCATGAATGCAGCTTGAGCCTCTGCCTCGCTGGGAGCCTGAATGTACGGTATGCCGAGTAGAGAAAGCAGTCTCTTGGCATCTTCAGCCAATTCCCGAGATAGGCGGCTTGTCATTACCGCTTTCGAGAAAGCCTTTGCGTAATCACCTGCCTCCACGGCTCTCTTGTATTCTCTGACAGCTTTCTCGCGGACTTTTCGTCTCTTCAATATCTCCTCGCCTTTCAGTTGTGGAGGCCTGCCGTCAAACACGAATATCAAAAGGATTCCATAATCGCTCATCAAGTGGCTTGTTCGAAACATCAGACCAATGAGATGCGACGTTACGTTACCTCTATCGTCTTTGAGGGGAATTCCTCTGGGAGTTCGAATCAATGCAAGGAATTGATAGAGCATGTTATTGGCGTCAACAGCGAGTGTCTTTCCTCTGAGACTCGCAGGGGAAATCGTTCTCCTTGTCAGAAGAGTTCCAATATCGACGCCCATTCAGACTCAACGAATACTTGCAGTACCAGCGTATCAATGCTACTTTGGCGTGGAAATCGAAGGAATTCGAGAAGATCTTTTCAGCAACTGCTTGTAACACGAGCCGAGAAAGATTCGTGCATGAACTTCTTGCGTATAAAACTATAAAAACCTCAAGAAGCTCTACTAGCGCGGTTCCTTTTGAGAAGGGACCACCTAATACGAGCCATTGCTTTCCAAAAGCTGGTTCGAATCTAGATTGGAATGGGATAAATGAGATGCCACGTTACAAAACGACTGCAGAAATATTGAAGATCATACAGAACAAGGACCAAATCCGAAAGACGTAGGATCTTTCCACGTCCGGATAATATTGGTATCATTGCTCATGTTGATCACGGAAAAACCACGATGAGCGACTCTCTCCTTGCGGCCGCAGGCATGTTGTCACCGTCTGTGGCAGGTACCGCTCTAGCCCTCGACTACATGGAGGAAGAGCAGAAACGACAGATGACGATTAAAGCTGCCAACGTGAGTCTGCTTCACGAAAAAGATGGCAAGCCTTACGTGATCAATCTTATCGATACTCCGGGGCACGTTGACTTTTCTGGAAGGGTTACTCGATCTCTTAGAGCTATTGACGGAGCGGTTGTTGTGGTTGATGCCGTTGAGGAGGTTATGGTTCAAACCGAGACGGTTACCCGGCAGGCTCTTGAAGAAAGGGTTAGACCTGTCCTTTACATTAACAAGATAGACCGTCTTATCAAAGAACTCAAACTGACTACTGAACAAATTCAGGAAAGAATTGCTAGGATAATAAAAGACTTCAACGGTCTAATCGAACTCTATGCCGAACCAGAATTTCGTGAAAAGTGGAAGGTCAATTTTGCCACAAATACGGTCGCTATGGGATCGGCTAAGGATCGATGGGGGTTCACAAGCGAAATCGCTGCAACGAAAGGAGTCAAGTTCTCGGACGTTGTGGACGCCTACAACGCTGGAACCGTAGAAGAACTTCAGAAAAGAAGCCAGCTGTACGA
>Ga0136653_10002156_pt1 | contig 10759 bp, 9 predicted proteins | sample LakKivw275mmetaG_FD_94866 | JGI IMG/M metagenome (GOLD analysis project Ga0136653, IMG submission 94866) | Anoxic lake water microbial communities from Lake Kivu, Rwanda to study Microbial Dark Matter (Phase II) - Lake Kivu water 275m metaG... | ecosystem: Environmental > Aquatic > Freshwater >... | reverse complement strand
TCCTGTGTGAGTCCGCAGCTATCCAGTCTATTTAAAAGTAACCTTCATAAAACCCAGGCGCCGGATAGCTTGAGCCCCACAAAAGTCACCTGTCTATCTATCTAACGGCTAGTCCCGCTCTCCTTTCCTCATAGCCAAAATCGCTTTAATTCCCTCAACGTTAATACCCTCGTCCTCCAGGCTGGCAATCTTTTTTATCAATTCGATATCTTCGGAAGAGAAAACCCGCTGGTTGCCTCTAGTTCTTTGCGGCGTCAGTAAACCCCCTTCTTCGTATCTCCGGATACGGTGAGATTCAACGCCGGTTAATTTAACTGCTATAGCCATAGTATAGTTGCTGCCGCCTAGAAGACTATCTCTACCCTTCCCCTGTTTGTTAACTGACATTAAACTCACCTTTCACACCAATCCACCACCGAACTGATAAATATTTTAGCATATATAATAGATTTGTCAAGTACTATAACATAAATGTTATTATTGTTAATAAAATAGTTAACAATACTATATCTAACAGTGTCGCTAAGTGAATAAGTCAGCAGTTTGTCAATCTCAAAAAGGAAATGAGGAGCCGTTTCAAAGCCAGAATAAATTGCTTCTTAGCAAACACGAGTTCGGGAACTGTCCAGACTGTCCCACATTCATATATACGTTGTCAAAATTTTTAAGCGTCACCTACATGTTTTAACGCAAGATAAGCTAACATATATTCTTCTATACTCTGGCTTCTCTTGGATACAACCCGGAGTGCCGCTGACTAAGAATCTTGTTTGCTATCAACTTCACCCGGTCTGTAATAAGGAACCAAATAAAGGCATAACCCCAGACAAAGCCTGCCCAGCCCCATCCGATCGGTGCCATAAACAGTCCGTATACAGTAATCAGGGTCGCCAATGTTTGTGCTGCACCAGTTGCAATCAGCAAAGCATTTGCCGGTCTGATGGACCAGAATGGCCTCTAGTTCGAATAAGAAAGATTGTCAATTGTCCTGCCACGGACAGTTTTTAATAGATTAAAGACTGTATAAATTCTCGACGTAGATGGAAAACCCTCTCCCCGAGATAGAAAAGCCCGAAAGATGCGATGGCCCCGGTTACGCCAAGCGAATTTTCCTCAATAATTTCAAACTATTGGTTTAAAGGGAGCGGCTACGTTTGAATTACTTCAGACAGTTCATAGTACAATTTAACTAATATTTGACGTCTTCAAGCAATATACTGTACCTTAGTTAGAGGGCAGACTCAGGAAAAAGAAAAATGAGCTGGACAAAAGAAGATTTACATCAGTTGGTTACAACAAAATTAGCGGACGAGCTATTTATTGTTGTATCAAACCGGGAGCCATACATACATGTACTATCCAACGATGAGATTACATGTATCGTGCCGGCCAGTGGGCTCACTGTGGCTCTCGACCCGGTTATGCGAGCCTGTGGCGGCACATGGGTTGCTCATGGCAGCGGCAACGCTGATAAACGAGTTGTAGATAATAAAAATCGTATACTGGTCCCACCTGAATTGTCATGCTACACATTAAAGCGTATATGGTTAACCAGGGAGGAAGAAGAGGGTTACTACCTGGGCTTTTCTAATGAAGCCCTGTGGCCGTTATGCCATATTGCCTATGTGCCGCCGAAATTCGATGAATCCGACTGGGATTTTTATAAGAATGTTAATCGATGCTTTGCCGAGGCGGTATTAGACGAGATAGGCGGTAGGAAAGCGTTTGTGTTTATTCAAGACTATCATTTAGCCCTTCTATCCCGCTTGATCAAGGCCGGCAATCATAAGGTGATTACAGCGCAATTCTGGCATATTCCGTGGCCTAATCCCGAAGCCTTTCGAATATGCCCCTGGGGAGAAGAACTGCTGGATGGCCTTCTGGGAAATGATATGCTCGGCTTTCACATTAAATATCATTGCGATAACTTCATAGAAACCGTAAGGCTGATGCTGGAATCCAGAGTGGACCATGAGAGGTTGGCCGTCAGTCGAGGTGGAAAAACAACTATAGTTAGACCATTTCCGATTAGCGTCGACTTTCAGCGCATAGCTGCTGAAGCTGACAAACCGGAAATTAAGAGCGAAATTGAAAGTATTCGAAATAGATGGCAACTGAAAAATGAAGTGATTGGAATTGGAATTGACCGCCTCGATTATACGAAGGGAATTCCGCACCGGATCAGGGCATTAGATACGTTTCTTTCGAGGTATCCTGAGTATCAGGGCCGCGTGGTTTTTTTTCAACTCGGAGAGACCAGCAGAATTCAAATTAAAAAATACCAGGAATTAAATGTTGAGATCGACCAGCTGGTGGAGCAGGTTAACGGCAAATACCAGACCGACTCCTGGAAGCCGATTATTTTCGTACATGAGCATTTATCACAGCTCACATTGACGGCTTTCAAGCGACTGGCAGATTTTTGCATCGTCAGTTCGCTTCATGATGGGATGAACCTGGTGGCCAAGGAATATGTTTCTTCCAGAACGGATGAAGACGGTGTATTAATACTTTCCCAGTTCACGGGTGCTGCCAGGGAATTGACGGATGCTGTACTTATTAATCCTTACGCAACGGATCATTTTGCCGAATCCATTAAAAAAGCCATTGAAATGTCGCCGGAGCAAAGGAAGGCAAAAATGAGAAAACTGCGTAAGAGTATAGAGGAAAACAATATTTACAAGTGGGCCGGCAGCATTATCTCAGAACTAGTCAGCCTTGGCATTTAAAGGGGGTTACCGAATGCGGCATCTGTTCGATGAATGGTCTGATATTGCCAGACGTTTGAAAGCGGCTGACCATATTCTGCTTCTGATAGATTACGATGGAACCTTAACGCCGATAGTGGATAGGCCGGAGCTGGCCGTTCTTAGCCGTGACACTAGAAGGTTACTGCAGAAGTTGAGCAGGAACCGGCACTACACGATTGGTATTATCAGCGGCAGAGCACTATCGGACCTCAGAAGCAAAATTGGACTCGATGACCTTATCTATGCTGGAAACCACGGCCTCGAGATAGAAGGACTCGGCTCGAATTTTCTGGAACCCATTGCTGCTGAAATGCAACCTTTTCTTGACATGTTGCATAAGGCGTTATCAGTTACCATGAAGGGTATCACAGGTGTCTTCGTTGAGAACAAGGGCCTGACTCTGAGCGTCCACTATCGAATGGCGGAAGACAAAGAAGAAACAAAGGTTAAAGACGCCTTTCAGAAAGTTACTGACCCGCTGAGCGTAACCGGGAGAATAAAGATAACACACGGAAAGAAGGTCTACGAAATAAGACCGCCCGTTGATTGGAATAAAGGCAAAGCAGTAGCCTGGCTAATGGCCAAGCTGAAAGAAAATAGCAGAAGGCCTAAAATTCTGCCGATGTATCTTGGCGACGACCTGACTGATGAAGACGCTTTTAAGGTGATCAATAAGATAGACGGAATCTCGATAGTTGTCGGTGATAATTATAACTCGGCAGCACGATACTTTTTAAAATCACCCGAAGAAGTTGCTGATTTCCTGAAGATGCTATAATTTATGGAGATAACAGATGGCTTCGTGGCTAAATAATAGCTGGCTCTGGCTCACCGAAAACTGGCTGCAAGTTGCAATTCCACTGGTAATCTTTCTGGCCACATATGTTATTGGCCTATGGGTCAGGCGAGTTGCGTTCAGAGCTTTTAATCGCTGGGTCGGTGATAAATGGGAAGGAAGCCAGTATGTGGTACAGACCACCCGCACTCCGTTTATATACTGGTTTCTGATTTTGGGTGCTTTTATTGCAGTCGAAGCTTCAGTATTAGGCTCTACGGGAAAAGAGTTAGCTGGTAAAATCCTGGCCAGTCTTTTTATTTTTTCCTTAACCTGGGTAGTCCTTAGCCTCAGCGTCAAAATACTTAGATTTTATATGCGTAAAATATCCCACCTGCAGAATTCTGAGGTATTAATACTCAATATCGTTAGAGTTGCTATAGCCGTGGTAGGCGCCCTTATCCTGCTTGACATCTGGGGTGCGCCTACGACACCAATTATTTTACTTCTGGCAGCGGCTATCTTGGTGGCGGCGTTGGCCTTTAGAGATTTATTCGCCAACCTGTATTCCGGTTTCCAACTGGCTCAGGGAGAACAGATAAAAGTAGGTGATTTTATTAAGCTGGAGTCCGGCGAAAGCGGCTATGTCACCGATGTGACCTGGAGAAATACCCGAATAAGGATGCTAGACGGCAACCTATTGCTGGTTCCCAACATACGCCTGGTCCAGAGTACGGTTATTAACTACGGCCGGCCGCTGAAAAAGGCAAGCAAGCCTTTTCGTTTCTATTCACGGCTGTATTTGAAAGAACTGACAGGCTTGAAGGCCAGCAATTTAAGTGAGCTGGCAAACGTATTGCGGGAAGTGCCCGATGCTGTCATTTACTATCATACTCACCATTTTCTCGAAGAGCATCACTATCTAACGCCTGAACCGGCAAATGACTTTGCCCTGTGGGTGGGCGATGAGATAGGTGACGAAGTTTTGGAAGAGAAACTGGCCAGCATCGATACATTCGATTATCCTACTATAAGTGCCTTGAGGTCCAGGATAGAAGGTGTAGTAACCGACTATATATCGAAGAAACCGGACGAAAGAGTAGCGCGCGAAGGTAGGGAGTTCTATTTCATTAAATCAATTAGCTTTATTATGCCGACGACTTATGTGGCCAACGACCTGAGAGAATTCGTAGAAATGTTAAGACAGGTCAGCCTGGATTCTCTTAGCTACCATATTTTCGAAGCCAGGTTGAGATTGAAGAAACGCACTAACGACTTTGCTATCTGGGTTGAAGAGTGCGTTGGTGATCAGGACCTGGCGGATAGAATTGCTAATCTGAACCCATACGACTATACGCTAGACGGCATGAGGTCGATGATGATTCAACTCATTGAGAAGCGCGTTAAATAGGGCTGAGAAAGTGCAAACACCGATTCATTTACAAACCAGAATCCGATTGCAGGACTACGAGGCAATCGTAGGCAAGAGTAGCCTTGATGAATTGAAGATGCTGGCCCAGAAGTTTGAGGGGAAAATCATACAAATTGTTAATTCTACCTATATCGGTGGTGGGGTAGCTGAGATATTGGAGCATATGGTACCGCTGCTGAATCAACTGGGTGTTGATGCCAGATGGGATGTCATTAACGGAAACGAGGAATTTTTCGAGGTGACTAAAAAGTTCCATAATGCGTTGCACGGTAGCTCAGAGAAGATTTCTGCTAAAGACCTGGCTTTATTTTCAGACATCACGCAGCAAAATCTTGACCAGATGAAGTTTTATGGTGATATCATGTTCATCCACGACCCGCAGCCGGTAGGCTTGATTACAAAGAAAAAAGAGGTAGGTAAAAAATGGCTGTGGCGCTGTCACATCGATGTCTCAGCTCCCAATCAAAAGATATGGAGCTTCCTGCGTAAATTCGTCGTGCAATATGATGGTGCTGTATTTTCAGCACCGAACTTTACGCGTGAATTGCCCATACGGCAATTTTTAGTTTCACCGTCAATTGATCCTCTCAGCGATAAAAATAAGGAGCTGGACCCATCGACGATTGCCGATGTCTTGACGAAATACGGACTGGTTTCGGATAAGCCAATGATTGTTCAGATCTCTCGATTCGACCGCCTTAAGGACCCGCTGGGAGTAATAGAAACTTTCAAGATGGTCAGAAAAAACATAGATTGCCAGTTAGTTCTTGCGGGGGGAACCGCCACTGATGATCCGGAATCTGCGGAGGTATACAGCGAAGTAATGAAACAAGCCGAAGGTAATCCGGACATTCATGTATTGCTGATTCCAGCGGAAAGCGATATCGAAATTAATGCTTTGCAGCGTGCTGCTACAATCATTATTCAGAAATCGTTGAAGGAAGGTTTTGGGCTAACCATAAGCGAAGCACTGTGGAAGTCGAAACCGGTAGTCGCATCAGCTGTCGGCGGTATACCGCTGCAAGTAAAGAACCAGCTCACTGGCCTGCTGTGCTATTCAGTTGAGGGCGCTGCATACGATCTCAGACAACTGCTTACCAATCCGGAATTTGCCGGTTGGCTGGGACGGAATGGCAGAGAACATGTCAAGCAGAATTTTCTTATAACCGGACATTTGAAGAATTATATGCTTCTATTTTTGGCTCTAGACTATCAATCTGACGTCGTTAACCTATAACTGAATACTGGTGTATTTCTCAAAATCTATTTACAGGTTCAGCTTGAAATAAATGACGGCTGTACAGATACTCGGATTCATTGGTATTCTCCTTGTCATTGGCTTTTTAGCAGATTTCCTTTTCCGGAAGACTAACTTTCCTGATATTCTCATATTATTGACCATAGGTTACCTTATTGGCCCGGTATTCAACTTAGTTAATCCAGCTGATTTAGCTCCGGCTACAGAACTGGTTGCCACCCTGGCCCTGGTCATAATTCTGTTTAACGGTGGGTTGCATTTTGATTTCGCCGAAGTTTTGTCAAATGCGCCTAGAGCTATTGTACTCGTAATACTGGGCGTGGGGATTGCCGTCACCACAACTACGGCATTTGCCTACTACGTGTTGAAGTGGGCATTACTGGATAGTTTGTTGTTGGGCTCTATATTGGGAGGTACCAGTGCCGCCATAGTAATTCCGCTGATAAACGGCGCCAGAGTTACACACGAGATTTCAACTATATTATCGCTAGAATCTATACTGAATAGCCCGATAGTGATCGTTCTGGCGTTAGTTTTTTTAGGGGTTATTATCAACGGTCAGTCTGGAGTAGAAATATCGTCTATCGGCTTTTCTATCGGCTTAAGGTTTTTAATTGGTATTGCAATAGGTGCATCTGTCGGATTCTTCTGGCTGTGGCTGCTTACCAGGATGGAAAAAGAAATCTATAGCGATATTTTGACACTGGCGGTTGTTTTCGCGCTTTACTATGTAGTCGAGCTTATTAACGGCAGCGGTGTAATCTTTGCACTGGTCTTCGGCTTGATGCTGGGCAATGGTGTAAAGGTAGCACAGTCTATGAAACTAAACAGAACGAAGGAAGCTACAGAAATCATGCAAAGGTTCCATTCCGAAATATTTTTCTTTGTTAAAACCTTCTTCTTTATCTATCTAGGGCTGATTGCTACTTTTGATAAACTGAACCTTGTCCTGATTGCGGTTATACTAGCAGTACTTCTTTTATTTACCAGATATATAGCTGTGCTTCTTACTTCTTTGGGCAGCCGCACCTTGATGGCGAATACCGGTATATTGACTACAATGCTGGCCCGAGGGGAATCAGCGGCCGTCCTGGCGCAAATTGTTTTTGCCTCAGGCATTGCCAACTCTTCAATTTATCCAAACATAATAATAGTCGTAGTGGTAACTACCGTGCTTATTTCCGCAATTGGAATTCCAATCTTTGCCAGAAAATTGAGAGAGTAAGATAATGAGGTCGCTCAAATAACTTATATAAGATGTAATAATGGTAATATAGATTTTGTTTCCTATTATGAGCGGAAATTAATGGTTTATGTGGGCGGATATTGTATACTTAGGACTCTTTGAAATAATATGTAATGTTGTTACTAAAATGTAGCTAATTGAGGTTAGAACAAATCGCACTAGTGACATGTAATTTGAATATGACTATCAGAAAATCCGTTGCTCGTTGGAGTTTATAGTGGTCTGGGTAAAGTTCGCCATTTGTCTGGCCATAATATTAATTGCAGGATCAAGGCTGTCGAAATACGGAGACGCCCTTGCCGAGAAAACAGGATTGGGCCGTATCTGGATTGGCGTTGTTCTACTGGCTACGGTTACTTCCTTACCGGAACTGGCTACCGGTATTAGCTCGGTAGCATTTGTGGGAGAACCGGATTTAACTCTGGGTGATCTGTTCGGGGCGAATTTAATTAACCTGCTTGTGATAGCTATCATCGACGTTTTATATACCCGTGGTCCTGTACTTCATTTCCTTGGTACCGGCATCGTCTTAGCCACCATATTAAGCACTGTTCTCATTGGCGTAGCAGCTACCTCTATTTATATTGCCCAAAATGTAGCTCCTTTAGGCGTATTCGGCTACATTGGACTTTACTCTCCCGTACTCCTATGTTTGTATCTGCTGGCTCAATATATGATGTTCCGCTTCCGACCCGACCAACAAAGTCAAGCATCTGCGGAAATTCAGGAGATAAATAGATACGCTAATATCTCCGTGACCAGGGTAAGCATATTTTTCTCCATAGCCGCGCTAGCAACAATTGGTGCCGGCACGTGGCTGGGATTCATTGGTGATGAGATATCTCAGGTCACCGGCTTAGGTGCCAGTTTTATCGGAACGTTGTTTCTGGCAGTCTGCACATCCGCACCGGAAATCGTGGTCTCAATCTCTGCTTTGCGTCTGGGTGCGCTGGATATGGCGGTGGGCAACGTGATCGGTAGTAACCTGTTCAATATGGGAGTCATAATCTTTGTTGACGACCTCTTTTATACGAACGGTCCGATACTGTCACATGTATCACAAGGCCATATTGGCACGGCTCTCTTTGCCATCTTGATGAGTTGTGCTGTTCTAATCGGGCTGATTTACAGACCTCGATTCTGGAAGCGTATTTGGGTTGGCATAGATACCACGACTTTAATTATTTTATATTTCATAGCGATTAGCGTCCTGTACTTTGTGGGCAGACCATAAAATAGGAGAAGGAAAATGACCAGAGTATTTATAGCTGGAGGTTTTGATCCGATTCATGCGGGACATATCGATCATATTATTAAGGCCAGTAGTTTGGGAAATGAACTACTGGTAATACTTCAGAATGATGAAAATTTGATGGCTAAAAAGGGCTATTGCCTGGTGCCATATGAGGACAGGTATGCCGTTTTGACTGCCATTAAATATGTAAACATGGTAGTAAAAAATATAGATAAAGATGGTACGTGCGCAAAAACAATAGAAAATTTAGTATCGTCGAACATAAAACTTGATGTCTTCGCCAAGGGGGGCGATCGCACACCTGAAAATATGCCCCAAAATGAGATAGATATCTGTCAACGGCTGGGAATAGAAATAGTGTACGGCTGTGGTGATTTGATAAATAGTAGCTCAAACTTGGTGGAGAAATTACTCGGTAGATTTGGCAAAACACCAGGAACGTAGTTCATAACTACTCCGTTAAAGGGCCGGCATTCCTTAAGATGAGATAACCTGGAAGACACCCCTAAATTTTGCTCAAATTCAGGTAAATTGTTGACAAAATAAAGGAAACCTCAGGCATTCATAACCTGGGGTCTCCTAACTGGCAGACCAAAACGAGTTGCCGTAATGTCAGTAATGTTTAATTATTCTTATTTCCCGGTTTCGGCCTTCAGCTTCTCCAGTAGTGGCGGAGGTGTCTTCCACCTGATGATGCCAGGATAACTCACTGTTCCCCAGGCAGCGTCATATCCGGCAGAGACATAGGCAGCGCCATAATTTGGATTCGGCCAGACGCCTTTCATTTCACCATCCTGCCACTGCGTGGCTATGGCTGTGTCCATACCAGGGCCGAAGTTCACATCATGAGGATTGGCAACATCCATACCGGTGAAGGTAAATTCTATTGCCACCGTGCCCATCTGTTTAGTCTGCTCGAGAGCGGTAACCAGGACGTCCGAATCGAAGGTTCCATCGCTTTTAACAGCTGCCGTCCCGGCTCTTTCAAGTGCTGATTTCAGGATATGTATGGCATCATAAGTGCCGGCGTTATAGGCAGGCACATTGCCACCATTCATGGCCATGATACTGTCAATGAAATGTTTGGTAAGAGGCGTCTCTTCTACTCCCGGACAAAATGCATTCGTTGTTGTATCGTAGTTACCAAAACCGTTGGTATTCGTCCAGTAACCCGGCGCGGTAGCCGACTCGACGTTGATGCCTACCGAAGCTGCCGGGATTTTTAACTCACCGTACGACCTGCCGTAAGGGATACCTACCGGGCCTGAGATAGTGGTAGCTATAATGTCGGTGTTGGCAGCTTGCATGGCGGTCATTTCGGCGGTGAGCTCGGTGGCCGTAGGTGACGGCCGCCAGACGCCGGCTAGGTCCATACCCAACTTTTTGGGGGCCAGAGACTTCAAGATATTGGTAATGGAGTCAGCCCACTGGGCTCCTTCAGTACATACAGCCACTCTCAACGGCCTGGTTATGCCCGAATCCTCTTTAATTATGGCTTGGGCCATGGCTAAACACATCAGTACCTCGTCTACCAATTTACCACTGGAGAAAGGTGTACACCTGAACCAGTACTTGTACCGGTTATAATCTTTTTGAACGTTGGCACAAAGTATTTGATCAGCGGGACCACAGCCAAGGAATATCTTTTTGTTATCCATGGCTATATCCTGCATAGGTAACACCGCCTCCGTCCTGAAACCGCCGATGATGACATCAGCCTTGTCTACCGTTATCAACTTTTCCATGGCTGCGGTAGCGTCGATGACGCTGTTTATCTCATTCGAGTCGGTTTCGATTAATTTAATCTGATATGCGTTATCGCCGATTAAGATGCCACCGACTGCATTAATCTCATCGCGGGCCAGCCGTGCTCCCCACAAATGGTTTTGTCCCTGTAAATATTGCAGGGGTCCGATGAGGCCGATCTTTATAACCTTCTGCGCAGGTTTTTCGCCGCCGCCCGCACATGCAGGCAGAACCATCGCCGCAACTAAAAGACAGGTAAATAGTAAGAAAAGAACCTTTTTCACTTAAACATTAACC
>Ga0136653_10002155_pt1 | contig 10763 bp, 8 predicted proteins | sample LakKivw275mmetaG_FD_94866 | JGI IMG/M metagenome (GOLD analysis project Ga0136653, IMG submission 94866) | Anoxic lake water microbial communities from Lake Kivu, Rwanda to study Microbial Dark Matter (Phase II) - Lake Kivu water 275m metaG... | ecosystem: Environmental > Aquatic > Freshwater >... | reverse complement strand
TCCCTATACAGTGGGACTGCTCGAATCAACCCCGAGAATCAATGACCGTTCGATTCAAGATGGATATCTGAAAACAATACCGGGTACTGTTCCGGACATGCATCATCTGCCGAAAGGGTGCAGCTTCCAGGATAGATGTTATCATGTCATGGACCAATGCCGCGATCAAGAACCGGATTGGGTAGAGAAATCATTTGGTCGATATGTAAGATGTTGGATGCATTCGTAAAAATATGAAACCTGTCTTGCTGGACATTCAGAATCTTAGAAAGGACTTTTATATTAAACGGGGTTTTCTTTCGGGACGCACATCAGTGGTAAAGGCCGTAAATGGTGTCAATTTGAAAATTTACGAGGGAGAAACACTGGGCCTTGTCGGTGAAAGCGGATGCGGCAAGTCGACTCTTGGACGTCTGATCATGCGGCTTGAGGATCCGACAGAAGGTAAAATTCTTTTCCAGAACGAAGATATCCTTGGATATTCTGGCGAAAAATTGAAGAAATATCATAAAATGGTTCAGATTATCTTTCAGGATCCATATGCGTCTTTGAATCCGAGACGATCGGCAGCAAGTACCATTGGAGAGCCCATCCTGATTCATGAGGCCAAAACCCGGAAAGAGAGGGAAGGTCGGGTTACCGAGCTGATGGAACTTGTTGGATTGGGCCCGGAACAGAAGAATCGATATCCCCATGAATTCAGCGGAGGGCAGAGACAACGGATCGGTATTGCCAGGTCCATTGTGCTCAATCCCAAGTTGATCATTGCCGATGAGCCGGTTTCGGCGCTTGATGTATCGATCCAGGCGCAGATATTGAATCTCATGAAAGACCTCCAGAAACAATATGGGCTGACATATCTGTTTATCACGCATGATCTCAGTGTGGTAAGACATATGAGCGACAGGATTGCCGTTATGTATCTTGGCAAGGTGGTTGAACTTGCGGGGAATCCCGATCTTTATGAGCGTCCCCTGCACCCCTATACCATGGCCCTTCTTTCAGCCATACCAGCGCCCGAACCGGGAAGGCGGAAGAATCGAATGGTATTAAGCGGTGATCTGCCGACACCGGTCAATGTGCCTTCTGGATGCGCTTTTCATCCACGTTGCCCGTTCATGGTCGATATCTGTGATCAGGTTGAACCGGAATTGAAAGACAGGGGCGATGGTCATCTGGCGGCCTGTCATATGGAAGGATGCAAGATAAGATGCGTTAATGATGAAGGCGGATGGTACTAAATTCTCTTTTTGTCCAGAAGAGAATCATAAAAAATGCCATAAGATTTGAAAGGGGTTGTGCCATCCACACGCCGTTCAGTCCAAACCACGAGGGAAGTATGAAAATCATGGGTATCAGAAAAAGGGCATCTCTCATAAGCAACAGGGTCATGGAAGTCAATCCCTTGCCAAGTCCGATAAACATGTTGATCCATACCAGATTGGGACCGATCAGGAGGAGCATGGATACGAATATTCTTAGAGCGGGCACGGCAATCTCGATCAACCGGGCATCGTCTGTGAAGAGTGTGAGAATTGAATGGGCGAAGATTTCAAAAAGAATAAAAGACGCTATGCAAAAAATGGTTGTCCATTTGACTGCAACATTTACCGTTTCAATCAGTCTGTCATAGAGCCTGGCGCCTTCATTGAAACCCACCATCGGCATAACGCCATGACCGATTCCGAACAGAACCATCACAACCAGTCCATTGATACGGAAGCAAAGACCGAGAGTGGCTATGGCGAGGGGGCCGTAGTTACCGAGAACGTGATTATAAACGATCATTACGAGGCCAAAAAACAGGTTCATAATAAGGGAAGGAAACCCGGTTTGATAGATGGCGTAAATAATGTCCATATTCGGTAGCAGATACTGCCATCGCAGGTCGTATTTGGAAGATTTTGACTGAAGATAATAAAAAGACAACATTCCGGCGACAACATAGGCAATGACGGCAGATATGGCCGCACCGAGAATTCCCATTCTGGGAAATGGACCCAATCCAAGGATAAGAATCGGATCGAGAATGGCACCGACAATCGACATGACCAGAACGACAACCATGGAGGTATAGGGCCTCCCCTCTGCTCGCAGGAGGTTATTCGACATCATCATGAACAGCAGGAAAGGTGAACCGAACGAGACCGTGACAAGGTATTGTCCGGACAATGAAAGAATCTCATCCGGAGCGCCAAAGACTTTCAGGATCAGGTCATCGTAGAGCAGTGTCAGCAGGATGATGAGGAATCCAAATATTACGGAAAGGATAATCACCTGTCCTGCCGTTTGACGTGCTTTTACATCCTTGCCGGCGCCGAACATTCTCGCGGCAAATGATCCGGCGCCGACACCGGTGCCGACACCGATAGCCCCGAAAATCATCTGGATGGGAAAACAGATGGTGAGTGCGGCAATGGCCTCTGGACTGACGCGGGTTAGCCAGAAGGTATCAATGAGATTATAAACGGCCAGCGCAAGCATCGCTGCAATGGATGGCCAGCTCATTTTCAGAAGCAGGGGGAGGATGGGTTCCCTGCCCAAATCAAGAGCTTTGTTTGTCATAGAAATACAGGGCTTTGATGATTATTGAAGGCGATTAAAAATCTTCGCTTCGCCTCGCAGAACACTTTATTTAAAGACGGTATCTGCTAACATGTGTTGAGAATCAATTACAAGAAAATTTATGAAATATAATCTCATCGTCATATTAGGGCCGACTGCTTCCGGTAAAACCAGCCTGGCAGCCCGTTTAGCCGGAAACATCGGCGCCGAAATCATATCGGCAGATTCCCGGCAGGTTTACCGGGGTATGGACATTGGAACGGGCAAGGATCTTGCGGAATATGTGGTTGAAGGCGTCAGCATACCGTATCATCTCATTAACATTGTGGATCCCGATGATGAATTCAATGTTTTTGAGTACCAGAGGCGTTTTTTAAATTGCTTCAAAGAGATTTCTTCACGGGGGATAATGCCGATGCTTGTCGGCGGGACGGGACTTTACATCGAATCTGTTCTCAAAGGTTACCGGATGCCCTTTGTTCCTGAGAATTCGAAACTCAGAAAAGAAGTTGAAACGGAGGACATGGAAACGCTGGCAAAAAGGCTTCTTGAACGAAATCCCGAAGTTCATAACACAACCGATCTGAAGGATCGAGGGAGGTTGATACGCGCCATTGAGATTGCGGAGCATATATATGTCCACGGTCTGGATGAAAGCGTTTCAATGCCTCATATCATCCCGCTGGTAATCGGGATACGCTGGGAACGGTCGATCCTGCGCCGGCGGATCACGGAACGCCTGCGTGAGAGATTGAAAAACGGAATGGTGGAAGAAGTGATAAGGCTTCATGAATCCGGCATCGGCTGGGGAAAGCTGGATTATTTTGGTCTTGAGTATCGATACGTTGGCCTCTATCTGCAGGGAAAAATCAATGACACGGACATGTTTCAGACACTCGCTACACGAATTCACCAGTTTGCGAAAAGACAGGAGACATGGTTCAGGCGGATGGAAAGGAAAGGCATTGAAATCCAATGGTTTCATGGTGCAGATTATGAAGAGGTACAGACATTCATAAAAAGGCATATCGAGAGGCCATTAAAATGATTGACGTTGTTTTCTCATTTACATATACTCCGCTATCCTGTAAGGGTGTAACCGCCTGAAATTCGAATTATCCTGCAAGTCCGGATGATGTGGAAACAGAAAACAGGAACAATTGGGAAAAATTTGTAAATCATGGAGGTTCTATCATGGCGTATCATAAACATAACCGTCTCATCGTGATGATGGTCTGTTTATTTTTTATTTTATTTGTCGGTTGCGGATCAAAAGATGAAAAAAAAGGAAGTGCGGCAACGGAACCGGAAAAGACTGCTCCGACTGAACAGCAGGCAACTCCACAGACAGGAACCGCTGCAACCCCTTCATCAATTTTGCCTTCCGGACCGTCCGCAGTCGTTATAGATGTGGATGGCGCTAAACTGACGCAGGAGCGGGTTGATTCGGAAATAAGAAAAAAAATGGCGGCGATAAAGAACCAGATCCCCAAGGAGCGAATGAAGCAGGCCAGGGCCGAGATGCGCAAACAGGTGATCAACGACTTCACTATCAGAGCACTCCTCGTCAATGAGATAAACAGGCTGAAAATCACTGCCAGCGAAAAGGAAGTCTCAGACGCTGTAGAACGTCTAAAGCAAAGCCTGCCTCAGGGAATGACAATAGAAGACCTGATGAAGAAAAACAATATTACCAAAGAGAAAATGTATGATGAAATCCGCCTGGGGGTTAAGGTCAACAAGCTTGTCCTTTCACAAAAAGGGGGCAAGTCAAAACCAACGGATAAGGAAGTTTCAAGATTTTACGAAAAAAACAAAAGCAAATTCATGGTTCCTGAGGCTGTCCATGTACGGCATATCCTTATTGCCAAGGCTGCGGGGGAAAACGACAAGATAAAAAAAGAAAAAAAGGCAAAGGCGGAGGGGCTGAGGAAGCAATTACTTGCAGGCGCTGATTTTGCAGAAACCGCAAAAAATAACTCCGACTGCCCCAGTAAAAGCACGGGCGGCGATTTGGGAACATTTTCGCGGGGAGAAATGGTAAAACCCTTTGAAGAGGCAGCTTTTACACAGGAGAAAAATGCCATCGGGCCTGTCGTTGAGACCGATTTCGGTTATCACATCATTCAGGTGCTGGAGCGTGTTGCTCCAAAGACAATGGGTTTGGATGAAACCATGAAGGCAAAAATTTCGTCCTATCTCCAGCAGCAGAAGCAGCAGGAAACCTTCGAAACCTTGTTGAAGAAGCTGAGGGCAAAGGCGAACATCGTTGTCTATCAGAATTGACAGGAACCGAACTTTATATGAGAATACAGGAGTCAGAATACAGAAGACAGAACAAAAACAGCCTATTGGCTATTTTGACTTCTGGCTTCTAACTTCACATGCTTTGTTGTGGCCCGCATGGTCATGGGGGTTAGAATGAGTGCTTTTTCTCCGGGAAAAGCCCCTCCCTGACTTCAACAATATACTGACTGACGGCAGCTTTCATTTGTTCACTTATATTACAGTACGTCTTGACGAATTTTGGTGTAAACCTTTCGAACATTCCCAGCATATCATTGATGACAAGGACCTGGCCATCGCAATTGACACCGGCGCCGATACCGATGGTAGGTATTGACACCGATTTGCTGATCGCTTCTGCAAGTCCGGCAGGTACGCATTCCAGGACGATGGAAAAGGCTCCTGCCTCTTCAAGAATCCCGGCATCTTCCAGGAGTCTTTTTGCTGCAGCATCTTCCTTCCCCTGAACCTTGTATCCTCCGATCTGATGAACGGATTGAGGCGTAAGTCCGATGTGTCCCATTACGGGAATGCCCGCGGACGTGATTTTCCTTGTGAGTTCAGCTACCTCCCTGCCTCCCTCAAGCTTGACACCCTGAGCGCCCGCCTCTTGAAGAAAACGGCCGGCATTGTTCATAGCGTCTTCAACGGAAACCTGATATGACATAAAGGGCATGTCTCCGACAACCATGGCGTGTTTTGCGGCTCGTGAAACGGCCTTGGTATGGTGTATCATGTCTTCCATTGTCACGGGGAGGGTGCTGTCATATCCGAGAATGACCATGCCCAGAGAATCTCCCACAAGAATGATATCTATGCCCGCTTCGTCTACAATGAGCGCCGTTGGATAATCGTAGGCTGTCAGCATGGTTATTTTTTCACCTTTTTTTTTCATATTCCGAATTGCGGCAGTCGTTATCCTGGTTATCATGACTTGCTTACTCATTCCCCCAAACCTCCTCTCAACATTTTTTTTATGGTTTCGGCTTCTTCCTTTGACAGCGTTTTCTTTTCAATCCCGATATCCGCCGTCAGAATTCCCATTGCGCAGTAGGCCTGTAAATAAAGCGGAAGCTTGTCACGAAAGGCCTGCAAATGTTTCCTGATCGTGCCTATATCGCCACGTGCAACCGGACCGGTTAAGGCGGAAACCGTTCCCTTCATTTCAATGTTCTTGAGTGTACCTCTGACGAGAGGCCAGAAAGCTTGAATGGCGTCATCATGACTCAGCCCCAAAGACAGATAAATTTCTTCAACCGTATGCATCAAGGCCGTCAGATAGTTAGAAGCCATACAGGCGGCAGCGTGATAAAGCGGTTTGTCTTCTTCCGGAATGAAAAAAGGAATTCCTCCCATGTCCTTGACGATTTGAACCGACCATGCTTTGATATTGTCATTTGTGGTGATTCCAAATGTACTTCCAGGTATATTTTTTATGGCTCCTTCCACATCTGCAAAGGATTGAAGAGGATGAATACTCGCCACGCAAGCGCCGGCTTTTTTTGCAGCAGACAGAAGATCAAGCCCGCCGGCGCCACTCATATGAATGACCTTTTTCCCCGGATATATGCCGCCTTCTTGAGTGACTTTTTCACAGGTCGACTGAATGGCATCATCGGCTGTGGTGATAAAAATACAGTCGGCCTGCGCGGCCGCATCGGAAAAACTTGTAGCGGGTTTGCCGCCCGTGAAGGCGACACCATGATTGAGAGAAGAGACTGACCGGCTCGCAACCGCCACAATGGGATATCCCGCTGATTTGAGAAGATATCCGACAGCCGTGCCCACCTTGCCGAGGCCTAAAATCGCAATGGTATCTTTTCCGGTTTCATTCATATGCATGGCCGTTAATAAAAAAACCTCCCGGACAAACCTCGGAAGGCCTTAAGATTCAGCACTCTTTTTCGACCATTCCGTCTCAGTCCATCCGATATGGATCCAAGCGGATGCACAATCCATATCACAAATGCAAGAATACAGTCAACAGGATTTACACAGGAAAGATGCTATAAATCATGGCGACGACGCTTGTAATCAAGGGGGATGTTGTATATATACTAAAGAGAAACTTTAAATTAAGTGGATCAGGTGTCGGATTGAGGACCGTTGATTTGATGGTATTTGACTTTGACGGCACCCTGGTTGACTCCGGGGAAGATATCGCTGCGTCCGTGAATCATACCCTCAAGATATTGGGTGTTCCCGAAAAAGAAACGGATACGATCATACATTACATAGGAGACGGTGTTCAGAAGCTGATTGAGAAATCCATCGGCCCGGAGGGCAGGGATCGATATCAGGAAGCGATGGAAATATTTTCGTCCCATTACGCCCGGCACATGCTGGATACGACAACTCTTTATCGCTCTGTGATAGAAACCCTCTCTCATTTTCAGGAAAAGAAAAAAATCGTTATTACAAACAAACGCAAATATTTTACTTTAACAATAGCTGAATCTTTGAGTCTCACGGAATATTTTGAAGAGATCATCGGAGCAGACAGCACACCCTACAAAAAGCCCGATCCCCGCCTGCTGCATCCGGTCATTGAGAGGTACCATTCAGCATCTGATAAAACTATTGTGATTGGTGATGGCATCAATGACATTCTGCTGGCTAAGAATGCCGGGGTGCAAAGCTGTGCCCTACTGAATGGATTGACCCAAAGAGATACCCTTATTTCTTTGAATCCCGATTTTTGCTGTGAAGACATTTCGGAGTTAAAGAATCTATTCCGATGATGGTGACTGCCGGGCTATGATTGAAAAAGTAAAAAAAGCTATAAAAAAGCATGGCATGCTCGAAAGGGAAGATCGGGTTGTCGTGGCGGTTTCAGGTGGAGCGGATTCAATGGCCCTGCTGAAGATTATGGAACTTCTTTCGGGCAAATACAGCCTAAGATTGGTGTCAGCCCATCTCAATCACGGGATCCGGGAGGAAAGCGGCGATCGGGAAGAACAGTTTGTCCGTCGATTCAGCCAAGGCATGGGTATTGATCTCGAAAGTAAAAAAATTAACGTGCCTGCTCTGCAGAAAGGATCCGGAAAATCCATCGAAGAGGTCGGAAGAGAAGAGAGACATCGATTTTTAATGGGTGTTGCCGAGAAGCATGGAGCGCAAAAAATTGCCTTGGGGCATCATTTACATGATCAGACTGAAACAGTGATCATGAATTTTTTAAGAGGAAGCGGCACGGAGGGCTTAAAAGGCATGTTGCCTGTGAGGGACGGCATTATTATCAGGCCGCTTCTTGGCATAAGGAAGGAAGAGATCTTAGATTTTTTAGAGGAACATCAAGTTCCATACACGATGGACCCCTCAAATGACAGTGATGTATATTTAAGAAACAGGATCAGACATGGATTGATACCGGAGTTAAAAAAACGATTCAATCCCAATCTGGATGAAACTCTCGGCAACATGTCGGAAATCATGCGCCTTGAAAATGATTACATGGAAGCGATGGTTGGCAAGATTCTTGCCGACTGGGGCGTGACGTTGTTGGATGAAGAAATCAGAATCAAACGGGACGATCTCATCAGTCTTCATCCCGCCATGCAAAACCGGATCATCAAAACCGTCCTTAAGCACTTCAGTCTTTCAGGCAAGGGCATCGGATATGTTCATATCAAAGCTGCCATTAATCTGGCGGGTGATTGTAAACCGGGAGGAGAGGCGATTCTTCCTTCCCGGATACTTGTGAGACGCGAGTATGATGACCTCTTTTTCGGCAGGCAAGAGATGAAAAACAGTGAACGACGGGAAGGATTTTGTTATGCCGTGTCCGCACCGGAGAAGGTTCATATCAGGGAACTCAACAGAATCATGACACTTGAAATGGTTCAGCCTCCGGAGAGCGTCCTGTCGGATAACCCCAACAGAGTTTATATGGATTTTGAAAAAATCGTCCCTCCTCTTGTGGTCAGAACGATTAAGCCGGGAGACAACATGCAACCCCTGGGAATGGCAGGTACAAAGAAATTGAAATCATATTTTATTGACAGGAAAATCCCTCAGACAAAAAGGAAACAAATCCCACTTCTGGCGGACGGAGAGTCAGTCATCTGGATCGCAGGAATGAGAATGAGCGAACGCGTTAAAATTACAAATAAATCGAAAGAAATCTTAAAGGTAGAAATCATTTGAAATAAGTCCAATGTTATTGTAAGGGAGTAAAGCATCATTCGAGTAATGCTGATAATTGTCGGATCGAACGATTTTTTAAGGTTGTGCAAAAGGAGAAATAAATTTGAATTCATTGCAGAAAAATATTGCTCTCTGGTTGGTGATCAGTCTTGTTTTTGTGCTGCTGTATCATCTATTTAACCAGCCGAAGAGCGCACAGGAAAATATCATTTTCAGCGATTTTATAAGCTCTGCAGAAAAGGGGCAAGTTACTGAAGTTACCATCCAGGGAGAGAGCATCACGGGTAAATTGAACAGCGGAAAAAATTTCAAGACGTATGCACCGAAAGATACGGGAATGATCCCCATGCTCAAGGAAAAAGGAGTCCGGATTGCAGTGAAACCGGCGGATGATTCTCCCTGGTACATGAACATTCTGGTTTCCTGGTTGCCCATGCTGCTCCTTATCGGTGTGTGGATATTCTTTATGCGTCAGATGCAGGCGGGTGGTGGCAAGGCCATGGCTTTCGGGAAAAGCAAGGCCCGGCTTGTCACGGACAAGTCGAAGAAGGTTACTTTTGCGGATGTTGCCGGAATCGATGAGGCAAAGGCCGAGCTTGAAGAGGTTATAGATTTCCTGAAAAACCCGAAAAAATTCACGAGGCTTGGCGGAAGAATACCAAAAGGTCTGCTCCTTGTCGGTCAACCTGGCACCGGGAAAACGCTTCTTGCCAGAGCCATTGCCGGAGAAGCGGACGTTCCCTTTCTGAGTATCAGCGGATCAGACTTCGTTGAAATGTTTGTCGGTGTCGGGGCATCACGCGTCAGGGATCTTTTTGATCAGGGGAAAAAGAATGCTCCCTGCATCATTTTTATTGATGAGATCGACGCGGTAGGAAGGCATCGGGGAGCCGGCCTGGGTGGCGGTCATGATGAACGGGAGCAGACCCTGAATCAGCTCCTTGTCGAAATGGACGGTTTTGAATCGAATGAAGGCGTTATTCTTGTGTCGGCAACCAACCGTCCGGATGTCCTCGATCCCGCGCTGCTCCGGCCCGGGCGCTTTGACAGGCAGGTTGTGGTTCCCCTGCCGGACGTCAAAGGTCGGGAAAAAATATTAGAGGTGCATACTAAAAAAACACCTCTTGCCGAAGATGTGGACTTTGCCGTGATCGCCAGAGGGACGCCCGGATTTTCCGGTGCGGATATCGAAAATCTCGTCAATGAATCCGTACTTTTCGCGGCAAGAACCGGGAAGGACAAGGTCAACATGAGCGATTTCGAGTTCGCCAAGGATAAGGTTCTCATGGGTGCGGAAAGAAAGAGCATGGTGATCAGCGATCTGGAGAAGAAAAATACGGCGTACCATGAATCAGGGCATGTGCTTGTCGCAAGGCTGTTGCCGGGAAGCGATCCGATACACAAAGTCACGATCATTCCGAGAGGCATGGCTCTGGGCGTAACCCAGCAATTACCCGTTGACGAAAAACACGCCTATCCGAAGCAATATCTTTTAAACAATATAACCATCCTTTTGGGGGGGAGGGCGGCAGAAGAGCTGATTCTGAAAGACTTTACCACAGGATCCGGCAATGATATCGAGCGTGCGACAAACATTGCCAGGAAGATGGTTTGCGAATGGGGCATGAGTGATGAAATGGGACCCTTAAGCTACGGGAAAAAAGAAGAACAGATATTTCTGGGCCACGACTTTGCAACCCATAAGGATTACAGCCACGAAACAGCGGCGCGCATCGATAAAGAGATATCCCGAATCGTCTCGGAAC
>Ga0136653_10002154_pt1 | contig 10763 bp, 8 predicted proteins | sample LakKivw275mmetaG_FD_94866 | JGI IMG/M metagenome (GOLD analysis project Ga0136653, IMG submission 94866) | Anoxic lake water microbial communities from Lake Kivu, Rwanda to study Microbial Dark Matter (Phase II) - Lake Kivu water 275m metaG... | ecosystem: Environmental > Aquatic > Freshwater >... | reverse complement strand
GGGCGGTTGTATGCCATGCAGGCGCAGGATGGCCATCCCTTCTACTCGCTGGCCACCTTCTATACCGCTCCCCAAGTCATCGAGCTGGCCGGTGCCGTCGGGCTGCATCTGCAGGCGGCCAGGAGTTGCCTCTTCACCCCGCCGGACCTGCCGGTTGACCCCCTGCAGCCGCCCCGCGACGGCATAGTCAGCGACGCGGGCTTTGTGGCCCTCCGCTTCATGAGAGCCGAGAGCGATCAGGATGAATCCCGGGGACGCGACAGCGGCAGAACCGGATGAATCGGAGAGAGGTCCGATAAACTCAGGGCCAGCCGTTACTCGTACTCCTTGGCCACCTCAATGAGCGCCCGGATGTTCTCCTCGGGGATGCCCGGACAGATCTCCGCCACCATGCGCTGCGCCCCGTCCGCTACCATCTGGCGATAGGTCGCCTTGATCTGCTCCGGTGTAGCGAGCAGGATCTCGTCGGAGGTCTTCATCTGCACCAGCCAATCAATGTGCAGGATTTCGGCGCAATCTTTTACCGTCAGATACGGGTCCGTGCCGACGTCAATGGATGTCCAGCCGCGATCCTGCAGTATCGCCAGGTGCGGTCGGCGCAGCAGTTCGGTGTGAATGCTCTTGTTGCTGGCGCCGAAGTGGTCGGCGATCTGCAAGAGGTACTTCACGTCGAATTCGACGTACAGGTCAGGGGGCAACATGCCGCCGTAGTCGTCGGCGTAGCCGATGCCGTCGCCCGGTGTGGTGCCGTTGATCTGGTGAGTTAGCTCCCGCTCTCGTATCGAGTTGTCCGTGATGGTCTGCATGAACCTGTGGACCAGCTCCGGCGCATCGTAGATGTCGAGGAAGATGTCGTGCCCCCGCAGCAGCACCGCCGTGGTGAAGGGCCCCTGGCTGCCCACGCTGAAGCTGACGTTTACATCTGCCGGCGCGTGGGCCTTCATGTATTCATAGAACTCCAGCGCTCGGGGGATGAGACCGGCGCGAGTGATGTCGGCGGGGACCTCCAGCGCCGCCGCCTGCTCTATGCTCTTTATCGGATGGCCGATCGGCGAGGGAGGGTGATCCTGCGAGAAGTCCACTTCGAGGCCGAGCGTGGAGCCGGTGGCATAGGTGCTGAAATCAGGCGATACGCCGCGGCGCAGCGGCAGCCCGTACTTCTCATGCAGGATGCGCGGCCCTGCAAGCTGCACATCCATCATCACCTGCGGGTCAGCGTGGTACTCATACATTCTCACGTCGCAGTATTCACAGTACACTTCGGGCGGAACGGCTATCGCCCAGGGAATTCCGTTGCGCTGGTCAGTCACGTGGGATACCTCCGGATTCCGTCGTCAATCGGGCCAGTCTTGCAGTCAAGGCTATTCGTATTCCTTGGCGACCTCGATGAAGGCGAGGACGTTTTCGTCGGGTACGCCCGGGCACACATCGCCGCACATCCGCCGCGCCCCGTCGGCGACCATCTGCCCGTATACCTGCCGAATCTGTTGCGGGTTGGAGAGTAGGTGCTCGGGGCAGGTGTAGAAATACATCGTGAAGTCCACGTCCAGCACCTCGGCGCAGTCCCTGACCGTCAGGTATGGATCAGCACCCACATCTATCGAGGTGAACCCGGCGTCCTGCAATATCTTCAGGTGCTCGCGTCGCACCAACTCCGTGTGGATGCTCTTGCGGGTGGCCCCGAAGTGTTCGGCAATCTGCAGCAGGTACTTCAAGGCGAACTCTCTGTAGTGCTCGGGCGACAGCAGGCCCGAGTAGTCGTCGGCGTAGCCGATGCCATCGCCGGGGGCGGTGCCGTTTATCCTGTGGTTGAACTCACGCAGGCGGATGTCGGTCTCGGTGAGGACCTCCAGGAACCGATGCACCAGGTGCGGCTTCTCATAGATGTCCAGGAATATGCCATTGCCCCGCAGCACCACGGCGGCGGTGAAAGGCCCCTGGCCGCCGGTCCCGAAGCCCACGTGCACGTCCTCGGGCGCGTGTGCCTTCATGTACTCATAATACTCCAGCATCCGCGGGATCATGCCGGCTCGGGTCAGGTCCTCCGGTATCTGCAATTCGGCGGCTTCTTCTGCGCTCTTGATCGGGTGGCCGATGGGAGAGGGGGGCTGGTCGGGCTGGTAGCTCACCTGCAGGCCGAAGACGGAAACGCCGCAGTAGCTGGTGCAATCGGGAGCCACGCCGCGCCGCAGGGGCAGGCCGAACCTCTCATGCACAATGCGTGCGCCTTCGAGCTGCACCTGCATCATCGTCTCGGGGTCGGCATGGTAGCGGTCCACCCCCACACCGCAGTAGTGGCAGTAGGCCTCCGGCGAGAAGGCGATGGACCAGGGGATGCCGGCACGGGGCTGGGGCACTGTCTTCACTCTCCGTCGCGTGGGTTGCCCCTTGTCATGCGAATATGCGTGCTTTCAGGGCTGCGGCCATTGCCGTGAACACTGCCAGACCCGGCCCGGGGCCGTTCTGTGCGGCAACCTCACCGTGCGCTGCCCGCTTTCGCTGCCCCCAGAGGCCGGCGGTCTCGTAGGGGAGCTGGCGCAGGAAGCTGGCCCGCTCCGGATGCGGCATGATGGCCATGGCATTACCTGCGGGATTGCACAGTGCGGCGATGTTGGCCATTGCGCCGTTCGGACACACCTCGCGGCTTGCGTCCACATTGCCGTCGGCGTCGCAGTACTGGAACACGATCTGATTGTTCTCCTTGATGGCTTCCAGCACCCCGGTGTCCCTGGTGGTGAAGCGACCCTCACCGTGGGCGATGGGGATGGGAATCACGTCGCCAGGAGCGTAGTCGCCCGTGAACACACATCGCTTGGGGGAACAGGCCAGCTTCAGATAGACCCACCGGCAGCAGAACTGTGCTATTCGGCCTGTGGGGTCGGGGGCATTCGGTGCCAGAGCCATCTGCACTCGCCCCACTTCAAGACCGGGCACGAGTCCCGACTCGACCATCACCTGCGCACCGTTGCAGATGCCGATGATCGGCTTGCCGTGGTCCGTGACTTCCGCGAACACGGTATTGACTATCGGCTCCTTCGCCGCGACAACGCCCGAGCGGACGCGGTCCTGATAGGAGAAGCCGCCGCCAATGATGTAGCCGTCGTATTCAGACAGCGCCCCGGCCGGCCGATTCCAGCGGAACACATCACACTGGATGCCGGCGGCTTCTGCGGCGCGCTTGGTCTCCCATTCGCAGTTGGACCCTGGGAATTGAATCAAGGCTACGCGGGGAGCGTCACTGTCCATTCCTGTCACCTTTCAACCATTCGCATCAGGGCTTGGCGTGCTCATTGTACAGCTTCCTGACGTATTGCGCCAGATTCGCCGCCAACGTCTGGAAGCGCTCCTCACCCAGCGTCGTAGGCAATGAAACATGGGCGTAATGACGGATCACGACCCCCTTGCCGAACTGGTTGACCGTCACCAGCGGGTACACGCCGTTGATCTTGCCCCTGCGCATATAGGCCACACCGTCATACGGGCAGGCCTCATGCTCGGCCTCGATGAGCACGGTCGCGTCCTGCGCGGCAGCCGGATAGGCCAGGTAGCCGTAGTTGCTGTCGCCTTCCTTGTACGAAATCTCCATCCACTCGTTCGGCTGTCCCAGACCCTCTGCGAGCGCATGAGCCTGCAGGATCCTGATCTTCGTCACCGCGCCGCGCGGGTCGTAGCGGAACCGCACACCGGATAGCGCGCCGAACTGAACGGTCCCCGGCGAAGTGTTGCCCACCGGCTTCTCCCATTCGCGCAGGCCGCCGCCGTCCGTCAGGTCAATGACCCAGGCCGGAACCTCCTCCAGGATCAATGTGCCGCCCAGTTCGGTATACTTCTGCAGCAGGTCTCCCCATTCGCGCATCATTCCGCCGCGGGAGACCTGGATGCAAAAAAATCCTTCACCGCCTTCTCCGGATCGAACTTGCCCTCAGTCAGCCGCCAGCACAGGTCCATCTGCGGGACGCCGAAATCGCGGCGCAGGTACTCCGACAGGGCGGTGTTGCGATTGAGCAATGTTGCATAGTAGGGGGGATTGTCCAGGGCTGCCCGGTACTTGCGGACTTCCTTTTGCGGGTCCGAGATGTCGGCCTTGCCCCAGTCCTTGCCGGCCTTCTCCCACTCCAGTTGCAGCTTGCCCATGCCCGCATAGGCCGGGTGGTCTATCCCCACGCCGTATATCCGGGTGCCGATGGCATAGTCGTGCGCAATCTCGAACTTCTGCACCGCATCCCTGACGATGTGCTCCTCCGTGGGGTTTTTCTCGTCAGGCGTCAATACCCCCCAGCCGCCCTGGTAGTACCAGATGTACAGCCCGGCGATGAGCGGCTTGTCGCCCACGATGTGGCGAATACGCTTGAATTCATAGCGCTGGACATCGCCGTACATCTCGAAGCTCTTGGGGTCGTAGTTGTCAATGTAGTTGGGCGGGTAGCTGCCGGCCCGGAAATGGAACACCACGCCGTCTATGTAGGGTCCGCGGGTGCGCATGAATTCCTCGCTGATGCCGCCGTAGTAGATCAGTGGCAGGAAGAAGAGGTTGGGGTTGATGCTTTGCCAGCGGCGCGCCATCTCCGCCATCATTTCCGGGGAGAAGAAACCGTAGTTGTAGTCGAAGTCATCGCACGTGAAGGCGATGAAGTTCGGGTATTTCAGAGAAAGCTGAGCGAAGCGCTCGACGGTGGTGAAGTAGTAATCCTGCCTCTTCTCCCTGGGCCACCTGGCGATCTCCTCGTGGCCGCTGGGGGGACCGAGCGTCGCCCATACCTTGAGGCCGTGCCGCTGGGCGCTTGCCAGCACTTTTTCCAGGCAGCCGAAGGCCTCCTCATTCCAGATCATGCCGTGGAAGTAGTCGTAGGTGTTGAAGCCGGTCTCCTTGATACGTTGCATGTACGCTTCAAGCTTCTCCGGGTAGAAAACCGGGGCCGTTGCTTTCCGGTCATAGTCGAACTCGTAGCCTTGGTTGAAGACGAACTTGGATACGGTGTTCTGCAAGGCTTGCCTGGCGAGAACGGTGCGCTTGCGGTCCGCGTCCATCAACTGGCCGCGCAGTGCAACCTGCACCTCTCCAGGCTGCACATCCTCGCCCTCGGCGGCAAGCACGTAGGTACCGTCCGGCAGCCCCTCCGTGGCCAGCTTCACCTCTGCCTCCGTGCGCAGATAGATGTCGCGGCCCGGCTGCTTCCGCCCCTGCACGATTACGGCGGTGCTGGAGACCTCCTTACCGGCTTCGTCGTAAAGCGCGATCTTGAGCGGCAGGGCGATCTCCGCCTTCCTGACACTCACCGTGACCGCGGCTGTGATCGGCGCCGGCTGCTCGACCGCAGCCTGCGTAGGCTGTATGCCGACGGTAATCTCCCCGTAGTCGGACAGGTGCCACGGGTTGACACCTGCGGCCCAGGCCAAGGCGTTCAGAATGAGTCTGGCCTCCATGCCCTGCGGCGCATCTTCATCGGAGACGGCACTTAGGCCGATACAGGAACCTAGGTGCACAACCCGGCCATGCCCCACGTTGCCTACTACAGCCACGGGCTTGTCGGCGATGCACTTGATGACGACCTGCCCGGCGGGCCCCGGCTTCAGGTCGCGGTGGTCGCCGAAGGCCGTATCGAACGCATTGAGGCCGAAGGTCAGGGGATGGTTGGTGAATGAGGAAATACGCTGGCCGATATGGCGGTCCCAGCCCGCATCTACATCAGGGAAGAGCACCTCCGGTTTCATTCCGGCGCAGTCGTGGGTCATCACAACGCCCCCGCCGCCCTCGACATAGGCCCGCAACGCCTGCTCCCATCCCTCTGCCAGCTTGCCGACATCGTGAACGTCGGCCAGCATCACCACCTGGAACTTGCCCAGCGTCTCCGACTGCAGGTCGGCAATCCACTGCGCCTTGAAGTCCGGATGCTTGCTGAGAAGCTGGAATATCCCCCTCTCGCCGAACGCCTTGCCTTCCACCTTCTCGATGTCCAGCACTGCGACATCCACGCTCGCCGCCCACGCCAGCGTGGCGCTGAACAGAATCGTTACGGCTATTGATAGGCTCGTCACGGCTTTCATCACATTCACTCCCTGCGTGATCGGTCTAGAAGCTCGGAGAACTCCGTTTCGGAAAGTATCTTGATGCCCAGTTGCCGGGCCTTCTCGTACTTGGAGCCGCTCGCCTCGCCGGCCACAACATAGTCCGTGCTTTTGCTCACCGAACCGGCCGCACGAGCGCCCAGCGCCTCAACCGCCTCTTGCGCCCCATCGCGCGTATAGTCCTCAAGCGCCCCGGTGAAAACGAACGTGAGGCCCTGCAGCGCGTCGCCCTTCTGTTCAGGAACGGCGATGCTCACACCTGCTTGCAGTAGTTCGTCAACGGTCCGCCCATTCTCCTCGTTGGCGAAGAAATCCACGACGCTCTGTGCGATCTCGGGGCCGATCTCATTGACCGCCTGGAGGTCTTCTACCGATGCGGCGCGCAGGGCGTCGAGAGTTCCGAAAGCTGAGGCCAGCACGTCGGCAACATGCTCGCCGACGTTGGCAATGCTCATCGCGTAGATGAAGCGGGCCAGCGTCGTTTGCTTGCTGCTCTCAATGGCTGCAAGCAGGTTTTCGGCGGACTTGTCGGCAAAGCCTTCCAGTTCCAGCAGTTGCTGCTTGTCCAGATGGTAGAGCTCCGGCAGCCGCTTCACGAGGCCTTCGCGCATGAACAGGTGCGCGAGCTTCTCCCCCATCCCGTCAATGTCCATTGCGCCCTTCGAAGCGAAGTGCTCCAGCCGCCCCTCGATCTGCGCCGGGCAGTTGAAGTTCGGGCAGCGCACGATTGCGTCGCCCTCGTAACGGACGGTATGCGAGCCGCACCGAGGGCAGCTCTCGGGCAGTTTGTATGGCACCTCGTCGCCCGTGCGCGCCTCCTTGATGACCTTGACCAGGTGCGGAATCACGTCGCCGGCACGCTCGATGATGACCCTATCCCCTATCCGCACATCATGCCGGTCAATCTCATCCTGGTTGTGCAGGCTGACATTGCGCACCGTCACGCCGCCGATGCGTGTCGGCTCGACAATTGCGATGGGCGTCACGGCACCCAGGCGTCCCACGCTGGCCTCGATGTCCGCAACGCGCGTGGTCTCCTGCCGGGGAGCAAACTTGTAGGCCAGCGCCCAGCGGGGGTTGCGCGATCTCGCGCCAAGCCTTTCCCGCGCCGCACGCTGGTTGAGTTTCACGACAATTCCATCTATCTCGTAATCCAGGCCGTCGCGCGCCCTTTCCATGTCGGAATGGTACTGCAACAGGTCATCCACGGTGCGGCAGAGCCGGATGTGCCCATTGACCACAAAGCCCCATTCCGGCAGCGTCTGTAGCAACTCCCAGTGGGTGGAAAACTCGCGGCCCTCGACAGTACCCACATCGTAGGCGAAGAACGCCAGCTTGCGCTGCGCGGTGATCTTCGAGTCCAACTGCCTCAGCGAGCCGGCGGCCGCGTTGCGCGGATTGGCGAAAAGCGGCTCCCCATCTTCATCCCGGCGGCGATTGAGCTTCTCGAATTCCGAGATACGCATGTACACCTCGCCACGCACCTCAAGCAGTGGCGGAGCCGCAACATTCTCCGCCATCAGGCGCAACGGCACCGCGCTGATGGTGCGGACGTTTTCTGTAACATCCTCGCCGGCAATCCCGTCGCCACGAGTGGAGGCGATTGTCAGCACCCCGTTCTCATACACAAGCTCGACGGCCAGACCGTCGAACTTGGGGTCTGCCACAAAGTCAATCTCTGCCTCCGCGTTCTCCTCACACGTTCTCACGAAGCTGCGCACGGCGTCCTCGTCGAAGGCGCTCTGCAGGCTCATCATCGGCAGCCGGTGAGTGATCGTCCCCAGCTCGTCCTTCGGAGGAGCGCCGATCCGCTGCGTGGGAGAATCCGGGGTCACAAGCTCAGAATAGGCGGCTTCGATCTCCTGAAGCTCGACAAGCAGGCGGTCGTATTCGGCATCCGAGATGACCGGATCATCCAGCACGTAGTAGCGGTAATTGTGATGGTTGATCTGCTCGCGCAGCTCGGCGGCCCGCTTCTCGGCAGCGCGCGGCGTGGACGGTATGCGCGGCGTGTCCATGGCTCATGCCCCCGACGGTCAATTCACGAAGTTCCAGAAGTTGTCGCTGTACAGGCCCGAGACATCGCGCTGTATCTCCTGTCTCGTCGGGATCCAACCCGAACGCATCAGGTCGGCATACTTCTCGGTGAGGATCTTCGCCAGAATTGTCCGGAAGTGCGACCACTTGTAGATGAGTTGGTCGAGTATGCGCGCATCGGAATGTTGTGGCACGAAGCTGAGGCCCAACAGCTCAATGCGCATGCGCGTTGTCTCGTCAATGAGACTTGGGTCGTTGAGGAACCACCAGCAGCCGAACGGCATCAGGTTGGGGAACTTGCGGGCCGCCACGCACAGCTCGTGCTGATTCTCCCGCGAGAGCATCGTGACCAGGAACTTCACGTCGCCGTAGTTGGCGCACAGATGCTCTACCGCATTGATGTCGGCCTTGCCCACGCCGTCGCCGGCCAGCTTCAGCGCGGGATTGATCAGGCGCTTGACCCCGATCATCATGGCGAACGGCAGGTTTTCCCTGGCCGCAAAGGGCAGTACGGCGTTCTTGATGACTCTCGCCTGCACGTTGTCGGCGGGAAATGTGAAGTCGTCCGACAGCGAAACCGCCATGTAAACAGGATCCATCTTCGCACGCCAATTAGACAGGAAGCGCATGATTTCGTCGCACGTGTTGTCCGAGAGGTCGGCGGCGACGTCGTAGCCCTGTGCCGCCAGCCTGGGCCGGTTCTCCTCCCAACGCACGATCAGCCCGTCAAGCCGCAACGCCGCGTGGAAGCGCGGGTCCCGCTCGCCGCCGCCTTCCCAGACCGAGGCCTCCTGCTCATCAAAAGGATCATTGGTCATGACGACATCTCTGACATTCGCCAGAGTCATGACTTCGTCAATGTACTGCTCGGCGGTCTTGTCGGCGAAATACCGCCGCATCTCATCCAGATCCCGACGCGCAACATCAAGCCCCAGTGCATTGAGGACCGTGATGGGGCCTCGACACGCCTCGGAAATCGGGCTGCTGTCAGTGAACAGCCGCTGCCAGACGAGATCGGCTTGCTGGCGCTTCGGCATGGCGTAGAATTGCTCGGGAGTGGTGCGGCCACGCTCGGCGCGCATCACTTCAGCGATGAGATAGTGGTAAGTGATAAGCTCATCCACGCCCCAGAGCAGAAGGTCCCCGAAGCGGGCATCGTACACGTGTGTGTGCAGGTCGGTCACGGGCGTCTGGGCGACCACCTCGGCGACTACCCGCTCCAGCTCCGCGATGGATGTGATATTGCCGGAATCTTCCACTGCATGCCTCCTTGTCGCTACGGTTGCGCCGTCTGCTGCCGGCAGCCGTTCTAGCATTCGCCGGCGGTGCTACAGAATCTTTCATCATTGCAGGGCGGATTTGGGCTGCAGAGGACTTCACTGTCCCGATGCGGAAGCGGAAATCGTGTGGCTGCGCGAGGCGCCCAGACCTCTCATGTGTGCCGGGAGGCGGTTAACAAGGAGACCAAGATGACCGGTCGCGAACGCGTCGTTGCTGCGATGAACCTGCAGGAGCCGGACCGCGTGCCCGTGATGTGCCAGTTGAGCATGGGGCATTACCTGGTGAACCTGGACATGTCGCCGGCCGAGTACTGGACCCACAATGACCTGATCGTGGACGCCTTCGTGCAACTGGCAGACCGCTACCGATTCGACGGCATTCTGGTGAATCTGCCGGGGCGCGACCCGAACGCCGCCGCGCACATCGCCCGCATCGAGAAGACCGACGAGGCCGAGATAATCCACTACCGGGACGGCGGCAAGTGCGTGTGTCCGCTCGACGATCTGGCGACCCATGTTGAGGGTCCGAAGATGGACATTGCGGACATTGCGCCGGAGCTACTCTTCTATGAGGACCCGCACACGCTGGGCGGCTTGAAGACCCCGCCGTTCTACTATGATCTGCAGCCGTACGACTGGAGCGGCGAGGGGCTGTTCCCGGAGCACATGTTCGCCATCATTGACGGCGTCCTGGAGGCCGTAGGCGAGCGGCTGAGCGTGCACAGTGAGGTCTTCTCTCCCTTTACGCAACTGCTGGAGCGGGCCGGCTACGAGGGCGGCCTCGTCGGGCTGATTCAGGCGCCCGACAAGTGCCACGCCATCCTGCAGGCGTATGCCGAGGGCACCTGCGCGCTGGCGAGGAAGCAGGCGGCGCGTGGCGTTGATGCTGTGCTGATTTCCAGCGCTTTCGCCGGCGGCGGCTTCATCTCGAAGGCAATGTATGAGCAGTTCGTGCTCCCCTACGAGCGCCAGGTGGCTGCATCGGTCAAGGAGACCCCGGCGAAGGTGTACACGCACACCTGCGGGGCGATCGGCGACCGTCTGGAGTTGATGGCGGCCACCGGCATAGACGGGATTGACACGATGGACCCGCCGCCGCTGGGCAATACCGACCTGGCCGAGGCCAAGCAGCGAGTCGGTGACCGGCTATTCCTCAAGGGCAACATGGACCCGGTCAACGTGCTGCTGAACGGAACCGTGGACGCCGTCCGCAAGAACGCCATTGAGAAGCTGGAGGCGGCCAAGGCAGGCGGCGGCTACATCCTCAGCAGCGCCTGTTCGGTCGCCCCGCATGTGCCTCCGGAGAACCTGCTGGTTCTTCACGAGGTCGTGGAGCAGTTCGGGCGCTACTGAACCTGCAACGCCCGCTCAGGTGATTTC
>Ga0136653_10002149_pt1 | contig 10781 bp, 8 predicted proteins | sample LakKivw275mmetaG_FD_94866 | JGI IMG/M metagenome (GOLD analysis project Ga0136653, IMG submission 94866) | Anoxic lake water microbial communities from Lake Kivu, Rwanda to study Microbial Dark Matter (Phase II) - Lake Kivu water 275m metaG... | ecosystem: Environmental > Aquatic > Freshwater >... | reverse complement strand
TGTCCGGTTCCCTGCGGCCTGATCAAAGCGGTGGAATTGGCCTCTGGCCTGGGTCTGCCCGTGGACGCAACGATCAAACTGGAGAAATAGCGTCGCCTGCTCGTAACGGGATACGCCGCGCCCTCTTCGGACAAAGCATTGTGGGGGTTCAGCCCTCACGCTGTCGCGTCACCAGCGGGAGCCACTGCAAAGGCCTCGATCATGCGCATCAAGGAGATGCGCTGGCGTGCCAGCCTGCGGGATTGCTTCTCCAAGAAGGCAAAACGGAACGGCGAACGCCCTTCAAGCTCGCGGATGTAATCCCTGGTATGCAGGCGAGCAGCGCGCCCCGCCGCCAAGACCACTAGCAGGGTCGCGCTCCGCCGCATCAGTTCCTTAAGTGGCTCTGCCTCGGGAGCATCAAAGCAGGGCAGCAATTCTAGTACGCTCCGACCGAACTGCAGCGTCCGATTGGTGATTGCGTCCAGAGGCCAACGCCGCGCAGTCTGCGAGAAGACCGTCAAGAGACCATCACGGCCATTGCCTTCCACGTCCTGCAGATCATCCACGAGCTGCAAGAACGCCCCGAAGCCAAACGTGAACTCTGCATGCCGTTCACTCAGGCTGCCGGCAACCAGGTAGCCGTCCGCCAGGACAGAAGTTCCACCCTTCTCCAGGCTGATTCCGAGCACATCCACCTCGTACGGCGACGCATTGCAGCGCAGCAGCCTGATGCTCTTCTCCTGCGCCCGGTGTATGGCCAGCAGGCTGTCGTACACCTGCGGGTACAGCGCGCGCGAGTACTGAGCCTCGATCATGGCAACCAAGTCACAGATCTTGCGCTCCTGGGCATTCGCGGGGTCCACGTTTTCGCCCATCAGGCGCAGGGCGAAGCGCTGGTTGAACGCCACTTTGGTTTCCGTCGGTACGGCCGGGTCATCCAGGTAGTTGTCGGTGTAGGGATACAACATGCTGTAGGCAAACATGGCTGGAGTCAGCCGCACTGGCAAGCCCAGCAGCACCTGCAGCCCGTTCATCGTCCACACGTTGCGGCTAGCCTGGAAGATATCGGAGGCGCTGACTGCAGCGTCAAAGGCGCGCGCCATCTGGGTGAACTGGACCGCGGACTGGGGAAAGCCGCGTCCAAGTAGGAGATTGAGGTGCCGGTCCTCAAACCCCAGCGCGCCCCGCGCAAAGACGGCAAAGGCCTTGAGGATGCGTTCTCGTGTGCTCTCGCGCTCGCAGGCCGTTCGAGGGGCGTGCTTGAACTCCGCAGCCAGCGAATCCACAAAGCGTTCAAGATGAGCCTCGTTTGACTTGTGCACGGCGGAACTGTGGATTGGACCAGAAGACGGGGCAGGGAAATCGCCCTCCCACCATTCCGCAATGAAGCTGCGCAGCAAGTTGGGCACTAGAACAGAAACAGACGGGTGGGATGTTGCGTTGGTCATTCTTTTGTCCTTTGCATGAAGCGGCAGCTCTTGGCTACAGCCCCGCATTCTCGGGCGGAAAGGGCTGCTTGCCCCGCCTCCTGCGGCGAACATGGCGCACGACTTCGCGGCCTGTGGCCAGGAGCGGAGTCGCCAGCACCGCGCCGGGCACCCCGCCCACCAGACCGCCAATCGTGATGCCTGCAAGGACGACCAGGGCCGGCAGCTCGAGGGCATCTCCCATCACTCGCGGGGCGATCAACAGGTTCTCCAGCTGTTGCAGCAGAATGGAGAACAGGATCACCAACCCGGCGAGAAGCTGTGGGCTGATCTGCAGATAGGTCGACCCCTTCCACAACGCCACACCGGCTGCCGCAAGCATGGCGATGACCGGGCCCACGCGCGGAACGATCTCGAGCAAGCCAGCGACGATCCCGAGGTATGGCGCACCGGGCACACCGAGCGCAGTCAATCCCAGCCAGGTGGACACACCGATCACAAGCATCAGCGTCAACTGACCGCGGACAAATGCGATCCACAGCCGCACAATCCGGTCGATCAGGCTGGCAGTCTCGGCCGGTTGGGCGGTCACATGTGCACCCGGGAGCGCGCCCCGTGAGGTATCCGCCCTCTGACCGATCCCGGCCTCATCCTTCGTAGGTTTGCTAGAGGCAGCATTCATGGCTTTGATGAGAATGGCTGCTCAACCCTGGCCCGCGGTCCAGCCGCCATCCACCGACAGGATTGCACCCGTCACAAAACTGCTGGCATCCGAGGCCAGAAAAACGGCGGCTCCCACCACCTCTTCGGGCTCGCCAAATCGCTTCATGGCATGCAGGTTTCTGATGCGCTCGTACCAAGCGACGTCCTTCATGATCTCCTTGACCAGGGGGGTCTTGAGATATCCCGGCGCGATGGCGTTCACCCGCACATGCGGCGCCCATTCAAGGGCCAGACACCTGGTCATCTGCACCAGCCCTGCCTTGGTCACCGAGTAGACCGACTGCCCGGGTCCGCCCGTCAGCCCTCTGGCCGAAGCGATGCTGATCATGCTGCCTTTCTGCTGTCTCAGCATGACCTTGCCTACCTCTCTGGCGCAGAGAAAGGCTCCGTTGAGGTTCACCTCCACCACCGACCGCCACTCACTTGCCGTCAGCTCCACGGCCGGCTTGCGCACATTGATGCCAGGGATGTTGAACGAGATGTCTATGCGCCCGAACCTGCTCAACGCTCTCTCGACCATGGCCTGCACTTCGTCTTCCTTGGTAACGTTCACTTCTACCACGAGGGCTTCGTTGTGCAGTTTGGATGCCACGGTCTGGGCCCCGACCGGGTCGCGGTCGGCCAGGACGATTCGGGCGCCGTAGGCATCGAGCCCCAAGGCTATCGCTCTACCAATGCCCGAAGCGGCGCCGGTAACCAGGGCAACTCTCTCCTTGAGATCGAACATCTGCTCCGGTTTCACACACCAGTTCTGGGTCTCCCAGTCTGCCGACATAGCATCTCCTCCCAGATTCGTTGTACACAACAGCATCGGACGCGTTCCGCATTGGGTGTCAACGGGAATGGGTGGCCGAGCGTCATGGCCTGGCCCGCGCGGGTGCAAGCTGGTCTCTTTGCGACGAGGGCGCGCAGGACCCACGCGTTTATTATACCCCACGGACGAGCCATCGAGTATCCAAGTGGTAGAGCTCCCACAAGTCACCTAACCTCGTTCTGCGGGCTACTGACAACGGCAACCAGTTCCGGGACCCCTGGCTCGGGTGCTGCGCCGCATGACTACGGGCAGAAATGAGGACAGCCTTGGGTTTCAGATTGAGCCCAAGGCTGAATTCGGACGGCTATTCCGCCTGATGCGACGTACGGGGACGACGGGATTCGAACCCGCGGTCTCCTCCTTGACAGGGAGGTATGCTAGGCCGCTGCACCACGTCCCCAATAGACCAGAAACTATAGCACAGAACACAGCGCTAGTCAAGCAAGCAGTGTACTAATCCTGGCGACTAGCGATGGCAGCACCAGCAGGATGAAATTCACCATCACGTGGCAGGCAACGCTGGCTGTCAACCCGTAGCGCTGGTAGAGATAGCCATAGAGAAGGCCAAACACAGCCATGCCCGCCGCCACGGCGGTAAGCACCAGGGAGAAGGTAGTAGCTACCGGGACGAAGTACAGCACTTGCGCGAGACCAAAGAACAGCGCTCCGAGGAGCAAGCCCTTCTCGCGCTGTACTATGCCCCGGAAGTAGGTCTCTTCCAGCAGTGGCACCAGGAACACCGCCCGCTCGAGCAGCACCTGCAGATCACTCACGCCGTAGAGGCGGGAGGCCGTGGCATAGAAGAAGCTCCGTCCAAAGATGTACAGTGGCAAGGCGACCACAGCACCTAGCAGTGCACCCCGCACCAAGTTGAGCAAGCTGTACTTCGCCTTCAAGGGTCTGTTCTCGGCATAGAGTAGCACCATGGCCAGCAAGACCAACCACAGCAGGGTTAATCGCAACGAATGATCTAGCCGGAAGGTGGTCACACCAATGCCGCATAACAGCGCGAACGAGAGGTAGGGATTCAACACCTGGCTCCCAGCCGTCGCTGAGGCAGTGGCTCGTTTGTCTGTCCGGCTAGCAGTCTCGCGCTGCGTCGAGGGCTTCACAGGAAAAGCATCCGATTCCTCATACCGCGTGGTCCGGCTCCGCCTCACCCGTTTCGTGTTCACGGGCATTGGATTCACCACCTCCCCTCCACGCTTGCAGATCCTCCAGAGCTGGCAACTCGCTCAGGCTGGACAATCCGAAGCACTGCAAAAACTCGAAAGTAGTGCCGTAGATGATGGGCCTTCCCGCCTGGTCCAGCCGCCCCTGAGGAGCCACCAGCCCTCGGGCGAGCAAGGTACGCAGCACTCCGTCACAGTTGACGCCGCGGATGGCCTCGACCTGCATCCGAGTCACGGGCTGGCGGTAGGCGATTAGCGCCAGCGTCTCCAGGGCCGCCGTAGACAGGTGGCCAGTGGACTCCAGGCCCAGGAAGCGTTGCACATCAGGCGCTGCCTGCGGGGCAGTGACGAGCTGCACCAAGCGATTCTGACGTTGTAGACGGAGCCCTCTGGATTGGCATTGCTCTGCGAGCAGCCGCAGCCCTACCTCTACCTGGTCCTCGTCAATCTGCAATGCCTGAGCCACCTGCGCAACACTCACTGGATCATCAGCCACAAAGAGCACAGCCTCAATTCGCGATGGCAGGTCGAGGACATCATCGCGCTCACCCTCGGCCAGTGCCTGCACCCCGGTGCCGGCTGACATTACGCCCTTGCCACGAAGCGATCAGGATCAACTACAACTGCGTTGTGGGCGGGCTGTCTTCGGGCGGTACGACTGGTTCGGTCGTACTCGGAAACGTCGGCTCATAGGGTACGCTGCCCTGCGCCTCGGCCGTCGTGGGGGCGGGCTTGGGCCTGGCGTACGCCGCCTGCTTGATGCGCACCTTGATGTCAGCCACCTTCAGCCCCATCTTCCCTTCGACTACCTCTCGCGCCGCCTGTGACACTTCAGCGGTCTTCGCAGGAACATCGATCTCCGGGTTGGTCTCCAGATCGATCTCAATGCCAACCGCGCCACGTTTGCCTTTCACCGTAGGTTTGGCCTTGAGCACATCGGCGATCTCACTGAGGCGGTACTGTAAGCTCTGCTCGACCGAAGCAGTCCCCAGCTCCGCCTTGGCACCGCTGACGTTGCGCACCGCGACGGCCTTCTTGGCCTTGGGTCGCAGCTCGAGCCAGAGCAACGCCAGCAACAGCAAGATCAGCACCACAACCACAGCCAGGAAGATCAGATAGCTCACCGGCCAGCGCGCCTCCAGGCTGGTCCTGGCGACTTCGGCCGTGTACAGCAGTCTTCCCAACACGGTATTGGGTACAACGGCGGAGACGATCAACAAGACAATCAGCAACAGGATCTCCAGCACTACCACCACACGGTTGAAAACGTTCATCCTCTTGCCTCCTTCAGACTGATACTCTGCACCTGCTTCCGCAGCACGATTGGATTATACGGCAGTTGGCTGGTCATCGCAAGTTGCCACGCACTCTACCGAGATCTGTCTGCTGCCCAGTGCCCCAAGGCTCCCAGTCCGAGCAGCGCCGCCAGCGCGACCAAGCTGACCAGAACCCCCATCTGAAACGAGCGCGGCTCGTACCTGAACTCTACCTGGTGGTCTCCAGCCGGCAAGAAGACCGCACGGAAGACCAGATCAGCCCGTACTATGGGCGTCTCTCGTCCGTCCACGCTCGCCCGCCAGCCTGGGTACCACGAGTCGCTGAGAACCAGGTAGCCGTCGGCAGAACTGCGAGTCTGCAGTACCACACGCTGCGAGTCATACAGAAGCCATTCCACCTGATCGCTGCCTGCGGATGGTGCCAGCGCTTCTACCGCCGAGTCGGCGGACAGGAGCACCTGGGCCGCCGGGTCAAAAGCTGGATCCAGCAGAGACGCCAGGGCATCTCCATCCTTCGGAACGGCTCTGGCCTCGTGCACAACAAACGCTCGCGGCAGGACGTCGTGGTTCTCGTACACGGCCACGTCCTCGGAGCGGTACGCCAGAGTGTGGTCTCCCTGACCAGCCAGATGAGAAAGGAGCCGACTCTCCCCGGAAGAATCAATCAAGGCAATGCGCTCGATCCTCAAGAAGGCATTGGGAACCAGCGCTTGCACCTGCACCTCTTGCACGCTTAGGGTTGGCGTGATGGAGAAGGTGGCTCGGTATGTGTAGCCTCGGTGATCCTCGGGCGGGAAACCTGAGCGCGCCGGCCAGACGCGAGCTACAGCCGCCTGTGCATGCCGCACGGCCGCATGCACGTCGCTGCGATCATACGCCCACTCGGAGGTGTGCCAGCCGGCATGCAGTGCGATGGCCTTGCGCTCGCCTTGCGTGCCGCGCAGCACGATTTCCGCCACCTGCTGCCCATCGACCCAGTCCACCGAGTGGCTAAGGTAGGATTCTACCTCCAGCGTCACGACTTGCGTGGGTGGAATCACCACGCTCTTCCCCACAGGGTTGAGCGCGAACGGATTGTCGAGATCGTATGCTTCGCTGGCTTCGTCCACAGGCAACACCTGCGGAATCAGGAAGTAGCGCACGCCCAGCAGATCCAGCATGCGAGGAGTCATGTTCGCCGTGAACTGAGAATAGCGTTCTGGCATGAGCGGGAACGAACCATTGCCACTGAATTGGTCATCTATGAGAGCAGTATTCCAGAAATAGGACTCGCGCATGACGGACGCCCAGGGCACGATGCGGTCATGCGTGTACAGACGGTAGACACCCTCTTGTGCACGAAAGAACGCCAGGGAGCGAGGCCGGGCGGCAAACTCCTCCGGGGAGATGGTTTGGTTGTTTGTGAGGCTGTAGACCGCGTTAAAGGCTATCAAGTCCACCGCGATCAGCACCAGCGCGATCACCGCCGGAAGCTGAGTGCTGCCTTTGCGAGCCCAGGCCCAAACCAGCCAGGCCATGGACAGCAGCCCCAGCGCCAGCGGCAACCAGCGCCAAACTACCAGCAGATCATCGACAGATGGCACCCGCAAAACGGCGACCGCGGCCAACAAACCCGCCAGAGCGATCACCAGCCAGCCGCGCATGCCGATCGCAGTGCTCCTGACCGCTCCTGAGCCGGCCTGGAGCGCGTTCAGCCCAAGACCGGCCAACACCGCCGCAGACAAAGAGAACAGGTACAGGTAACGCGCCGGTACGCGAAAGAGACTGAGTAGAGGCACGCGCAGCAGCAACGCATAGACGGGATTCCAGCGACCAAAGGCAAGCAGCAGCGCCACAATCGCCAGGCCGCCAAAGAAAAGCTCGTGTCGCGTGCGGCGCTCGGCCGCAGACAATTTCGCTCGGACGAGCCACGGCGCCAGCAGCGCCAACAACAACGGCAGCAGACCTACGTAGCCCACGTACTCGACCGAAACCTGAGGTGAAGGAATGCCCAGGAAGAAAGGAGATACCAGGCCAAACAGATAGGCAGGGTGCAACGAGAATGATGTGAAGAAGGCAGGGTCGAGACCGCCAGCCCGCACCGACAGCTGCGTCAACTCATAGCTCGGCAGCAACTGCGCGGCCGCCAAACACACTCCCAAGGCCAACGCAGCCGCAAACAAGCCCACTGCTTTCAGCGGCGCTCTGGTCACCCATGCCAGATAGAACCCATAGGCTGCAACCGCTAACAGGCTGAGCACAGCGATCTGTACGTGTCCGGCCAGCAGCTCGAGGCCGACCAGCAGGGCAAGCACTGCGGAATCACGCAGGCGCGATCTGGAAGGGTTTCGCATGAGCCTACCGGTCATCAGCAAGAGCAAGGGCATCCAGGATGCGCTCGCCAGGATGTTCACGTGATCCAGGTGCGCCACCACAAAGCCGCCCAGCGCGTACACCAGGCCGGTGCACACGGCGGCAGCGTGGCTCAGCTTGAGCCAGCGCGCAAAGGCATAGGCAGCCACAGCTGCCCAGATCAAATGCCCGAGGATGAAGACATCAAGAGCGATAGGAACTGGCAACAGGAAGTGCAGAATGAGATTGGGTGGGTATAGAGCCCCCAGTTGTCCCTCGGCCAGCAGTGGGTAGCCTGCCAGCACATGTGGCGACCACAGAGGCAAGCTCAAGCGCGCAAGCTCGCGGGCGTAGGCGGCTCGCAACGGATAGTGCACATTGAAGATATCGCCAAAGCAGAATACGCCCCCCAACACGGCCTTCCAGAAGACGGCCAAGACAAGGATCACCAGGAGCGCGATGGCCACCCATTCTTTGCGTTGCGACACAATCACCTCTCCGTTGTCCTTATGCGGGGCCATTCGGGCTGGCCTTTCTTCCCCACGGCCCCGCGAAATCCAGATCAGAGCGTGTGGCCATTGGCCACTGGGGTGTCCGTCGGCGGGACAGGCGTATCCGTGGGCGGAACCGGCGTGTCCGTCGGTGGGATGGGCGTGTCCGTCGGCGGCGGGGTTGTCTCCGTAGCAGTCGGCGGCACCTGCGTGGCCGTCGGCAGTTCAAGTGTATGCGTTGCCGTGGGAGGCACGCTCGTGTGCGTAGGAGTCTGCGTCGCCGGCACGGCAGTCCGCGTAGGCGTGAACGTGGAGGTATGGGTCGGCGTCGGTGTGATGGTACGCGTCTCCGTAGGTGTTCGCGTAAGGGTCGGCGTCGGGGTCAAGGTGTGTGTGGGCGTCGCCGTCGGCGTCGGAGTGTGAGTCTCAGTCGGTGTGTTTGTCGGAGTCAGGGTTGGCAAGAGCGTGCCCGTTGGCGTCCAGGTGGGCGTTGGTGGAATCTCGATCACCGTGAGCTCATACGTCGCTTCCGGCCCGAACTTGCCCTTGTTGCTAATGGAGGCGACCGCGACCGCTTCAGCCACTGCCTTAAAGCTCACCTCAGACCCAAGGCTACCGGCGGTAGCGTCATCGTTCTCATAGCGTTGACCGGCGGCAGATACCACAATCAGCGTATCCACGCCCACGGCCAGATCCGTGGTGATGACCGAATATACCCGCCCGGGCTTGACGCGGAAGCTGATCTTGTCCACATCGCCATCAGGATAAAAGTTCCGCTGTTGGGTTTCGCCCAGCGAGAACGCGCGTGGTTCGATGTCATCAGGCTCAAATGCATCCGCAAGCATGGGGGTAGGCGTGGGCGTGAACGTCGGCGTTGCCAGCAAGGCTGCACGCAAGGTCTCACGCCGCGTATCCGCAGTGGCCGTTTCATCGACGTGCTGAGACTGCGAGTTGTCATAGGACTGGAGCCCTAGATAGACCAGCGCTACCACCGCCACCAAGCCAAAACCTACTCCCAGCGCACGCGCCGAAATCAGTTCTCGTGCGTTTCCCAGTGCAAGGCGAAGCCCCTGCATCTGGCCACCCTTGACGGACTCTGCCAATGCGCTACGCATCTCCTGCGCACTTTGATAGCGCTCCGCAGCATCGGCCTCCAACGCCTTCATGACCACTGCACTGAGGCTCTTGGGGACCTTGCGGTTCAAGCGGTGGGGGGGCACGCGGTTGCGTAGATACAACTTACCAGTAAGCATCTCGTACAGCACGAGACCCAGCGCATACAGGTCCGAACGCTGGTCCAGATAGCCACTGCTGCTGGCCTGCTCCGGGGACTTGTAAGCCGGCGTGCCCGGGTGGCCGTGAGCCTCCTGCGTGCGCCTGGTCTCGTGTCCCACTTGTGCCACGCCGAAATCCGTCAGCTTGGCCTGACCGTCCTTGGTCAGCAGGATATTGCTGGGCTTGACGTCGCGATGCACGATGTCCAGCTTCCAGATCGCATCGATCGCGTCGCACAGGTCCAGCGCGATGGTCACTGCCCGGGAGGGGTCCAGCGGGCCGTTGTCCAGCAGGTTCTTCAGACTGCCGCCATCCACGAACTCCAGAACCAGGTACAGATCCCCTGAGGCATCGGTTTCGAGGGCATAGGCACCCACGACGTTGGGATGTGCGAACTTGCTGACGACCTGCGCCTCCTTGCGAAAGCGCCGTTTATAGTCTTCATAGTCTTCGGGGTCCACCTGTGCGCTGTCGTGCAACAGCTCCTTGACCGCGACCTGGCGATCCATGCCAGAGTCGTAGCCCAGGTAAGTCTTGCCAAAGCCGCCTTCGCCGACCTCGGCGGTGATTTGGTACTTTCCTGCCAGGATGTCCCCCACCTTCAGTGCCATGCAAGCCCTCCGGCCACAATGCTGCCGTTCAGTCGTATAGGAATTGGAGGCCGCGTGCCGGCTTATTGCTCTGCCAGGAACGCACGGACGCGCACAAGCACAAGCTCGCTGACAAGCGGCAAGGCCTCAAACCACGCAATCGAGGCATCGTCGGCACGGAACCAGGTCGCCTGCTGGCGCACAAAACGATGCGTATGCCACTGGATGTGGGTAACGGCCTGTGCCAGCGTGATCTCGCCGCGCAAATAAGCGCCAATCTCACGGTACCCCAATCCAGACATCGCGGGCAGGTCATAACCATACCCCTGCTCTACCAGCGACCGCACTTCTTCGACCAACCCTGCCTCGATCATGCGCTCCAACCGCTGGTCAATGCGCCGATAGAGCAGCTCGCGCGACATGCGCAGACCGATGCGCAGAATCGAATAGGGCGGCGGAACCGCCCGCTGCAGGCTGGACATTGGCTGGCCCATGCGATAGCAGACTTCCAGGGCGCGCACTACCCGGCGCACATTGCGTGCATCGATGCGCTCGGCCGCGACTGGGTCGAGTGCGCGTAACCGCTGGTGCAGGGTCGCGTACCCTTCGCTCGCCGCCTCCGCTGCCAACTTGGCGCGCAGACCTGGGTCAGGCTCCACCTGCGGCACACGAAGCCCCTCAAGGACGGCGCGAACGTAC
>Ga0136653_10002146_pt1 | contig 10787 bp, 10 predicted proteins | sample LakKivw275mmetaG_FD_94866 | JGI IMG/M metagenome (GOLD analysis project Ga0136653, IMG submission 94866) | Anoxic lake water microbial communities from Lake Kivu, Rwanda to study Microbial Dark Matter (Phase II) - Lake Kivu water 275m metaG... | ecosystem: Environmental > Aquatic > Freshwater >... | reverse complement strand
GTTCATCAGTTGGCGTCTCGATAGCTTTCCAGGACGAGGAGGTCCGACGACTCTTCGAGACCAGGGCTCCGTCCAACGAGCGACGAATCGAGGCCCTCAAGAGGTTGAAGAACGCAGGCTTGGAAACCTACGCGCTGATCTGTCCCGTCATGCCTTTCCTCACAGATGCTGAATCGCTCATCGAAGCAGTCGCACCCTACGCTGACACAATCTGGATCTATGCGCTGAGCATGAGAAACGAAGTGGACCGCAACTGGCAGAACGTCAAGGACATACTAGACCATCATTTCCCTGAGCTAACCAGACGCTACAGACGAATTGCCTTCTCACCCGATGATCAATATTGGTCTGGATTTCGGCGAAGGCTTGAAGGCATGCAAGTCGACACGCGGCTAAAGCTGAAGATAATGCTCTGATGGGGGCAGCAAGGAACCAAACAGGGGTTTCTCGCTTGTTTCTGCCGGCGGTCGTGGACAAGCTTGAGTGGCGCTATCACGGGTGGAGCTGCCCTGCAATAAATGGTTGAGTCAGTGCTGGGGTTGCGTCAAGTCCTCTACAGGAGATGTCGCGAAGATCAGCGATTGCGGATCGATCTATATGTCAACTCTGCATGATTCATAGTGGGCGGGTAGTACGATGTGGTTGCTCACTCCTGAGCAGACTCTCACTGCGGCTAGACGTTCAGGGCTCACCGAGGAATCGTTGAGGCTTCCCGGAATCGCCGTCTTGACATTCAGCAAATCGATCGTGGATCGACTGGGAGAGTTGTGTGGACAAGCAGACGCGATGTGGCTCGGGCCCCAGCATCACCCATACGCAACTCCGGAGCTTGTGAGACGGGGCAAATATGATGGACTCGATGTCACGGTACTTGTTCCACCGATGGGCGCGTCACCGCTCGCTTGCATTGTGGAGGACTTGGCCTCTTGTGGAGTGAGAGGTGTCTTCTTGGCCTGCGCTGCGTGGTCGCTTGGGCCTCCGGTCCAACTGGGCGACACCATCGTACCCGCATATTCAGTAGGCCGAGACGGCACGTCGATACACTATGGCAACATCTCAGGGCGGGTCGATGTCGATCCAATCGTCGTCGGGGCTCTGTCTGAATCGTGTAGAAAGGAGGGAGCCAGAGTCCACGTTGGTGGAAACGCTTCGTGTGAGGCCCTCTACCGCATCACGCCAGAGATGGTTGAGAAGTTCCGTAGGCAAGGCTGCCTCTGCATGGAGAACGGTGAGGCGAACACTCTGCTATCCGTCGCCCGGACACGGGGCATAGTAGGTGGGATCCTCTTCCAACCCTACATCGAGTTATCGCAGGGTTGGGACCCAAGGTGGCTAGGTGAAACATACGCCGCCACTGGTAGGCTTCAAGCCAACGCTGTACTTGAAGCATGCGCTGAGCTGAAGCGACGAAGACTGCTCTGAGAGAGTATAGGGCCTAGAAGTCCCAGATCGCAGAAAGAAAGATTCCTACATGTACAAGATCTATCAGAGATCAGTCTGACATCTCTGAAGAGAGGATTGTTGGGGGATTCTCCCCCTAACCGTGCATTAAGCGCAGCCGTTCAGGTCGTCCTTCATACGTCGTCGTTCAGGCGTCGTTTTCGTGTGTGACCCTCTTGGTTCGGGTGTCATGATTTGAACCTTCATGGGAGGAGAGTGAATTTGTGTGTGTCCCATGGTACGGGCGTCGCAATTCGAACACCAGATTTCCGTGCGTGTTCGCGAGTTCGGAATGCCACCAGTGACAGCATATTCCCTACGATAACTCACAGGAAATGCTTCTATGGCTGCTGAGCTATTGACTGATGACTCCGTCTACGGAGTGATGGAGTGGGCAGTCGGTTTGAGTCGAAGCAGAAAGGTGGCTCTGGCAGCGCTCTTCGGCTCGGTCGTATTCATTTCTAAGGTTATTCTCCCGTCGCCTTTCGATAAAGTCCTCGTCGTAGTTCAAGCGACGTTTCTGGGTCTAGGTGCAATCATGCTCGCGCCTTTCGGGGCTACGTTGGTTGCAGTCGTCGGCGGGCTTCTCACTGCCGGCTGGCGGGCACCGATGGCAATCTACACAGTCTCATTCGCAATCATCTACGGATTGCTGGTGGATGGCTTCTGCAGCGTGTTACGGGTGCGACCTAAGGAGGGAGAGGTCAATCGGACCCGATTGATAGCCGCAGTAACGGTCAGCACAATGCTCGTCGGATTGGCTAGCTATTACACAACGACTCTTCTGTTTCAGCTGATCCCACGCAACATGGTGTTCGAGATTGGTATGCTCATCGCAGGTACCATTAGCGGACTCGCAGGAGGATATCTCGCGGCCTTGATGTGGCAGAAATCAGTGCGGCACCTAGTCACGTCGCCCCCCGGCCGCCGCCTACCGACACCTGAGTGACCATGTGTGTGCATCTGCCGCGTCGTCCTTTGGTTTCAGTTCAGAAAGAAAGAGGGTTTGCTATGGGGTTCCCCCTAACCGCAGGGTGTGTGCAGAATAGGGCTATGATTTCGTGTGTGTGGATCTCACGGTGCGGCCGACTGAGCCTGAACTCTCACTCTCTTTGGCAAGTGGGGGGCAGTAGTGGTTATTGGCAGGCAGTTCAATGATTCTTGAGACCTCCCCGCTACTTGCCTTGGTGTGCGTTGATTGCGAGATGGTATGAGTGAGCAAGTACTACTCCGACAAGCTTTCTGCTGCTCGACTCAAAGAAGTCTATGACATCGCACCTCCTAGGGTCAGACAATATCTTGACGCTGAAGTGAATCATGTGCTGGACAAGATTCGCCCCGGTGACCTCGTTATTGAGTTGGGATGTGGGTACGGGCGGATTCTTGCAAAGTTGGCTGGAAAAGCAGGATGGGTGATCGGGATCGACATCTCTGCTCCCACTCTAGAACTTGCACGGGAAACCATTGACACGGTTTCAAATTGCTCGCTTTCCCGGATGGACGCCGCCAAGCTAGGTTTCAATGATCGGACCTTCGACTGTGTGGTCTGCATTCAGAACGGGATTTCCGCATTTCATGTTGACCAGCGGGCGCTAATCAGCGAGAGTGTCCGCGTGGCAAGACCAGATGGTATCGTCCTCTTTTCGAGCTACTCAGACAAGTTCTGGGAACACCGATTGAAATGGTTCGAGCTTCAGTCTGAGGCAGGACTCGTCGGAGAGATCAACTACAAGAAAACAAAGGACGGCATCATCGTGTGCAATGACGGCTTCGTCGCGACAACCGTCCGCAGTATGGATTTCCTCGCGCTGACAGCCCATCTCAACGTCGATGTCCAGGTCGCAGAGGTAGACGAATCGAGCATGTTCTGCGAGATGGCTCCGAGAGCAGGGTCTAGCAAAGAAGGAAAGAGGGGTTGCTAGGGGATTCCTCCCCCTAACTCGTCGTTCGTCATTCTTGTGGTGTGTCTCACGGCGCGCACACACAAATCCTCTAAATTGGAAACAGTAGGAACCATTCGCAGACGCTCTAGAAAGGGATTTCAGTGATACATGGGGACGTTCGGGTTTCTCTCTCGGGCAAGAGAGTTCGTACTCTGTATGATTCCTTGAGTTCTATCTATGATCTTCTTACTCGATACGAGAAGGGTTCACTGAAGAAAGCCCTAGACATCGCGCACCCAAGAGAGAATTTCGTTGTCCTGGAGGCTGGGTTTGGAACCGGAAGAACCTTGGTGGAATTGGCTAAGAAGGTGGGGAATACTGGAGAAGTCTACGCGCTCGACATTTCCCAAAAGATGACCAATAGGGCGCACAGACGCCTACATAGATGCAATCTGTCCGACAGGGTTGATCTCATTGTCGGCGACGCAGTAAACACTTCCTTCCGTGACGCTATTTTCGACTTGGTGTTCAGTAGTTACATGCTTGATTTGATGGATACCGCTGCGATACCTAGAGTTCTCTTGGAATTCAAGATACTGTTGAAGCCCGCTGGTTGGCTAGTTCTAGTCGGCTTGAGTAAGGGCTCCAGATGGTATGACAACATGAAACCATACGAGTGGGTGTACAAGCGCTCGCCTTCGTTGCTTGGCGGATGCAGGCCGGTCCTGCTGGTGCCATACCTTCAGGAACTCGGATTCAAGGACGTAAACAGACAGTACATGCGGGCAGGGCATCTGATGCCGACAGAAATTGTTTGGGCGAACAAAGGCGAATAAACGCACTGAGAAGTGTTGACGTCTTGATTCTTGTGTATGGGTCTGTTGGTGTGCACACACGGCAAACGCATCGCGATAACGTGAAACCTGCTGGTTCTGCATTCTAGCTATCGTACTTTTTCGAATCTCGAGCTTGATGCTCCACAGATGGGGCACTTGTCAGGCAGTATCCCGTCTGCAATGTGTCCGCATACCGTGCATACGTAGTACTCTGTGCTGCGTTGACCAATTAGGTGACCGAGTGCTTTCTTGTAGAGTTCGGCGTGTTCGGCTTCAACGTCACGGGCCTGTGAGAATATCAAAGAGGCTGCCTTTTCTCCGTCTTCCTCAGCTTCCTGCAACATTCTCAGATAGTGAACACCGTTGACAGTGCTTTCGGTTTGGAAAGCCCTTTCGAGATTTGTCTGTGTGTCGGCTACTGATTCTAATAGAGCAAAGTGTCGGCGAGAGTGAACGCCTTCAGCAGTCGCAACAGCTCTGAACAAATGAGCTATCTGAGCGAAACTCTCTCCTTCCGCTTTTCTTGCAAACATGAGGAGCCTCTGGCATGCTTTCGCTTCTCCTACGAAAGCGTCATGAACATTGTTGGCTGTTCTCTCCTTCAAGCTCTCTCCTCCTATCTGTCGATTCCTTCTCTCTTGGACTCTTTCAAATCGCTTTCGTCCGTCGTCGTTCATACCGTCGAATTGTATGTCGGGGTCTCGTGGTGCGCGTACACAGAGATTGCTGGTCCTGTAGACGGTTCGAATTGCGACGGTCTGAAGATTCCTAGAGCCGCCTCGGACGGCGGCTTCTCTGTCCTAGGACTCGACTAGAGAGTAGTGAAAGCGCTAGGGCACTCTTCTGCGACTATTCTCTGAGTTCCTGTCTAGTTCGAATCGTGCGCATTAGGTCTCCTCGAGTCACGATGCCGAGGAGCTGTGGTCCGTCGAAGACTAGAAGTCTTCCTACGTTCTGACGAGCCATGATGTTCATGGCGTCGAGAGCAGATGCCGATTGCTTGACGGCCACCGCGTTTTCACAGGGAATCATGGCATCTTTGACTGTGGTAGTCTCCCTCTTCTCCTTGGGGACCGCCCGAACGCACTGCATCGTGATGATGCCCAGTACGTGTCCATCCTCAACAACGGGGTAACCACCATGGCGGTGAACAAGGAAGTACTCTGACACGAGTTGGTGAACCGTGATGTTGCCGGGAACCGTCAGCACATCTCGCGTCATTATGTCTCCAACCGTGACGCCAGACAAGGCCTCACCGACCAGCGTCCGTCGCAGACTGGTCTCGGCTCCCGATCTGATGAACCAGCCCAGAAAGACGATCCATATCCCATTGACAAAATCTCCCAGAACTATGGCTGCGAATCCTCCGAGCATCATGAGCAGCGAAATACCTTCACTGACTCGTGTTGCCGTCCTGGTGGCTGCGATGAGATTCTTTGATCGCTCCCAGATGCTTCCGCGGAGAACTCTTCCTCCGTCTAGCGGGAAAGCGGGCACCAAGTTGAAGACGCCCAAGATGGCGTTTATCAATGCACCATAGCCAAGCGTCGCTGTCACGGCCACAGGTGCATTCGCGAGGGGTGCCAGATACCAGAAAGCACCGAGCACCACGGCGATGAGAAAACTCATGAGGGGTCCTGCAGCTGCCATGCGGACCTCCAAGCCCGGGTCCCGAGGCTCTTCCTTCATCTCTGATACTCCGCCGAAGAAGAAGAGCGTGATCCTGCCTATCGGAAGCCCATTCTTCTTCGCAATATAGGAATGAGAGAGCTCATGAACGAGCACTGAAGCGAAGAGAACCATCGCCGATGCAATGCCAATCGCCCAGTAGGTGACAGTGTCGAGTCCGGGATACTGACTTGGCATGTAGCCATAAGCCAGCGACCAAGCTATCAGGATGAACACAAGCCACAACGTATAGTGTATCCTTACAGGAATCCCCATAATCTTGCCAAGCCTAACCGACAACTCAATCCGCCTCATTCTTTTCTTGCCATTCTAGCCTTTATCCTGTTGGATGTGGAATGCTACACACTGGTACATACGCAGATTCCAGAACATCCGGGTGATTTCGAGTTCCTGCCAATTAGTGTTTCGAAAGGTTGCGACAGGGCCACTTGACATTAGTATTCCGGAAATGACCGCCAATTCCAGATAATGACCCTGATGGTGACTCGTCAAGTCGAGAAGAGCGGGTCAACAACGCCAGTGAACCTTGGCGGGGGTCATGAGGACACCGGTTAGGATTCACTGTACGGGTTGGTTTGTCTTCCCGCTCGCTAAGTCTAATTACCCCTGACTCGTTCACAAACCGAGGAGAGTGAGATCGTGCCCTTGCCAATGGGATCAAAGGAGATTGCTCCCAACGTCTTCTGGGTAGGCGCGAAGCACCACAACCGAAGACTCTTCGACGGACTGATACCGCTCCCACATGGTACCAGCTACAACGCCTACCTTATCGTAGGATCCAAGAAGACCGCGCTGATAGACACTGTGAATCCAGGATTCGAGAAGGAGCTCTTGGCTAAGATATCAGAACGCATCGACCCCGCCAAGGTAGACTACGTCATAATGAACCACGCCGAGCCGGACCACGCGAACGCAGCCAGAGACGTGTTGGCGGTTGCGAAGAATGCGAAGCTCGTTGCCGGCGTGAAGGGTAAGGAGGCGGCGATGATGTACTTCGACATACCCGAGGAGAGAATCATGGTCGTCGACGAGAGTTCCGTGATAGACCTCGGCGGCAAGACGCTGAAGTTTGTGGACGCCCCCTGGCTGCACTGGCCGGAGACGATATTCACGTACCTTGAGGAGGACAAGATACTGTTCCCCTGCGACTTCTTCGGATCGCATCTGGCAGTGGGTGAGTTCTACGCGGACGAGTATGGCAACGAGAACACACTCGACATGGCAAAGCTGTACTTCGCCGAGATCATGATGCAATTCAGGAAACCTGGCCAGACAGCGATCGAGAAGGTCAAGAAGCTCGGGCCGAAGATGATTGCGCCCTCACACGGCATGATCTGGAGGGAACCGAAGGTCATCCTAGACGAGTACGCGAAATGGACCAGCGAGAAGTTCCAGAGAAAAGTCATGATCGTTTATGTCTCGATGTGGGGAAGCACCGAGAAGATGGTGCTGGCCCTCAGGGATGCGCTCGTGAAGAAGGACATCACCGTCCAGCTGTTCGACATACCGAACACGGAGATCGGCCACATCGCAAAGGAGCTCGTCGATACGCCCGTCGTCGTCGTGGGTGCACCAACGGTGCTTGGTGGAGTACACCCAGTTGCCGCATACGCGACCATGCTACTCAAGGCGCTGAGAGCGCCGACCAGGTATGCAGCTGTGCTCACCTCGTATGGCTGGTCGGGAGGTGCCGTGAAGGCGCTCCAAGGCATCCTTGAAGGAACGAAGATCGAGGTGCTGGGCGTAGTCGAGGTCAAAGGCCCGCCCAAGAAAGCTGAGTTCGACAAGGTCACCGAACTGGCAGACAGGATAGACGAGAAGCTGAAACAGTTCTAACGTCACGCAGGCTAACTCGCTCGATTTCGATCATTTGGCTTCCGTGAGAGAAGCTGCTGGGGATTCGTCCCCCCAACTACGTTGGGCACCTATCATTGACAGAGGACATGAGCTTGCTCTATTCTTCCCTCTCGGACATGTTACGCGAGCACCCCGTTTCCAGCACGCATTCCGCTCTCATTTTCTCTTCTTTCGATTTGGCTTGGAGAAGCATACCAAGCCTCCAAGTTGGCTGAGACGAAGTCCTGCTCTAGTCTCAGCGTTGACGATCGTTGTCTTGATGCCGATGTTCTTTGAGATCTGCATAAGCTTCAGGATTCTTCCTCTGTTCTTGGTGTCCGCCAAGTACTTGTCCGTTAGAACAACATGCTCCGCTCTGCGGTCACTTTCCTTGTGTCGACCATAAACCAAGTCTTCTATTTCCTCAAGCGAGTACGACACAACCGTGCTGCTGTCGTCCGAGTCAAGACTTTTCTCCAAAGTTGAGACAATGTTTTCAGCATCATGGGACGTTGTCTCACCTATTGCCTCACGGAATCCTTTGGTCCTCACCAGCTCGTGGACCTCGTGAAGTTCGCCCGCAGAGCCGATCAATTCTCCAAAGGTCGCAGCGTTGGGGCCTTCTCGAACAAGCCACGCGTGATGCTTTCGGATGTGATCAAGGAAACTTGCGGCGTAATCTGTCCTTGCAGGAGCCGCAATCACTATGCTTTTCACTCCCTCCTTGAGGGTAGGCCTCAACACGTTCACGATTGACTCGTGAAAATCGTACAGTCCCCCTCTTTCTGCTTCTCGTCCACGTTCCACCGTGTCATCCAGCTTCACTATTTCGCTGAACACGCGCCACAGAACCGCTCTTCTCTCTTCAAGCCCAACCAGAACAGCCAGAGGATAACCGCGTTTGTAACGGCGTCTTCTTCCAGTCAAGTATCAGTCGCCTGAAGTCCCGGCTGGCTCACTCTTCCCACACAGCAATTAGAGTCAAGCTCTCTCTACACTGTGGACTCTCGCTTTTGTGTGTGCGCGCTGGGTAGCTTGCGTGACAGGAATCTGCCCCTATCTCTACCCCTTCTTCGACTTCATTCCAAACAAGAATCTAAGCGCACCGATTTGTCTGATAGGGAATAGTAGAGCGCTTGTTACTAGAGGGGCTGGCGGGAAGGCATACTTTAGTACGAGTGCCCGAACACGATACTTTGTCATCGTTGCGTGGATTGCAGAGTCTCTTGTGAGTCCACTTCCCGCTGGCGACTATCCGTTCGGGTTCTTCCGTTTTGTGATCGCAGGGAGCCTCAATCCTGGCGAAACTGCAACGATAATGATCGTTTTTCCGAGTGACCTTCCGGCAGGCACTGTTTGGGTGAAGGTTGAAGACGGCACATACCGTGTGATCAGTGCTGCGGTTGAGGGTGCCACGTTGTGGCTGACTCTGACTGCTGATGCGAACAGAAGTATCATTGACCCCGGCGTTCCCGGCGTGCTTGTTGGAGCACCAGTTGGCGGTTACGTCACCCAGATAAACAAGCTCAGCATCGTTGCGTCGTACTTGGCATTCTTCGAAACAGGCGCAGCCCTCGCACTCGTTGTTGTGACGCCTTGGAAGAAAACGGACAGCTGAGATTCTTTCCGCCATTCCGCTGCGCGTCGTGAAAGACCAGCGCTCACGAGGTTGGCATTTTCCAGAGATCTAGATGAGACAGTCTTCCGCCAGGTCTGAGTTTGTGAGATGTCGGCCAGGCCGTCTAGGCTGGCAGCATCTTGTTGGCCGGGCCTAGCCTTCAGGGCGAAAACAAAGAATAGGTAGAAGCGCCATATAGTCCGCGGAACGTGTGCAAGCGAATGTCAGAGGAAGAGTGATTATTTGGCTCGAAAGAAACGCAAGATTCCCCCTGCTCGTCCATCTAGAATCAAGAAGGGCAGGATTTCCCATACTCGTCCATCGAGAACCAAGAAGCTCGAGCAGAGAATCCGAGAACTGCAGACAAGACTGACCGACGCAGTCCCAAGGGCCGAAGCTGAAATCTTGCGAACCAAGCTGGGAGAGCTGAAGTCTAGGCTGGATGAATCGATCTCGATTGCTGACGTCGATTTGAGACTGAAGAGAGCTAGGTCACGCCTGAGGAACAAGATCCGCAAACTCGAGGAAGAACTCGCCGTCTCAATACCGAAGGCCTCAGCCGACGCTCGAATTCGTAACCTCGAATCAAAGGTCGGTGAACTGAAGGCCCGACTGAGCGAGTCTGTCCCCAAGACAGATCTCCAGACGCTAAACTCCAAACTCAAGCAGTTACAGGACAAGATAGCTCAATCAGTTCCGAAAGTTGAGGTCGAGACAGCCAAAGAGGAACTCAAGGAGAAGATCAGCAGGCTTGAATCGAGACTTGCTGAGTCGATACCAGGAGCAGAAGCTGACAAGCTGAAGGCCAAAATCGGTGAACTCGAGAACAGACTGGCCTCATCGGTCCCCAAAGCCAATCTGGAAGCAATTAAGCAGGACCTGCAATCCAGGATTGCCGACCTCGAGGAAAAACTCGCCGCCTCTGTTCCGAGAATCGAAGCGGACACCCTCAAGGAGAAAGCAGGCCAGCTGGAAGCTGCGCTGAGAGGGGCCCGCGAGAAACTGAACGTGGTGGAACCCAAGCTGGCTGAATCCATACCCAAAGTGGATGCTGAGGCAAAGGACCGAGAACTGACAAGCAAGATTCGAGTGCTCGAATCGAAGATACAAGAACTTCAAGACAGACTATCGAAGTCTGAGAACGAGGCCGCTGCCTCGAGGACTCGCATCGCAGAGTTGGAGGCGGCTGTGACCAAGGCAGAGACGGACACGGGGGCTTCAGGTCGAGGAACGTGAATTGCGATCCCCACACAAAACGGGCCAATTCGCTAGGAGATCCCTCTCCTAACCCGTTCGTTCCGTCAGGAAGCAGACCGTTCTTGGTGCATCGTCGTTCAGGTCGTATTTGTGTCTGTGGCTCAGTTGGTGCGCACTCATGAAAGATATTGTGGTCTAGGTTGGTGATCCCACGTTGCCTGCTGCCAGCCGTTCTCTGTTCAGCTAGCGATTGAGTTAAGCTTTTGCTGGTAACGTTTCTCGTTTCTG
>Ga0136653_10002145_pt1 | contig 10788 bp, 10 predicted proteins | sample LakKivw275mmetaG_FD_94866 | JGI IMG/M metagenome (GOLD analysis project Ga0136653, IMG submission 94866) | Anoxic lake water microbial communities from Lake Kivu, Rwanda to study Microbial Dark Matter (Phase II) - Lake Kivu water 275m metaG... | ecosystem: Environmental > Aquatic > Freshwater >... | reverse complement strand
TCTCGCACAACTGGACGGGCATGGTGCTGCGCGCCTTTGCAGTACACCAGGGCTATTGCCATTCGGAGGCGGCTAGGCGGGCGGCGCATCTGCTGGCATCGCGCTTCTTCCAGCCGGATGTCTATACCTCTTATCAGGCCGCGAGCTACTGGGTGCGATTCGAGTACCCGTTCTGGTGGAACAACTTGGTGGCTGCACTGGACAGCATCTCGCGCATCGGCGTGTCAGGTGACGATCCCCAAATCCGCCAGGCGCTGGACTGGCTGATCGCGCATCAGCAGAGCGATGGCCTGTGGCAACATACCTACGTGGAGGGCAAGCAGGGCAAGAGCGAGACGGCCAAGGTGCGAGAAGCGGGGCTGTGGGTGAGCCTGGCGATCTGCCGCGTGTTTGCACGCTCGTGCGCATGAACGGTGATCAGCAATCCACGCCCGCAATGGGCGGACAGCAGAGGACGACAAGCATGAAACTGTCACTGGCACAATACACGCAGGCCAATCGGGAGGCATGGAATGAGGTCATGCCCAGGCACCAGAGGGCGGCCAGGCACAAGTGGGATAGGGCGTTCATGCGGCCGGGCTACGTGTGCATCGAGGGCATAGAACTGGATATGCTCCACAGGATGGGAATCGAAGGCAAAGCTGTGGCGCACCTGCTGTGCAACAACGGCGTCGAGCTCCTGTCTCTGAAGAACCTGGGGGCCGGTGAGTGCGTTGGATTTGACATATCGGATGCCGCCATCGAGGAGGCCGAGGAACGGGCCGAGAGATGTAGAATCAATTGCCGGTTCGTTCGAACGGACGTGTATGAAATTGGCGCAGAGTATGAACGCCGGTTCGATGTGGTGTACCTCAGCGCGGGCGGGCTGGGCTGGTTGCCGGATCTGAAGCTGTTCTGTGCCAAGGCAGCGGCGCTGTTGAGAGAGAACGGGCATGTCTTCGTGCACGAAATCCATCCCTTCTCCGAGATGCTGCCCTTTGATGAGGCCGAAGGAGTTGACGTGCTTCGCATCGTCGAGCCGTATTTCCGGGCTGAGCCTTGCGTTGACTATGGCGGTCTGGACTATGTAGGGGGGTCGCAGTACAGCTCGACCAAGCCGCAGTACTGCTTTGTGCACACGCTTTCGGATATCTTGATGGCACTGATTGAGAATGGCATCGCCATCACGCATTTCTCTGAGCACGAGTTTGACGTTTCTGCCGGGCACGGACGGGTGGAACAGGCTCATGCAGGGGTGCCGTTGAGCTACATCCTGATTGGGAAGAAGCTACCCAGCTGAAATTGCACAGGCCCAAACGCCTTTCCCGCCAGAGCGGGTTCCTTGCACCACAGGACTCAGCCGCGACACACTGATTGACCGAGCCCCTTTCTCCGGTTATACTATCGAGCAACTCCCCATCCTGCCCCAAGGAGGCGCGGACATGACAGGGCTCAGGTCCGGACTCAGCCGAGCCACCAAGCTGTTTTACGGCGTGGGCGACATCGGCAATGCCATGGTCAATTCGGCCATTCAGTTCTTCCTATTGCTGTTCTACACGGACGCGGCGCTGGTAGCGCCTGCCGTGGCTTCCACCGCCCTGCTGATCGGCAAAGTCTGGGACGCGGTGAACGATCCATTGATGGGCTACCTGTCGGATCGGACGCACTCGCGCCTGGGCAAGCGGCGCGTTTTCATGATCTTGGGCGCTGTGCCGATGGCCGTGGCGGTGTTCTTGATCTGGCGCGTACCTCAGGGGCTTGGCCCGGCTGCGGCCTTTGCCTGGATTGCGCTCGCCTTCATATTCTATGACAGCATGAATACGTTGACCAGCGTGCCCTACTACGCGCTGACGGCCGAGCTGACCCAGGACTATGACGAGCGCGCCAGCCTCACCACTTACCGCATGTTGCTCGGTGTACCCGCCTATCTGGTGGGCGCTGCGGTCACCCCGACCATCGCCGGCCTGTTCGCCAGTCTGCGGGCAGGATACGGTTGGGTGGGTGTGATCTACGGCGTGATTGCGGCGGCAGTGCTCTGGGTCTCAGCGGCAGGCATCCGGGAGCCACCCGAGACCCAGGTGGAGCGATCACCCGCGCCGCCGTTGCGCGCCTTCCTGGCCACTTTGCAGAACCGCGCCTTTGTGCGTCTGATCGTGGCCTACCTGATCGCCAACCTGGGGTTTGCGCTGGTGCAGACGCTGATGGCATACTTTCTCACCTATCAGATGCGTATGGGTGATCAGGTGACACTGGTCATGGGCCTGCTGATGGTGAGCATCTTTGTCTTCCTCGCTCCGTGGCGTTTGCTGGCGCAGCGTTGGAACAAGGGGCCTGCCTACGCGCTGGGACTGGGCATCGGCGGCCTGGCGGTGGCCAGCACGTTCCTGTTACCGCACAGCCCAACGCCGCTGATCTACGTTGTGGCGATCGTGGCAGGCATTGGCTTCTCGGCCAACTGGGTCTTTCCGTGGGCCATGGTGCCAGACGTGGTGGAATTCGACCCCCTGCAGACGGGCGAGCAGGGCGGCGGCGTGTACTACGGTGTGTGGGGATTCGCGAGCAAGCTGACTGCGGCTCTGGGCATCGCGTTGTCAGGCTGGGTGTTGCAGCTCTATCGCTACCAGCCGAACGTCGAGCAGTCCGCGCACACGCTGCAGGGCATACGCCTGTTCTTCGGCCCGGTGCCGGCGCTGATCCTGGCAATTGCCCTGCCGCTGCTGGCGCGGTATCCTATCACGCGCAAGACGCACGCAGAGGCGTTGGCCAGACGGCAAAGGCGTGCGCCTTAGGAGGGGCAGTGATGAGACTGACCGGCGGGCAGGTGGTGGTAGAAACGTTGATCCGGGAAGGCGTGCCGTACATCGTGGGCATCCCGGGCCACGGCACGCTGGGTCTGTCGGACGCGTTGCTGAGCGAGAAGCGCGTGCAGGCCTTGCAGGTGCGTCACGAGCAGGCAGCCGTGCACCTGGCCGATGGGTACTACCGGGTGAGTGGCGTGCCTCTGGCGGTTTTCACTTCCATCGGGCCTGGCGCGATGAATACTGTGATCGGCGTGGCCTCGTGCTTTGTGGATGGCATCCCGGTGCTGGTGCTGACTGGCAACAGCCACACCTACATGGCCGGTCGAGGGGTGCTGCAGGAGATCGAGCGCAAGCGTGATGCCGACAGCCTTTCGGTGCTGGAGCCCATCGCCAAGCGCGCGTGGCGGCCTGCGAGCGTCGAGCGCCTGCCGCACATCCTGCAACGCGCCTTTGCGGAGATGTATGCGGGACGGCGCGGGCCGGTGGTGGTGGACTTGCCCATGGACGTGCAATGCGATAGCGTCGAGGTTGAACTGCTAAGTCCTGCGGCCTACCGCCCGCAAGCGACGGTGCTGCCAGCGCCTGAGCTTTGCGCGCAGGCCGGCGCGCTGCTGGACCGGGCGGAGCGCCCGGTGATCGTGGCTGGAGGCGGCGTGATCGCGGCCAAGGCATGGGAGGAGTTGCGCGCGCTGGCCGAGTTTCTGGGTGCGCCGGTGGTGACCACCATGATGGGCAAAGGTGCGCTGCCGGAAGACCACCCACTGGCTGCGTTTCACGGCGGGTCCAAGGGCACGACCTGTGGCAACGCCCTGACGGTCTCGGCCGATGTGCTCTTGGCCGTGGGCATGCGCTTCGCTGACGAGAGCACTTCATCCTACCGCCCGGGTGCCACCTTCAACATCCCGCCGACGCAGCTCATTCATCTGGACATCGACCCCGGCGAGATCGGCAAGAACTACCCTGTGACGGTGGGAATGGTGTGCGACGCCAAGGCTGGCCTGCAAGCGCTGCTGGCGTGGCTGCAAGCCCGCGGTCATCCGCGAGACTATGCCCACAGTGCCTACTTTGCCCAAGTCCAGCGCCTGCGGCAGGACTGGCTGGACCAAGTGCGCCAGCGCGCCACTTCGAACCACTCGCCAGTCACCATCTCACGCTTGGTTGCCGAAGTGCGGGCCTGCCTGGAGCGCGATGCCATCGTGCTGACTTCATCGGGCAACACGCAGGCGCAGTGGTTCCAGGAGGCGCTGGTCCATACGCCGGGCTGTAACCTGACAACGGGCGGGTTCAGCACTATGGGCTGGACCGTGCCGGCGGCGCTTGGGGCCAAGCTCGCCGCGCCGGGGCGACAGGTGCTCGGCCTGCTGGGCGATGGCGACTTTCTGATGACGGTGCAGGAGCTGGCCACGGCCGTTCAGTACGAACTGCCGGTAGTCTATGTGGTCGCCAACAATGCCGGCTGGATTGCGATTCGCGACCTGCAGGCGGCCGTGCTGGGCGAAGAACGGGCCGCAGGCGCCGAGTTCTGTGCCAAAGGCCAGCCCATCTCGCCCAATCTGGCAGAGGTGGCGCGCGGCTTTGGGTGCTACGCCGAGCGCATCTCCGCTCCCGATGAGGTGCGCCCTGCGCTGCAACGCGCACTGTCCGCGGGCACGCCAGCGGTGCTTGAGGTGCTGGTCGAGCGCAACTATCCACTCTCGGGCAGCCCGGCGCTGGGCTGGTGGGACGTGCCCGTGCCGGCCTATCTGGCCGAACGGCGTGCCAAGTACGAACGAGAGCGCAACGAGGAGCGTTAGCAGCGGACCGTTTGAGTAACGGAGACAACTCATGAAGGAAAGCATCCGAGTTGCGATCGTGGGTTGTGGGCGCATATCTGATCTACACGCTCTGGGATACGACCAGCGTGAAGACGCACGCATTGTGGCCGTGTGCGACAGCAATGCGGGGCGCGCCCGCGCTCAGGCGCATGCCTGGGGTGTCGAACGGATCTATGCGGACTATGACAGACTGCTCGAAGACCGCGAGGTTGATCTCGTGGAGTTGCTGGTTCCGCACCATCTGCATGCGCCAATGACTGTGAAGGCCTGCCAGGCTGGCAAGCACGTCTCGGTGCAGAAGCCCATGGCGCTGTGCGTTAGCGAGGCTAACGCCATGATCGAGGCGGCCCGCGATGCTGGCGTGGTGTTGCGAATCTTCGAGAACTTTGTCTTCTATCCGCCCCACGTGCGCGCCAAACAGATGATCGAAGCGGGGGAAATCGGTGAACCGCAGATGATCCGCACGCACGTCAGTACCGGCACGCGCAACACATCCTGGAAGGTTCCCCTGAGCGCTTGGGCCTGGCGCTTCGACCCCAGGCGCTGCGGCGGTGGGCCGCTCGTTTTCGACCATGGCTATCACATCTTCTCGCTAGCGCGCCACCTGATGGGCGACGCCGAGTGTGTGTGCGCCTGGATCGACCATAGCCCTGTCGCGCCCGGCCTCTCTCTGGATGCGCCTGCCACGATCATGGTGCAGTTCAAGGCGCAAAGACGCTACGGCGTGATCGATTTCGAGCACACCCCCAATGTGCGCATCTACTCCGACTACTATGCCGACGACGATCGCGTCGAAATCATTGGCGACAAGGGCATTCTGATCGTGAACCGCTGCACGGCGCGCACGCTGGATCTGCCCGAATTGATGCTGTTCCGCGATGGCAAGACCACCCCCATCCCGGTCGAGCGCGTGGAGTGGCAGGATTCCTTCGTGGATTGCACGCGTCACCTGTTGGACGTGCTACACAAAGGCGGCCAGGCAGTGCTGGACGGTCCGGCGGGGAAAGCAGTGCTGCAGTTCGCGCTGGCGGTGCAACAGTCCGCGCGCAAGGGCCATGCAGTGCGGCCGGACGAAGTGGAGTAGCAACAAGCGGTGGCTCTCTGACAGCAGCCGCGAACAAAGCGTCAGCACCGCTCTGCGAACCTTGGGTATCGCGGCCGCGCTGCAGATGGCAGCACTGCGCACTGCAATCAGTGTCCACCCTAGCCGGGGCTGCCTGGTGGCGCATCGCCTGATGGGGCGCGAGGGCGGCGGCGGGGCCTACTGGAGGCTACAGGACCCTGAGCCTGCGTCAGACACGGATCAGGGCTGCAGTGCGGTGGCGCTGCCGGGGCCAAGCAGCAGTTGACAGGCGCGCGCGCCGCACTACAATTTCCAAGAACCGGCGAGCGAGCAGTGGCGCAGCGGTAGCGCGAACTGGTGGAAGACGAGCGCGAGGAGAGGGCGTGAATGGCGCGGCTGCATGAGTACCAGGCAAAACAGCTCTTGCGCGAGGCCAAGATCCCGGTGCCAAGGGGGGCGGTGGCCTCCAGCCCGGAAGAAGCAAGCAGAATAGCGGCGGACATTGGCGGCCCAGTCGTTGTCAAGGCCCAAGTATGGGCAACAGCGCGCTCCAAGGCGGGAGGCATACGCTTTGCCATTAATGCCGAGGAGGCAGGGCAGATTGCCGCCGCGCTCCTGGGAGCGCACATCAAGGGTTTGCTGGTAGAGCAAGTGCTGGTGGAGGAGAAGCTCGACATCGCGAAAGAGTTCTACGCCGGCGTGATTGTGGATGACTCGCACCTGGTCAAGGCGCCAGTGCTTATTCTGAGCACGGCGGGTGGAGTTGACATCGAACAGGTCGCGCGCGAGTCGCCGGAGCACATCGCACGCATGAGCGTGGACGTGAGACGTGGCGTGCGGCCCTACCATGCAGGTGAGCTGGCGTTGGCGATCGGGCTGTCGGGTGAGGCGCTCGCCTCGGCCTGCCAGGTTTTGGTAAGCCTGTACGGCGTCTTCCGACGCAACGACGCGCGCTCGGTGGAGATCAATCCCCTGGTGCTCACGACGGCGGGCAAGTGGTACGCTGCTGATTGCCGGGTGAGCATCGATGACGCGTCGGTGAGCCGCCATCCCGAGTTGGGCATTGCTTTCGCGCGTGAAAGCGATCGCCCGCCCACGGAGTTGGAGAAGATCGCGTGGAGGATCGAGCAGGATGATTACCGCGGCGTGAGCTTCTTTGCGCAGTTGACGCCCGAAGTCCGGGAAAGCGGCTACATTGGCTATCACGCCATCGGCGGCGGAGGAGCGTTGCTGGCTGCTGACGCGCTCGGCCGGCATGGGCTGAAACTGGCAGACTACGCAGAGACGAGTGGCAATCCTCCCGCGTCCAAAGTGTACCGCATTGCCAAGATCATCCTGTCCCAGCCGGGGATTCAAGGCTATTGCCTGATGGGCGCGGTGATGAGCAGTCAGGACCTTTGGCACCATGCGCATGGGCTGGTCAAGGCTTTCCGTGAAGAGCTGGCCGGCCGACCAGGCTTCCCGGTGGTGATTTTGCTGTGCGGCAACAAAGAAGAGGAGTCTCTGCGCATACTGCATGAGGGTCTGCACCACCTGCCCATCTGCTTGGAGTTGTACGGTCGAGAGCATATCCATCGTTTGGACGCAGTAGCCGCCAGAATGAGAGCATTGGTGGACGGGTACCAAACCGCCGGAAAGGCCGGGGGCCGTGTATAGCTTCAACACTCGCACGGGATGCGTGCAGATTGACCACCATAGCTGCCAGGAATGCACGCTCAAGGGCTGCGTGAAAGCCTGCGACAAGTATGGGGCCGGGATACTGACGCTGGAAGATGGCAAGGCAGTGCTGAACGTTCAGCGCGAAGACGCCAAGCGCCGCGACCCAGAATGCCTGGCCTGCGAGGTCGAGTGCTGGCTACATGGGAAGCAGGCCATTGCGATTTCGCTACCCATGACTGGTCTTGAGCAATTCAGGAGCAGGACGAATGGCCATACTGCTAGGTGAGCATACCTCCCTGCTGATACAGGGCATCACCGGACGCGAGGGGCTGGCGCGCACGCGGTTCATGTTGGACTATGGCGCGCGTGTCTTGGCTGGCGTCACGCCGGGACGGGGCGGGGCCAGCGTGGAAGGCGTGCCCGTGTACGATACGGTGCGGGAGGCATGGCGGCACCGTGGCCCAATCGATGCCACGGTTGTATTTGTGCCCGGCAACGCGCTCAAGGACGCGGTGCTGGAGGCGATAGACGCTGGCATCTTGCGCCTGTTCGTGCCGGCAGAGCGAGTGCCTTTGCACGATACTCTGGAGATGGTTGCCGCCTGTCGCGAGAGTGGCGCGCGCATGGTGGGGCCGGGTTCGTTCGGCGTGATCAGCCCTGGCAAATCAGTGGCCGGTTGGATCGGGGGTTCGGAGGATTTCGCCAGAGAGGTGTTTCGACCAGGGCATGTGGGCGTGATATCGCGCAGTGGTGGCCAGACCACCACTTTCTGCTGGGCGATTGCGCAGGTAGGTCTGGGTGTCAGCACGGCGGTGCACGTGGGCTCCGAACCCATTGTTGGCACGACGCCTGCCGAACTTCTGCCGCTGTTCGAACAAGACGCAGAGACCCACGCCGTGGCAATGTTCGGAGAAATCGGCACATCGGCCGAAGAAGAGGCGGCCCAGGTGATGCATGAGGGAGGCTTCACCAAGCCGCTGGTGGCGTACATTGCCGGTGTGGGCGCGAAGACCGGCATGCGCTTCTCGCACGCCAGCGCCATCATCGAACGCGGCCGCGGTTCCGCAGAGAGTAAGATCGAGGCCTTGCGTGGCGCTGGCGCGCAGGTGGTGGAGCGGCCAGAGGACTTGGCGCCCACCCTGGCTCGCGTTTTGGCTGGCAGGGGAGGCGCCAATTGATTCGGCTGCTACGATCCATGCTCTATACCCCAGGGAACAACGCGCGCATGCTCGCCAAGGCCGCCGGTCTGCGTGCGGATGCACTCGTTTTGGACCTGGAGGATGCCGTGCCGGTGGTTGAGAAGCAGGCAGCGCGAGCATGTGTGCGTGACGCGCTGCCGGCTCTCGAGGCTGCGGGCGCAACGGTCTTTGTGCGCGTCAATTCATATGCGACGGGGCTGACGTCTGAGGACCTGAACTGGGCGGTCCAGTCCGGGGTGGCGGGCATAATGCTTCCCAAGACGGAATCGATCCAGCAGGTGCACGAGTGTGCGCGCACGGTGAGTGCATTGGAGCTGGAGCGTGGTCTGCCGCGAGAGAGCCTGGTGCTGATTCTCCAGTTGGAGAGCGCCAAAGGCGTGCTTGAGGCGCAGGCAATCTCCGTTGCCAGTTCGCGCATCATTGCGTTGGCCTTTGGGGCCTGGGACTTTGCCCGCGACATGGGCACCATGCCATCGTTGGAGGGGAGCGAGACTCTGTACGCGCGGGCTCACCTGGCCGTGGTTGCCCGGGCCGCGGAACTGCTCGCCATCGATAGCCCCTGGGTCGATTTCGGGGATTCCGAGGGCCTGGTCCACGACGCGCGCATGGCCAAGCGCCTGGGCTTTCGGGGCAAACTGCTGATCCACCCATCGCAAATCGAACCAGTGAATGCTGTTTTCTCGCCTTCTGCGGACGAGGTAGCATATGCCCGGCGAGTGCTGGCGGCCTTTTGCGAGGCCGAGTCCCAAGGGATGGGCGCAACCTCGCTGGACGGGCGCATGATCGATGCCGCCAACGTGCGCCAGGCGCAGGATGTGCTGGCATGGGCCGAGGCGCTTAACCGTGGGAAGCGCGCTGCCTAGTCTGCTTTTCGAGGACCAGGGTAGACCATCCTGTAGTAGGCCAGCACGGCAGCCAGCAAAGAGGCCGCGGCCGTGACGGCGAAGGGAATTGCCGGACCAAAGCGCAACCAGATCTGGGCGCCCAACCATGGCGCGGGTAGCGCCAAGAACCCAATACTGGTGTGGAACAGCCCGTAGGCAACGCCGCGCAGCCTTTCGGGTATGACCTTCGAGATCAGGGCATCGTAGGATGGCATCAATAAGCCCGTGCCCGCGCCGTAGAGCAGAGCTGCGGCCGCAAAGCCTTGGATACTACGGGAGCGGATGAGCTGGAGCAGCGCCAGGGACTGTAGGGCCAGACCCGCCGAGATGGCGACGCGTTCTCCCTTCTTGTCGGAAAGCCAGCCTGCCGGATAGGTCAGCAGCATGGTCATGATTCCGCCGATTGACTTCAACCAGCCGACTTGTTGCATGCTGGCACCGCCCAACTGGGTCAAGTAGAGCGGCTGCAGCTCCATGGAGAGGCGATCGGAGACGTCCTTGACGCTGTCTGTCAGGAAGATCCAGGTCACCACCCCGCCTGCCAGCACCATCCTGGCGGTTGCTCCGAGCTTACTGCGCAGGGAGACGAGCGTGAGGCGTTCCGGTGGAGATGCGCTGGCGAAGCGAGCATCCCTGGCCATCCACACGCGCATGCCGGATGCAGCGACGTAGAGCACGGCAGCCACCAGGAAGGTGACCCGCAGTCCGAAGCGCCCGGCGAGCGTGCCGCCCATCAGCGGGCCGACCACGCCAACGACCAGGAAGATGCCCTTGGAGAGCCCGAAGACGCGGCCGCGGCTGTCCTCAGTGGACTGCTCTGCGATGTACGATGCGAAGCTGGGGCCGACCAGTGCGCCCGAGACGTACTCCAGACACAGCGCTAGTGTGGCCCAGCGCCAGTCGGGCGCCCACACCATGGCGACGTAGCCCAGCGAGGCGGTCAGGCTGCCGATGGCAATGGTGCGCAGGCGCCCGATGGAGTCGGACAACCAGCCGCCCAGAAGCTGCAGTGCGAGGGCCACCACGGCCGCCACGGAGAACACCAGGCCGATCTGGGCAACGCTGGCGCCCAGGGTGGAGAGGTAGACAGGCAGCAGCAAGAAGGCTACCTCGCCGGCTACGTTCGCCAGAACCATGGCGGCCAGGAACCAGCGTAGATTGGCGTTGAGCAGTGGCAGTTTCGGTGGCTGCAAAGCCGGCCCTCACCCCCACCCCCTTTCCCAGTCGTTTGATGGGAGAGGGGAGACCTACCTTCGCCCCCAACCCCTCTCGCTCGTCCCCGTCAGGCGAACGTTCATGAGCAAAGCGGGAGAGGGAGGAACAGCTCTCATGGATCTGGCTTGGAGAGGATGGCCTTGGTGTAGGCCAGGCGGAAGCCCAGACGCTCGG